>Ga0192242_10017_pt1 | contig 86272 bp, 86 predicted proteins | sample Koala_Koa27_J3_FD_131235 | JGI IMG/M metagenome (GOLD analysis project Ga0192242, IMG submission 131235) | Enriched cells from koala feces incubated with labeled cellulose particles, San Francisco Zoo, California, United States - Koala_Koa2-7_J3 ...
AAAGCGGACTGTCATGCTCGTAGCAATAGACCAATACCTGCAGATGACCATTGATGATAAATTCTATCAACAGCTGCAGCTGCGGTGTTATCTGCTGAGTAGTCAGCTGCAGGTTTTGGATCAGTACTTTCCGAATATGGTTTTTCATTTTATGGACAAAACGCGGATCGCCGTTCTGGCCTAGGAGCATTGCCAAAATACGGGCATTGCTTTTAAAAAATCTTTGTGACAACAGGCGTTCTTCTGCTGTAGGCATACCTGTGCGAAAAATACGAAGGCCATGCGGCAGAAAAGTGTCGACAAGCTGAAATAATTCATTTTCTAATTGTTTCAGCAGATCATCTGTATTATTGAAATAGGCGTAAAAAGTACTGCGGTTGTAACCGGCTTTTTTTGTAAGCTGTGAAACTGTTATTTTGTCGCAGGGCAGGGTCTGGCACAGCTGCAGAAAAGCTTCTACAATGCAGGTACGTGCTGTTGTCGGCTTAGTCATGGCAAAATCCCCTTTGCTTTTATTAATTTAATTATACCATAATCTGTCAGACTGCAAAAGAGAAGGCCGGTAAGCCGAGGGTAATTGATCGGAAACAGATCATTTATTGCCCGGGTAATATTTACAGCTTTTTTATGCTGGTCAGGGCTATTTTTACGGTTCCTGGCATTTACCTGCCGTTGGGGCAGCGGTATTATATGGTTATGAAAGAGAGAGGTGAAGATAAATGACAGCCGCAACCTTTAATGCTTGTTTGAGTTTAGCAGTATTGGGTGTATTAACCTTTGCCTGCTGGCGTAAATACAGAATCTGTCTGCATACTAACGTACATAAATAAAGCGGTATCCGTGATAGGAAGTGAACCTGATGGTTGATTTGCTGGTGGTGCTGTTTTTTCCGGCAGTACTGACGGTATTGCTGAGCATAGCAGAGCTGCGCATTAAATATGCAGAAAAAGAACTCCTGAATAAAATAAAAGAGCACTTCTAAACAGAAGTGCTCTTTTATTTTCTATTTATCTTCCTGCATATAGATATTCATACCGGGAACAGCGCCTTTGACGCCATTAGCGGCATAAGCTTTGCTGATGTTTTCCAACAGGTCAAAATATACATTCCAGTAATCGGAGCCCTGGGCCCAAACACGGATCGTATATTCGACGGCATATTCTTTATAACCGGAAAGCCTGATAAAAGGCGCGGGATCATTCAGAGTATTGTCCGTAGCTGCAACTGCCTCGGTCAGAGCTTTTTTTACAGTGGCAATGTCGTTATTATAGCCGGCGCGGATCACAATATCGACGCGGCGTACCGGTTCCGAGGAAAAGTTAGTGATTTTCCCGCCGGCGATCTCACTGTTCGGTACGAAAATATCTTTGTTGTCGACAGTGATGATTTTGGTGCAGAGCATGGAAATTTCTTTAACTGTACCTTCGATACCAGCTGCGGCAATATAATCGCCTGCTTTGAATGGTTTGGTGATCAGCAGCATGATACCATTGGAAAGATTGGATAAAGCGCCCTGTACAGAAAGTGAAACAGCTAAACCCAACATACCTAAAACGGCCAGCAGTGAAGCAATAGGAATACCGATACTTTCAGCAACGATGCATACAGCTACAAAATTGAGCACTACTCTGATAACAGTGCGTAAAAAACCGCGCAGCGTCAAATCTACGTTCAGTTTATCCAGCAGTCTTTCTATTGGACCCATCAATGCTTTGATTACTGCGTGGCAGACAAGAAAAATGACAAGTGCGGAAATAATGTTGCCAACAGTCAGTTTACCGACTGAAAAATTAAGGATTTCCTGAATCGTTTCCATCATATAAACAGCTCCTTTTCATACTTGTTTATACAAACAAGCTAAAATATATTATTATTATAACATAAAATAATGTAATTAAATATCTTTAAATGAGATTTTAATAATTTACTGCAAAAATATATACTGTAGAAATATAAATAAATATGGGCTGAAAACAACTAATAAAAGCAATGGCATAATCTCCGCCGCAGTAATGATATTGCATAAAAACGGTCTTTGAGGTAAAATAAAGTATTACTAATAGATGAGGAGCGATCAGAGTGAGTACCAATTTAGAAGTAGGGATAGTCGGTTTGCCTAATGTCGGCAAAAGCACCCTGTTCAATGCTATTACCAAAGCGGGAGCAGAGGCTGCCAACTATCCTTTTTGTACTATAGAACCTAATGTAGGTGTTGTTGATGTGCCTGATAAACGCTTGTCTGTTTTGGGAGAAATGGTCAAAGCAAAAAAAATCGTACCTGCGGCAATGCGCTTTGTAGATATAGCCGGGCTTGTTAAAGGCGCGTCTAAGGGTGAAGGCCTGGGTAACAAATTTTTGGCGCATATCCGTGAGGTTGATGCCGTTGCACAGGTCGTACGTTGCTTTGAAGATGGAAATATCACTCATGTCGAGGGCAGTATCGATCCTCTGCGTGACATTGAGATCATCAATACAGAGCTGTGCCTGGCAGATATGGAATCGGTTGAAAAACGCCAGGAAAGACTGGTGAAGCTTTTAAAGACTGGTGATAAAAAGGTGCCAATCGAAAAGGCTGTTCTGGATAAAGTCTTGGCAGGACTCAGCGAGGCAGTGCCGGCACGCCGTCTGGGGCTGACTGAAGATGAGCTGGAATTTTTGAAAGAACTGCATCTTTTGACTATGAAGCCTGTTTTATATGTAGCCAATGTCAGTGAAGAGGAAGTTGCCGACGCATCTGCCAATCCGCATGTGCAGGCTGTTATAAAGTATGCGGCCGGTGAGGGTGCAGAAGTGATTACCGTATCGGCGAAGATGGAATCGGAGATCGCCGAACTGCCGGATGAAGAAGCGCAGGAATTTTTGGCGATGGCCGGATTAGAAGAAGCAGGGCTTGACCGCCTGATCAAAGCCGGATTTAAACTTTTAGGGCTGATGACCTATATTACTGCCGGCGAAATAGAAGTACGTGCCTGGACGATCGTACGTGGAACTAAAGCGCCGCAGGCAGCAGGCAAGATCCATACAGATTTCGAACGCGGCTTTATCCGTGCGGAAATAGTTTCCTATAATGATCTGGTTGAGTGCGGGAGTAAAGCGGCTGCCCGCGATAAAGGGCTGGTTCGGCTTGAAGGTAAGGAATACGTGATGCAGGATGGCGACGTAGTCGAATTTCGTTTTAACGTTTGATTTGCAGACTCTTTTGGACGGTTTTAATAAGCGGTCCAAAAGAGTTTTATTTATATCACGTTATAAATTTTCACAAATGTTTATGAACCGGAAATATTTTTGAAGTGCAGATAAAAGTATGCTATAATAATTGCAAATTATCCATCTGATGATATTTACAAATGATTGAGAAACTTTAACAGTTATTTGTAAATATTCAGACGAACTCGGTTAAAGGAGCGATTCTAATGAAAAAATTATTGTTAGTTATTTCCATGTTGATTTTTGCAATGCTCATGACTGCCTGTGGTGGCAGCAGTAAAAGTGTTTTCACTGAGCCCGGCGCTATCGGGAAAATTATGGGCGAGCTGCAGAATAAAGATGGTTTAAAAGGACAGGAGCTTAAGGTATTTCAGGATATTACGATTGTTTCAGGAAAAGATTACGGTGGTAATTTTATTTCTATCAATATCCTTAAACCAGGCACCAAAGAAGATGTCGATCATTATGAATACCGCAACGGGAGCTGGAGCGGCCCATCTGCTGTAAAGATTACCGGCAGCGGTAATATGGAAGATAATCTGATCGCTTTGCAAGCATTAAATATGGACAAAATTCCTGAGATGTATAAAGCTTTCCAGGAAAAAGTAAGTGATAAAAAAGATGTAAAAGTCAAAGAATCGTTAGTGTATCGTTTTTGGAAAGGCGATTGGACCGTCATGATGGACGCAGAGAGCGACAGAGAAGCATACAGCGCAGAATTTGATTTAAATGGTAAAATGATTGATTTTAAAAAACGTTGATAAAAAACTCCTTAACAGAATTTTTTCTGTTAAGGAGTTTTTTAATACCGGTTAAATATTGTGAAAAATAGTTTTAAATAGTTTTTCTAGTTGCTTTTTCAAGCCTATTTGATACAATATAAACTACGAAAGGATGGCCAGAATATGATTTTTGACACACATATGCATTGTGATTATTCCTGCGATAGTCATATGAAAATTGCCGAGGCCGTCGCTGCGGCAAAGCAGCAGAATATTGGCATCGTTATCACTGAGCACTGGGACGATGATTACCCGACGAATCCGAGTGCATTTATGTTTGATGTAGACGAATATTTTGAACGGTTTGGCCCTTATCGCAGTGACAAAGTGCTTTTGGGAATCGAGATCGGAATGCAGAAGCAGACAACAGCTGCAGATGAAGCTTTGGCTGGGAAATATCCCTTTGACTATGTGCTGGCATCCATGCATTGCATTAATGGCCGCGATCTGTATGAAGAACGCTGTTATGAAGGGCTGGCAAAAGTTGAAGCTGTACGTGAATTTCTGATAGATACACTGGCTAATTTGGAGCGGCATAATAATTTTGACGCTTTTGCCCATATTGATTATATGTGCCGGTATATGCCTTACGCAGATAAAGAACTGATTCTGGGAGAAGCGCCGGAACTTTTTGATCAGGTTTTTAAGCTGCTGATAGCAAAAGAAAAACCACTGGAGATCAATACCCGCCGGTTGGATGATGCTGGAGCTATGGCTGCATTACTGGCGGTGTACAGACGTTATGCACAGCTGGGAGGTAAATATGCGGTGATCGGCAGCGATGCCCATTATAAAGAACATGTAGGGCGGCGGCTGAAAGAAGCGTTGACCCTGGCAGATGAAGCAGGATTGGAGCCTGTATATTTTAAAGAACGTAAGATGAGAAAGATAAGGAGCTAAAATTTATGAGATGCGTACGTTTTGAAGAACAGGGCCGCGCCAGAATCGGCTTTATCGACGGCGACGTGATTCGTGCCGTTTATGGCAGTATTGATACTTACTGGCGGATGACAGATGAGGTTTTTCCTTTGGCTGGCGCTAAACTTTTGGCTCCATGTGTGCCGAAGCAGATTATTTGTGTCGGTTTCAATTATCGTGACCATGCAAGAGAATTTCATGTGGACGTACCTAAGGAGCCTGCGCTTTTTACTAAAGCTGCGCATACTGTTATCGGTAACGACGGCAAAATCATTTATCCGCGTCAGAGCCATGAGGTAGTTTATGAGGCTGAGTTAGGCGTTGTTATCAAAAAGCGGATGAAAGACGTAGCTCCGGAAGATGTGCCGGATTATATTTTAGGGTATACCTGCGCTAATGATGTTACAGCACGGGATCTGCAGTTGTCGGACGTACAGTGGCTGCGCAGTAAATCTTTTGATACTTTTTGCCCATTGGGGCCCTGGCTGGAAACTGATCTTGATCCTACAGATCTGTCGATCAAATTGTATTTGAACGGACAGCTTAAGCAGAATGGGCGCACCAGCGACATGGTATATAATCCCTATGAGATATTAAGCTATATTTCGCAAAGTATGACACTGGATGCCGGCGATCTGATTCTGACCGGTACGCCTATGGGTTGCGGTCCAATGCTGCCTGGAGATGAAGTTGTCGTAGAGATCGAGGGTATCGGCAAGCTGCGTAATGAAGTGGTAAAAGGATACTGAAATAAATAAAAAGGACGCTGCGGCGTCCTTTTTTATTGTTTGAAGAGGCAGTGAATTGACAGAAAAAAATTTGTCTTGTTAAGATATTTGAATCAGTAAAAAAAGAGATTTGATTTATTTGTGAATTCATCCTGAAGATGAATTGCAAATATTTGAAATAAATGTTAAAATTAAGCTCTGACTGATCAGTCAGGAAATGGTTGGGTGGTGTTTTTATGGTAAGGAATATGACAGAGGGAGATCCGCTGAAGCTGATCCTTCCTTTTATGGTACCGCTTTTGATAGGTAATGTCTTTCAGCAATTATATAATATAGCAGATATCATCATTGTAGGACGGACGATAGGGGTCAACGCACTGGCGGCAGTTGGGGCTACAGCGCCTCTGTTCATGATGCTGGTTGTGCTGACGATGGGTTTGTCTAATGGGTTCACGGTGGTTACGGGCCAGCGGTACGGCGCCGGTGATCTTGACGGTGTGCGCCGCAGTGTGGCGATGAGCACGATGCTGAGTTTGTTTTTTGTTTTGATAATGATGCTTATAGCAACATTTGCCCTTGATCCGGCTTTAGCGGCGATGAACGTTCCTGAGGAGTTGTTTGAAGATGCTAAAAGTTATGTTTTGATCATCAGTCATGGTATTATCGCCATGATGGGATATAATCTTCTGGCAGGCATTTTGCGTTCTCTGGGCGACAGTAAAACACCGTTATATTTTTTGATTATCGCAACGATCCTGAATATTTTTCTGGCGCTGCTGTTTATTATTCAGTTCGGCTGGGGCGTGCCTGGTTCAGCAGTAGCGTTGGTTATTGCGCAGGGCTTTTCCGCGCTGCTGTGTATTGTTTATATTGTCAAAAAATTTCCGATCCTGCGTCTGCAAAAGCAGGACTGGCATTTTGACTGGAATTTTGCCTGGGAGCATCTGCGTATGGGCCTGCCAATGGCGGTGCAGTTTTCAGTGTTGGGGCTTGGTATGATTTTCATTCAGGCTGTTTGTAATAAGTTCGGTCCGACTACGATCGCAGCTTTCACTTCCGCAATGCGGATCGAACAGCTGGCATTGCAGCCGATGATTTCTTTTGGCTTGTCGATGGCGGTTTTCAGCGCGCAGAATTTTGGCGCTCATCGGTTTGATAGGATCCGCGAGGGTGTAAAAAAATGTTCGTTGCTGGCTCTGTGTTTTAGTTTATTTGCCGCTGTTATTATGTATTTCTTCGGCCGCGAAATGATCAGTATTTTTATCAGCGAAGCTAATGAACAGGTTTTATCGCAGGCGCAGCAGTATCTGCATCTCAGCGTGCCGTTTTATTTTTTCCACAGTCAGATTTTTATCTATCGTAATGCCGTACAGGGTATGGGTATTGCGATGATACCTATGTTCAGCGGTATCGTAGAGCTGATACTGCGTACTTCTGCCGCAGTATATCTGACCGAATATTTTGGTTACAGCGGCATTTGTTACGCCAGTCCGATTGCCTGGCTGGGTTCGTCGTTATTTCTCTTTGCGAGTTATCATTATTTCATCAGGCTGCTGGAGGATTCATATAAACAGCATGCTGGTATAAACGGCTAAAAAGAAAAACTCCCGGAAAACCGGGAGTTTTTCTTTTTAGAATAGATACTCCAAAGACAGCATGCCTTGGAAAGAACTGTAAGAATTACTGCCAAAACGTCCGCTGAGATCAGCAGAGATGAACCAGTCTTTATTGAATTCTTTTTCATAACCGAGACGAAGTTCGCCAAGATTTTTGTTACCGTCTTGAGAAACACTGTCACCAAGAGAAGAAATAGTGTAATTATTAGAATTGTGGAGCCAGTTTACCTCGGCAAAGAAAGAATCTTTTTTTGTCGAAGCTGTATTCTGTTCACTTAACCAACGCAGTCCCAAACGTGTTTGAAGATTGGCTTCATTGCCAAAAGCGATAGTACTGTCATTATTTTCAGTATACGTATCATTATTAAGCTTGGTATAGGTAAGCTGAAGCTTAGGCTGCCAAGAATAAGTACGCCGATCTGTTTCTTTGTAATTTATGGATTTACCGATTTCTGCCGAAAGTCCCCAGCCGTTGGTATCATAGCTTTCTTTGCTTAGTCCGGCACCATTGACTTCGTTATCAAACCAGCCATATTGGAACCAGGTATCAGCATACCAGCCGCTTCTGTCATGTGCGTTTTCAAACCAGCTGCCATAGACACCTAATAAAAATCCATCGACAGAACCTTTGGAATCACGGTTGGCGAAACTGGCTGAAGTCGTCTGGCTGCCATTGCCATAAGCTGCCATTATGCCGAACAGCTGCTGTTCACCTTTATCACTGACTTCATTATAAAGATCAGTGCCCATGCGCAGTTTGTATAGATTGGCATTACCGTGGATCTGATCGTTGCTGAAATCCTGTTTCGTACGGGTATAGTTGTTTATGATCCAGATATTAGGGGCATCTTCCTGATTGTTTTGATGCTGCAGATGCGTTTCACGATCATAAAGGCGGAGATCGAACATAGAACCGGCTAAGGCCATGTTTCCCAGATATGAACCTGTTTCAGGACGATAGACAGGGGCAGTAGTAGGCGCATAGGATGTTAAGTACCAATCACTTTCAGTACCTTGATTGCCGCCTTTGACGAGTGAATATTCATATAAGCCACCGACCAGGGGATTAGACTTGATGAAATTACCATCAGAATTCCCGAGAACTTCAATGACCTTGATACCCTGAGCGGTCTGTGCGCCACTACCACCGATATTTTTAAAATTGATATAGGTTGTGCCTGAAGTGTCACCGCCGACGATCATTTTATCAGTTGCAGAATCGTCTTTGCCCAAGACGACATTCATATGCAGCTGGCCATTGTCGCCGCTGTAGTTTCCCGCCACATATAAATTTTTGAAATTTTCAGCCTTTTGAGCTTCGAGAAGTTCATTATCGTTGTTCCAGTCCAGATGACCAAATTTAATAACTGAATTATTCAGGGACAGATCAGTAACAAAGTTGCCTTCTGCTTCAGATCCCTGCCATAAATTTTTTGCAGAAGCGTTTTGGGTCATATTCCAGGTACTGTTATCCGTCAGAGCAAGATCAAGCCTGCTGCTTTTACCGGTACTGTCTATTGTATAATCTGTAAAAATAGCACCGTTCAGAACAGTGTTTTTAGAAGTATTGACAGTAATATTACTGGCAACAAGATCCGGATTAGTTGTCGTTTGACCGCCATAGGTAATATGGATCAAGTCTTTATTACTGGAATCATGAGCGGTTGCTGTACTGTTTACCAAGTTTAAAGTAGCGTCCTTGACTGCATCCGCGACATTGATAATGTCACTGTAATTAGTACCGCCAGGATTGCTGGCACGTTGATGCCCGTCAGTGGTTATTTCCTGGCCATGTGAACCTATCTGTATCAGGTGGCCGGTATAGACACCGTCACTGTCACTGGTGCTGGCAACTCCGTCATTAGTGATATCAGTATTTTCCAAATGGATTATTTGCTTACCGGCATCCATATTATTACCGGTCTTATCAGTGGAGTTGCCCAGAGCTGAAGAATATTTTACGGCTGTGGAGCTGGCGTGGATCTTACTGCGTTCAAGCTGTCCATCGACAGCAAACATATTGAATCCAGCCCCATCTCCTGCTATTTTGATGCCATAAGCTTTTTCATGATCTACTTTTATATCTGCAGTACCATAGAGGTTGACCTCCGATGATCCGTATTTACTTCCCAGATGTTTTTCTGCAGCTTGATTTGTTGCAGCCAGAGTACCGATAACAATACCATGTTGATGATTGCGCCCGCTGGTTTCGATAGTAGTTTTGAAATTACTGCTTTGAGTACTGTTGATATCTATTCTGCCGCCGCCAATAGCGATAATACCGGATTCGTGATTGCCTCCTGTACGGATATCAAGCTCACCGCCCTCATAGCCAAGTACTTCTATCTGCCCGAAATTGCCTGTTTCCAGTGCCGTAGCTCCTGGTCTGCCGGCACCGTCATTTCTATTGAAGCTGCCTCCAAGAAAAGTTATTTTAGCCTGTTCGTTAATGTCTTTAGCAGGATCGCCGTTGGCTAAGAACATTCTGCCATTGCTGTAGCCGGTTCCGTCTATTTCCACTCGGTCAAAATTGATTCTCCCTGTCCCGTTGGCAACTACCATCCAGCGCTGACTGCTGCTTGCTGCTTTAAATAAGGCTGACTGGTCATCGCTTTTACCATTGGAAAAAGTTATAGAAGCTCCATCCTGAGCGGCTACAATGCGGCTCTGACTTACTTTGACAGTTGTCGTGTCACCGGTTACATGTATTTCACCATTGTTGTAAGCAAAAAATGCTGATTCAGAATTTTTATAGTTTGTGGATTTGGAGGTAATAGAATTATCGGTACCGCTGAGGATTATTTTACTGCCGCTGCCGTTAGCAACAATTCCAGAATAACCTACTCCTGTAGAATAGGTATCGCCTAAACCGACCGTGGCATTTAAACTGCCATTAACAGTAAGCTGACCGCCGCTGCTGGCGGTGAGGGATTCGCTGCTGTTTACACCGTTGACGGTTGTTGCACCGGCGGTGACAGAAACCTGAGCGCCATTAGAAACTTTGATACTGTTGATAGTATCGGTATGTGTGATAGGATCATAAGTGTCTGTGCCATCTGCAGTGTATTTGCCGTCTGTAACAGGTACCGGTGCAGCCATTACGTTAGTTCCGTAAAAGGTGCAGTGCGCTGCAAGGAGCGCCAAAAGTATTGCTTGACGTTTCTTGTTGCTGTACATAATTGGGTCCTCCTTAAGAATAAAACAATAGAAGATAAAAATAATAAAATAATTATTGCAATAAAGAATTTTAAATCCTATAAGTTAAAATAATTATATTTTGTAAAAATGTACTGTGTCAAGCATTTATAGATTATATATCTATACAGTTTAATCGAGGAAAAGGAAATAATACTGTGTTTTTAGAAGAAAGCGCAGGGTATTACTCTGGGTAATTTGAAATTACAATAGCTGATAAAAAGTCGGCTGTATTTAAAATATTAAGAATAAAACTGAAAAATTAGAAATTAAAATGCAGACTAATATTAGTCTGCAAATGAATAAAATAAAGAAATATAAAAAACGCCGTTATCATTTAGATAACGGCGTTAAAATAGTGCTTTTAGTTGTTTCTTTTCCGGATCTCGGTAACAGAAATGCCTCCGATGCCCCAATTATCAGTATCGACTTCATCGATAACGACAACAGTAGTCTTTTTGTTTTTACCGAGCACGTCGTGCAGCAGATTGGTAGCACCTTCTATCAGGGCTTGTTTTTGCTCTGGTGTCACGTTGCCTTCACGGGTGATTTTAATATTTACGTAGGGCATAACAAAGACCTCCTTTTTTCTTTCAGTATAGCATGAAAGAATGAAAAACAACAGGAATTTTAAAGTGGGTGATATCATGAGTACGCTGTGTTTCCACGGTGCTTTTTACAAAATATACAGGCAGGGACCGAAAGAAAGGTTTTTTTGTAAAGTAAGGTAAAAAACGCTTGTCAAGGCCGGAGTGCTTGTGCTATTATAGCGGTGACCATAAATGGCCGGGCAGTATCTTTGTGAGCTGTACCATAAGCCGCAGGTCTTAATTTAAAATCAGTCATTAATCGCTTGGATCAGTAATGACCGGGACGAGACGCAATAACAAGGCCTTTTTATAAGTATTTTTGCGCGCTCCCGGCGGGAGTGCGTTTTTTATTTTACTGCCTTGGTTATGCTCTCAAGCGAAGAAAGGGAGGGAACCATGAAAATAGGCATCATTGGGCTGGGTAAGGTTGGCAGTGCTTTTTTGAAAGCCTGTGCAGTAACTGCTGCTTTACAGGTAGTCAGCGTCAAAGCGGGTCGATCGCCGAAAAGTTGTGCGAGGCTGGCGGGCATGGGTGACTTTCAGATTACTTCAGTCGGGGCAGAGGTGCTGGCGGCTGCTGATGTAGTTTTGCTGGCAGTTCCGGACGGGCAGATCGCGGCAGCAGCTGAAACACTGGCTGCGGAAGTAGGTACTGCCGGGCGTAGGGATATTCTGTCAAAGAAGGTGTGCCTGCATTGCAGCGGTTCTTTGGGTTTGGACCCTTTGGCGGCGCTTTCTGCCTTGGGGATTCACTGCGGCAGTCTGCATCCATTGCAGAGCTTTGCCGGAGGCAGTGCCAGATTTAAAGATATCGGCATGGCTGTTGATGGTGATAATGAAGCACAGCAAGCTGCCTGTTATCTGGCCGAAGCGCTTCAGGCATATCCATTCAGAGTTCCTGAAGCGGAGCGCAGTGCCTATCATGCGGCTGCTTGTTTTTGTTCTAATTATCTTGTGACAATAACTGCGATAGCACAGCAACTGTTTGAACGCTGGACACCTGACAAGGCAAGGGCTTTGCAGTTTTTGCTGCCGCTGCTGGATGGGACTGTCAGTAATCTGCATCAGACTCCGTTGGCCCGCAAGGCATTGACCGGGCCGATTGCCCGCGGTGATGCAGGCACTGTAGCAGGACATCTGAAAATTCTGCCGGAGGAACTGCAGCTGGTTTATCGGGAACTGGCACTTCAGACTGTGCGTCTGGCGAGTGAAAACGGCAGTATCGATGAAGCGAAAGCAAAAAGTTTACAAGAACTATTGAAAGCTTGACAGTAAAGGAGTAAAACCATGAATAAAAAAGCAATAACCACATCGACCATCAAAGCAATGAAACAGCAGGGTGAACCGATAACGATGGTTACAGCATACGACGTTGCGATGGCCCGTAATGTTAATGAAGCCGGTGTTGAGATGATTCTGGTAGGTGATTCTGTTGGTAATGTGATGTTGGGTTACGGTTCTACTGTGCCCGTAACGATGGAAGAGATGCTTCATCACACCAAAGCAGTGATGCGCGCCTGCGGGACGGCACTGGTTGTCGCTGACATGCCTTTTATGAGTTATCAGGCCAGCATTGCTGACGGTCTTTATAATGCGGCCCGCTTTTTAAAGGAAACTGGCTGCACGGCAGTAAAACTGGAAGGCGGCAGTGAAATCTGTGAACTGGTACAAAAATGGTTGCCGCAGGCATTCCCGTGGTCGGACACATTGGTCTGACGCCGCAGTCTGTCAATCAAATGGGCGGCTTTAAAGTGCAGGGTAAGGATGTAGCCGCAGCGCAGAAATTGCTGGATGATGCTAAAGCGTTAGAGGCAGCAGGAGCTTTTGCTATTGTGCTGGAATGTGTGCCGGCTGCTTTGGCTGCAAAGGTGACTGCTGAACTGAAAACAGCGGCAACTATTGGTATCGGCGCCGGAAATTCCTGTGATGGGCAGGTCCTGGTCTGTAATGATCTGCTGGGATTTTCGGACGGGTTCTGTCCGAAATTTGCCAAAAAATACAGCGATCTGCACGGAAGTATTGTCAGCGCAGTGCAGCAATACATCAGGGAAGTTAAGGAGCGCAGTTTTCCTGCGCCGGAGCATACGTTTAAAATAGATGATGAAGTTTTAGAGAAATTATATTGAGAGGAAGCCTTAAAATGAAACTTTGCCAAACGACAGCGGATTTACAGGAAGAGGTAGCTTTAGCAAAGGCAGCGGGTAAAAGCATCGGTCTGGTACCGACTATGGGGGCTCTGCATGAAGGGCATGGTTCACTCATTGCTGCCGCACGTAAAGAGAATGAGCTGGTGATAGTCAGTGTTTTTGTCAATCCGACACAGTTTGGGCCGGGGGAGGATCTGGAAGCCTATCCGCGCACTTTGGAAGCAGATTGTATATTGGCAGGGAAAATGGGGGCCGATATCGTTTTTGCCCCTGCGGCTAAAGAAATGTATCCCAGTGCCGATATGACCTGGGTAGAGGTAACAGGTGATATTACAAAGGTTTTATGCGGCCGCAGCCGTCCCATACATTTTCGTGGCGTGACTACTGTTGTCAGCAAGCTGTTCAATCTGGCACAGCCTGACAGGGCGTATTTTGGGCAGAAGGACGCGCAGCAGGTACAGGTTATCAAACGAATGGTCAAAGATCTGTTTTTTAACGTTCAGCTGCGGATTATGCCGATCGTACGTGAGGCTGACGGCTTGGCTAAAAGTTCGCGTAATACTTATTTGAGCCAGGAAGAACGCACAGCCGGTTTGATTTTATCAAAAAGCCTGCGTTATGCGGAAGAACTTTTTAAGCAGGGTGAGCGTGACAGCAGTAGAATTGCAGCTGAAACTGCCAAGCTGATCGGTTCAGAGCCGTTGAGTGAGATTGACTATGTAGAAATTTATGAGCTGCCCGATCTGAAACCTGTTGCAGGTGATATTACCGGTTCGTGCCTATTGGCAGTAGCAGTGCGTTTTGGGACTACGCGGCTGATCGATAATGTGATTTTGGAGGTTGAATAAATGCTTTTGAATATGTTTCATGGAAAAATCCACCGTGCTACGGTGACAGAAGCCTGTCTAGAATATATGGGCAGTATTACCATTGATTCCGAGCTGTTGGAACTTTCCGGCATCATGCCGGGCGAGCGGGTACAGATCGTTGATAATAATAATGGCAGCCGCCTGGAAACCTATGTTATTGCAGGGGAACGCGGCAGCGGTGTGATTTGCCTTAATGGCGCTGCGGCACGCAAGGTCGTAGTGGGTGATACAGTGATCATTATCGCTTATGCGCTGATGACGCCTGAAGAGGCGGCAGGTTTTGAACCAAAGGTAGTTATGGTAGATGAAAATAACCGCCCTGTTAATGTGCGCGGAACAGAAAAAGAACGCGAAATAGGTTAATAAAAAACCTCCGTAAGCATTTGCCTGCGGAGGTTTTTGTTATGTTAGACGTGAAAAACAGCAGTACTGCCACGTTGGCCGGGGATTACTTCCAATCGGGCTGAAATGCGTTCGCGCAGCTCGCTGACGTGGGAAATGATTCCTACCAGACGCCCGCCTTTCTGCAGATCGGTAAGCGTGCGGATAGCCATATCCAGGGCTTCGGAGTCAAGCGTGCCAAAACCTTCATCGACCAGAATGGTATCAAGGCGGATACCTCCCGCATAGGCCTGTACTACATCGGAAAGCCCTAAGGCCAGCGAGAGTGAAGCCAGAAACAGTTCTCCGCCGCTAAGTGTTTTGACAGGACGGGCAACGCCTGTAAAGCTGTCGGTAACTTCAATGTTTAAACCGTTTTCCCTTCTGGCATCCAGAACATCACCGGTACGTGATAAACTGTAACGTCCACGGCTCATAGAGGTTAAACGTAGATTGGCGGCCTGCAGTACGTCGTCTAAAATAGCCTGCAAAACAAATGCGGAAAAGGTAAGTCGTGAGGGATTATTGCCTCTTGCGGTTTCTGCCAGAGAGGCCGCTGTTTGATAGGCATCCTGTAAAGTGCCCATCTTTTTTTCCAATTCCTGCAGCTGGAGCTGTGCTTTTTGCAGATCAGAAAGCTCTTTGGCGGTTACTGCCGTTTGAGCTGTCAGCTGACGGTAGAGAGCGTCTGCCTGCTGTTCCGCTGCTTTGCAGGCACTGAGTTCTGGCTCGGTCTTACCGTTGACGGCATTTTGAGCGCGTTGCAGGCGGTCTGTTGCTGCGGCCAGATTTTGTTCATAGGCGGCGATGGTCTGCTGCAGTTGTTTTCGCGTACCTTCAGTACGCAAAGCGGCAAGAAAGGCTGTCTGTGATTCAAAGTCTGAAGCGTCCAGGCGTTCTTTAAAATGTTCGCGCAGAGCGCTGAATTCTTTGGCAGCATTTACAGAAGCCGCCTGGTTTGCTTTCAGAGTAGCTTCGCAGCCTGCCAGATGCAGCTGAGCCTGCTGATAGCTTTGCTGCAGCAGCTGTAAGCTCTGGACCTGTCTGGTAATCGTCTGTGTTTTCAACTGCAGCTCAGATTTCTGGGCCGCAGTTATTGTAGCCGGGTGCGGATGCTGCAAAGCTCCGCAGACAGGACACGGTTCATTGTCAACGAGAGCCGCGGCCAGACGTTCTAATTCAGAAGTGACACCGGATAATTTAGCGGCTTCGCTGTGGAGCTGCAGGATCCGCTGGTTCAAAAGCTCCAGCGCTTTATCCAGGTTCGCAGTATCCTTGATACTTTGACCGTCAAGCTGTTGTAATTGTTCTGAAAGCTTTTGGTGCAGTTTCTGCAGCGCTGCTTGCGCCGCTGCTGTTGCCTGCTGAGCGCTTTGTTCGGCTGACAGACATTCCTGGTTGTGTTTATGTGCGCGCAGGGTAGAGTTGTAAATTTCTTCCAGCAGTGCGGCTTTATCAGCCTGTGCTGCTTCAGTTTTTGCAGTTTCAACAGCGCTGCGCTGTTCTGTCAAAGTTAAGAAAGCCGTTCGTGCTGCAGTTGCTTCCACAAAAGCATTATGCAGCTCCTGAGCCTGCTGCAATTGCATTTTTGCTGCTGCAAGCTGTGCGGAAGCAGTCTGCAGTGCAGCCGTTTCTTCCTTTTGCCGCTGCAGAAATATTTGTATGTTAGCAAGAAGCTGGTCGTTGTTTTCACATTCGGTGCTGTTCAAAATAAACTGTTGTTGTTGTTTAAGTGCTTTATAATCGTTGTCGATAGCAGTGCTGCGTTCTGCCATCAGTGCTTCGATACGCCGGTACAGCTCGGTTTTAAAGATCGTTTCCAGAATCGCCTTGCGGTCTTTCGATTCAGCGATCAGAAACCGTCGGAATTCTCCCTGGGGCAACAAAACTATTTGACGGAACTGTTCCGCTTTAAACCCAATAAGTTCTGTAATTTTTCTGGTCACTTCGTCACTTTTTGCGGCCAGCGGTTCCTTGCTGCCGTCAGTAAGGATTTTAAAAAGGGCGGCGGCTGCCGGTACCTTTCGAGTGCCCTCGCCGCGTTGCTTTTTTAATTCCTGCTCGGGAGATCTCAGTACCTGATAGATATATTCCCCGCTTTTAAAGGTAAATTCTACTTCGGTTTTTTGTTCGGCGGGAGCGTAGTCGCTGCGCAGGTTTTTACTTTCGCGCAGATCGCCGCTGGCGCTGCCGTATAAAGCGAAGCTGATCGCATCTAAAATAGTAGTTTTACCGGAACCGGTCGGTCCGTGGATCAGGAAAAAGTTTTTATCTCCTAAAAGCGTGAAGTCAATAATTTGCTCACCGGCGTAAGCACCAAAGGCCCGCATGGTAAGTTGTAATGGTTTCATGGTCAGGCCTGCCTTTCTGTCTGCACTTCGCTGTTAATAATGTCCGATAAAAGGGATTTTTCGCTTTCGGTGAGCTGACGATTGTTGACTTGTGTAAAAAAAGCTTCAAAAAGCTCGGAGGTACCAAGCTTTTTATGATTTACTGCGGCAGTGTCCGCATAGCGGCCAGTATGCAGCCGTGCGTATTCTAAATGCAGTATATTGGGGTAGACCTGTTCCAGCCGGTATTTTGCGTCCAGTATCGGCTGTTCGTCAGTCAGAGTTACCTGCAGATAACAATCATACAATTCCGGCTGCGGCTTGCTGACTAATTCAGAAAAACTGCCGTGCAGACAGGCCAGTTCCCGGCGAGGCTTGAGCTGTACTGTTTCAACAGTAATACTGCCGTCTGCGGCCATATCGATAATATGTACGCCCTTGGACTGCTGGACTTCATTAAAAGAATATTTGAGCAGGGAACCGCTGTAACGTACCTTGCTGCTGCCGTTCTGGCAGGCGTGCAGATGTCCTAAAGCCGCATAATTAAACGGGGCAAAGCAGTCGATGCCTACGGTGGTTGCTCCGCCGATAGCCAAAGGGCGTTCGCTGTCCGGAGATTCCTGCGCTCCTGTCAGAAAGACATGCGCCAGCGCAACCTTACGCGCTGTATCAGGGATCTGTCTTAACTGGTTGCTTATCTGCCAGCGAACAACATCTTCGTGTGTTTTTAAAGGCTGCCGGAGCAGTTCGGACGCTGCCAGGGGCTCGCCATAAGTCAGCGGTGCAAAATAAACTGGCCCGTAGGTATCATATAATACAACGGGCTGGGTAGAAGGGCTGACTGGCCCGGTGATATAAAGCTTGTTCTGAGATAACAGGCTTTGACCGAAGCCGAGACGGTCGGCATTATCGTGATTGCCGGCGATCATAATGACATTTTTGCTGGCCTCCTGGACTAAACGGCGCAGAACCTCGTCCAGCAGGGTCACTGCCTGTGTCGGCGGTACGGCGCGGTCATAAATGTCGCCGGCGATCAGGACGGCGTCAACATTACTTTCTTTGACCAGGGCGATTAATTCTTCCAGTACTATAGCCTGATCGTCGGTCATATGTAAGCCGTGAAAAATACGGCCCAGGTGCCAGTCGGAAGTATGTAAAAAACGCATGGTTCCTCCTTTATTACTTACGATAAAGCTGCATGATTTCGTGAAATTTTGCTAATCCGCATTCGATACCGTGATCGTGCAGCTTTAAAAGCTGCTGCGGTTTCTGGTCCAGTCTGCCGATCTTTAAAGGTACGGTTGGACGGATGATAACGGCCTTGCCGTCCTGTTCCAGTTGTTCGGCAAAAGCAAGCTGGTCATTATATAGGTCAGGACGTCTGGCCATGGTTTCCCATAATTTAGGATAGTGTTTATAGACGAGGCGCAGCAGATATTGCGGTACCGGGTGTTTTTTACGGTAACCGGCATTACGGGTAAGTACGATAACGAATTTCTGATAACCGTCAGCAATGGATTTGCTGATAGGTATGGGCTCTACTATAGCTCCGTCTAATAATTTATGGCCGCCGATGGTGACGACAGGAGCAAAAAAGGGCAATGAAGCGGATGCGCGCAGCGGCAGAAAATCTTTATCCATATCGCCCTGGGTATACCAGACAGGCTTGCCTGTGATAACATCGGTCGTGCCGACATAAAGCTGTCCGGGATATTTACGAAAAGCTTCATAGTCAAAAGGCAGCAGATTCTGCGGCAGTTCTTTGAGAATGAAGTCAAAACCAAAAAGTGAACGGGTCCTGAGCCAGTTGCTCAGGCTGCAGTAACGTTTATCACCAACATAATTTTGAATGACACGTCTGGTACGCAGCGGCTGCTGTGACATATAGGAAACAATATTGCAGGCACCTGCAGAAACGCCGACAATATGCGGGAAAATAAGTTCTTTCTGCATGAATGCTTCAAAAACTCCGGCGGAAAACATGCCCCGCATACCGCCGCCTTCCAAAACCAGGCTGATACCGCTTACTATCATACATGACACCTCGTAATCAATGATATAAATATTATACACCATTTGTAATGCCAGCGGGAATTTGGGTGGCAGGAAATTGTCTGCCGGCGGCTGATATGTTATGATGAAGTAAATAATGATGCAAGGAAGGTGCGAGCATGAAAAAAGTTGTTGTAATGACTACAGGCGGTACTATTGCCATGAAATATGATCCTGTGACGCAGGGCCTGATCCCGGCTGTCAGTGGTGATGATTTGATCGAAGCCGTCCCGGCACTGCGGGAGATTGCCGAAGTGGAGGTAGTTGAATTTTCCAATGTGCCCAGCGGTCACATAACACCGCAGATGATGTTTGATTTGGCAAAAATGGCTGATCGGTATGCAGAGCGGGAAGACGTCAGCGGCATTGTTGTGACCCACGGGACAGATACACTGGAAGAAACAGCTTATATGTTAGGTTTGGCAGTAAAAACGAACAAGCCTGTCTGTCTTACAGGAGCCATGCGCGGCGCTTCAGAAACAGGACCGGACGGACCGGCAAATATCCTGGCGGCAGTAATGGTCGCTGCCAGCGATGAAGCCTTGGGCAAAGGCGCATTACTTATTTTTAACGATGAGATACATGCCGCTGCAGAAGTTACCAAAACGCATACTACGTCCTGTGCTACATTTCATTCGCCGGGCTGGGGTCCTATAGGGCATATTTATTTTGACAGAGTGGTTTTTCGACGTCAGCCGCTGAATCTTGAAAAAATCTGTCCGGCAGTGCTGGCAGAAGATGTCTGTTTGCTGAAAACCTATGCGGGGATGGATGCGTATTTATTTAAAATGCTGGCGGAAAAGCCGGTACAGGGATTGGTAGTTGAAGCTTTAGGCTGCGGGAATGTGCCGCCGGCAGTTAAGGAAGGTATCGAATATGTGCGGAGCAGGGATATTCCTGTAGTTTTGGCTTCACGTGTTCATACGGGGCGTGTAGTTCCGGCGTACAGTTATTTTGGCAGTGCCAGGTCAATGGAAGCAAGTAAGATCATTCTGGGCGGGGAATTAACAGGACAGAAAGCCAGAATAAAGCTGATGCTGGCTTTGGGACTGACGAAGGAAAATGAGGAACTGCGCAGATTTTTTGATAACTGAGCGGAATTTGCAGTTAAATGGAAAACGATAACTAATAATTAAAAAACTTTGCGTTTATGCTTAAAATTGGTGTAAACGCAAAGTTCTTTGTTTTTTTGGAACAGAAATTTGTGATGTGGGGGGGTACATGTTATAATAATCGTACTTGAAAAGTAGAAAGAGAGGGTGCAGAGATGAAGGAGCAACATGATATTTTGACGGGTATGCTGAATTGTACCGAGGCTGCATCAATTTTGTTAGCAATGACGACATCACTGGCCGATGAAAATGCTTTAAAAGAGCTGTTACAGAAACAAGGTTACAAATTTGCTGTTACGGAACTTGGCGGCGATGCATCTAAAAGCGAATTTAGAGAAAAAATGACACGGTCAATTATTGGAGCCTGTCTCAACTGTAGTGTTATTTCAAAAACTGCGCAGGAGATACATGCGGTATTACATGCAGCAGCTGATGCAAAATCTGGTTATTCCCAGAACCTGCTTCAGGCCAATATTTCGTGTAAGGTTGCGATTGTAAGAGGAAATGGATGGATTGCCGTAACTTTTTATGGAGATTCAGCGGCGCATTATATCACTAATCATAAACGCATGGGTTTTGGCATTATGCATATATAGAAAAGTTTGAAAATATTTAACAAATAATTGACAAATCGATTTTTTGTGTTATTATAAAAGCGTAGAGAATATGAGAGCTTTACCAAGAGAGTATTTGAGAGTTTTCAAAATAGTTTATTACAACTGCATAGTGGTGACGGAGTGATAGTGATTCTATTACTTCGTCTTTTTATTTTTAAGCATGTTTCAATGACGGACAAGGCACCGGTAAAAACCGGTTAGGATAAAGTCTTGTGAGTGTGCGAGTGTTTGGCATTAATTTTCCTGATTGGCAATTGCAAAGTGGTGAAAGAGAGATGGAGATGATTCTGTTTCTCTATTTTTTTTACCATAATTTGGTTATCCGGAAACCGACAGTTGATACGCCAGGAAAGAAAAGTTTGAAAGGGGTTTGAAGCAATGAATGTTTATGCGTATGCAGGATTTTCTTACTTGTTCACTGCGGCTATTTCGTTGTTTATGATTGGCGTAGTGGTATTGCTCAATAAATTGATGGGCAATAATAATTCTAATGGAGAAGGGATGGAATAACGATGGAAATGAGTCTGGTCGCAACATTGTTTCCTGGTATTGCCAGTTTATTTGTGCAAGATCCTGTAATCGCCTGTGCGCGTATTTTTATGATAATTTTCGGTTTTATTCTGGCTTATCTGGGCTTTAAGAGAACCTTAGAGCCTTTGATCATGGTACCGATGGGTGTTGGTATGATTTGTATCAACTGCGGCGTACTTTTTTTAGACGGCGGTAAGCTTGGCACTTTGTTTTTGGATCCGCTCGTTTCAGAACCGGGCGCATTGATGAATATCATGCAGATCAATTTTTTGCAGCCGATCTATAATTTGACCTTCAGCAACAGTCTGGTAGCCTGTCTGGTTTTTATGGGCATTGGGGCTATGTGTGAAATTGGTTTTATTTTGGCTAATCCGTGGACTTCCATCATTATTGCTATTTTTGCCGAAGCAGGTACCTTTGTTACGCTTATTCTGGGTGTGAATCTTGGATTGACTCCACCGGAAGCTGCTGCTGTAGCTTCGATCGGCGGTGCTGATGGACCGATGGTTCTGTTTACTTCCTTGATGCTGGCTCCGGAACTGTTCGTCCCGATTTCCGTTATTGCTTATCTTTATTTAAGCCTGACTTATGCAGGCTATCCGACATTAGTAAAAATGCTGGTGCCTAAAAAATATCGTGGTATCGATATCATTTTTGATGCTCCTGAAATTCCGAAAACCAAAAAATTTATTTTTATTTTAGTATGCTGTGCTTTGTTATGTATTTTATTGCCGATGGCGGCGCCGTTGATCATGTCCTTCTTCCTGGGTATGACGATCAAAGAAGCTGAAATCGTTCCGTATCAGGATCTGCTGGAAAACGTTATCCTTTATGCTGCTACTTTGATGCTGGGTCTTTTGCTTGGCACTTTATGCGAAGCCTCTACCCTGCTTAATCCCAAAGTTGCACCGCTGATCATTCTTGGTGTGGTAGCTTTGGCAGTATCAGGTGCTGTTGGTGTTTTAGGCGGCTGGATAGTTTACAAATTCAAAAAAGGAAATTTCAATCCTGTTGTTGGTATTGCCGGTATTTCCTGTGTGCCGACTACTGCTAAAATCGCTCAGCATATAGCTGAAGATGAAGATCCGTTCGCCGTAATAATGCCGGTGGCAATGGGGGCTAATATCGGCGGCGTTATCGTCTCGGCAATTGCCTGCGGCGTCTTCATTTCGACGATCCACCTGGTTAAGTAAAATTTGAGACGGGGCAATAAAGATGGTAGAAATAAAGAAGATACTGCACAATAAAATATATTATTATGAGCAGTTGGATTCTACTAATCTGAAAGCGCTGGAGCTTGCAAAGCAGGGGGCAGCAGAAGGTACAATTGTTATTGCCGCAAGGCAGACTGCCGGACGAGGACGAATGCGGCGGAAATGGGAATCACCGGAGGGGAAGGGATTGTGGTTTTCCATGATCCTCAGACCAACGATAGCTGCCGAATACTGTGCCCAAATAACGCTGCTGACAGCCGTTGCTGCGGTGAAAGCTTTGCAGGTGCTAACTGATAAAAAATTTTCTATAAAATGGCCCAACGATATCATGCTGGACGGTAAAAAAGTCTGTGGTATTTTAGCAGAAATGGCACTGACTGCTGATGGCAGTATCGAGTACGCCGTTGTTGGCATTGGTATCAACATAAATATGTCTTCTGAAGATTTCGGAGCCCAGCTAGAAGCTACAGCCACTTCTCTTTATCTGGCAACGGGCATCGAATACGAGCATGAACAGGTCCTCAAGGCGTTTCTGGATGAATTCGATCTGCTTTACTCTCACTGGCACTGCTGCGGTTTTGCTTTGATCAGGCAGGACTGGCTGGACTACAGCTGTACACTGGGTCATAAGGTTACAGTAAGGGATAATGATACAGAGATTTATTCCGGAGTGGCGGAAGACATGGATGATTATGGGAGTTTGCTTGTACGAAATGCTGCGGGAAAAATCGAAAGCTTCGATTTTGGTGAAATAAGCATCCGTAGCTGCTGAGGTTGCAGTAAAGGGAGGGACTGAGAGATGGAAGCGTTTTTACAGGGTGAAAGTGTTAAAAGCGTAGGCGTAGCGGCAATGCTGCTGGCGCTAACACGTACGCTGAAGGACGAGGAAACGGCTAAAAGAGCGCTGACTGAAGTTGGTCATAAATTTGTAGTGACAGAGGTCGGCGGAAAAACTTCTTATGATGATTTTCACGAAAAGGTGAACAGGGCCGTAATTGGGGCCAGTCTCAATTCTGGAATCATTGAAAAGACGGCTAATGATATTCACGCTTTGATTCACGCTACGGAGGAAGCTAAAAAAGGTATTTTAGTCAGCGTTTCTTCCAGCGCCAGTCTGGCGCTGAAAATAGCGGTTGTACGTGATGATGGCTGGCTGGCGGTGGCATTGTTCGGTAAATCGGCACTGCATTATATGACTAATCATGAACGGGCCGGTTTGGGAGTTATGCATATATAGATCCGGGTGAAAGTAAATAGTGGTGAATGAGAGAATGAAGGCGCAGTTTGCAGCTGTGCTTTGTTCTCTCTTTTTTTATCCGGGTTCGGTATATATGAAGCAGTTTTGTAATAAGAAAGGAGAGAATGTAATGGAGCTTAAAGGTATTACGCGTGAGTGGGACTCTTTAAAGAAAGATGCTGCGGCAAGAGCTGCCTCAGCTGCCCCTTACGTCAAAGAAGGAAAAATCGTTGATGCCAAAGATGCAGTCGCTTTACTGGAGGCTGTTATTAAACCCGGTGATAAGGTCAACATCGAGGGCAACAACCAGAAACAGGCCGATTTTCTGGCGAAAACACTCTGCCAGGTAGATCCTGGTAAGGTGCATGATCTGCACATGGTACAGTCTGTTTTGACCTTGCCTGAACATCTAGATGTTTTTGAAAAAGGTATCGCTAAAAAGCTGGATATGTCCTTTTCCGGCCCGCAGGCAGGCCGAATTGCCGAATTTTTAAAAGAAGGCAAATTGGAGCTGGGAGCTATCCATACTTATTTGGAACTGTATGGACGTTATTTTGTTGATTTGACTCCGCGTGTCGCATTGATTGCGGCAACGAAGGCTGATCGCCATGGCAATCTGTTTACCGGTTTCAGCACTGAGGATACTCCGGCGATCGTAGAAGCGACTAAATTCCGTCAGGGTATCGTTATTGCGCAGGTCAACGAGATCGTAGACGAGCTGCCGCGCGTTGATATCCCCGGTGATTGGGTCGATTATGTTATTCAATCTCCGAAACCGTTTTACATCGAACCGCTCTTTACACGTGATCCGGCACTGATTACTGATGCTCAGGTTTTAAAGGGCATGATGGCGATCAAAGGTATCTATGGCGAGTATGGTATTAAAAGCCTGAACCATGGTATCGGTTTTGATACGGCTGCAATCGAGCTGCTGTTACCGACTTATGGTGAGGAGCTGGGATTGAAAGGCAAGATCTGCACCAATTTTATTTTGAATCCGCATCCTTCGATGATCCCGGCTATTGAAAGCGGTTGGGTCGAATCGATCCACTGCTTCGGCGGTGAATTGGGAATGGATGAGTATGTAGCTGCCCGCAGTGATATTTTCTTTGTCGGGCCGGATGGTTCGATGCGTTCAAACCGTGCTTTTTCTCAGACGGCAGGACATTATGCTATTGATATGTTTATCGGCGGCACATTGCAGATCGATCCTTATGGCAACAGTTCTACAGCTACGGCTAACCGTGTGGCAGGCTTCGGCGGCGCTCCAAATATGGGCTGCGACCCGAAAGGCCGTCGTCATTCTTCCGAAGCATGGCTTAAATGCGGTGAAGAATATGGCGTTAAAGAAGCAATGTGGGGACCTGTACACCGCGGCAAACGCCTGGTCGTACAATTGGCCGAAACCTTCCGTGAAAAACTGGCGCCTGGCTTCGTAGAGGAACTGGATGCTTTTGCTTTGGCTAAAAACGCTAATCTGCCGATTGAACCGGTTATGATCTACGGCGATGACCTGACTCATATCATTACCGAGGAAGGTATCGCATACCTGCATAAATGCAGAAATATGGAAGAACGTACTGCCGCTATCCGTGGTATCGCAGGCTTTACCGAAGTCGGTATGAAGGCTGATCCGAAAGAGACCCTGCGTCTGCGTGATCTTGGCGTTATCAAGACTGCCGATGATCTTGGTATTGATATGAGCAGAGCTAACCGTTCCATGCTGGCGGCTAAAAACGTACATGACCTGGTCGTTTGGTCTAAAGGTCTGTATAATCCGCCTGCTAAATTCAGAAACTGGTAAGAGGAGGAGATTAACGTGGCATTACAGGTTTTGGAATTTGAATTTAAATCTGCTGCAACACAGGAAATCGCTAAGGAATGGTCGCATCTTGGTGTAACCGGTTCCGGCGATTTGGAAGTACTTATGGAAAAGAAAGCTTTGAACGGCGGCGTTAAAGCCAAAGTAGTTACTCCTGTTAAAGGCTTTGATGCGGTTTGGGAAAAAATGCTCGGAAAATTTGTAACTGATACAGGTGTTGGCAATGTAAGTATCGAGATCAACGATGATAACGCCACCCCGATCGTTGTTTATATGAGATTACGCCAGGCACTGGCAGAAGCTACTGCAAAGGAGGCTGAATAATTATGAAAAACTGGACTGAACTTGAAAACAGCAGCTTCTTTGACGCTAATGCCCGTGAACGTGCTTTGGGCATGGTTGACAAAGGGACCTTTACGGAGTTTTTAAATCCGCTGGATCGTTATTGCAGCCCGCATCTGCCGGTACTTGGGACTGCTGTGGAATTTGATGACGGTACTGTCTGCGGCGTTGGTTTGCTGGGCAAGCATCCTGTTTTTGTAGTATCAATGGAAGGGAAATTTATTGGCGGCGCTATTGGCGAGGTCAATGGCGGTAAAATGGTCGCAACTATTCGCCTGGCATTGAAGGCGGCTGCTGACATTAAAGCTAAATATCCTGAAGAATATGCTGCAAGACGTCCGCTGGTCGCGGTTTCTTTTGAAACCGGCGGCGTACGTCTGCACGAAGCCAATGCCGGACTTCTGGCCCATGCCGAAGTAATGGATGCCTTCCAGGACTGCCGCGGTATCGTTCCGGTAGTAGCGGTAGTTGGCAGTAAAGTCGGCTGCTTTGGCGGTATGGGCTTTGTAGCTGCAGCTACCGACGTCATTGTGATGAATGAAGAAGGGCGTATCGGCCTGACTGGTCCGGAAGTAATCGAACAGGAAATGGGCAAAGACGAATTTGACGCTTCCAACAAGGCTTTGGTTTACCGGACAACCGGCGCTAAACATAAATATATCATTCAGGATTGTAACTATCTTGTTGAAGATAAAATCGGTGAGTTCCATAAAACTCTGGCTGAAGTGGCTGAGATACCAATGGCTGAGATCGAAAAAATGCGCCGTATCGGTTCTCTGAAGCTGGTACAGGAACAGCAGGAGCTGGTGAAGCTTGTTGGAGATATGCAGCCGAAGGATTCGATGGATCTGTGGAAATATTTCGGTAATGAAGATCCGGCAGCTTTGCCTGAGATGACGACAGCGGAATTCCTTAAAGTAGTAAAACGCAGAGTACGCAGTTAAGGAAAAGGAGGAATATGAACATGGAAGAATTGGACAACACTATGATAGGTCGCGGACGCGATGCTATTGATATGATCATCGATAAAGATTCCTTCCAGGAAAATATCATTGACGGTTACAGCTTCGATCCTGATTATGGCCCCGGGTCTGTTGTCGGTACTGCTAAGCTGAACGGCAAACCGACTACGATCATCGCTAATGATGCGATGGCGTTTAACGACAGATTTCCTGTTGTTTTCGGCGGTGTCATCGGACTTGAGGAAGGTTATAAGATGGCAACGGCAGTTTATCGGACTATGGAAGCCGATAAGGATAAACCGCTGCCTGAGAAACGCGCTATCGTTTTGATAGTTGATACTCCTGGTAACGGTCCCGGCAAAATGGAAGAAATCGCCGGTATGAATAAATCCACAGGCGGTTATCAGCTGGCTTTAGCCGAAGCACGCAAAGCAGGACATCCAATCGTGGCCATGGTCATTGGCCGCGCAATTTCCGGAGCTTTTCTGTGCCATGGTTTGCAGGCCGACCATATTCTGGCCCTTTCCAAAGATTTCGGCACCATGATCCATGTTATGCCGCTGACCTCCATTGCCAGGATCACGAAAATGGATATCGAACGGTTGGAAGAGCTTTCTACCAGCAATCCTGTTTTTGCAGCCGGTGTAGATTTCTTCTACAAACTGGGCGGCGTACAGGAAATTGTCAATCAAGTAGAAGATATGCGGGAAGTAATTATCCGGCATATCGATGAGGTTGCTAAATTAAAGGCTGAAGGGAAAGGCGAACTGCTCGGTCCCTGGGGCAGAGGTATTCTAGGCAATGAGCGGGGCGGACGGACACATAGAATGGAAGCTATTGCCAAGGTCAATGCAGAATTTGCTGCAGTTGCCGATAAATATATCAACGCGTAAGGAGATTGCAGATGAACAGCTTGCTTCAGGAAATAAGCCTGCTGGTCGAAGATTTCGGTTCTGCTCCCAAACTGGAGGAGATGCCGAAGCGTACTTTGGCGGATAAAGGCATTGCCGGGCCGACGGCGGCTCATGTTATTGAAGATGTTCATACGCCTTTGAATCTTGCTTATCTTACCTTTACAACGGGAACATCGGCTTTTCAAAATATCGTCGGAGTTACCTATGCTGAATTGCCGGCACGCATCAGAGCTTCGGTCAGGATCTTAGAGCGCGCTGGACTAAAGCGCGGCGATAAGCTGCTTGTTACTTATCCGCCGCTGGTAAATGTTTTTTCAGGGCAGGCTTTAAAAGATTTTGGTTTGAAATGGTCGTTTTTAGTGCGCTCCAGCCGTGATGCCTTTCTGGCAGCGCTGTATAAAGAGAGGCCTGCAGCTGTGGTGGGTGAGTCTGCGTTTTTACGGGCGGCACTGACAGATGCTAAAAATATGGGCGTTGCTGAAGATCTGCCTAAAGGAGTAAAGCTGTTGACTGCTGGTACGCCTCTGGATCTGGAGTTGCTGCCGGTGGCGCAGGAACTTCTGCAGGCGGAAGTACATGATTTATACGGCTGCCAGGAAATAGGCTGGCTGGCTATGGACGGTATCCCTGTCAGGGACGATATCGAACTGACACCGGCGGCCATCAGGGGCGGACAGCAATATTATGAGCTGATAGCAGGCGGCCTGCCGATGGGTGACAGTTTTCCGTGTTCAGAGTCGGGACATGTCTGTAATAAGGCCGGTAAGATCATTACTTACCGCCGGGAACGGACTTATCCGGAGTATGAAGTGATCGTAAAAGCTACTACTCTGGCCTCAGCCGTTACCTTAAACAGGGTGGCCCGCAGTATTTTGAGGATTAAAGGCCGGATCGTCAAGGTCAGTCCTGAAGTACAGGTCAATGCCGAACAAACAATATTGGAACTGCGGGGCGATCCTATATCAGGAATTGAAATACCTTCTGTTACAATCACCGGGCCTGTACAGACGGAATTTTTCGACACTATGGTACAGGCGCAGCTTGATTATCAGCAGAACAGTAAGGCGGATCCCGTATGGACAAAACGCAGTTAAAAAGGCATGACCTGGTTTATCCGAGCAGTATCGGCAGGGCAAGGCTGAAACAAGTGTTTTTAAACGAGCTGACAGGGGAAAAGGCATTTTTAGCGGCGGATATTTTCCGCGCTGACAGCGTTATTCCCGGAATAGTCAGACGTGCGGAAGTACTTTCGGCAGACGTGATACCGTTGGGCTTTGTGCATCCGCAGCTATGTGAGGGACGGCGGTTACGCCTGACAGCAGAGCTGGAGGTAGGCGAAGCAGTTAAATTGAAACGGCCTTATGAGCTTGCGGCAGCTGAATTTAAAGTATCTACGAATTGTCTGGCAGCGGCGCAGGCGGCATGCAGCTATGCGGCAGAGAGGCGGCTGAAACTGGGAATTTTAGGTTCGGCCGGGTTGGAAATAGCTACCGGTTTACCTTTTACCAACAGCGAATCTGATCTTGATCTGTTGATAACGGGATTGTCTTTGCAGCAGCTGCAGGAGGTATATACAGAACTGCAGGCCATTGGAAAGAAGTTTCAGGTAGACATTGATCTGGAAACGGAGCTTATTAATGGCTATGGTATTAAGGCGGCTGAATTATTTCAGCCGACACAGACAGTTTTAGGCAAGAGTTTACAGGATGTACAAATATTAAAGAAAAAGACAGTTGTGGAAATACTGTCACAGGAGGCATAAATCATGGAAATTAAATCTCGCGTACCCGGTAAAATCGTTCGCTTTGAAAAACAAATAGGCGACAGCGTTGAAGTAAAAGACGTACTGATAGTAATGGAAGCAATGAAAATGAAACAGCTGGTACCTTCCCCGGTAGCCGGAGTAGTCAAAGAATATAAAGTGCAGCCCGGCGACCGCGTAAGTGCCGGTCAGGTCATTGCCGTAGTCGAATAAGAGCAGACTAAAATTTAAGGAGATGTCGAATCATGGAAATTAAATCCCGCGTACCCGGTAAAATAGTTCGCTTTGAAAAACAAGTAGGCGACAGCGTTGAAGTAAAAGACGTACTGATAGTAATGGAAGCAATGAAAATGAAACAGCTGGTACCTTCCCCGGTAGCCGGAGTAGTCAAAGAATATAAAGTGCAGCCCGGCGACCGCGTAAGTGCCGGTCAGGTTATTGCCGTAGTTGAATAAGTAAATTTTTACCGTTGCCTTTAGTTGTTTCGCTCCCCTTGAGTGGGGAGCGATAATAAAAAATTGTACTAAGGTGGTGTAATCTCATGATTATTTATGGTGTTGCGTTATTAGCATTTTGTTTTTTAACAGGTAATTACATTGGCGATATTTTAGGCGCGCTTCTGGGTGTTAAAGCTAATGTCGGCGGGGTTGGTTTTGCTATGCTGCTGCTGATTATTCTTACCAATAAAGGTATAGATGCAGGCTGGCTTGATAAAAAGGGTCAGGAGGGTATCGCGTTCTGGAGTGCCATGTATATTCCCATCGTTGTGGCTATGAGTTCCATTCAGGACGTTGTCGCCGCTTTATCCGGCGGAACGATCGCTGTATTGGGCGGAGTACTGGGCGTAGCCCTCGGCTTTGTCTTTATTCCTATTTTAAGAAAATTTGGTGCATAGTCATAAAAAGAATGGGAGGCGTTTTATATGGATTTCGCAGCAATGTTCATTAAACTTATTACTAAAAACGGATTAGTTGCGGCTTTTATTATCATCGGTATCACTACCTGGATTGCCTATAAAATCGGCGGTTTGACCAAGGGACGTATCCATGGCTCCGCAATTGCGATCTTCTTCGGTCTGATTCTGGCATATATCGGCGGTGTAGTCGGCGGCGGTCATAAAGGTTTGGCGAGCATTCCGATGTTTGCCGGCGTTGGTGTTATGGGCGGAGCTATGTTCCGTGATTTTGCCATCGTTTCCACTGCTTTTGGCGCTGACCTGCGTGAAATCAAAAAAGTTGGTCTTGTAGGTGTACTTTCGCTTATTTTTGGCTTATTGACTTCCTGGGTAGCAGGTGTGGGTGCGGCTTATGCCATGGGCTATACTGATTCTGTAAGTCTGGTAACCATCGGCGCCGGTGTGGCAACCTTTGTTGTAGGACCTGTAACAGGGGCTTCACTGGGCGCGTCTTCTGAGGTTATAGCCATCAGCATCGCAGCCGGCGTTGTTAAATCTGTTCTGGTTATGATTCTGACTCCATTTGTTGCTAAATTTGTCGGACTTGATAATCCTCAGTCCGCCATGATCTATGGCGGCTTGATGGGTACTACTTCCGGTACGGCTGCCGGTATGGCCGCAGTCGATCCCAAACTGGTTCCGTATGCGGCAATGACAGCTACATTCTATACCGGTTCCGGTTGTCTGGTATTTCCGTCAATTCTGTATTTTGCAACAAAAGCTATTTTTGGTTAAGTAATGATCCCGGCAGAAAGCAGGTGCAGCGATGTATGATCACCAAGCTAAAAAATTAAATGAGCAAGGTACGTTTAAAGAAATAGTAGTCGAGATATCAGCCCGCCAGCTTTCTGCTAAATCTGAAACTTTACGGCAAATGAGTATGTTTTTGACGCAGGCGGTTTTTATGGAGGTTTGCGTCCATCCAAAACCAGGCTTAGTCACCCGTCATGGCGGCGGTGCTCATACAGATATGAGTATTTTGACTTTTGCTGCCGGTTCTGCGGTTTTGGCAAAAGCTTTCAGTGATTTACAGATTTTAGGGATGAAGCATAATGGAAATTATCAGGAGTTATTTGGAAAGGTAAGACGTTACGGCGTCAGTGCGGAGCAGGAGCTGCTGCGCGTGACGAAAGGAGTCAATACCCAAAGAGGCATTTTATTTGCCGGTGGGCTATTGGCTGCTGCCGCAGGGGCTGCCATGAATAAAGGTCTGGACAGTAAAGCACTGTGCTCTATCGTGGCAGAAATGACGCAGGGGCTGACAGAGAATGAGCTGGCTGGACTGCAGGCAGACCGGCCTTTGACGGCAGGAGAAAGATTATATCAGGCTTATGGTATCACGGGTATCCGCGGCGAAGTGGAAGCAGGATTTCCCAGTGTACGACAGAACGGGTTGCCCGGCTTAAAGGAAGCGTTTGCCAAAGGCGCTGGACTGAACGATGCTTTGGTTCATGCTTTGGTTCATTTAATGACGGTTGTGCAGGATTCTAATGTCATCTGGCGCGGCGGTTATGCGAAGCTGCCGTTTGTACAGCAGCGTGCCAGAGATATTTTGGCGCAGGGAAGTATTTTTACTGATTCTGGACGCCGGTTGCTGGCAGAAAGTGAAGAACTTTTCAGGAATGAACGGATCAGTCCCGGCGGCAGTGCCGATCTGTTGTCTGTTACGGCTGCGTTATATTTAGTTGAAAACAAGGAATTCCCCGTTGCGATTATTTAGGACAGGTCGCAGGGGAAAGATTAGATAGATGTTTACTGCTTCCGGCATAGAAGGTGTGATTATGCCATTCCTCCATCAAGCAAAATAAGGCCCGCTAAAAGGGCCTTATTTTGCTGTTACAACCAGAAAAGAGGTGCGGTATGGAATTTGTTTTGAAAGCACTGGAAGGTATTTTCAGTATAGTTTTTATTATTGGTATCGGTTTTGTATTAAGCAGACGCGGCTGGTTTGACGAGTACAGCAGCGCATTGATCGCCAGGCTGGTAACTGCTGTGTCATTGCCTCTTTATATGATCGTCAGTATCAGTAAAAATTTTGATCATAATAAACTGGTCGCCATGGCGCCTGATCTGCTGCTGCCGATCTGTTCCATGCTGCTGGCTTTTGGTGTCGGTAAAATAGCTGCTCACGTTTTTAAAATCAAAAAAGAACGGCGCGGCATTTTCTGTACTAATTTTTTTATTGCTAATACCATGTTTATTGGTCTGCCGGTCAACCTGGCTCTGTTTGGTGAAAAAAGTATCCCGGCAGTAATGCTTTATTATATGGTCAATACAACCTTTTTCTGGACACTTGGTGTACATAATATTGTGCAGGATACCCTGAGTGATACAAAGAATAAACCAGCGTTTTTTTCTCCGGCAGCACTGAAGAAAATTTTTTCTCCGCCACTGGCCGGCTTCATTGTCGGTATCATTTTAGTCTTGCTGGACTGCAGGCTGCCGTCTTTTTTGATGAACAGCTTCCAATATATAGGTAATTTGACGACGCCTTTATCGTTGGTTTTTATTGGCATTGAGATGAGTAAGATCCCGTTGGGAGAAATCGGTTTCGATAAAGATCTGCTGCTAGGCGTTGCCGGACGTTTTCTGGTTTGTCCAGTATGTGTTTTGGTTCTGATACCGTTTCTGCCGGTAATGCCGCTGTCAGCACAGGTTTTCACTATGCAGGCGACCATGCCGGCGATGACACAGATGGCTATTGTAGCTAAAACTTATGGCGCGGATTCTGCTTATGCGGCGACGTTAAGTTTTTTAACGGTGCTTTTAGGTATTGTTGTCGTACCGTTGTATATGATGCTGGTTAATATGTATATATAAGTAAGAGGTGATTGAATGAACACAGTAACAGATGTAGCTGCCCATATCAAACAGATCTGGAGCAGCAGCGCGTTTATGAATTTGCTGAAGGTAGAGATCGATGAGATCCACTGCGGCGGTGCAACGGTAAAGATGCCGATAGATTTTGACATCCATACCAATCACTGGCTGGGTGTGCACGGCGGTGCTTTGGCGGCATTAGCTGATGCAGTTATGGGCATTACCGGAGCCAGTGTCGGCGAGGTTGTGCAGACACTGAGCTTCAATATCAATTTTATCAGCAATCTGCCAGGTACGGGGACGGCGATCGTTAAAAGCCAGGTCAAACACCATGGGCAGACAACTATGGTCATTATGGCGGAAATGACAGACGAACAGAATAATCTACTGGCTGCTATTACGACGACTATGTTTATCGCCGGACATTTTAATGAAATACCCAGAGAATGGTAATGAGGGTATGAAATATTAGATAACAAATAAAACCGTACCTGTGATCCAAAACAGTACGGTTTTATTTTATGCAGACACAAGATGAATTTAGTTAAGTTTTCTGCAATAATTTAGTGGAGAAGCAGGCGTTAAATATGTTACAATTAATATATCTAAGCTGGTGTAAAATTTTATTGCAGATAGGAGAATGGATATGCAGCAGGATATGATCGTAATTTTAGATTTGGGCAGCCACGAAAACACAATGGTGGCTCGTGCCGTAAGGGAACTGGGTGTTTACAGCGAGATCAAACCCCATGATATCACAGCAGCAGAACTGAAAGAGCTGCCTAATGTTAAAGGTATCATCATCAACGGGGGAGAAAACAATATTATCGACGGTCAGCCGATCGACGTGGAAGCAGCCGTTTATCAGTTTGGCGCGCCGGTAATGTCTGTCGGCCATACTTTGGCTAAAGTAGAAAATCTGCCTGCCTGGCCGGAACATACAGCTATGCTGGAAGTGCTCAAAAAATTTGTTTTTGATGAGTGTCATGCCACAGCCAACTGGAATATGAAAAATTTCATCAATGATCAGATCGAACTGATCAAAAAACAGGTCGGCGATAAAAAAGTTCTGCTGGCTTTGTCCGGCGGTGTCGATTCTTCTGTTGTAGCAGCGCTTTTGATCAAAGCTATCGGCTCGCAGCTGACCTGCGTGCATGTTAACCATGGCCTGATGCGTAAGGATGAGTCTGAAAGCGTCGTCAGAGTCTTCAGAGACGAACTGAAAGCTAATCTTGTCTATGTTGATGCCAGCGAACGTTTCCTCTCTAAACTGGCTGGCGTAGCTGATCCGGAAGCGAAAAGAAAAATCATCGGCGCCGAATTTATCCGTGTTTTTGAAGAAGAAGCGCGTAAACTGGACGGTATCGAATTCCTGGGACAGGGCACTATTTATCCTGACGTAGTAGAATCCGGCACTAAAACAGCCAAGAGCGTTAAAAGCCATCATAATGTCGGAGGACTGCCTGAAGATCTGCAGTTCAAGCTGGTTGAACCGTTGTATCAGCTTTTTAAAGACGAGGTACGTGCCTGCGGTATCGAACTGGGTTTGCCGCACAGTATGGTTTACCGTCAGCCGTTCCCCGGACCGGGACTTGGCGTAAGATGCCTGGGCGCTATAACTAAAGAGCGTCTGGAAGCAGTGCGTGAAGCTGACGCTATTTTGCGTGAAGAATTCGCCAATGCCGGATTAGATAAAAAAGTATGGCAGTATTTTACCGTTGTACCTGATTTTAAATCCGTCGGTGTACGCGATAACACCAGAACCTTCGAGTATCCGGTGATCATCCGTGCGATCAATACCGTTGACGCTATGACTGCAACTATCGAAGAACTGGACTGGCCGATCCTGCACAAAATCACCAACAGGATCTTGGCTGAAGTCAAAAACGTCAACCGCGTCTGCTATGATTTGTCGCCCAAACCGAACGCCACTATCGAGTGGGAATAGTGTCAGAGGCTCGGAAAAGTCCGTAATAATTGGGTTTTCTAAGGTTTGATGCCTTCCGTGGCAACATTTATCATTATTCATAAAAAGAGAGCTAACTGATTTTGATTAGTCAGTTAGCTCTCTTTTTATTCTTATTATTATTTTGTGCAACAAACGGCTTCTCCCGTGGCCTACAAGTGATATATTCAAAAGAAATCCAGTTCACTCATCCACCAAGGGTTACCATGTTTCACGGCAGCCCTCAAAGTCATAAGGGTGGAACGATTTGTTCTATCTCCTAGTGTTCGCAGAACGCGCAGCCACAGAATGAAATCCTGTGTTAGAAATGGGCTTGGGGCGCTGCCCTCAACAAGCAGACGGCAGGAAATGCGAGTGTGTATTGACACTCGCATGCTTACCTCATTTGCAAACGACTGATAGCTATGATTTTTTCAAAGAAAAATAAATGTATTTTATATCGTTTATTTATACTGCCACTTCCGAATTGTACGGGGAGACATACCATCTTTACCTTTTGGAAGAAGCGGAGCATCTACACTATACTCTTCCGCATCAAATCCAAATACGACAAACGGTACTTCGTCAAGCAAAAGGAAATATGGTTCTAATTCTTCGTAGTTTGAAACTCTATCAGTCAAATAGAAAGACATGTTTTTAGTAGGCATCATAAGCATAGCTAGATCCAATTCTCCTTTCTTTATGCCTACACATAATTTGTTCATAGAACGATGTGCAGATGAAATGTTGCCTGTTTCAAATTCTAACCCTGATCTGAAAAAGGAGTGTCCTGTGATAAATTCCTTATAAACATCTATAGGCCCGCCTTTTTGGGCATCTTTATGAAAGTATGTAAGCGGCTTTTCTCTATACCACCCAAATTCTTCTTCTAGAATTTGATAACACCTTTCTTTAACGGGAACTACGCCATTACAGTTTTTGCATGTACAATTAAGGATAAAGTGATCAGAGCCGGTCGTGACATTATTTAATATGGATGAGTAGACTTCTTCAAATGCTTGTGCTGCCAACGCATTTGTTTTAATTAAATGGTCTGCTGCCGTAGAAATATATTGCTTAGCTATTTTCATTTATCTTCTCCATTTCCTTTAGCAGATCAGAGGCAGTTATATGTAAAGCCTTTGCAATTTTTTCAATATTGTCAATAGAAACATTTCTGTTACAACGCTCTATATCCGATATGTAAGTGCGGTGTAGCCCACATAGTTCCGCTAATTCTTCTTGAGAAATATGTGCTGCCAATCTTAAAACTCGAAGGTTTTCCGCCATAATCTGCCGCAATGCTTTTTGTTGTCGATTTGGCATATACATTTTCTCCCTTCTGTTGACTAGATTTTTCTTATATGGTACAATGAAAGCAGACTATGAGTCTACAGACGATGAGTTACATGAGGGGACAAGGTTGCTATGCGTTTTTTTTCAGTTTATGATTTAATTGTTAGCAGAAGCAAAGATAAAAATATGACAAACGATGATATGTTTTCTTTTTTCAGTGCTCGAAAAATTTCCAAAGCAACTCTTATTAGTTTACAGCAAACATCTTTTCTCCCAGATAAGCCTGCATTCAAAAATGCTGTTACAGACTTTTTGGGGATGAGTGAACTTGAAATTGAACTAGCTATGGGACATATTCCTGCAGAATACCGGAAGTCATATTACGATAATATTTCGCATATAGCTATGCTTTTGCAAAAATCTACTGACGATAATGTATTAAGAGAGATCAAACCTTTTTTCGAGACAGATATCGGTAAACTATATAATGGCGACTGCATTGAGATTATGAAGGGAATACCCAATAGTTGTGTTGATTTGGTGTTTGCTGATCCCCCGTTTAACCTAGGGAAAACATATGATCCAGGCATTGATGATAATATGACAATGTCAAAATATATTAATTGGACATACGAATGGTTAGATCAGTGTATTAGAATACTAAAACCAGGAGGAAGAATCTTTATTTATAATATTCCCAAATGGTGTACTTATATCGCAGCCTACCTTGGAGAGCAGTTAACTTTTTGGGATTGGATTGCCGTTGATATGAAGTTCAGTCTACCAATTCAGAACAGATTATATCCAGCACATTATGCTTTGGTTTCTTATATAAAAGGAGTTAAAGCAACTACATTTAACAACCAGCGAATTTCTATGCAGATATGTAGACATTGTGGCGGAGAAATTAAAGATTATGGTGGGTATAAATCTAAAATGAATCCAAATGGAATTAATGTATCAGATGTTTGGAGTGATATATATCCGGTTCGACATAAAAGCAGCAAAAATAGAGAATACAATGAATTGTCCGTAAAACTGCTAGACCGAATTATCTGTATGTCAACAAATGAAAGTGATGTGGTTTTTGATCCGTTTGGCGGTAGTGGCACTACATTTGCTGTGGCACAATTGTTAAAACGTAGATGGATTGGTAGCGAACTTGGAAACTGCGAAATTATTAAGCAAAGGCTTCTCAATCCTGAAAAGGATAAGGCACAATTGGACAGGATTTATCAAGAAAAAAACCATCTATTCACAGAAGAAAGTAAAAAGATTCGTAGAAAGAACGGGTTTTGGTTATCGGAGGAGTAAGCGATATGAAAGTGATTACATTCTTCAATAATAAAGGCGGGGTCGGCAAAACGACTACCATTGTTAATTTGGCGAGTTATTTGTCAATTGCGAAAGAGAAAAAAATATTGTTAGTGGATTTAGATCCACAATCTAATGCAACACAGGCTATATTACCTGAGGATATGTGGATGGAATTTTATGATCCAGAGAATACTGAAACAAGGAAAACGATTTATGACTGCTTTAGCAAAATTGAAGATGGAGATTCTGAGTTTGTCAATATCGAGATTCCAGTAACAAGTTTACAAAATAATTTTAAGATTGCATTGATTCCAGGTCATCCTAAACTTTCAATAATAGATGATACAATGAGTAAGAGCTGGGCTGAAACAATGTCTGGGGATAAAGGTGCCTTAAGAAAACTTAATTGGTTAAATCAACTCAAACAAAAAAATAATGAGTATGATTACATCTTGATAGATATGGGACCTTCTTTAGGTGCATTAAATAGAAGCGCATTAATGAATTCAGATTACTTCTTAACGCCTATGGCTTCAGATATTTTTAGCCTCTTAGGAATATCTAATATAGCTGAATGGATGGAAAGATGGGTTAGATTGTATAAGTCTGCTCTTGCAACTTTTATTGAAACAAATGGGGAAGCAGTAGCAAATCAATTTTTTCATAAATACTTGATAAATACAACCCCAGAAGAAATGACACGGTATATAGGATATTCAATTCAGCAGTATTCAAAAAGAAAATTTAAGGCTGGAGAAAGACCGACTCGAGCTTATGAAAAAGTTATAGGTGGATTTCACGACAAGATCGTGGAATTCCTCTATGGATTTGCCAAAAGTGGCATAAGATCAGATGAACTAAAATTAGGAGATATTCCCTATATTTATAGTGTTGTTCCACTGTCTCAAACATCAAATACACCTATTTTTGAATTAGATTATTCAACAGGTGTACGCGGAAATCAAGGTAGCAGTGTTGAAACCTATAAAAAATATTTGGATACTGTTGCAGAGAATTTCATGAGAAATGTGGGGGAATAAACGGTGGGTGAAATTTGGCCTGCTAATTTAATCGAATAACTGTCATATAGAAGATGTGTGATATTCATAGGATCTGGAGTTTCTGCAACAGCTAAAAATGGTGAAGGACAATCGCCGGAAACATGGTCTGTGTTTCTTAATAATATTAAAAGCCTAATGAAGCATCCATCTGCTCAAGACAAAGAGTTTGTAGAAAAAATGTTGGCTGAAAATAATTATTTGTTAGCATTGCAAACCATCTACGATTTATGCGATCCTGGTGAATATAGCAATTATTTGAAGGAGATGTATTTGCGTAAAGGTTATACACCTTCAAATGTACATAAGCTTATTAAAGATCTTGATAGTAAAATTGTGATAACAACAAATTTCGATAAGTTGTATGAAAATGTTTGTTCCGATTTGCAGGGATGTATGACATTTGATTATACACAAACTAAATCAATAGTTGGGTGCATAAAATCCCCTGAAAGTATTATTATTAAAGCGCATGGCAGCATTGATGATACAGAAAAAATAGTATTTACCGCACAGCAGTACTATAGAGCACAGGAAAAATATACCGAATTTTATCGATTGTTGTCGTCTCTATTTCTCACTCATACTATTGTGTTTCTAGGATATAGTTTGCAGGATCCGGATATTAATTTGATGTTACAATTTTTGCATAATACTGCTAATACATCATGTCCACATTATCTTGTGAGTAAATCTGGAAATAGCTCTCTGCTAATCAAACACTGGAAAAATACATATAATGTATCATTAATTGAATATGGGGATAGCTACGATTATTTTGAAAAAAGTCTTGAAGAGCTAAGAGATTTGGTAATTCAATTGCGTGAAGAAAGAGGAATGCCGTGATTCTACACGGGTTATTTTTTATAACATGTGATTGGCAACACTATGGCAACAAAAAATCAGATAGCCTCTACTATCTGAATAATGAAAAGAATACCAATACTCTGAATTAAATTTCATAAGCAAATCTGTTTAGAAAACATCTAACAGGAGCGAGTGGGAATAAGTAGCTGATTTATGGTTATTTACTTATAAGAATATTGAGAATGTTAAGGAGGGGTTTATGGAGAATTTGCAAAGAATCGCGCTTTTAATTGATGCAGATAACACTCAGTTGGCAAAGTTGGAGGATGTTATACAGGAAATATCTACACATGGCCGTATCGTTGTAAAAAGAGCGTATGGTAATTGGAGAAAAGATACATTAAAAAACTGGGAAAATGAGCTGAAACGTTTAGCGATAAAAGCGGAGCAGCAGTTTGACTATGTTTCTGGTAAAAATACAACTGATATGGCGTTGGTAATCGATACAATGAATTTGCTGCATAAAGGGATTTATGATGCATTTGTTATCGTTGCCAGCGACAGTGATTATACTCCCTTGGCAATAAATTTGCATGAATCCGGAGTATATGTGATGGGTGTTGGTGAAAAGAAAACACCGGAAGCTTTTAGAAACAGTTGTGATGAATTTATTTTTCTGGAGAACCTTGGCGAAAATATAAAAGCAGCAAAGTCTAAAACTGAAAGCAGTGAAAAAGCAATAGAGATAGAAGAGGAATGCTTGGAAACTGCTGCAGTCGATTCTACGAAAGAAGATATAAGTGTAATACATAATTTATTAAAAATAGCATCTGACAAGTACCAGGATGATGAAGGCTATGTAAATGTTAGTTCAGCCGGACAATTTATAAAAAGAGTAAAACCGGATTTTGATGTGCGAACTTTCGGGTTTATTAAATTGCCGAAGCTAATAGAAGCATTCCCCAGAAAATATGAAATAAAAAAGTATCCCGGAAAAGGTAAAGTTACCATTATCGCCTATAGATGTAAGTAATAAATACAGAGGTATTTGTGTACATTATTGATCTGTGTTAGACTTTTGGCGATATTGAAATTACCATAAAGAAAAGACCCATCAAAAGATGGGTCTTTTCTTTATGGGGCTTACTTGTGGCATATCAAGGTCATAGCGGTTCATTTTAGTTTGCTATCATTATTTATAATACTTTGCCGAGCAGGTTCAGCACGTTTTTGTGGGTGATTTTTTCAATGGTACTGTCGCTGTAGTTTTTGCTTTGCAGGTATTCTACCAGCGGTTTGTAATCCTGTACGCCGTGGATATTATAAGGCGGGTGACTGATGCCGTCGAAGTCGCTGCCGAAACCGACGTGGTCGTCATTGCCCAAAAGGTTCAGCATATAGTCGATATGGCGGTATACACTGTCGATGCAGGCATTGTTATAATCTTCTTCCAGGAACTGTCCGGCAAAGGTGATACCGATCAGACCGTCATTGGCATTGATGGCTTTGATCTGGTCGTCATTGAGATTACGGGGATGACTGCAAAGTGTTTTGGCATTGGAATGGGTAGCAATGATCGGTTTGGTAGAAGTTTCGATAACATCCCAGAAGCCCGCTGTAGCAATATGGGAAACATCTACCAGCATGCCCAGACGGTTCATTTCTGCAACTACCTGACGGCCAAAGGTGGTCAGACCGCCGCCGCTGCATTCTTCGTTGACGCCGTCGGCAATGTCGTTGCGGTTGCTCCAGGTAAGGGTGATAGCGCGCACGCCAAGCTCATAGAGCATGCGCAGAGCTTCCAGACTGCCGTCGATAGCGCCGCCTTCTTCGATAGCCAGCAGAGTTGCTGCTTTGTGGTTGAGCACGTCGGCAGCATCGGCTTTAGTTAAAACGGGAAGCACGTCGATGCCTTTCTCCTGCAGTGTTTTAAGCTCCTGCTTATATTTGTCGAGGAGGGAAAGCGTATAACGCAGTCCGCCGTAGTAACGGAATTCGTGGGTCGGGACAAAAATAGCGCAAAACTGCAGACCGCCGCCCAGCTCTATCTGACGTTTAATGTCGAAGTGCTGATCGTTGTCATACAGGGAAGTGCCTTTTTTGTAAAGCTCGGTAAGTGTGTCGCAGTGACAGTCGCAGATGAACATGATTTACACATCCTTTCTAAAATAAGAATAGCCGCCCGCAGGCAGCTATTCTGTTTTATCAAAATTTCAATTACCCTCTGTAATAGTAGAAGAAGGTCATACCGATATTAACAAGCATTGCGCCGGCCATTGGTATAGCGGTACGTTTTACCAGGTCGAACGGAGAAACGCCGCCCATGCCGGAGGATACAACGATAACTGCTGTGATCGGCGAACAGTTACGGGCAATAGAAGCCGCAAAATGCATCGGCAGAAGCATCAGTACCGGATGCAGTCCTGTATGGGCTGCAACAGCAGGTGTCAGAGCCGCAAAGGCAAAGAACGGAGCGTTGCCGCTGCCCATAACGATAGCCGAGAAGGTGATGATAGCGACCATAACGAGCATCATAGCCATCGGGCCAAAGCCAAAGCCCTGACTGCCGGAGATCAGCGCATTGATAGTACCCATGGACAGAAGGCCCTGAGCAAAAGTCTGACCGGCTACGATCAAGGTGATAACGTTAGCCATCTGCATTCCTAAACCGTCAAAGAAGGTCTGGATGTCGCCGAGAACTTTTTTGCCGTCATGCCAGCGCATGTATTCGCAGCAGGCGCCAATAAAAAGTCCAATGAACATAGCCATAACGATGTTCATTTTGATTGAGGTGATCCACAGCGGGCTGAAGGAGAGGATCAAAGCCAGCGGAATAACCGGCAGGACCGCATACCAGAGCGGCGCGCTGTCAGCCGGATCATCTTCAGCAGGTTTTTCAACTTCCATCGGCTGGACGACATGTCCGTCACGTTTATCCATATATTTTTGAGTGAAATAGTGCAGTGTGCCGACAACAACGAAAGCAACCAAAACGATCGGTACCTGGTAGTCAGTCCAGTAAACTACCGGGTTCAAGCCGGCGGTTTCAGCAGAAAGGATGGTGCCGGTATCACTGGGGCTCCAGTCGAAGCAGAGCGTAGTAGCAACAGCAGCCGTAGCAGACAGACGGCTGACACCAAGTCCGATCAGGATCGGGAACATGGTGACCATCAGCAGCATGGCCAGACCAGATGCACTGTTGATGCACAGACCGATCAGCATACCGACAACCCAGGTGCCGGATAAAACGATATAAGGTGATTTTAAAGCCAGTAAAGGACGGATAGTCAGACGAACTAAAGAACGGGAAGCGCCGATTTTGTCCATATAGCGGGCAAAAGCGCCAACTGCCATAATGTTCATACCGAGCTTGCCGGCATTAGAACTCATGGTAGCGCGAATAAATTCAAAAGCATCAAAGAAAGTAGAGCCTGTAGCGGCTTTGGCCGGTAAGATAGTACCGTAACCGAAAATGGCGGCAATATACATTAAGATCATACCGCCTAAGAATAAGACCGGTTGAGGTTTGTACTTTTTGTAGATCAGAAAGCCGACCCAAAAAGTAACAAGAGCAGAGATTACTAAACCCATTGGTGCAACACCCTTTCTTCATATATAATGTCTTTCAATGACTAAAGTATAGCATTCTAATATCTCATAAAGCAAGAGCAGCAGCAACAAAGGGTAACAAATTTACAGAAAATTTTATTAAAATAAAAACGCTGTAATATTTTTGTACTGATTTCCAGAACATAAAAGGACGTTCTTCCTTAGAAGAACGTCCTTTGGACTAACAGTAATTATTTATCTTTGAACACCGGCTTCAGCAGCAACTGCATGCTGTACATAAATAGCCTGTACTGCGGCATTGCGGCCGATACCCTGCAGGTGACCTACAGTTTTAACGCCCATTTTTTCGATCATGGATTTCCAGGAATCTTCTTCATCTCCGTACATATCGTTGTTGGCATGGTCGCCTGCAACGATCATCAGGGGGAACATATGCACAGTTTTGTAACCGCGTGCTTTGATTTGTTCCAGAACTTCGTCCACGTTAGGAGTATCCACTTCTTCAACAGTGCCAACTACTACCGGTAAACCCATTTTATCAAAGGTTTCCTGCAGCATTTTGTAGGTGTTGCCAAAGGATTGGTTGTTATCACGGGGAGAACCGTGACCCATCAAGACAACGCCTTCACCTTTGCCAAGAGTCGGGAATTGAGTCGCAACAGCGGAAGCAGCGATAGCGAAATCGTTTTTACCTACCATCAGAGGATCGCTGACAACGATGCGGTCAAAATCACCTTTGAATTTATCAACGGTGGTCAGGACTTTATGCTCATATTCTTCGCCGTGCAGCAAATGAGTCGGTTGTACGAGAATGTCTTTATAACCGGCTTTTTTCAGTTCTTTTAAGGTTGCAGGCAAATCGTTGACTTTGATGCCTTTATTTTTTTCCAATCGTTCCATGATGATGTAGGAAGTAAAAGCACGTTTAAAATCACGGTTCGGGAAAGCTTTGGCAACAGCTTCTTCGATCCCGCCGATATCTTTCGTACGGGTGTCGTCGAAGGTCGAACCGAAGCTGACTACTACGACAGCCTTGTCGTTTTTCGGTGCTTTAGCAGCGGCAGAAGTGCCCATAGTTCCCAGTGCAAAAACCATCATTGAAGCCATAACTAACATTGAAAGCAGTTTTTTCATAAATTATTCCTCTTTCCTCTGATTATTTTCTGAATAGGTAATAAAAAAACCATCCATAAATATTAGGGATGGTGATAAAACATGGTTAGACCCATGATCTTTCCCCGTCCTTCGCAGGTCACTAAGATCGCGATGCAGGTAGTTCTTCTGGCTTGACTTCATGGCTCGGCCTTCCTTCCCGGAATATTCCAGTGGTTCTATAGGCGTTGCTCCATCTTACAGCGGCGGGACCGCGCCGGCTTTTAACCGGTCTTCTCTGTTATTCCTGACGGAACCTGCATTACCGTATTCAGTTTGATATACTAAATTATAACATCTTTGAATAGAGTGTCAAGCAAATTAGGAAAAAATATCATTAAGATACAGAGGTATACAAGAATAAACACCCTTTAATTATTTAAAGGGTGTTTAGAAATTTGCAGAGTTATTTTTTTGCAGCTTTATCAAGATCCTGAACGAAAGCATTGGCCATGCGCTGCCACATATTTGTTGTATCACTGTCTGCTGTACGGCTGCGTGTATCGCGCAGACTGAAAATTATTTTTCCTGTAGCAGGGTCAAAAAGATGAAAAGCTACATCAACGTAGCCGTCATATACAGTGCTGGCCGGAACATATTCATAAACAGTTCGTTCTGCATCCCGTTCGATCCAGTTTCCTTTATTGTCTTTGACCTTTTCTTTGTAATATCTGGTACGCGGTTCTTCGTGAGCGGGGATGACCCGTCTGTTGTAACCAAATTTATGGGCGATTATTTTCAGATCAGCAGTTGGAGCAGGCGCTATTTTGGTCGATATATCTGTATAAGTGCCGCTTAAAGCATCTTTGGTCAGTTGGGAAGCATCTTCTTTGGTAATTGAAAGATTTGATTCGATGCTTGTATCAAAAACATAATCTTTTTTAGTTAAAGCTTTTTGTAAAGCACTTATTATTTTTTCGGTCGCCATATCGTCAACAGTAAAATTGCTGCCGACAGGATCGACTACACTTATGGAAACCAAATTGATGCGGTGAAGTTTATTAAAATCGTAATTGGGATTCGTCCATTTCGTTTTGTCTGCATGAGCGGCCAGCGGCAATGCCAGCATTGCGATGGCAACAGTAAGCAAAAGAAGTAATTTTTTCATCATTGTTAAAACAGCTCCTTTGAATTGTTAAGAGTTTTTGATCAGTTTTTTTATCCCGGTAAAGGTTTCGGGGCTGATAACATGTTCGATCCGGCAGGCATCTTTTTCAGCTGTTTCTTCGGATACGCCAAGATTTTCGCGTAAAAAGCGCGTCAACAGCAGATGTCTTTCCAAAACAGCGTTTGCTTTAGCGAGCCCTGTTTCAGTCAGAATGATGTTGCCGTCCGCTTCCATCAGAATGTAATTTTCGCGTTTTAAAATACTCATAGCCCTGCTGACGCTGGCTTTGGTAAAATTCATATGCGTTGCAATGTCGATAGAACGGACACTGCCGTTTTGCTGCTGCAGCATCAGAATGGTTTCCAAATAGTTTTCTCCAGATTCTTGCAAAATCATAACAAGTCCTCCGTTGGCAATAGTGCCGTTTGATTGATCGTGTAATAAAACACAGCCGGTGAAAATTAGTGAGCAGTAAGAATATTCCGGCAAATATTATCAGTACTATTTTAACATTATAAAAAGGTCTGGGCAAGTATAGTTAGAGCAGGATAAAAAACGCCTGAAGTTTTGACTTCAGGCATAGAAAAAGTAGCGGTCAAGAACGTTCGTAAACGCGTTTTGTCAGGGTTAATGTTTTCTCTAAAACAGAAGCAAATAACCCGGATGTTAATGCTGTGAAAATCATTCCAGGAAGAGCTGCTGCCAACAGAGGGTAGACTGCCTTACCAATAAAAAGACTGAGTGCAAGACGTGCTGCGGAGGAAGCGACAGCTCCTGATAACAGGTAGAAGATTTTGGTTTTTCCTAAAACTGCATATAATAAGGCAACGACTATTCGAAAAAGCATTGCAATAAGGACGTTGAAAATAGTTTGCGTACCCAGGAGTAAACCGCCGGCAGAGGCCAGAATACCTGCAAGCAGATATTTTTTGATGCCAAAAACACCGCAGATCGCTACAGCAATAGGAGCGGAGAGTTGAAATTCACTTCCTGGAATAAAGCTGGGAAGCTTAAAAGCCCCGCTGACGGCGATAAATGCTGCTAATAAGGCAATTTCACTGATTTCACGAATTTTAAAAGTAGACATAAAGATCACCTTAATTATGGTTAACTATAAACTGAAATTAAGTTTACGATAATAGTATATAAAACTTGATGGTGGTATGTCAACCATAAGAATGGTAAAAGTTAACGCAATAAAAGTATGACGGCAGGTAAAGTTTCGTGTACAATAAAGTTGTAGAGAAGGGAGCGGCGTAAATGTTGGATTTTATTAAGGAAAAACAGGACGTTTGGCAGATTTTGCAGCTGACTGACAAGCCTGTTGTTTTATATGGAATGGGTAACGGTGCCGACCAGATTATTGACTTGTGTGACAGGATGCAAATAAAGGTCGCCGGTATTTTTGCCAGTGATGAATTTGTTCGCGGGCAGGTTTTTCGTGGTCATATGGTCGAGACTTATACCGCAGTTAAAGATCGGCTGGGTGATTTTCTGATTGTTATTGCCTTTGCCTCAGAGTTGCCTGCAGTTTTAAACCGCTTTCAGGAGCTGAGCACAATGCATGAAACAGTAGCGCCGCATTTGCTGCTGTTTCCCGGAGATGAAACAGTTTCGTTTGACTGGCTGCAGCAGCATCAGCAGGAATTGCAGCAGGTATATGACAATTTGGCTGATGATTGGTCCCGAGACGTGTTTGCAGCATCACTGAATTATAAGCTGAGCGGTAAACTGCATTATTTATGGCAAAGTGAGACGGAGCGGCTAAAAGATCTGCAGAGTATTTTCAGTTGGAGCGAAGAAGAAACGTATGCTGATCTAGGTGCCTATAATGGTGATACGATCAGGGAATTTTTACAGCTGACTAATAATAAATATAATCGGATTTTTGCGGCAGAGCCGGATAGGCGTAATTATAAAAAATTATCTGCTTATTTAGAGGCAAGTGGTTTGTCTGATATCAAAATTTTTGAAAGAGCCATTTGGAAAGAAACGGCAGAACTGTCTTTTTCTGACAGCGGCGGCCGTCAGTCAACGTTGCTGACAGGCCAGCGTCACATAGTGCAGGCTGTCGATATTGATACACTGCTTGAAGATGAGCGTGTAACTTACATCAAAATGGATGTGGAAGGCGCTGAGATGGAGGCTTTGAAAGGGGGAAAGGAGCAGATAAAACGTAATAAACCTAAATTATTTATTGCCGCTTATCATCACGATGCGGATATTTTCCTGCTGCCATTGTTTATGTGGCAGTTAGTGCCTGAATATAAGGTTTATCTGCGTAAACATCCGTATGTGCCGGCGTGGGAATTAAATTTTTTAGCAGTCGTATAATCGCGGGACACAAAAAATCCCGTAGGGTCAAAAGTGTCGTATTGTCGATTGACAATGGAATGTTTTTTAAATAAGGCGTAAATGTGACATAAATTTTAATTTTTTGTAAAACTTTTTTTCTAATGTAAGCAGGAATTTTACAAAGCCGGGCGAACTTTAAGGGTAGTATGACAACACAAAGGAGTGGATGTTTAATGAAAAAAGCAAAATGGTTGTGCACTGCAGCAGCAGTTCTGGCATTATCAGTAGCAGTTGCCGGCTGCGGCGGCAGCGACGATAAGAAAGCTGCAGATTCTAAAGGCGGTCCTAAAGGCGACGTTATGGTTTATACCTCTATTTATCCTGATATCATCGATAAAATGTGTAAACCTAATGTAGCTAAAGCATTCCCTGATATGAAAGTTACCTGGTTCCAGGGCGGTACTGAAAAAGTAATCACTAAAATTACCGGCGAGATCAAAGCCAACAAAATCGGTACTGACGTTCTGATGGTTGCTGATCCTTCCTACTACCTGACTTTGCAGGATCAAGGTTTGCTGCTTGATTATGTTTCCCCGAACCTGAAAGATGTCATCACTGATAAAGACAAGAACGGTGCTTGGTCCTCTGTTCGTGTCTGCAACATGATCATTGCTTATAACTCTGATAAACTGAAACCCGAAGATGCTCCGAAATCCTGGAAAGATCTGACCGATCCGAAATGGAAAGGCAAAATCGCTATGCCGAACCCAATGCTTTCCGGTACTGCTTATGTAGCGGTTGGCGCTTTGGCCGATAAATATGGCTGGGAATATTTCGACCAATTGAAAGCTAATGATATTCGCGTTGAAGAAGGCAACTCTGCTATTCAGAACAAATTGCTGACCGGCGAATATGCTGCTGCAATGATTTTGGAAGAAAACGTCCTCAAATTGGCTAATACTAAAAATGAGCCTTTGAAAGTTTCCTATCCTGAAGACGGCGTTATCATCATCCCGTCTCCGATCGCTATTTTTAAAGCAACCAAAAACCCCGAAGGTGCTAAAGCTCTGGTTGACTGGTGGTTGTCTAAAGATGGTCAGCAGGCAGTTGTTCAAGGCTGGATGCACTCTGTACGCGGTGACGTAGAGCCGCCTAAAGGCGCTCCTGCTCTGAAAACTTTCTCTGATAAAGCTATTAAAGTAAACTGGGAAAAACTTTCCAAAGAAAATGCTCAAATCAAAGAGGCTTTCCGCGTAAGAGTTATGGAATAGTTCTTATTAAAATTTGTTGAGTAACAATTTTTAAGGGATCAGGGGTCGTTTTTGACGATCCCTGTTTTCCAATTTCTTTGCAGGAAAATCCTGTAAATGATTTTTCACCGGTCTCAAAGCCGGGGAAAGGAGCCATAGTGGGGTCTTTACCTAGATTTAATAGTAAATTCATAGTTATTGCTGTTTCCGTTATTTTATTATTATATTTTGTGGTTTTCCCGATGGGAATACTGCTTTATGACAGTATTATGGTTAATGGAGCCATCAATTTCGGCAATTATGCTGATGTTTACAGTCAAGATGTTAACTGGCGTGCTTTGTCCAATACTGTGCAGCTATCGCTTTTAGTTATGGTAGCCAGTGTTATTATTACGTTCCCGCTGGCCTGGCTTGTTGGCCGCACCGATATGCCCGGTAAAAAAACATACCGGACTTTACTGGTTGCCAGCTATATGATCCCTCCTTATGTTGGCGCGATTGCCTGGGTACAGCTTTTAAATCCCAGCGTCGGTTATTTGAATTCGATTTTTAAGTGGATTCTGCAACTGCAGCAATCTCCATTTGATATTTATACTATGGGCGGTCTGGCTTGGGTATTGACCCTGTTTTATTCGCCTTTTGCTTTTATTACCATTTCCCGGGCAATGGAAAAAATGGATCCGACGCTCGAAGAAGCGGCACGTGTTTCCGGAGCTTCCCCTCTGCGTACCCTGGTCGATGTTACTTTGCCTTTGATGGCACCAAGTATTTTAGCAGGCGGTCTGTTGGTTTTCATTGCTGCCGGTTCCTGCTTCGGTATTCCTGCCATTGTTGGTATGCCTGGTAATATCGAGGTTATGACTACCCGTATCGTCACCTATATTTACATGGGTAATGATGAGGGTATCCGTGATGCCACGGCTTTAGCAGCATCTTTGATGTTCATTGCCAACTTCTTACTGTTCTTTATGACCTGGATGCTGGGCCGCAAGGATTATACAACGATCAGTGGTAAGAGTACCCGTCCTAATATCGTAGAGCTTGGCAAATGGAAATGGCCTGCTTTCTGTGGTGTAGGTCTATATGCGTTTATTGCAGTAATTTTACCATTAGGTTCTATATTGCTGACATCACTTTTAAAGAGTATGTCGCGCGGAGTTACCTGGTCGAATATCGGCTTTGATGCATGGGAGCCTGTTATTACCAGCAGTCAGTATATGGAGAGTATCTGGAATTCGGTCGTGTATGGCGTAATCGCCGCCACTATTGGTACGATACTTTCAGTGTTCATTGCTTATCTGGCCGTTAAAACAAAAGTCAAAGGACGTAGCTTCCCGGATCTGCTGACCGTTATCGGCGGTTCTACTCCGAGTATCGTTATCGCCCTGGCTCTGGTTATCACCTTCTCCGGTAATTTCGGTCTCAATCTTTATTCGTCGATGTGGATTCTGGTCGTCAGCTATCTGGTCAAATATATGACCATGTCTGTGCGGACAATAGCGGCTTCCCTGAGTCAGGTGCACGTTTCTCTTGAAGAAGCAGCATTAAATTCAGGTGCCAGCTGGATCAGAACCTGTAAAGATATTATTATGCCGTTGATCGCTCCGTCCATCATCGCCGGTTGGTTCCTGATCTTTATGCCGTCTTTCTACGAGCTGACGATGTCGCTCCTTCTGTACGGTGCAGAAACTAAAACTATCGGTGTTTTGCTGTACGAGCTGCAAACTTATGCAGATACACAAAATGCTTCTGTATTATCAGTAATCATTTTGACTATCGTTTTGGTTGGTAACCTGATCCTTAACAAACTGACCAAAGGCAATGTGGGAATTTAAAGAAGGAGTGGAATAAATTGGCACAAGTACGTATTGAACATGTATTTAAACGTTTCGGGCCTGTAACGGCTGTTAATGATTTCAACCTGACGGTTGAAGACGGCGAATTCGTTTCTATCCTCGGTCCTTCCGGCTGTGGTAAAACAACTTCCCTGAGAATGATCGCAGGCTTTGAAAAAGCTACAGAAGGCGAGATCTATATCGGTGACCACTGCGTCAGTTCTTCGTCGCAGAATAAATTTGTTCCTCCGGAAAATCGCGATATCGGTATGGTATTCCAGTCATATGCAGTTTGGCCGCATATGACGGTTGTTGAAAATGTGGCTTATCCGTTGAAGATCCAAAAGGTTCCCAAAGAGGAACGTTTGAAAAGAGTAAATGAAATGCTGGAGCTCGTGCATTTAGGCGAATATGGCCACCGTTATCCGCATCAGCTGTCCGGCGGTCAGCAGCAGCGTGTCGCTTTGGCTCGTGCTTTGGTTGCGCAGCCAGGTTTGCTGCTGTTAGACGAACCGTTATCCAATCTGGATGCTAAACTGCGTGAAAGCATGCGTTTTGAGATCCTGTCGATTCAAAAAGCACTTGGTATTACCGTTGTTTATGTAACCCATGATCAGGGTGAAGCCATGGCAATGAGCGACCGCGTAGTTGTTATGAGTAAAGGCGTAGTGCAGCAGATCGGTGCTCCGCATGAAATTTATACCAATCCTGCCAACAAAATGGTTGCTGATTTTATCGGGTTGGTCAATTTTATGCAGGGTGAAGTATCGGATGACAGAGTATACCTGCAAGGTACTACAGCTTCTTTCCCCAATACTTCGGGTGTTTCCGGCAGTGCTACCATCGCTGTACGTCCTGAGAATATTACGATGAGCCGCGGCGGTGGTATGCTTGAAGGGACATTGACGCATCGCTTCTATTTAGGTGATGCTGTTGATTACCGTGTTACCGTCGGTGATCATGATGTACGCGTTATCGTCAAAGGGGCAGACTTGAAAGAATTTGCCGACGGAGAAAAGGTATATCTTGATTTTGAAAAAGTAATGATCTTTGACCGCGAATAATTAAAAAGCTGTTTATATGAAAAAAGAAACCCTCGGATGTTTTCATCCGAGGGTTTTATTTTTAATTTAGCGGGCTTTTACTGAACTGTGCCATATAAAGCTTGTAATATTCTCCCTGCAAAGCCATCAGATCGTCATGAGAACCATGTTCGCTGATACCGTTGGGGGTGAGGACAACGATACGGTCGGCATGACGGATCGTTGCCAGGCGATGGGCTACGATCAGGGTCGTGCGGTTACGTGACAGCTGCATCAGTGATTCCTGGATAAGGTTTTCCGTTTCATTATCCAGGGAAGAAGTCGCTTCGTCTAAAATCAGGATGGGCGGATTTTTGAGAAAAACACGGGCAATGGCAATCCTCTGTTTTTGGCCTCCGGACAATTTAACACCGCGTTCACCAAGCTGGCTGTCATAACCATCCGGCAGCTGATTGATAAAAGCATCAGCTTCGGCCAATCTGGCAGCGGTGATGATTTCTTCCATACTGGCATGAGGGTTGCCGTAAGCGATATTTTCACGTACAGAGTCAGAGAAAAGGAAGATATCCTGCTGAACTATGCCGATATTACGGCGCAGTGATTTTAAGGTCACATTGCGGATATCCATTCCGTCAATGGTTATAACGCCCTGCTGAAGTTCATAGAAACGCGGCAGCAGATTGCAGATCGTGCTTTTACCAACACCTGTAGTGCCGACAAAAGCGATAACTTCACCGGCAGCGATATCAAGATCAAAATTTTGAATAACAGGTTTGCCGGGATCGTAGCCAAAGCTGACATTTTTAAAGGAAATAGAGCCTTTTAAAGTACCACAGTCGACTGCGCCGGGCAGATCTATATTTTCAGAAGGGGTATCCATCAGCTGGCAAAAGCGCTGGTAACCGGCCATACCTTTCTGATAGGATTCTGCTAATGCGGTCAGGCGCAGGATGGGGCGGATAAAGATTGATACATACAGTAAAAAGGCGACCAGATCGCTGATCTGCATTTTACCATATGCGATCATGGCGCCGCCTACGACAATGATAACAAGATTAGTGACATTGGAAAACAATACAGCGTTGCTGTTCAGGCGTGATAAAAGGTCGAACGATGTTTTACGTGCCTGTAAAAGAGCTTGTCCGTTTTTATCAAGGCGTTTTTCTTCCCATTCTTCATTGTTGAAGGATTTAACTAGGCGTATGGCATTCAGACTTTCATTTGTCTGTGCTGTAAGATTACCGACCTGTTCGCGGATCATACGCCCTGATTGTTTCAGTGCATGATTGGTAGCAACTGATTCATAAGCTTTTCCTAACAGCAGCAGATTGACCAGTAACGCTAAAGGCCAGTTAAGATAAATAAGTATTCCCAGAGTACCAAGCATGGTTATAGTACAGACCAGCAGGTAATTAGGACCAAGAAAAACAAGCTCACGGATCTCGGCAATATCGCTGACAATACGGGAAATCAGCTGGCCGATACGGATGTTGTCAAAATAACGGAAAGACATTGATTGGACATGCTGAAAAAGGTCACTGCGCATATCCTGTTCTATTTTTGCACCCATTAGGCGGCCGTGTCTTGAGACTTGATAACTGATTATAAAATTAAGCAGGTATAAAAAAAGCAAGATGATCGTAGCCTGCCCTAAGAGGAAAAGATTGCCTTCGGGCAGTACATCGCCCAGGATATAGCGCATAAAGAGCGGAAAACATAAATCAAGGGCGGATGTGATAACGGATCCGAGCAAAGCAAAAAACAATGTTTTTCGGTAAGGGCGGTAGTATTTTAATAAACGTTCTGGCATATGGCAGACCTCGCAGATAAATGTACCTACTGCTGCTGCAGCCGGTAGAAATATAAAAATGACGAATAAAAATCAACTATAATCAATTATAACACATTGAACTATAAGAGCAGAGGTTATTTTGAGTATTTGTAAAGTAATTTGTTAATGTGATTTTAAGTGTATTGGAAAAAAGTTAGCTTAAGCTAACTCGAGAAAAATAAAAAACTGTGCGTGAGAGCTGTTAAGCACAGTATCGAGTGAGCGTTAAGTTGATAAGTGTAAAAGTTTGGAAGCGGGCAACCCCAAACAGTTAGCTTAAGCTAACGTATAAATTATACTTAAAAAAAGCACTGATGTCAATAATTAAGTTCAAATTAGCAGCTGTACGGGAATTTTGATCAATGATAGTGATTTTTCGCGGTAATGCGTACCCTTGTGGTACTGTATGAAAACTTGGCGAGGTATTTTCGAGCCTAGTGAGAATACGTACCCTTGTGGTATAATGAATTTATTACCATAAAAGGCGGTCGAACTATGAAAGTAATTCTGGTAACAGTGCTGTCAATTGTGTTTCTCTGCAGCGGTTGCAGCAGTAACATCAAAGAAGAACAGAAAAGTATCAAGATCTGCAGCAGCCTGAATGAAACAATGACAGATATTTTAGCGGAAGATTTTGCCAAACAGCAGAATGTGAAAGTTGAAGTCAGACATTTGCCGGCAGGGAATTTGGATGAACGGCTTAATTTTCTGAGAGAGGGAAAATTCGATGTCTGGCTTGGCGGTACGCCTGAAGAATATTATCTGGCAGGAGAGCAGAAAATGCTGCGCAGCTACAGGCCGAGGGAGGCCTATAAAGTACCTGCTGAAATGCGTGAGAATCAGTGGCGCTGGACAGGTCTTTATGTCGATTATATAGGATTTTTGACTAATCGTGACCGACTGCGCGAGTTGGGGCTTTATGCTCCTGAGACATGGGATGAATTGCTGAAACCGGAGCTTTGGGAAGAAACAGCGCTGGCTGATTTTAAAAACGGCGGTCGGAGTTATGGCATGATAACTTCTATCTGGCAGCTGCGCGGCGAAGCTAAAGCTATGGAGTATGCGGCTTCTTTTAACAGCCAGCTGCCTTTATATACGGCCAGTGAATGGGAGGCTATTGAAGCGGTTCGCAGCGGCAGAAAAACGATCGCGGTAGTTTCACTTTCCACAGCATTGCAGCTGGAAAGGCAAAATCGCGATCTATTCGCAACTTTAGTCAAAGACGGTAATAAAAACTGTATTACCGGTGCTGCTATTCTCCAAGGGGCAAATTTAGCAGAAGCACAGTCTTTTATGGACTATTTGCTGTCAGAACATTCAAAAGATTTACTGGCCTCTAAGGGTTATCCGCTTTTGTGGCGTGTCAGTGATTATGCCCATGATGACGGGCGGAAAATGATGATCGGTGATTTAGAACTGGCGGTTGATGACCTTAGCTGGACTGCGGGTCAGAAAAGCGTTATTATCCAGCAATGGCTGAATGCTCAGTAAGATAAAAACATTGACGATAACATTGAATCGGTTATAATTAAGATATAGTAAGCAGGCAAATTTTGATAAAGACCTGCAGTGATGAGAGGATGACTTATATGAAAAAATTAGTAATGCTGGTAACTGTAGTTTTAACAGTGGCAATGGCCGCGGTATGTTTTGCTGCCGGAGACGGTAATGATTTAAATAAACAGCAGAAAATAGTTGATAAGTTTGTAGCGGCATTGACTGTTGCGGACGACAGCGGTTATGCAGGTGCTGCAGCGGGTTTTAGCCCCGAACTGAAGCAAAAAATGGATGTAAAAGCTTTTGCTGCTTTGCAAAAGCAGGTCAAAGATACTTTAGGGACAATGAAGGAAATGAAATTTGTTGCTTATGAGCGTTTTGATCAGGGTGACCGGTTGACTTATCTGGGAAGCTACAGTAAACAGCAGCTGGTACGTGTGATTTATGGCTTTAATAAAGAGGGCAAGCTGACGGAGTTTATTTTTGCTCCGGTAGAAGTTCAAAAACAAGAACAAAAATAATCAAAAATAAAACGTCATAACCTAAAGGTTATGACGTTTTTGTTTTTCACTTTATTTTTTCGCAGCAGCAACTGCGCTAAAAGCTATTTCAGCTGCCTGTAATGTTTTTTCGATATCTTCAGGCGTATGGGCCAGAGATAAGAAATTGGTCTCAAATTGAGATGGAGGAAGATAAATGCCCTGTTCCAGCATGCTATGGAAATAAATGCGGAACGCATCTAAATCGCTTGTGCAGGCGCTGTCATAGTCATAAACTTCCTGATCAGTAAAGAAAACAGTAAACATAGAACCAAGACGGTGCACCTGTACAGGCACTCCTGCCTTGGCAGCGGCTTTAGCAAGGCCTCCGGTCAGGATGGCTGTCATGCTTTCCAGCTGGCTGCAGACATTGTGTCCGCGCATGTAGGTAAGGTTGACGATACCGGCTGCCATAGCCAGAGGGTTGCCGCTCAAAGTGCCGGCCTGATACATGGGGCCAACAGGAGCAACCTGTTCCATGATCTGGCGTTTACCGCCGTAAGCGGCTACCGGCAGCCCGCCGCCGATAACTTTGCCCAGACAGGTGATATCAGGATCAATGCCGTAGAGGCCCTGAGAAGATTTTTCACTGCTGCGGAAGCCAGACATGACTTCATCACAGATAAGCAGTGTTCCATATTTTTTTGTGATGGAGCGAATGAATTCCAGATAGCCGTCCTGCGGTAATACCAGTCCCATGTTGCCGGGAGTTGGCTCCATGATAACGGCGGCAATATCGCTGCCTTTAGCAGCAAAAGCAGCTTCCAGGGCAGCCCGGTCGTTAAAAGGAACAGTGATGGTATTGGCGGCAACGCCTTTAGGAACACCGGGGCTGTCAGGAACGCCTAAAGTAGCTGCGCCGCTGCCGGCTTTGACCAGCAGGCTGTCGTGATGGCCATGATAACAGCCTATAAATTTAACGATGCTTTCACGTCCTGTATAAGCGCGTGCTAAACGCAGAGCACTCATGGTAGCTTCTGTTCCGCTGTTGACCATACGTACCATTTCCATAGAAGGGACAAGTGTGCAGAGAAGTTTGGCAAGCTCTGTTTCAGCCAGGGTCGGCGCGCCATAGGATGAGCCTTTGGCGGCTGCAGTTTGGATGGCTTCGGTGACCTGCGGGTGTGCATGCCCTAAAAGTAAAGGACCGTAAGAAAGTACATAATCGATATATTCGTTGCCGTCGATGTCGGTGAGTTTGCTGCCGCTGCCTTTGGCAATGACAGGCGGAACACCGCCAACACTGCGGAAGGAACGAACGGGGCTGTTGACGCCGCCGGGAATGTATTGTTTGGCTTCGGTAAAAGCTGCCTGAGATTTGCTGTGATCCATATGCGGCCTCCTTATTTGCCCAGCAGCCATTTGGCTACGTCGAGAGCATGATAGGTGATGATCATTTTGGCGCCGGCACGTTTAAAACCGAGCATCGTTTCCATAACGATACGCTGTTCATCGATCCAGCCTTTTGCTGCTGCTGCTTTGACCATAGCGTATTCACCGCTGACATTATAAACGCATAAAGGGCGGTTAAATGTTTCTTTGACACGGCTGATGATATCCATAAAAGCCAAAGCGGGTTTTACCATAACGATATCTGCGCCTTCCTCGATATCAAGAGCCACTTCACGCAGAGCTTCGTCACTGTTGCCGGGATCCATCTGATAGCCTTTGCGGTCGCCTGCAGAGGGAGTGGAATCGGCTGCAGCGCGGAAAGGACCATAATAGGCTGAAGCGTATTTAGCTGAATAAGCCATCAGGGACACATTGCTGAAACCTGCTTCGTCTAAGGCTTCACGCATAACTTTGACATAACCGTCCATCATATTGGATGGCGCAATGACATCAGCGCCAGCTTGAGCGTGGGAAACTGCGATTTTAGCTAAAAGCGGCAACGTTTCATCATTGTTGACAGTACAGCCGTTTTCCAGAACGCCGCAATGGCCATGTTCTGTATATTCACACAGGCAGGCATCGGTGACGACTACCAGTTCGGGATAAGTGTTTTTGATCAGGCGGCAGGCCTGCTGTACAGGTTCTTCTGCATCCCAGGCGCTACTGCCGACAGCATTTTTATAAGAGGGGATACCAAACAGTATAACGGCAGGAATTCCAAGTTCGCTGATTTCCTGTAAAACTTCCGGTAAACGGTCTAAGGACCAATGGTAATTGCCCGGCAGCGATTCAATTTCATTTTTTACACCGGTGCCCGGGACGACGAATAACGGATAAATGAGGTCTTTAACGGAAAGTTCAGTCTCTCGGATCATGCTGCGCAGGTTTTCTGTAGCGCGCAGGCGGCGGGGACGGTAAATAGGAAAGCCCATACTGATCACTCCTTATAATATCTTTGAATAGCGTCTGTCAAACCTGCAATAGTAAATGTTTCAGCTATGATGTCAGGTTCAAGATTATTTTGGCGGCAGGTTTCGGCGGTAACAGGGCCAATAGCCGCTGCTGGAATATTATTGATAAGTTCTCTTTGATCGCCTAAGGATGCCAAAAGATTAGTAACAGTTGAGGAACTGGTAAAAGTAACAAGATCAACTTCTCCGTTTTGCAGAGCAGTCAGCAATTCTTCTTTGTTATCCAGAGCGGTAACAGTTTCATAGGCAGTTACAACATCAACGCTGGCTCCTAAAGCACGCAGGCTTTCCGGTAATACTTCACGGGCTACTTTAGCGCGTGCCAGCAGGATTTTATCACCAACTTGCACTTCTGTTGACAGGGTTTCGGCCAGTTCTTCAGCCTTGAAGGCTGGGGGCACTAAATCGGCGGAGATGCCATAGTTTTTTAAAGCTTTCGCCGTTTCACTGCCGATAGCGGCTATTTTGATGTCAGACAGGGAACGGGAATCTAATCCGGCATTATCAAGGCGATTGAAGAAAGCGGTAACGCCGTTAGCACTGGTCAGGATCAGCCATTTGTAGGTTTTGATGTTTTCGATTGCTTTATCCAGCGGGGTATAATCTTCCGGGGGTATGATTTTGATTGCCGGCGCCTCGATTACACGAGCACCAGCGGCTTCCAGCTGTCTGGTCAAAGCACTGGCCTGCGCGCGGGCTCTGGTTACTACGATTGTTTTGCCAAAGAGAGGTTTGTTATCGAACCACTGCAGCTGCTCGCGCAGTTTGACAACATTACCGACGATAAAAATTGCCGGCGGTTTCAGATTTGCCGCGGCAACGTCGGCAGCAGCAGTACCGACAGTAGTGATCAGAGTGCGCTGTTCCGGTTTGGTGCCCCAGCGAATGACTGCTGCCGGAGTATCGGCGCTGCGCCCGTTGGCGATGAGATTTTTTGTAATATTAGTAAGATTTTCGACACCCATCAGGAAAACTAAAGTATCAACAGCGGTAGCAAGACCGCTCCAGTTAATAGTTGATTCGCCTTTGGTAGGGTCTTCGTGGCCGGTAATGACTGCAAAGGAAGTGGCTACGTGACGATGGGTGACAGGAATGCCTGCGTATTCGGCAACTGCGATGGCAGAAGTTACGCCGGGAACGAATTCAAATGGCAGTCCGGCTTCTAAAAGTTCAATAGCTTCTTCACCGCCGCGTCCGAAAACAAAAGGATCACCGCCTTTGAGGCGGGCAACAGTCTTACCTTCGGCTGCCAGCTTTACCAGCAGTTTATTGATATCTGGCTGACGCATTGTATGGTTGGCAGAAGCTTTACCGACATAGACCATTTCTGCGTCGTCTTTAGCATAAGCTAAAATTCTCGGATCTGCCAAACGGTCGTAAACGACAGCGTCGGCTGTTTGCAAGCATTCCATGGCTTTGATTGAAAGCAGACCGGGATCACCGGGGCCTGCACCGATCAAGTAAACTTTTCCCTGTTTTGTCATTAATTTCTCTCCTTACATGATCTCGGCGAGAATTGCACGGCCGCCCTGATCTAACATTTTATTGCCAAGTTCTTTTCCAAGTTCTGCAGCATTTACAGCCTGGCCTCTGATCGTATCGCGTAAAACAGTGCTTCCGTCCAGAGATGCGATGATTGCTTCAATAGATACAGCATCTCCTTCAGTGACAGCATGTACACCAATAGGGACCTGGCAGCCGCCCTCAATGAGCCCTAAAAAAGCACGTTCGGCATCAGTAGCCTGTTTGGTAGGCTGGTCATTTAAAAAATTAAGCATAGCTCTTACTTCTGTATTATCGGTGCGGCATTCGATTGCCAAAGCGCCTTGTCCAACTGCGGGTAAGCAGAAATTATGGGGGATTATTTCTCTGATCCGATCGGTATATCCGAGACGAGTCAATCCTGCCGCAGCAAGGATTATAGCATCCATTTGGCCGTCGTCAAGCTTCCGCAGACGCGTATCGACGTTGCCTCGTAAATCTACGATTTTCAGATCCGGGCGTGCTGACAAAAGCTGGGCTTTGCGGCGCAGACTGGAAGTACCCAGAACTGCTCCCTGCGGCAGTGTTTCGATAGAAGCATATTTATTGCTGACAAAAGCGTCGCCAGCATTAGCCCGCTTGGTAACCGCTGTCAGGCACAGGCCTTCCGGCAGAACAGTAGGCATATCTTTCAGACTGTGGACGGCAAGATCAATTTCACCTTCTAGAAGAGCAGTTTCCAGTTCCTTGGTAAAAAGTCCCTTGCCGCCGATTTTGGCCAGCGGTACATCAAGGATACGGTCTCCCTTGGTAATGATTTTTTTTAAAGTTACAGTACATTCCGGATATTGCCTGCGCAGAAGGTCGGCAATATGATTGCTTTGCCACAGAGCCAGCAGGCTCTGTCTAGTCCCAATAATCAAATTTGTTTTCATCACCTATATAGTCCTCTCCCGAATCGTTGAGTAAAAATAACTCGCAGATCATATCTCTGTAACGTTCTTCATCTGCCGTTCCGGCAGCACTGTTCATAGCTGTCATTGGTTCGCGCAGGAATTTGTGTTCCAGGCGCTGAGTCATGATATCGATGATACGGCGTTCTTTATCAGTAAGATTTGGCAGTTTGGCAAATGCCCGTTTTAAAACCTTCTGCCGCAGAAAATTCATTTTTTCATGCAGCTGCACCATTACAGGCCGCATCGTCAGATAGCGCAGCCGTTCTTTCAGTGCCGTTATTTCTTCGTCAATAATTGCTTCAGCCACCTTGGCTTCAGAAGATCGGAAATTCTTATTCATATCGACAACGCCTTCCAGATCGTCGATATTATACAGGGTAACGCCTTCTATATCTCCAACCAGAGGATCAACGTCACGGGGAACGGCAATATCAACTAAAATAAGCGGTTTGCCGCTGCGTTTAGGAATAATATCGCGTACACCCTGTTCTGTTATCACATAGTGAGGCGCTCCTGTAGAAGTGATAATGATATCAGAGGTTATCGCCTGATGCATAAATTCGTTATACGGGATCGCAGTACCGTTAAATTTTTCTGCCAGTTCTTGAGCGTGAGACAGATTACGGTTACTGACAAAGATAGTTTTAGCGCCTTTATCAATCAAATGGCGGGCGGTCAGTTCACTCATTCTGCCGGCACCCAATACTAAAATATTGGCTTTAGTCAGATCGCCGACAACGTCGATAGCCAGATCTACCGCGGCGGAAGAAACAGAAACAGAACTGTAGGCGATCTTTGTTTCTGTACGTACACGCTTGCCGACGGCGATAGCACGATTAAATAAGGTGTTGAACAAAGTGTCTGTCATACCGCAGCTGCGGGACAGATGATATGCATTTTTAATCTGGCTCAGGATCTGGCCTTCCCCGATGATGAGTGAGTCAAGGCTGGAAGCGACTTTAAACAGATGACGGACGCAATTAATGCCGGTCAGATTATAGAAATAGTCGGGTTTATATTGTTCGCCTGCCAGATGGCGCAGCAAAGTACGGATAAAATGTAATCCGGCAGCAGGATCTTCCAGCACCATATAAAGTTCAGTACGGTTGCAGGTTGAAAGTAAAACTGCTTCGTTGAGGTTGTCGTTATTGCGCAGCCGGCGCAGCACACGAACCGTTCTATCCTGTGAAAAATTGAAACGTTCACGGATCTCAACGGGGGCTGTTTTGTGATTCAAGCCTAAAACGATTAGCTGCATCAGTAATGATCTCCTTTGCTTGGTCAAGCTTACCTGCATGAAGCAGGCCGATGACGGATTGGTTTAAAGTCTGACGCCAGAAAGCAGTACGCTTTTCAGGTGTAGTAGCTATTGTTTTCAGTTCTCGTCGAAGCTGTTGTAAGAATTCGTTGAATTCGGCAAAATCAGAGCCATAATATGCCCTAAGGTCCTGTGACAGTACCCGCGTCAAAGCGGGCATACCTCCGGTAGACAGAGTAAATGTCAAAGCCCCGTTTTTTACGGTTGAAGGCACACTGAAGTTACCTAATGACGGTTCTGTAACAACATTACAGAGACAGGGTGCAGCAGCAGCGATTTTTCTGTTGATATGAAAATCGTCGGTTGCTGCAATCGTTACAAAAGCATCAATGAGATCGTTGTCTGCATAAGCGCGCAGTTCCAGCTGCAGCAGTCCGGTCTTTGCTAAAGTCAACAGCTGCGGGTCAGCCGCAGGTGCGATTACAGTCAGGTCCGCACCTGCTTCGATCAATGGCAGCGCTTTACGGACGGCTACTTTACCACCGCCGATAATGACACATTTTTTATTTTTTAAGTCCAGCATGGCCGGATAAGAAAAAGAATTCTGCTGCATGTTTACCTGCTTATAAAAATAGATTTTACGTAAGGATAAATGTTGAAAAATACAACAACTATAATATCATAAATTAGGATTTATTTCCAGTTAAAAGAGTGTTGCAGAGCAGGAAATCAGAGCTGTTGCTTGCTATATTAAAATTAGAAAAAGGATTTGCTGTTTGAGCGGCGAATACTTACAGATAAACATCAGCCTATGATAGGAGGAATGACTTATGAACTGTGCTTTTTGCCCTCATCACAAATGTTATACCAGCGGTCAGAACTGTACTCGTCTGACTCATGAAGAAATCAGCGAGTATTATACCGACGAAGATAAAAAAATGATGCGAGCGTCGTCTGCGACAGAGAGCCGCAATTATTTGAAAATGACACGTTTGGAAGAAAGCGTATTTTTCGCTAAAGAGATGGGTGTAAAGAAAGTCGGGATAGCCTTTTGCATCGGTTTAGCCAATGAAGCTCATTTTTGTGTCCAGTATTTTAAGAAGGAAGGGCTGGATGTTCAATCAGTATGCTGCAAAGTCTGTTCCGTTGATAAAGATCTGCTGGAACTGGAAAAAATCAAACCCGGACAGCGTGAAGCTATGTGTAATCCTAAAGTGCAGGCCCGCCTGCTGAATGAAGGCGGTACAGAATTGAATTTTATCGTAGGGCTTTGCGTAGGTCACGATATGCTTTTTACCATGGAATCCAAAGTGCCGGTTTCCAGTATAATTACTAAGGACAGGGTTTTAGCAAATAATCCTGCTGGGGCGGTTTATTCACGTTACTGGCGCCGTAAGCTGGGAATTTTGGAAGAAGGCACTGTATAAGAAAATATTTTTTTATGAAAGTCTGTCGCTTATGCGGCAGACTTTTTTACTGTAAAGCAGCAAACGGAAGGGAAATTCCCTTCCGTTTGCTTGAGAAACTTATGTAGGAGGATGATAATGTTACCCAAGTAGCTGCAGAAGGTTATTGTTTTATGATTGTACCTTCTTTCATGATAATTTTCATATTGTTAACTGCAACAGCGCGTATATTTTCTAAAGGATTGCCATCTAGGACAAGGATATCAGCAAACTTATCTACTTCTAAAGTGCCGGTTATTTTATCGACCTTCAGCATTTCAGCACCTACTTTTGTTGCTGCAACGATAGTATCCATTTCTGAAATGCCGGCTTTTTCTACGAAAGAATACATTTCGCCGATAGCAGTGGTCCCGTAAGGTGTAAGGCTGGAACAGAAGCTATCAGAGCCAATGGTTAACCCTATGCCTTTGGATTTTGCTTTACGCAGATTGGCGTAAACACGGTTCAGTTCTTTTTCTGCAACAGTTGCTCCGGAATACTGATCGTGTACCTCTGGGATGTATGGCGGCGCGTATGTTTTGAACCATTCGTTAAGGAATTGGATTGTTGGGCAGAAGTAAATCCCTTTTTCAGCCATGATATCAAGACATTCATCATTTAAGGTCTGTCCATGGATAATCAGATGAACTCCGGCTTTTGCAGAATCAAGGGCGCCACCGTAACCTTCGGCGTGAGACCAGACTGGGATACCGACCATATTGCATTCGTCAACGACAGCCTTGATTTCTTCAAAGGTATAATGCTGGTCTAATTTTTGATCCCAGCGCCAAATGCCGCCGCCGGTAGACCATATTTTGATAGCGTCAGGATTTTCACGCAGTCTTTTGCGGACAGCTTTACGCAGTTCCCAGGGGCCGTCTACACGTTCAGCCCATGGATGAGATTGTTCATTATACTAAATAGGAAGTTTATGAGAATCTCCGTGGCCGCAGGTACGGCAGAAGCCTAATCCTGTACCGACGACACGTGGTCCCTGCATAACACCTTTTTCTACCATATTTCGGATTGCAAGGCCTGAATAAGAGATTTCTCCGACTGTAGTCAAACCATTTTCCAAACATTCGTGGGCCTGTTGTACAGCTACTACCGTTTTTTGAACGCGATCTTCTAAAACCCACTCGGTATCGTCATCGGTCAAGTTGCCGGAAAAGTGCAAGTGCGTATCAATAAGTCCTGGCATGATAGTTTTGCCATTAATATCGATCTGTTCATATTCAGGAGAGATTTGCTTGGCAGGTCCGGCATAGGTTATTTTTTGCCTTCGACCAAGACTAATGAGTTTACAAGTGGTTCTCTACCGGTGCCATCAATGAGATAACCTCCAACTAAAGCGATTTTTTTCATGATAAATACCCCCTTGATTATTTTTTGTGAATATGGTTTTTAATTAAAGTTATTTATGAATCTGTGTGTCATCTATGGATATCGAAATTGTTGTAGATCCAGAGGTTTTATTTCGGTGCAAAGTTTTGATAATCAGGCCTATAGCCAGCCATCCCAAAACGATACTCCATTCTACGGCATTTAGTGTAGCGGGGCTTCCGGGAACTATCATCAGAAGTACGATCAGTGATCCTGCAAGACAGGCCAGTGAGATGCCAAATTTTCCGCCTGGTACTTTATAAGGTCTGGGAAGATCAGGTTCTGTAAGGCGCATTTTGTAACAGGAGAAACTGACCATAGTACAGGCGAAAATAAAAGCCAGAGCTGAGACATTAGTCAGTGGTACTAACATCTTTTTTCCTAGAAATGGGCCGATAACAGTTAAAACGGCTAAGAGAATATTAGCTGTTTTGGGAGTTCCTGAAACAGGGTCTACTTCAGCAAAAGATCTGGGCAGTTGGCCTTTACGTCCCATAGCAAGCATAATACGGCTTGTAGCACCATAAAAAGAATTCATGGGACCCATAGGCCCGATTGTGGCAATGCAGAGCATTGCGATATACAAAAAAATATTTATTGTTTTCAAACAAGCTAAAGCAGGAACAGAACTTTTTACAAAATCAGTCCAGGGTATGATACTGCCAAAGGAATAGATGCAGACCATATAAAAACCGCCGGAGGCTAGCAGTGCTAGACTGATAACACGCCCAAATTTGTTCCAGTCGAGACCTTCAGCGGCTTCTTCTGCCTGTTGAGGAATAGTGTCGAAACCTGCGTAAAAGAATGGTGTCATAACAAGAACCGAGATGATACCGGCAAACATAGTTGAAGCTGAAGTTGATGAAGCCGCACCTTCAACACTGGCAAAAATTGGTTGGATGTTCTCAGGGCCGCCTTTAACAAGTGAGATACCCATAGCAAGAATCATTCCACAGAGCAGGGCTTTAGTAAGAAATGCCTGTAGGCTTGCCGCTGCGGAAGCACCACGAAAATTTTGGATGATTACATAAACAGCAAAACTCAGAGCAATAACAGTGGGAAGCAGGTAGACATCAGCGCCCATAATTGAATAGAGCTTAATTGAACGGAGGATTGGAAATAAATCTCCGAACATATCTGAAACGAGCGTTGAAATAGCAATTGCTTCCCATGGACAGAGGATTGCATTGCCTAAAGCCAAGAACCAGCCGGTAATATAGGACATGGTATTTCCATAAGTACGGTCTACATATTCAACGATGCCGCCGGAAATAGGGATTGCTGCAGTAAGTTCTCCGAATACAGCTCCGATAGGCAGTAGAAATACAGCTCCAATAATAAAGGCGATCATAGCTGCTACAGGACCTCCACCAATGATCATCCAGTCGCCTACCATCAAAACCCAGCCGGTTCCGATAATAGCTCCGAAACCGATTGTAAAAAAATTCCAGAGTGACAGTGTTTTTTGCATACTGCCTTTTTGGTTTGATGCTGACATGTAAAAGCCCTCCTTTGAGTGAAGATAATGAGAAACATGAAACGGTGTCTAAATATTCGAATAATTTAGAGAAGGGTAGTAACTTTGTACAGCTTTACTATAGCTTAAAGTAAATCGTGTTACGACAAAAATTTCATAATTGATATATTCGATGTAATATCAGGTACGGGTTAAATTTTATGGCAGCAAAATCGGCACTTCCAGTGTCATAATCGTAGCGATTAGTTCAAGATGCAGATGTTATAATAAAAATATAATTACCAGTTAGGAACGGAGGTGAGAAGATGTTTTATATTGCTTTGTGCGATGATGAATGGCAGGCTGTAGAAATATTGACCGGTTATTTATCAGAGATCAAAAGATCGGGATTACAGCTGGAAAGTGTGCCTTTTTTTGAACGGACGGGAACTGGTACATCAGTATGAACGGGGGCGTAAATTTGATATCATCATATTGGACATGCTGATGAAGCCATTAAATGGTATTGAAACAGCAAGGCTGATCAGGAAATATGACAGCGAAGTGCCGATTTTAATCGTAACGGGAACTGTTGAATATGCGATGGACGGTTATCAGGTAAATGCCTATCGTTATATTTTGAAGCCAGTAGATAAAGCTTATTTTTTACAGGAAGTACGGACTATTTTGACATCAATAGCCAGGTTACAGAATAAATATTTCAGTTTTACCAATGAAAAAGGATTGTTTAAAATAAAAACTACTGATATTTATTATTTCGAATCTAATATGCGCACTTTATCGGTTCGCCATCTGGGGGGAAAAACAACTTTTACGGGGAAAATCAGTGAGGTGGAGGAGTCACTGAGTGAACAGAGTTTTTTCAGGATTCATAAAAGTTATGTTGTTAATCTAAAACATATACGTAATATTTTTAAAGATACTGTTACTTTAGAAAATGGAGAGGAATTGCCGCTTAGCAGGCATCGCAGCAAAGAATTGCGGCAGCAGTTCCTATCCTATATGAAGGAAAATATTTGATATGGATATTATGCTGAAATGGATCGCTTATGTGATTTTATCTGCGGCTGAGACGTGGATCGGATATCGTCTTTTCAATACTTATTTGACTCGTAATTCAGTAAGACAGAGGTATTATTGGCTGGGGGTGATATTTTATTTTACTTTCCAGATGTTTTCTTATGTAAATGAAAGTCCCATGTTTTCGACGGCTGCTTATTATTTTTTCTTTGCTACAATTATTGCTGTTGTTTTCTTTTCTGATTCTTTACAGAATAAGATTACGATTGCCTTACTGTTTGTTATTATGAATTATGCATGTAAAACGGCTATGACAGGTATTGCCTTGGCCTGGGGTGAACAGACTTTGCCGCGGGAGCTGATTAATTATCGCATTGTTATGGATCCCTGGTCGCAGATGATGGCATGTATACTGTTTGTTTTGAGTTTATGGGGTACGATTTGTATTCGCGAGTTGAGGCTGAATAAGCAAAATTTACTTTATGCTGTAATTTCATATCTGTTTCCACTGACTGTGATGATTTCAGTAATCATTATTTCCCATAAAAATATTGGGTTTGGATCTGCCGCTGGGATACAGGTCTTTTATATTTATACTTCAGTACTTTTGTTTTCTGCATCAATCAGTCTTTTCTACCTTCTGGAAAAAAATATTCTTTTGGATATGTCCGGAGAAAAGTCATCGGTAATGGAAGAATTGCTGTCACTGCAGCGCCGTCACTATGAACGATTGGATATATCACAGCGCGAATTACAGAGTCTGCGGCATGATATCAAAAATCATATTAGCTGTCTATATGCGCTTTTGGACAGTGGTCATGCTAAAGAAGCTAAGGAATATATTAAGGAACTTTATACCTGTAATAAAGGCTTGCAGGGCATTATTTACAGTGGGAATATAGTTATTGATTCCATTCTCAGTAATGGTTTGGCTAATTTGGAAAACCGTGGTATAAATTTAAAATGCAGTATAATTATACCGCCTTCGTTAAATATCGCTGACGTGGATCTGTGTATTCTTTTTGGAAATTTGATTGATAATGCCGTGGAGGCATGTGAAAGAATCGTAGAACCGGGCAGGAAAAAATTTATTGTTCTTAACGTCAATATCAAAAAAGATTATCTGTTCATTGATATCGCTAATTCGTTTACTGGTGAAGTGAAAAAACAGAATAATATTTACAGAACAGTGAAGATTGATGAGCGTTATTGTGGTATAGGCCTGTTTAATATTAGAAAGATTGTTGAAAAATATAATGGTGAATTTTCAGTCAGCCATTCTGATAATGTTTTTAGTGTTTCGGTTATGTTGTCATTACTCTGGGGGAAAAAATAAGGACTGCCGTTTTAACGGCAGTCCTTATTTTTTTTATAAAGATGCAGGCTTTTAACTAGCAGCCCCAAAGCAGTCCATCCTGTCAGCACCAGGTATTCAGTTTTACTCAGCGAAGCAGAGGTGCCGGGCAGCAGCATGGCAGCAATAATGAGAAAACTGACGCAGCATGCAGCACTGATACCCGCTTTGCCGCCAGGGACTTTGTAGGGGCGGTATAGATTTGCTTCGCTGCTGCGCATTTTATAACAGGCCAGACTGACCATCATACAGGAGAACATGAAGGTCAGGGCAGCAACATTTGTCAGAGGCAGCAGCATATTGCTTCCCAGGAAAGGGGCGAGAACGATACTTGTGCTGAGCAGAATATGTGTAGATTTGGCAATAGCCTGAGAGTGGTCGGAGGGGCTGAAGGCTGCAGGCAGTTGTTTTTTTCGGGCCATAGCCAGTAAAATCCTGGAGGATGAGGCATAAAAGGAGTTCATAGGACCCAACGCTCCCAAAACAGTTATGCAGAGCATGAGAAAGTATAAATTAAAATTGATGTGCTTAAGACAGGCAAGAGCGGCCAAAGGCTGTTTGACAAAACTTGTCCAGGGGATAAGACTGCTGAAAGCTGCTATACAGATAATGTAAAAGGTAGCTGCAGATAAAAGTGCAAGGCTGATAATTCTGCCGAATTTGTGCCAGTCTAAGCCCTGAGCAGCTTCTTCTGCCTGCTGCGGGATAGTGTCAAACCCGGTATAGAAAAAAGGCGTTACTGTAAGCAGGGCAAAAATACCGGTCCAGAGAGAGGTGGCCTGAGTATGTGCTGTCGACTCATTGACCGGAAGAAAAAGCGGCTGCCAGTTTGCAAGACTGCCTTTGTCAAAAGCACTGATAATGGCCAGCAGTAATCCTGCGAGCAGCGCTTTAGTCAGGAAAGACTGGGCTTTAGCTGCTGCTTTTGGGCCGTGCAGATTTTGTCTGATGATAAATCCTGAAAGGCAAAGCGCTATCAGTACTGGGAAAAGGTATACATCGGCACCTAAAATGCTGTAGAGCCTGATTGAACGCAGCCAGGGAAACATATCTCCGAACAGGGTTCCAAAAAGGGTGGAGACAGCAATCGTTTCCCATGGGCACATGATAATATTACTTAGCAGCAGCAGCCAGCCTGTAATAAAAGATACTGTTTTACCGTAGGTGCGGTCAACATATTCTATTACCCCGCCGTCAATAGGCAGAGCGCTTGTAAGCTCTCCGAATACAGCTCCGATAGGCAGTAAAAGCAGCGCCCCCAGTAAAAATGCCAGCATGGCCGGAATTGGTCCTCCGCTGATGATGATCCATTCGCCGACTAAAAAAATCCAGCCGGTACCGATGATCGCACCGAACCCGATTGTAAAAAAATTCCAGAGCGTCAATGTCTTTGATATATTCTTTTGTTTGACAGAGTCAACGGACATAAAAAAGTCCCCTTACATAAATTTTCAGGAATAAAAATGATAATAATTTTAGTTTATACTTTTAAAGTATATAGTGCGGCTAACACTGCTTGTTTAATCGTTTACAATAATGCCTGATAAAAGCTTTATAAAATTACAAATTCTGCCAGAAGTTATAATGTGAAAATGTCGCAAATTGTCTGAAAATTAATTTACAAATGTTCTGACAAATGTTAAAATTACGGTAAATACATTTGTGAGGTGATCGGAAATGCTGACTTTGCCTTTACTTAGAAAAATGTTGAATCGTGCTGGTACAGAGCTGAAAGCTAACAGTAAATATTTATGTGAGCTTGACAGTGTGGCTGGCGACGGTGATCACGGAATCACTATTGGCAGAATGGCTGATGTGATGAAAGAAAAAACAGAAGATACTACTATTGATACGATGAGGGTCTTGCTGGATGAGCTGGGCGACGCTTTTATGGGTATCAACGGCGGCAGCGCCGGACCGCTTTGGGGTACGGTGTTTACAGGGATGGCCGAAGGAATAGACGATCAGGCTGAACTGACTGATTTAGAGCTGCGGAAAATGTTTACGCAGGCCAAAGAAGATTTTATGGATATTTCCAAAGCAAAGCCCGGTGATAAGACTATGGTCGATGCGCTGTATCCGGCTATCGATGCCATTATTGAAACACAAGGAAGCTTAAAAGAAATCATGACAGCTGCGGCTGCAGCTGCTGACGCTGGTGCGGAACAGACCAGTACTATGGTTGCCAGATTCGGCCGCGCTAAAAATATGGGTGAGCGCAGTATCGGTACTAAAGATCCCGGTGCTGTATCCATAGCTATTTTATTCAACGGTATGGCGCAGGCCTTATAAAAGGCTTAATTTTCCGCAGGTGCGGAAACAAATAAAATTTTGGAGGTTGAAAAGCATGAAAAAATTTATTAACGATCCCGAAAATCTGACCAGTGAATTACTGGAAGGTCTGGCTCTTGCCAATAAGGATATCATCCATCTTGAAGATGGCAACCTGGTTGTAAATAATAAATTGAAAGATGCTGACCGCGTTACGATCGTCACTTTGGGTGGTACCGGCCATGAGCCTGCTATCAGCGGTTTTGTCGGCGAAGGTATGGTAGATATTTCCGTGGCTGGTAATGTTTTCGCCGCTCCTGGCCCGCAGGCCTGTATAGAAGCAATCAAAATGGCAGATAAAGGCCACGGTGTTTTGTTTGTTGTTTTGAATCATGCCGGCGATATGCTGACCGGTAATCTGACAATGAAACAGGTTAAAAAACTGGGATTGAACGTAATAAAAGTTGTTACGCAGGAAGATATAGCCAATGCTCCGCGCAGTAATGCTGACGATCGCCGCGGGTTAGTCGGTTGTGTGCCGTTGTATAAAATTGCCGGCGCAGCAGCTGCTGCAGGTAAGTCTTTGGAAGAGGTGGCCGCTGTTGCACAGAAATTTGCTGACAATATGGCTACGATCGCTGTTGCAGCTAAAGGCGCTACTCATCCGGCTACGGATATGGTCATTGCTCAGATCGAAGAAGGTAAAATGGAAATCGGCATGGGGCAGCATGGTGAAGGCGGCGGTGGCTTGACTGAAATGAAAACTGCTGATGAAACTGCAGCTATTATGATAGATGCCCTTCTGAGAGATTTGGATATCAAAAAAGGTGAAAAACTTTTGGTTATCGTTAACGGCGTTGGCGCTACTACGCTGATGGAACAACTGATCGTTTTCCGTAAATGCTGTCATTATCTGGCAGAAAAGGGTATTGAAGTTGTTGCCAATATTGTTGGTGAAGTGCTGACAGTACAGGAAATGGCCGGATTCCAGCTCTTTATTGCCCGTATGGATGATGAACTGCTCAAATATTGGAATGCACCCTGCCGCACCCCGTATTATAAAAACTAAAGTAATATTTTTAAGGAGATAAAAATGGCAGATAAAGACGGTAATATTATTGCTAAAGATTATGGTATCGGCATCAAGCCGCCCACCCAGCACTTTCATGTAAAAGGTCATGAGAATGCCGGCTGGGGTATGAAGGCACGTCTGTCACAGATTTTTGCGGCTGACGGGCGCACAATCATGCTGGCGTTCGATCATGGTTATATCATGGGCAGTACAGCTGGTCTGGAAAGACTGGATCTGGTCATTCCGCCGCTGATGGATCATGCTGATTGTCTGATGGCGACTCGTGGCGCGCTGAGAACCTGTATTCCAGCCGATAACCGCAAGGCGATTGCTTTGCGCTGCAGTGCAGACAGCTCTGTTTTGAAAGACGATATGAGTATGGGTGTCATTGGTACCGATATTGAGGAAGCTCTGCGCATGAACGCTTCCTGTATGGCCGTACAGTGCTTTATCGGTTCTGCTTCTGAAATTGCTTCCCTGCACAATCTTTCTTACTATATCAATAAAGGTGAACGTTATGGTATTCCCGTATTGGGTGTCGTCGCCGTTGGTAAAGAGATGGAACGTACCACGCGTTATTTTGCTTTAGCGACAAGGCTTTTGGCTGAACAGGGAGCACATATCATCAAGACCTATTACTGTGAAAATTTTGAGCAGATCACTGCTGCCTGTCCGGTCCCAATCGTCATTGCCGGTGGTAAAAAGGTTCCGGAACCGGAAGCTTTGGATATGGCTTACCGTGCTGTTAATGAAGGCGCAGCCGGTGTTGATATGGGGCGCAATGTTTTGCAGGCAGAATGTCCGAGTGCTATGCTGCAGGCGATTCGTATGGTTGTGCACGAAAATGTCAAACCTGAAGCTGCGTATAAGGCTTATCAAACATTGATGAAGGACGTGAAATGATGAAACAGTTTATGCACGTGGGAGTACCCACTGATAAAATCATGGAAGACGCTGTTTATGCCGAAGCTATCAAGACATATATCGTAGCTCCTGAAACTAATGAATTCAATATTGAATACCTGCGTTTTGAGAAAGATACACCTTTGCCGAAAGAACTGCAGACTATGGTCCATGTTGCTTATAAGGTAGACGACCTGGATGAACAGGTAAAAGCAAATACTGTTGTTGTTGAGCCCTGGTTTGCCGATGAAAATACCCGCCTTGCTTTTATTATGAAGGACGGTATTTTAATGGAATTGATGGAAGTGAAATAAATTGCTGAGCGGCAAAGAACGAACTGATCTTGTCAACGTGGCCCGGCTCTATTATGAACAGGGGCTGACGCAGGATCAGGTCGCTAAGCGAATCGGAGTTTCCAGGCCGTTAGTGAGTAAGATGTTGACGCGTGCGCGCGAAGCAGGGATCGTACATATCGAGATCCGCAGTTCGACAGAAGGCGATGCTGCTTTGTTAGAGGCACTGCAAACAAGGTATGCCCTGCATGGAGGTATGGTTCTGCCGGTACAGGACTCAATGGAAGAAAATCTTAAAGCGGCTGCGGATTATCTGTCCGGTGAGCTTTTGTATGAACGTAATTTAGGATTGGGATGGGGGTATCTGTTGGGAGAAAGCATCAGTCTGCTGACGCAGCAATGTAACCGTCGGCAGCCTGGTGCTGTGCTGCCGCTGATCGGCAAGGCACATATCCCCAATAAAGGTTACCGTGTGGACGAACTGGCAGAAACGCTGGCCTCAGCTTGCGGCAGGCATGCTTATCGTCTTGCTGTACCGGCTTTTCCGGACAGTTTGGAAGAACGGCAGCAGTTTGAAACGACTGAAGCTTATTTGGAACTTGACGCTATGTGGCAGAAACTGGATGCTGCTCTTGTTGAGATCAGAGATTTTCCCAGTGTTCCTGATGAAGCAACGGCGACACGTTTTGGTGACAGTTTGAAACGTCAGCGGGCAGTCGGCAGCTTTTTGTCCTATTATTATAATGAGCGGGGCGAATTTATCAGTGGCGAAAATGATTTTGCTGTCAGGATTCCGTTAGGAACTTTGCGGCATTGTCCCAAAATTATCGGTTTAGCACTTGGTGCTGCGCCGAATGCCATAACAGGAGCTCTGAAAACAGGTTTATTTACGCATCTGCTGGTAACGGAAAGCACTGCGCGTAAAATTTTGGAGAAATGATATAAATGTTTTTACGCCTGTCCGGCGCTTTTGTACCGGACAGGCGTATTATTTTTGAACATTTTGTGTTCGAGAATGCTGTGGGGCTTAACAAATCTTGTTTTTGAGTTTATACTGTTTTTGAATAATTATCACAACAGTAAAGAAAGCTGGCAGGAAAATGCAGAAAAGCAATACAGTTTTGATTTTACGGGGATTTGTTGTTTTAGGTGTTATTTTGATGCACACAAGCTGGTTTTTCAGCAGCGGCGGCAGTGAAAATATGGTAGCACTTTCTTCAATGCTGCTGGAGGTGCTGTCATTGTTTGCAGTGCCGCTGTTTATGGCGATAGCGGGTTATTTGTTTACAGGACGTAATAAGCACGCTTACATTTACAGCGCTGCTTTTTTTAAGAAGATGCTGCTGTCGGTATTGTCGCCTTATTTGTTGTTTTCTACCCTCTATATAGTAACTGCTTTTGTTTTTGACGGTCATACATATACGCTGGGTGAAATAGTCGTTGATATGCTGACGGGAAGTGCTGCGGTGCATTTGGGATTTTTCAGGGCGCTGATCGGGTTCTATCTGGTGTATCCGTTTTTAATCAGGATTTTTACTAAATGCCGTGAGTCAGGCTGGCTGAAATACTATTTTGCTGCGGCAGCTGTTTTGCAGATCTCTTGGAAGGTGTTGAATAATATTCAGTTTGAGACTGTTTGGATCAGCTACCTGCTTATGGGGACAATGTTTCTGCGTTATCTTGTTTATTTTTCGCTGGGAATGGCGGCCTACTATTATAAAAAGAATTTTTAGAGTGGATCGGCAGGAGTCGGAAATTTTTGGTTTGGCTGCTGATCATTTTTATTCCTTTAGTTACCGTATGCTGGTTGGAAAAGTACTATTGGAAGACCTATTATATTTTGGAGTTTATCTGTTTTCCGCTCAATATGTTTTTATATACGATTTTGATAGCGATGCTGTTTTATCATTCTGAGGATATTGATAGAAAAAATACCCTGCAAAAGCGGTTTGTGCTGTATTTGGGCAATTATTCGTTCGGTATTTTTCTTATCCATATCTTTTTTATGTATCTGTGTACTGAGTATCTGCTGCCTTTGCTGCAGATCACGCCTTCGATGCTGACTTTTTATCCGCTGCTGTTCGTTTTGATGCTGGTATTGAGTCTTGGGAGTATGGAAATACTGGCGCGGCTTCCTTTTCACGAGCTGCTGATAGGGAAGGTTGAACGCCGGCTGCTGCTGCGCAGAAAAAGCGGCAGAACTAATAGCTTATAAGTTTGATTTTTCTGATAATTGATGTTAGAATAACGATAATCTCAGTTTGGAATTGCCAGGCTGTAAGTAGAATTTTGTAGAATGGAAGGATGGTAGTAATGAACAGAAAGAATTTACGCAGTTTAGCTGCAGGTGTAGCTCTGCTGATGGCAGTAGGAGCTTTAGCTGGCTGCGGCGGCGAAAAGAAGGCTGACGACAGTAAAAAAATGGTAACGGTTGGTATTGCCCAGCTGGTAGAACATGGTGCATTGGATGCCGCCAATAAAGGCTTTGTGGCAGGTATGGCGTCTAAAGGCTTTAAAGAAAATGAAAATGTAAAATATGACCGGCAGAACGCACAGGCTGATCAGTCTAATCTGCAGAATATCGCACAGCGTTTTGTCAGTAATAAGGTGGATCTGATTTGTGCTATCGCTACGCCGACGGCTCAGACGATGGCTAATGCTACGAAAGATATACCCATTGTAGCGACGGCGGTTACCGATTATGAGGTAGCAAAGCTGGCTGCTTCTAATAACGAGCCGAAAGGCAATGTTACGGGAACCAGTGATATGAATCCGATTGACCAGCAGTTGGAGCTGCTTTTGAAGATAGCGCCGCAGACAAAAAATATTGGAACCGTGTACAGTTCCAGCGAAGTCAATTCACAGCTGCAGGTCGATGTTTTGAAAAAGCTGGCAGGTGATAAAGGCATCAATGTTATCGAAGCTACGGTTTCTACAGTTAATGATATCCAGCAGGCTGCGCATAGTCTGGTTGGTAAAGTCGATGCGGTTTATGTTCCGACCGACAATGTGATGGCTTCGTCAATGCCGACTTTGGTAGCAGTAACAGATGAAGCCCGGCTGCCTGTTATTTGCGGCGAAAGTGATCCGGTACGGGCTGGAGGTCTGGCTACTTTAGGTATTGATTATTATAAACTTGGTGAACAGACCGGCGTGATGGCTGCTGAGATCCTGAGCGGTAAGGGCAAACCTCAGACAATGCCTGTCCAGATGCAGAAAGAGTTTAAGGTCGTAGTGAACGAGACTACTGCCAAACGCAATGGGATTACGATTCCGCAGGATATTTTGGCTAAGGCTGAGATCGTAAAATAAAATACAAAACAGGGCTGGTTTGTTACGAAACAGCCCTGTTTTTATTGTTTTGTTTGTGTTTTGTGATAATAAATGATAGAATTATTCTATCCTTATATGTGTTCGTCAAGGATCAAAAGTGATACTGTAGAATGGAAGGATGGTTATTATGAACAAAAAAATGCGTGCTTTAGCAGCAGGCATTGCCCTGACTTTGTCTTTAGGACTTTTAGCGGGCTGCGGCGGCGAAAAAAAGGCTGCCGATAACAGTAAGAAAGTAGTAAATGTAGGTATTGTCCAACTAGTTGAACATGATGCTTTGGATGCCGCCAATAAAGGCTTTATAGCGGGAATGGCAGCTAAAGGCTTTAAAGAGAATGAAAATGTAAAATATGATCGGCAGAATGCGCAGGCAGATCAGTCTAACCTGCAGAATATCGCACAGCGTTTTGTCAGCAATAAAGTAGACTTGATCTGCGCTATCGCTACTCCAGCGGCCCAGACGATGGCCAATGCTACCAAGGATATTCCTATCGTAGCAACAGCGGTTACAGATTATGAGGCAGCAAAGCTGGTTGCTTCCAACAGTGAACCTAAAGGTAATGTTACAGGGACCAGCGATATGAATCCGATTAAAGAGCAGCTGAAACTGCTGCTTAAGTTAGTGCCTGGTGCTAAAACTATTGGTACGATCTATTGTTCCAGTGAAGTCAATTCACAGCTGCAGGCAGAGCTGCTGAAAAAATATGCGGCAGAGAAGGGCGTGCAGGTAGAGGAAGCGACTGTATCTAATGTCAATGATATCCAGCAGGCTGCTCAAAGTCTGGTCGGCAAAGTAGATGCTGTTTACGTGCCGACAGATAATGTGCTGGCTTCGGCAATGCCGACACTGGCCCAGGTAACTGAGCCGGCTAAACTGGCCGTAGTTTGCGGCGAGGGCGGGATGGTCATGGCCGGAGGCGTAGCTACTCTGGCGATCGATTATTATCAGTTGGGCGAACAAACAGGTGAAATGGCCGGCGATATTCTGAGCGGCAAGACTAAACCCCAGACAATGCCTATCCAGCTGCAGAAATCTTTTAAGGTCATTATCAACAAGGAAAATGCTGAAAAAATCGGCATCAAGATTCCCGAAGATCTGCTGAAGGCAGCAGAAAGCTCTAAATAAACAAGCGCGGGTTTCTCCTTGTTTTAGAGGAGAGACCCGTTTTTACGGATATATCACAGGAGGAAGATAGATGATAGACTTATTGATGCCAACGATAGCACAGGGACTTTTATGGGCGATCATGGCACTGGGCGTATATATAACTTACAGAGTTTTGGATATTGCTGATTTGACGGTGGAAGGAAGTTTTCCGCTGGGAGCTGCTGTAGCAGCTTCTTTACTAGCTGGCGGATATTCTCCGTGGCTGGCTTTTGGTGCGGCGATGCTGGCTGGTATGCTGGCTGGCGTTGCGACCGGACTTTTACATACTAAGCTCAAAATACCGGCTCTGCTGGCCGGCATTTTGACGATGATCGCTTTATATTCTGTCAATCTGCGTGTAATGGGTAAGGCTAACTTGTCGCTGCTGCGTGTAGATACAGTATTTTCCATTATGCGTGATATTGGTGGTTTCAGTAATGCTCAGGCTGTATTGTGTGTGGGTATCGTCAGCTCACTTTTGATCGGAGGTTTGATTTATTGGTTTTTTGGTACGGAAATAGGCGCGGCTATTCGTGCTACAGGCTTTAACCCGCAGATGATCAGGGCGCAGGGCGTGGATACTAATTTTACGATCATTCTCGGGCTGCTGATAAGTAATGCCCTGGTAGCTTTGAGCGGTGCTTTAGTAGCACAGAATAATGGTTTTGCCGACGTCGGCATGGGTACAGGCACGATCGTTATCGGTCTGGCTTCAGTCATTATCGGTGAGGTACTGTTTGGTACCCGCAGCTTTAAAAACTGCATCATCAGCGTTGTGCTGGGCTCTATCGTTTATCGTCTGGTTATTGCCGCTGTACTGCAGATGGGAATGCCGCCAAACGATCTGAAGCTGTTTACAGCTATTCTGGTAGCGTTTGCGTTGTCGCTGCCGCTTATTAAAAGTAAGCTTGGTCTGCGAAAGGCGGTGAAATAAATGCTGCGTGTTGAAAATATCTGTAAGACATTTTTTGCAGGAACAATCAATGAGAAAAAAGCTCTGCAGGGTTTATCGCTGCATTTGAAACCGGGTGATTTTGTAACGGTCATCGGCGGTAATGGCGCCGGTAAGTCGACTTTGATGAATTCTATTGCCGGAGTTTTTCCAATCGACAGTGGAAAGATCATTATTGACGGTAATGATATTACAAAAACGCCGGAACATAAACGGGCCAAATATATTGGGCGTGTCTTCCAGGATCCGATGATGGGTACTGCTGCGGGGATGATGATCGAAGAAAATCTTGCTATTGCCGCCAGACGGGGTAAAACGCCTGGATTAAAATGGGGCTTGGACAGCGATAATCAGACTTGGTTCAGCGAATTGCTGCAGGAGCTGGATCTGGGTCTGGAAAACAGAATGACTGCTAAAGTCGGGCTGCTTTCCGGCGGCCAGAGGCAGGCGTTAACGCTGCTGATGGCAACGCTGATCAAACCAAAGCTGCTTTTGTTAGATGAACATACGGCAGCCCTGGATCCGAAAACAGCTGCTAAAGTTCTGGCTTTGACGGAACGGATCGTTAACAGGGATCATTTGACGACGCTGATGATTACTCATAATATGCGTGACGCTTTGCGCTGCGGAAACAGGCTGATCATGCTGCATAACGGACGGGTAATTATTGATGTCGAAGGTGAAGAAAAGTCGCGTTTGACGATTCCTGATCTTTTGAAGATGTTTGAGCAGGCCAGCGGTGATATGCTGGACAGTGATAGACTGCTGCTCAGTTAAGTAAAGTAAAATAAAAGGCGGGTTCTTAATGAACCCGCCTTTTACTTTACTTATTTTTCCAAACCATAGGTCCAGGAGCTGACTGCTCCTAAGTCATAAATTTTTGCATAGCCTAATGAAATCAGGGTATCTGCAGCGATTGCACTGCGTCTGCCGCTGCGGCAGTATACCACTATTTCAGTATTTTTATCCTGCGGCAACTGATCGGATTTTACTTTGATTTCATCAAAAGGAATCAAAAGACTGCCGGGAATATGCCCGGCTGCATATTCGTCAGGGGTGCGAACATCAATAACAGTAATCTTATCACCTTTATCAAGACGTTCTTTGACCTGAGACGCAGTTATTTGCTGATAGCTTCCTGATGAAGCAGTATCGCTGCTGGGGCTCATAGCCTGTAAAGGACAGGCGCCGTTGTTGTAGAACCAAAGCCCGACTGCTGCAATGATGCAAAGTGCGAAGATACTCCATTTACTCATGCTGATGCTCCTTTTCTTCGGCGGCAACTACTGCTAATTGATCTTCAGCAACAGTTTGCTGGCAATGGGGACAATAGTAATGTGTTTCTACAGTATGATTACAGCTTTTATGGATCAGGCGTTTATAGCAGGTAGTAAGATGTTTTTCACCCCAAAGCACCAGGCTGTTAAAAACGATATTCAAATCCTCGCCAGCAGGTGTAAGTGTATAACGGTAGCGGGGCGGATGCTTCTGGTATAAATCGCTGCTGATCAGTCCGTCGGCTTCAAGCGCTTTCAGGCGGCTGGAAAGCAGATTGCTGGCAATCTGGCCTTCCAGGCTGTTGTAAATCTCTTTATAGGTCTGGTGTCCGCTCATAATACCATGCAGAATGAGCAGAGACCATTTGTCGCCGATAATATTGAGTGCTTGAGCGATATTACATTGAAAGGGATATTGCTGACTCATAAAAATACTCCTTTAATCTAAAGTTGAAAACAAATCATTTAAAAATTCGCTCATAGAAGGATGTGTATAAATATTATCCCGCAGAACGGTATAATCCAGGTTGGCCTTCATTGCCAGTTGGACGATATTGATGATTTCCGAGGCTTCGCTGCAGAAAAATGCCGCACCGAGGATTTTGTTGCTTTCAGCATCAACAATAGCCTTCAGGTAACCGGAAGTGCTGCCAAACAGGCGAGCCCTGGGACTGGCCGCTTCTGCGATTTTGGCAACTTTGATCTTATGGCCGGACAGCAGTGCTTCTGCTTCACTGAGGCCGACGCGTGCAAAGGTAGGGTCTAGAAAAACGGAATAGGCGACAGGCGGCCGGTTAGCTGTTGTACGGTCGTTTTGACCGAAAAGCTGCTCTTTAATAATGCGGAAGTCATCCAGGGAGATGTAAGTGAACTGCAGTCCGCCTTTAACGTCACCAAGCGCCCAGATATGAGGGACGGTTGTCTGCAGTAATTCATTGACGATGATTTCGCCGCGTTCATTTACGGCAACGCCGGCGGCTTCAAGATTAAGGCTTGCTGTGCTTGCTTTGCGTCCTGTGGCTACCAATACAGCGTCAGCTGGAATTTTAACGGACATACCGCTGCTGCGCTCAAGATAGCTGACAGTAGTCAATTCGTTTTCGTCGGTTATTTCATCGACCTGTGCATTAAAGATAAAGCGAACGCCCAGCTCTTCCAAACGTGTTTGGATAACATTGGCAATATCGCGGTCTTCACGCGGGATGAAGGTATTGCCGTATTCCAGAACAGTGACCATGGAGCCATAATTAGCATACATGGCGGCAAATTCCAGACCGATATAGCCACCGCCGATGATAACCAGTCTTTGTGGCAGGGTGCTGAGTTCCATTAAAGTAGTACTGGTATAAACACGCTTGCTCAGCTGTAAGCCTGTGATCGGAGGAATGACGGGTTCAGAACCGGTATTTATAAAAATTTTTTCGCCGTATAAAGATATTTTTCCGTCCGGCAACTGGACTTCTACCGTATGGTCAGTCTGAAAACGGGCGGCACCGGTATAAATATCTGCAGCTGCAGCGACATTATCATAGTTTTTCTGACGCAAAAGCGCAGTTAAAGTATTTTTTTCACGAATGGCAGCAGCATAAAAATTATTTTTTTCAGAATAATCTGCCTGCTGATTTTTTTTAGCGTCAGCTGCAGTATGGATGAGTTTTTTTGTAGGAATACAGCCGATGTTTATGCAGGTACCGCCGTACATCAGCGGAGATTTTTCAATAACAGCTGTTTTGATTCCTTTTTTGCCGAGGGCAGCTGCCAGTGTTTTTCCACCTTTGCCAAAGCCGATGATCAATGCGTCATATTTTTTCATAAGTTAAACACGCTCCTTTACTGTTCTTATTTTAGTTTAACACTAAAAGAATAAAAAAACAAGTAACTTTAAAAAATAAAGTCTAAATAAAGCGGGAAAAATTTTACCTCAACAGTAAAATACTATATAATAAACATATGATTATGAATTATAGGAGCTTGGCATGACTGATCAAAAACAATGTGCAAAACTTAAAAATATCAAGTGTTTTTTGTTTGATATGGATGGTACGATTAATTTAGGCAATACATTAATCTCGGGGATGGATGTATTTTTTCAGAAATTACGTGCCGCAGAACGTGATTTTTATCTGGTAACTAATAATTCCTCCAAAGGACACGAGCATTATGTGGAAAAAATGGGGCGGATGGGGATACAGGTAACTCGTGATAATGTTTTGATATCCTCGGATGCTTTTGTTTATTATATGCAGCAGCTTCGGCCGGCGGCCAGATTATTTGTTTTAGGGACGGAACAGCTGAAGAAAACTATTCGTGAGGCAGGCTTTACCATAACGACGACACTGGAAGAAGGTACTGATTTCGTTGTGGTTGGGTTTGATATGTCTTTGAATTACGAAACACTGACTATTGCCTGCAGACTTATCGACAGGGGCGTGCCTTATGTAGCAACGCACCCGGATGTACGCTGCCCGATCGAAGGCGGAGAATTTATTCCCGATTGCGGGGCCATGATCGAGCTGATTAAAACTGCTACAGGGAAGGCCCCGCAGCAGATTTTAGGCAAGCCCTATCACTATATGATCGATGTTATTACAGCCAGGACAGGCTATAAACGGGAAGAAATTGCCATGGTTGGCGACCGTTTATCGACAGATATTGCTTTTGGGCTCAATAACGGTGTTTTATCAATACTGGTTCTGACCGGCGAGGCAACTTTAGCTGACGTGGAGCATGGCAGCATCAAGCCTGATATTATTTTGAATCACGCTTCAGAGCTGGCTGACTATTTTTAAAGTGAGAGATTTTTATGGCGGTACAATATGAGCGGATTAAGAAAACTATAGCTGCTTTGGCTGCTTACGGAACATTACCGCAGGGTGGGACGACGCGTCTTTCCTATACGGCAGAGTATTTGGCGGCGCAGGCTTTTTTGCAGCGGGAAATGCTGGAGTCGGGCATGCTGGCAGAGGTAGACCCGATTGGGAATCTGATTGGGACTTATGTGGGACGAAATCCTGAACTGACTGCCGTCATGAGCGGTTCACACCTCGATACCGTACCGGCAGGCGGAAATTTTGACGGAGCTTTGGGTATCGTCGCAGCACTGGAATGTGTGCGCAGCTGGCAGGAAGAGGGCTATCGCCCGAAACGAACAGTACGGGTAATTGCGACGATCGAAGAAGAATGCACGGCTTTTGGTATGGCTTGTTTTGGCGTACGTGTACGCGGCGGCGAATTTAAAAAACAGCAGCCGGAGTCTATCGTGCATTTGACAGGCGGCTCCCTGGCCGAATGTCTGCAGGCAGCCGGACTGCCGCATAGCGCGTTGCAGGATGCCGCAGTAGGGTTTCAGGATCTGGCGGCTTTTGTAGAACTGCATATCGAACAGGGCGCTGATTTGGAGGAACGTGGCCTGACCTGCGGAGCGGTGACTGCTATTGTAGGCTACGATAGATTATTCCTGACTTTACATGGAGAAGCTAACCATGCCGGGACTACTAGCATGAGGCGCCGCAGAGATGCTTTGGCTGCTGCAGCGGAAGTCATTTTAGGAGTTAAGGAGCTTGCTGAAGCTGATGACAGGTTTGTAGCTACCGTGGGTCAGTTGAATGTCACTCCCAATGCTGTGAACATCGTGCCTGGAAAAGTGCAGCTTGCTATTGAAACAAGGGCTGCTGACGATAGGGTTTTAGCAGAGGTTCGTGCAAAGATCATGAGTTTACTAGAGCGGACGGCAAGTAAAAGCGGTATCGTGATTACAAAGGAGAATGATTTTCATGTGGCTGCTGTACCGTTGTCAGAGTCAGTCAGGAAAGTTATTGAGCAGTCTGCGGCTGGGTGCGGTGTCAGTTTTCAGGCCATGCCCAGCTGGGCAGGACATGACGCACAGATTTTTGCAGCAAGCGGCGTACCTACAGGAATGATTTTTGTACCAAGTATAAATGGTGTCAGCCATTCCAAAGAAGAGAGCAGTGATTTTCAGTCTGTTACTCAGGCAGTAAAAGTACTGGAAAAAACTTTAAAGACTTTAGCTGAAGTCTGAAATATATATAACTGAACGGTTAGGAAAGTGAGGCAGCAATGAGTAATCTGCGGGACGCCATTGTACGTATGGCTTTACGGCGCCCTTATTTGTATTTGCTGGTTACTTTGGTTATCAGTATCGTGCTGATGGAAGTGCTGGTAGAAATAGCTGAGCATACTTTTATTAAGCCGGCATTGCAACAGCTGGAGCTGCAGTTTATTGCTTATGTACAGCAGTTTGTTACGCCGCCGCTGACAGCAGAGGTAATGCTCGTTACGGCAAGCGGGTCCAGTACTTTTTATCTTCTGGCAAGTGCGCTTGTCTGCTGCTGGTATTTATACAGCAGGCAAAAAGACAGGCTGTATCTTTATCTAGTCTGTTTATGCGGTGGTGGTATTTTAAATCAGGTACTGAAACGCATTTTTGAACGTGTAAGGCCAGATATTTTCCCTGTGATTGCTGAAAGTGGTTACAGTTTTCCCAGCGGTCACGCTATGGGAGCGATTTGTTTTTATGGCATCCTGGCATATTTTGCAGGATTAGGCTTGCGAAGTAAACCGCTGCGCTGGGGATTGATGGCGGCAGCCGGCATTTATATCCTGCTTATCGGCCTGAGCCGTGTTTATCTGGGGGTGCATTATCCGACGGATATTTTAGCCGGTTATGCAGCTGGAGCGACCTGGTTATTTTTTTGTATTACGCTGCATCGTATTTTTAGAAAGCGTTATTAAAGGCGCAGCTGCTGTCGTTATAAAAATATGTTTTGGCTTTGTTTACGCAAAATAGCCTGTGCATTTAAATGCACAGGCTATTTTTATATAAGAAAACAGATAGTTAATTATTTTGCAGAGTCCAGTTTTCCGCAGCTAAAACTTTTGAGTCAGCTGCAGGAGCTGTTTCTTTGACTGCGTATTCTTTGTTCAATATTGCCTCAAATTTATCCTCAGGCAGCGGTCTGTAGAAAAAATACCCCTGGATCATATTGCAGTTGACAGATTTAAGGAAGGCTACCTGTTCGGCAGTTTCGATACCTTCGGCGACAGTTCGGATGCTTAATTTATTGACGAGATCGATAATACCTTTAATAACGATGTTGTCTTTTTCTTTGTGGATACTTTCTCTGAAAAAGCTTTGATCGATTTTGAGCACATCAATAGGAATATTTTTCAAAAGGCTTAAAGAAGAGAACCCGGTACCGAAATCATCAATAGAAATCAAAAAACCTTTACTTTTCAGTTCACTGACTGTTTTTTCGAGAAAGGTCACATTATCAAAGGCGATTGATTCTGTAATTTCTATTTCTAAAAGGTGATCAGGGATACGGAATTTGTTTTTGATATCTTCATATGTTTTTACAAAATCTGAATTGTAAAATTGCAGTCGGGAAACATTGACGGAGATTGTATTTACAGGAAGGCCAGCATCGAGGCGCCGTCTGATAAAAGCGCATACCTTTTTAAATACATACTGGTCAAGTGATGAGATAAGATATTTCTTTTCAAAGATGGGAATGAATTTATCAGGCGGAATGATCAGTCCTTCATCTGTCTGCCAGCGTACCAGCGCTTCGGCCTGTGTTGCCAGACCTGTCTGCAAGTCGACCTTGGGCTGAAAGTAAACGAGGAATTCTTCATTTTCCAGTGATTTCAGCATGCGGTTTTCGATGGATTTTTCATAACGCAGCTGTTTACGGATACTTTCATCATAAACAGCATATTTTCTGTTAAGTCCTGTTTTTACAGTTTTACGCGCATAATTTGCACGGTCTAAAATACCTTCTATCTGCAGATCCTCTGCAAGGTCCTCCAGATAGCAGATACCGCATTGGACAGAAACTGCCTGACCACCGTACATATCATGCATGAATTCTGTTATTTTGATATCGACCTGCTGCTGTCGGACCATAATGTCGTTTTTCTCATTATAGTAACGCAGAATAACGAAATTATCGGCGGAAACACGACCCAGCACTTCTCCTGTACGCAGTTCGTTACTAATGGTAGCGGCATAATTGATAAGGATCTCATCGCCGTATTTATACCCGAAAACATCGTTGATATATTTAAAATCAGCAAAATCAACATAGCTCAGCGAATATTTTTAGTCGTTTGTGTGAGTAGTTTCTGAGCTTTTTTCTTAAATGTTTCAAAATTATAAGCACCGGTAAGCGGGTCTTTTGTCGTTATATCATAAAGTGTTTTGTTGCTGCTTTCCAGTGAATATAATTTACGCAGGTACACCATAAATAAGGCGATCCACATGATAATGATGCCTGCCAGCATTAAAGCAGAAAGAAGTGTCAGCTGGTGACTTTTGGAAGTAGTATAGTTATCAGCAGTGAAAACAGTATTATTGGCGATATCAAAATGTACTTCGCTGGACTGCAGCAGCAGTGGTGAATTGGCAGGGTTTTGGCGCACGGCGTAAATATTGCTTTTTACCCGATGCCATAGTGTATTGAGGGCGGAAAACTGCTGCTGATAATCAACATTGGGAATTTTTTCCAAACCGTATTTACCGTCGGCGTTTTTAAGGTCATAAATGATATCGTCGATATAAGCTATAAGCTCATCGTGAGGCTGCTGCTGCAGCTCAAGCTTGACGAGCCGCTGGGTTGCG
>Ga0192242_10018_pt1 | contig 85078 bp, 82 predicted proteins | sample Koala_Koa27_J3_FD_131235 | JGI IMG/M metagenome (GOLD analysis project Ga0192242, IMG submission 131235) | Enriched cells from koala feces incubated with labeled cellulose particles, San Francisco Zoo, California, United States - Koala_Koa2-7_J3 ...
ATTTCTATTTATGAATATAGTTATGCACCAGGTGAATTACATAAATAGAATATTCCCATATTGGAATAACTACGTTTCCAGATGCAACAAGAAAATAGATTCACACAAAAAAAATCCATACGGAACTGTTTCGCATTGCAGAAACAGTTACCGCATGGATTACACTGGATTTTCTCTTATTCCGACCGCAACGCCGAAACCGGATCCATCTTAGATGCTTTCCGTGACGGAATCAAACCTCCGATCAGAGTCAGCACCACACTCAGAACAACCAGCATGACACAATAGGCCGCCGGCAGATATGCCCGGGCGTCGTCAGCCTGGACAAAGTTGTGCACCACCATATTGATCGGGATCAGCAGCAGAAGGGCAATCCCCACCCCTAACAGACCTGCACACAGTCCGACGATGAATGTCTCCGCGTTGAATATCTGGGATATATTCCGCTTTGATGCGCCGATCGCGCGCAGAATACCGATCTCCCTGGTGCGCTCCAGCACCGAAATATAGGTGATGATGCCGATCATAATGGATGAAACGATCAATGAGACTGATACAAACGCGATCAGCACATAGGAAACCAGATTGATGATCGTCGTCACTGTAGACATCATCGTCCCGACCAGATCCGTATAGGTTATCTGTTTTTCAATCTCCCCGTCATCCAGCATTTTCGCATTGTAATTGTCCAGAATCTCAACCACCCCGTCCTTACTCTCAAAATCCTTCGGATAAATATCGATCTCGGTCGGGCTGTCAAAATCCACATAACCCAGATCAGCCAGGTTACCTTCATAACTGGAGCCGGCAGCAGTGCTCATGGATGTCATGAGTTCCAGCAGGGAATCCTCATCCATATTGGTACTGAATGAATCCATGATCGATTCCGCATCGATATCCAGAGAATCCAGCATACTGTCAGACATACCGCCCAGCATATCCTCCATGGAGGATTCGATCACTGTTGTCAGCTGTGCGGACATCTGGCTCATAACCGTCGACATCTGGCTCTCGATCTGTGAACTGATCTGCGTCATAACGCTGCCCATCTGGCTCTCCATCTGAGATGTAACTTCTCCCATGGCCGCCGTGATCTGTACTTCGATCTGATCACTGATCGTATCCGTGAGGCCGCTCATCATTTCGCCCATGTAACCCTGCATGGCTTCACTGATCTGCGCTTCCAGAAGATCTGTATCCATCATTTCCATGATCCCGGCCGTCAGCACCTGCTGCGCGGAATCAGAATTCAGATAATCCATAAAACTCTCACTGATACTCTCCGCCGTCGTCAGCTGGTTGGCCGCCGCATAGGAAGCATAACCGGCAGTCAGCTGGGATGTCAGGGATGCCAGCTGGTCGGAACTGATGGTAATACCGCCCATCGTTTCTGTCATCCATGCATAGAGTGCGTCAGACGCGCCTTCACTTCCGGCCGAGGAGAGTTCTTCCAGCAATGCCGTGATATCCTGCCTGGTCAATGCGTCTGAAATGGCGTCATCTATGATCTCCGACATGGCGGAAGAGAGGATCTGCTGCGCTTCCGCACTGGATAAATATGTCATAAAATCGTTTGACAGATCTGTGTAGGAAGCAACCGAATTCTCTGCGGCATAGGCCTCATAACCGGAAAGCAGCCCTTCCGCCAACCGGCCCAGACTGTCCGATGAAGGAGTAAAAATCTCCGACAAATCCAGATCCGACATCAGTGCGCTGAAATCCAGGCCGGATACTTCCAGTTCTGACAAATCCAGATCCATATCGGATAGATCCATATCTGACAGATCGAGCTCCATATCCGACAGGTCAAGATTCAGGTCCATATCCGACAGATCCAAGCCCATGCTGTCAGAACCCGTCAGCGAAGATAAATCCATGGAACCGCCGTCCATGAGGTCAGACAAATCCACAGACGACGAAAAGAGATCCTCGATACTTTCCGAATCAAACAAATCGGACAAGGTATCATCATCCAGGGAAAACAGGGATTCGAGATCAAAATCCGCCCCCTCCCCGAACGCTTCCCCGGTAAACACGTTCGTATCCGGGTCTGCTATCTGGTCTCTGACGATCTGGCTGTCCTCCGCCTGTTCCGCCACATGCCCGATCAGGGATTTCGGATAATTGAGCCCTTCCGTCAGGGCGGCAGACGCCGCATCCTCCAGCGGCTGGACAATGCCGACGATCGTGATATCCTCACCGTTCTGAACCAGTTCCCGCATATAATCCTCATTGTCGGTCTTATCGGTCCATACATCATATTCACTGTCATATTCATAATAATCCGAGGCATTGACCAGCTTATATGTCTTACCCAGGACTTCATCATAGGAATACGTATCGAGGTATTCCACATCGTCAATATTCTCTCCGTTCGCAGCCTGCTCGACCAGCTCCTCATACTCCTCATAATCCCTGAGCCCGAGCGTGTACAGCATATAATCGCTGACACTCCCGTCCGAGCTGAGCACCAGAACACATTCATTGTAATCCTCCGGCCACCGCCCCGCTTTCACCTCATAAGAATCAATATAAAGCTCTTCATTCTCAGGCATCGCGTAAAACAGATCCATACTCATATAAGAGGACATCATACTCATCAGGCTTGAGCTTAAGCCGAATCCGCTGGTCAGCGTCGATTCGGGGTTCACCTGATGAATGTCATCCCCGTCTTCCATATAAATCTGCGGTTCAATGTCATAGATGTACTCGACGGCCTTCGTATAGTCGTCAAGATCACTCTCCCCGCTCTCAATATATTCTTTAAAGGAAACCAGGTCATTGGTATCCATCATGGAGAACATGCTGGATATCATTTCTGTAACCGTGATCTGATCCTCCCCTGTCTCTTCGTCTGACGCGAAACTGCTTCCCATAAACGAACTCATCATGGAAGATATGCCAAAACCGGAGCTTGACACCTGAATGGGGTATTCCGACATCGTATCTTCCTCCAATGTGTCTATGTAGTCATTGACACCGGCGGAAACCGCGAGCACCAGGCCAATCCCGATAATGCCGATCGAACCGGCGAAAGCGGTCAGAAACGTCCGTCCGCGCTTCGTTCCCAGGTTGTTAAAAGACAGCCCCAGGGAAGTCAGGCGCGACATGGCAGAATGCCCCATATTCTGATGCACCGGCGGTTCCATCACGGTATCATCTACAAAAAACGGGTCGGTATCACTGATGACATGGCCGTCTGTAAGTCGGACGATCCGCGTCGCATACTGCTGTGCCAGCTCCGGATTGTGCGTCACCATGACTACCATACGCTCCTTCGCCACTTCCTTCAGCAGATCCATGACCTGCACGCTGGTCTCCGAATCCAGCGCGCCGGTCGGTTCATCCGCCAACAGGATATCCGGGTTGTTGATCAGGGCACGCGCGATCGCAACACGCTGCATCTGCCCGCCGGACATCTGGTTCGGCTTTTTGTGAAGCTGATCCCCGAGTCCTACCTGCTCTAACGCCTGTTTCGCCCTTTTTCTCCGCTCGGCCTTGGAAATGCCGGAAATCGTCAGCGCCAGCTCCACATTCGACAGGACCGTCTGGTGCGGGATCAGGTTATAGCTCTGGAAAACAAAACCGATCGTGTGGTTCCGGTACGAATCCCAGTCCCTGTCCGTATATTTTTTTGTGGAAATCCCGTTGATGATCAGATCTCCGCTGTCATAACGGTCAAGGCCGCCGATGATATTGAGCATCGTCGTCTTGCCGGAACCGCTCGGACCCAGTATGGCAACAAACTCATTGTCGCGGAAATTCAGGCTGACATCATCCAACGCAGTCTGTACCAGATCACCGGTCGTATACTGTTTGCAGATATTTTTCAATTGTAGCATAATCACACCTCGATTAAATGTAGAACGAATCACCGTTATTATTTCAATCCGTATTTCTCCATGGCACTATCCGACAACCCGTTGTTTGATTAATTATATATTTATGGTTAACAGACATCAACCATCAATATTTTTTATCTGTCGGATAGTCAGTAAACGAGTGATATGAGAAAATTAAAGGCCATGAACCGCAATTACTCCATCCATGACCTTTAGACTCCGGCATCATACCATCAGGTTTTTTGCACCGCCATCCGGCTGAACCGTCTATCCTTCAAACTGCGCGTTATACAATTCTGCATAGAAACCGTTTTTCTGCAGCAATTCCTCATGCCGTCCCTGTTCCACGATATCTCCGTCGCGCATGACGAGAATCACATCCGCATCCCGGATGGTAGAGAGACGGTGCGCAATCACAAAACTGGTTCTTCCCTCCATCAGACGGTTCATCGCCTCCTGAATCAGCAGCTCTGTACGGGTATCCACGCTGGAAGTCGCCTCATCCAGAATCAGGATCGGGCGGTCCGCCAAAATAGCACGCGCTATAGTAAGAAGCTGTTTCTGCCCCTGGGAAATATTATTGGCTTCCTCATTAATCTCCATCTGGTATCCTCCGGGAAGTGTCTGAATAAATGAGTGGGCACGCGCGGTTTTTGCGGCCGCAATAACCTCCTCATCCGTAGCTTCCGGTCTGCCGTAACGGATATTCTCCATGATCGTACCGTTAAACAGCCAGGTGTCCTGCAATACCATGCCGATATTCTGCCGAAGATCCCGGCGGTTAAAGTCGCGCAGGTCATGGCCGTCCACCCGGATGGCACCGGAATTCACGTCATAGAAGCGCATCAGCAATTTAACCATAGTAGTCTTTCCGGCACCTGTAGGTCCGACAATCGCCACCGTCTGTCCCGGCTTAGCCTCGCTGGTAAAGTCATGAATGATGACCCTGTCCTCGTGATATCCGAAGCTGACATGGTCAAATTCCACATCGCCCGCTGCCGATTCCAGCTGTACCGGATTCTCCACAGACTGAACCTCTTCGTCTTCTTCCAGAAATTCAAAGATACGTTCCGCGGCAGCTGCCATACTCTGAAACATATTCGACACCTGCGCCAGCTGTGTCATCGGCTGTGTGAAACGCTGCACATACTGGGTAAAGGAAACGATATATCCCACCTGTATGGTGCCTGCCGCCGTCAGGATGCCGCCCACGATTACGACAGCTACATAACCGGCATTGCTGATCAGGTTCATGATCGGCTGCATCAGGCCGGACAGGAACTGGCTCTTCCAGGCGGACTGGTACAGCTTTTCATTGGTATCCTCAAACTCCTCCATCACCTTACCCTCACGGTTAAAGGCTTTGATGATATTCTGACCGCTGAAGCTCTCCTCAATCTGACCGTCAATCTGACCAAGATAGTGCTGTTGTGCTTTAAAGTGTTTCTGGCTGAATCTTATAATAATCATCACGCAGATCAGTGAAACCGGCAAAATGATCACCGTGATCAGCGTCATCAGCGGGCTTAATGTCAGCATCATAATAATGACGCCCACCATTGTGGCAATACTGGTGATCAGCTGGCGGAGACTCTGGTTCAGGCTCTGTCCCAGTGTATCCACATCGTTTGTGATTCTGGAGAGCACATCTCCGGTCTGCTCGGAATCAAAATACGCCATCGGCATACGATTGATTTTCTCACTGATATCCTTTCGCAGGCTGTAGCTGATCTTCTGGCTGATGCCGGACATAATCCATCCCTGAAGGAAACTAAATATCGAACTTGCCACATATAACACCAGAAGAGTGACCAGAATCGTCCCTATAGCTCCGAAATCAATGCCTCCTGTTCCCGTCACCTTTGCCATAAACCCGTTTGCCAGCTCTGTGGTAGCGTCACCCAGCAGCCTCGGGCCATACACATTAAACACTGTGCTGACGACAGCAAAGATAATAACAAAAGCCATGCCGATCTTATAGCGTCCCATGTAGCGGAATAATTTCCCGATACTGCCCCTGAAATCTCTTGCCTTATCCTGTGACTGATTTCCTCTCATCGGCATTACAGATCACCTCCGTTCAAAGCGAGTTCCTGTTCGCTCAACTGACTCCTTGCGATTTCCTGATAGGTTTCACAGTTTTTCATGAGTTCCGCATGTGTACCTTTGCCGACAATTTTTCCTTCGTTCATGACAAGGATTTCATCCGCATACAGGACGGTGGAAATCCGCTGGGCGACAATTAACACAGTGGCTTTGGCCGATTTTCGGCCGAGTTCCCGCCGCAGCGCCACATCCGTTTTGTAATCCAATGCAGAAAAGCTGTCGTCAAAAATCAGGATCTGCGCGTGTTTCGCCAATGCCCGGGCAATGGAAAGCCGCTGCTTCTGGCCGCCGGACACATTCGTGCCGCCCTGAGCGATGGCACTCTGATAGCGGTCATTTTTCTGATCAATAAATTCTATAGCCTGTGCGGTGGACGCCGCATCTTTCATGTATTCATCCGTAACGGACTCTCCGGCATACTTGATATTGGACTCGATGGTTCCGGAGAACAAAAATCCCTTCTGCGGCACCAATCCGATCTGATCACGAAGTTTTTTCTGACTGATTTCCCGGATATCCACATCGTCCAGACGAATGCTTCCCTCCGTCACATCATAAAACCGCGGGATCAGGTTGACCAGCGTAGACTTTCCGCAGCCGGTGCTTCCGATGATCGCCGTAGTGGTGCCTGGTTTTGCGGTAAAACAGATATCTTTGAGAACCGGATCCTCCGCTCCCGGATAAGCAAAAGAAACATGGTCAAAAACCAATTCTCCGCGGAAGCTGCGTTCTTCAAAGGATGCCGCGTTTTCACTGTCACGGATCTCGCTTTCCGTCTGAATCACCTCATAAACACGGTTCGCGGCTACGACTGACCGCGGCAGCATGATGGATATCATCTCAATCATCATAAATGCCATGATGATCTGAAGCGCGTATGTCATAAACGCCACAAGGTCTCCTACCTGCATCAGGCCGTCATCCATTCCTTTTGCGCCGAACCAGATGATCAGCAGATTGACACCGTTCATAACAAACATCATGCAGGGAATCATAAAGCTCATCACGCGGTTCGTAAACAGTTGTACCCGCATCAGGGAATCGTTTGCCTCATCAAAACGTTTTTCTTCATATTTTTCTCTGCCGAACGCCCGGATAACCGGAATACCGTCGAGAATCTCTCTGGATACCAGATTGACCCTGTCGATCAGCTTCTGTATGATTTTAAATTTCGGCATCGCCACGGCAACCAATCCTACAATCAGTCCGGTCATCGCCAACGCGGCAACCACAATAATCCACACCAGGCCGGTCTGCGAGCTGAGCACTCTGATAATGCCGCCGATGGCAAGAATCGGCGCAAACAGAACAATCCGCAGCAGGATCACCATTGTCATCTGCACCTGCTGGATATCATTAGTACATCGCGTGATCAGGGATGATGTACTGAACTGATCAATCTCACTGTTCCCGAATGAAAGCACACGGTCAAAAACCTGATGACGAAGACGTTTCGAAACCTTCGCAGATGTCACGCTGGCAAAATAGCAGGCGAAAATCGCCGCTACACTCATCAGAACGGTCATGAGAATCATTCTCCGTCCGATCCGGAAGAGATACTGTCTCTGTATCTGATCCTGATCTACGCCGATCTTTTCGTATTCCGCGCTGACCTCCTCAATCGCAACAGAAGAGAAAATCAGATCACTGGAATCACCATATTGCTCCATCGCACTATCCGCCATATCCAGAAGCGCGTCGCTGTCGAGCTGTCCGGCCTCCTGCATTGTCTGCAGCAGAGGAAGCATATTGACGGTCGTCTCACCATCCTCATTTTCAGAAGTATCCAGTTCCAGTCCCATCATGGCGCCCAGTTCTTCCAGAGAAATCTCAGCAAGAGCGCCCTCTTCCATAGAGAGCTGTTCCTCCATCATCTCCTTAAAACTGTCCTCCGAAAGGGCGGAGAGCTGATATACCATAACCATCGGCATCTGCAGCGTGTCGGATATTTCCTCCGTATCGCTGATTTCCTCATCCAGATACCAGATGCCGTCCTCCAGTGTATAAGCATCCTCCACAATCTGAATATCGTCTTCATCCATAAACAGTTGCAGATACTCCATTGTCTCCTCGCTGATCTGTACCGCGGCCGCATCCTCAATACCGCCCTGTTCGATTCCCACATCCACGATGTCACTGGTGTAAGAAGGCAGCGACAGCTGGCAAAACGCCTGAACAATCAGCAGACAGACAATGATCAGAACCGCCGGGATGTGGTGTCTCAGCGGCTTTATCAGATTTTTCATGAAATACTCCTTTCCTACCGGATTCTCTGTTCGTATGTTTTCCGCATTTTATCCGCACGGCTCAGCAGAGTGTACGATATGTGAATAACTCCTATGAACAATTGCAAAAAATCGCGAAAACAAATAGTACGCACCGGTTGATTTTTATACTTTTGTGTATTATAATTCATGTGTGGCTGATTTCAATTGCCAGTATGATGGAATTGAGCATTATGATACATATCTCGTAAAAATGTTTCATATGTCTGATTTTCGAATACAATAGCTGCTTTCACACATCCTGTTTTTACAGTCAGACAAAGCGGTGTTTGAAAAGATAGCGAGGCAAGAAGCATGGAAAGAAAAACGGACCGCAGGGTAAAAAAAACAAAGACATCCCTGCATCAGGCATTCAGCAATCTTTTAAAGAAAAAAGATTACAGCGATATCACTGTAAAGGAACTGGCGGATGAAGCAGATATCACGCGAAAAACCTTTTACCTGCATTACAACACGCTGGATGATCTCCTCCGGGAATTTATGGCTGAACGGTATGAACGTATGTGGGATACCATGAAAGAAATGGATCTGTTTTCGGAAGATTTTGACTATATGAGTTTTTTTACTCATCTCCAGAACTTATTTGAAGAAAACCATGGCCTGATTAAAAAGCTGATGGATGATACGAATTCCCGCTATGTGATGCAGCAGGTGATGGAAGAAAATGAGACGAAAGCCTTTGAGCACGCGAAAACCCGTTTTGATATGAAACCGGAGATTCTGCACATCTATTTCCGTTATTATACGCGTGGGATGTCGGGGAGCTTTCTGGAATGGTTTATGAACCCTGACGCCGTGCCGCTGGAGGAGTTTGTTGAAACGGTAAAAAATATTAACATGCAGATGTGGGAGGCATTGCTGAAATACAGAAAGACGCAGCCGGATGAATAAGGCAGGCATTTGACGATTCTCCCCCCGGGTTATTCCAGCAAATCGGATACTTCGCACTTCAGAGTCTTTGCAAAGCGCATGACAATATCAGATTGTGCTTTATTCAAATTCTTGCTTTTTCGCTCGTAAGCACGAATTGTATTTACGGAAACGCCGGATTCATTCGCAAGTGCTTCCTGTGTTATGCCGCAATGCTTTCTTGCTGTCTTCAGCTTACTTTCGCTGTTTGCAAAATGGGCATCCATGACTTCATAACATTTTTGAATATCTGCCTCATGCAGAGTTCCGTAAAGCCTCAGAAGGTCATCATAAGGTACTGTATCGAGAATACTTCTGAAAGTTCTGCCGGAGTGCCATTGATAATGTGCCAGCATCCAGCCAACCCAATAAACAGGGCTTCTGTTGTAACTTTTCACGAGATCAGCATTGCAGCTTTCACCTGTCGTTTTTTCCATAACCTCTAAGAATAGTTCCATGCCGCTTTTTCCTGCAATGTATTTCGGGTTACCGCTTTCAAACTGTTCAGCAACATCAGATTGAATAAATCGTTTCAAAAAATCCGTCCCGTTCATTCCAAACACCGCCACCGCATTGTGAAGCATATTGCCGATTGCACGGGAAGTTTTACTCAGATATAACTGACTGTAAGCGTGGATCGTCATGCTTCATATCCTCCCTTATAATATCAAGAACGAAAATATCATCCATGAGCTGCTGCAGATTTTTCTTTCTGCTTACGTAAGCGGCTCTTGCATTTCGGTCTCGTTCAGCTCTCTTATAGTAGTATTCACGGTAATCAACTGCTTCATGTTCGATAAATTCAATCTGTCCAAAAGAGCGCTTAGAAAGAAGGACAATCTGCTCTCCGAGTGTGCCAAGCTGCATGGCAAGATTTAAATCCCGCAAAGAGATTGTGTTGTTCACAAAATCTTCTGCAAAGGAAAAGTAAGAATCATCTGCACGGTAACCGATCATTACATCAACATTCGCGGTGTCAGGCATAAAACGAGAAAGAATAAAGTTCCTTGCATTGTTTCCGATGGGAGAAGTGATGTCAAACTTTCTATGTTCAAGTAAAATGGCAAGCCAGTTCAGAATATTAAACTCGCCTTTTGTAAGGCGCATCACATTCATCCCGTCAAAGTGCATGATGTATTTATTGGAATAACCATCATTTTTGAGAGGGCAGGCCCATTCCTTTGCAAGCTCTATGCTTTCTGTGCAGTAAAAACCCTGTCCATAATCATTGTAGCTTTTTCCCATACCAAATTTCGGCACTTCAACAATCTGCTGAGAGCCGTGATAAATAATCAAATCATCCTTCATACGTCATCTCCGGGTAATACTACAGTATCAATTTGGTTGTATTATAATACTGCAGTATCATGTTGTCAATATATAATAATAATGCTTCCTAATGAGCAGCCGCATACAATCGGCTGCTCATCTGTTTTCATATATAGTGGTGTCCGCGTCAGCGGACATGTCCGGTTACTCCGGAATGATCGGCAGCGTAATCTTCGACTGATGCTCCGAATCCCGATAAACAGTCACCACCGTATCTTCACTCAGCGCACTGTTCGTTGCAAATGTCGGCGAGTTGGCGCAGGCGATGGAGATGCGAATACTGTGCCCCTCTGAAAATGTCCATGAAGTCGGGAAAAGTGTAATCGCAAGTTCCACGATTGCGTCGTCCGCAAAAATATCCGAGACATACTGTTCCTCCTCGAAGCCGTGCCAGATCAGATCCGGCAGCACATCGACATCCGTCCCGCCCTGAATCATTGTGTCATTATCATAAGTCGCGGCAAAACCGGCTGTCAGCACTCCCTCTGTCACAAGCACAGCGTTTCCGTCCTCATCCACATCCTCCCCGCAGTATTCCCAGAACGGAGATTCCGTTTCATGATAGCCCGGATCAATGATCATCCTGGAACTATTCGTAGATTTCATCGTATTATACAGCTCTGTTGTGCTGGTGATAAACGTATCCATCCAGCTTCCGTGATTGTAAATGGCGATATCCGTCTCCATAATATCCGCGATATAGGCCGACGGGCTGGCTTCATAAGCGCTGATCGTCAGCGTATGATCCCCGCTTCCCAGTTCCACCTCCGAATCGATATACTCCACCTGTGAACCCAGCGTATTATACGGGACATCTGTAAAAACATCCTCCCCGTCCACTGCGAGTGTGCAGCTGTCACAGGTATAAAGGGATGTCTTTGCCGGAATGACGGTAACATCTTCCAAACCGAATTCCTCAAATTTTTCCATGACATAAGACTGAGCTTCCTCACCCGCCTCGGTTCCCGGCAATCGTACTCCCATGTCCACAAGATCCGTTGCCCATCCGTAAATGGTATCTTCATCCGGCATTCCTGCATTATATTGTGCGGTAGCAGAATCATCCATAGACAGTTTTTCCAGCTTGCTGATTTTTACGGATGGAACAATAAACAACACCGATGCAAAAGCAACGGCTGCAGCTAATATAATGACAAGCACAATGATGCCTATCCTTTTTCTAACTCTCATCTTCAATCCTTCTGAAAAATGGTTGATTTCATTTACACCTGATAGTATAATTCACTGTATATCCGTTTACTATATTCAATTTTACTCTGTTTGTAGTCTAAACTACAAACAAAACAAAAGTGTAAATTATCCGGGAGATTTTTTTGAATAAGAATGACAGACGAGTAAAGAAAACGCAGGCGGCACTCCAGAATGCATTTGCAGAATTAATGCAGGAGAAAGACCTGCACCATATTACTGTACAGGAACTCACGAGCAGAGCAAACATACACCGTGTGACTTTTTACACGCACTATCACGATGTGTACGATTTATATACCCAGATTGAAGAAAACACATTGACTGAACTCGGAAATATCGCAAAGAATGATCCGGCACATCTGTATGAAGGAATATATAACGGGATTATAGATTATATATACGATCATCAGACTTTGTTCCATATGTTTTTATGCAGCGAAAATACATCATTTACAAATCGTCTCAGCGAACTTTTCGAAACGAAATATTTAAGCATCTGGCTGTTTGAAGATAATCTGACGGAAATCTCATCGGAAATGCGTTATCTGACTTCCTACCATATTCATGGCTGTCTTGCCATCATTACCACATGGGCAAAGAGCAGCTTTGCCAGCCCGAAAAGTAAGATTATCCAGCTCCTGCTCATGGCAGACACGAACTTTGAGCAGATGCTGATTGAACAAAAAATCACATGAATGTAAGGAAAAAACGCCTGTCAAAGACTTTTCTTTAACAGGCGTCCTGATTTTAATAGTTTTCAGCCGGCTTTTCAGAGTGGCTGCACTGAACTTCCGGGACGTACTCCAGGCTTCCGGCAAGCAGGTTCTCTACGGCAGTATCAGCATCACCGGTCACACCGCCATATAATTGGGTGCCTGTTGATGCGAGCGCGGCCCGAGCACCGCTTCCGATTCCGCCGCAGATCAGGACATCCGCCTGCAAGGCATGAAGAATTTCTGCCAGGGCGCCATGTCCGTAACCGTTTGTGCTGACCAGTTCAGAGTTTATGACGCTTCCGTTTTCCGCATCATATATCTTCAATTGTTCTGTGCGTCCAAAATGCTGAAAAATCTGTCCGTTATCATAGGGAACGGCAATTCTTGTGACATTGCTTCTTTTCGAATGTTGAAACACCTGCCGGATTTCCTGTCTGTGGCATTCTTCCAGACCGCAGGACGGATTCATGCCGTTGCAAAGCCGGTATTCTCCTCCCTCAATTTTAAGCGGACGTCCGTCAACCAACGTATCCGCCACCTTTTTTCGGGCGGAATCATAGATTTTCTGCACTGTGGTACGTGCCACCTGCATCCGTTTACTGCACTGCTCCTGAGAAAGCCCTTCTTTATCAATCAGACGAATCGTCTCATATTCATCCACAGTCAGCATAACAGGGGATTTCCCATCCTCATCCTTTGCCGGAATAAATTCCAACGTCTGTGGGAATCGGCAGATCATCCTGCATTTGGTCGGTCTCGGCATTCTTTCACCTCTCTTATACTTATTAGTGATCTCCGCATTCGTCCGCATGCGCATGTTCATGGCAAACAGATCCGGTGGACTCAAGTTCACCGCGCAGATAAGCCTCTACAGCATTTTTCGCATCGCCCTGAGCGCCCAGAATAACCTCCACATCACGCTCGTTAAAGATATCGACGGCGCCGCCGCCCATGCCTCCGGAGATAATGACCTTTACACCCATGTCAGCCAGAAAGTTGGGAAGAAAACCGGGTCTGTGGCCGGGGTTGGGTACCGACTGCTCAGAAAGAATGCTTCCTCCTTCCGTCTCATAAATCATAAAATTCTCACAATGGCCAAAATGCGCCCAAATCTGATTTCCGTTACATGATACTGCGATTTTCATAGTAATTACTCCTTTTCATTTTATTTATTGTTATCTTTTTTAAAAACTGATGTAATAGCCATTCACCTCCGGCGATTGCTCTCATCCGTCAAATTTGCCAATGCCAAGCAGACTGAGAACTGCGGCATAAATATCCCGAACCGCCCGGCCGGCCGGACATTCGATATCCGCAACAGTCAATCCTGCATTGACTGCCTGTACCGCCATTGGGTCAAACGGGATTTTCCCCGCAAAGGGAATATCATGTGCAATGCAAAAGGCTTCGATCTCTGCCGTATGCCGCGGACTGATATCATATTTGTTAACACAAACTGCCAAGCTTGTCTGAAAAGTCTCTGCCGTTTTGATGAGGCGTTCCAGATCACTGATTCCGCTGCCGCTGGGTTCCGCCACGACCAGCACCAGATCCATGCCGCTGACCGAAGCGATAACCGGACACCCGATGCCGGGCGAACCGTCCACGATGGCAAGGTCGCACGGGGGAGCAGCCTGAAGCATAGCCAGCTTTACCTCCGTAACCAGTTTTCCGGAGTTGCCCGCCCCATTTTCAATGTTGCGGCAGAAAATACACGATCCTTTGCATAGAGTTCTCTTCTTCCGGCCAGATCAGGCGCCAGTGCAACCGCCCCGGCCGGGCACACAGAGACACATACACCGCAGCCCTCGCAGGAAAAATCATTGACAACCGCTGCTCCATTCCACACATGAATGGCATCAAACCGGCAGAGTGATGCGCACATACCACAGCCGACACACAGATCCGCATTCACCTGCGCCTTCTCTCCGCCCATGAAGTCATAGATCTCCGGGGTTGTATTTTGCTGCATGACCAGATGCAGGTTCGGCGCATCCACATCACAATCAGCCACCGCCTTTGCCTCGGAAAGTCTGGCCAATGCAGCCGATACAGTAGTTTTCCCTGTACCGCCTTTACCACTCAAAATCAGAAGCCGTTTCATAAAACACCTCCGATCTGTTCCAGTATGTCTGTAAAGAGTTCCCTTTGTTTCGGTACACACTCGACCACGATTTCATTTCCAGCAAGCCGTCCGGCCAATAAAGGATCATACGGGATTCTGGCCAGTACCGGAAGCTGTTTCTCCATGCAAAACTGTTCCAACGGTGCATAGGCCTCTGTTTGTTTATTAATCACCACGCCGCATTTCTTTTTCAGCAGGCCTGCCAGCTCATACACCATCCGGAAGTTATGAAAACCGAAAGCAGTCGGTTCCGCCACGAATACACAATAGTCGGCATCCATGATACTCTCCATCACACTACAGGCACTGCCCGGAGGGCAGTCCAGAATCGTCACCTCACCCGTCTGTTTCAGCGCCTGCCGGATAACAGGAATACCGGAAGTTTCGCCGGGATTCAGGATACCTGTCACAACTGTGACAGATCCGTGGTGTCCCGTTTCCAGAACACCGATGGGCTTTTCGGTCTCCGTGATGGCCTGCTCCGGGCAAATCATCCGACACAAACCGCAGCTGTGACAGACATCAGAGAACACCATCGGTTTTTCCTTAACAAACATCAGAGCATGAAACCGGCAGACACGCACACATTCCCTGCAGCCGCTGCATTTACCGGGATCAAAAGCAGGAAGCAGCGTACCCACTGTCACACATTGAACATCTTCCGGCTTCCAAAACAGCCGTCCGTTGGGTTCCTCCACATCACAGTCAATATACGTGCATTCCCCGGCGGCCGCTGCCAGATTAACCGCCACATAGGTTTTGCCCGCACCGCCTTTACCGCTTAAAACCGTGATTTTCATCATCAGTGAATCCCGTGGAACCCACCGTGAAAGTGAGTCAGTTCCTCGAGTTTTCCATCGGCAAAAGCAATCAAATCCCCGGCGGCAGACTGATAAACGGATTTGTAAATTTTTATATCGGCAGCGGTAAATACATCCGCTGCATTCTGCCCGCAGCGGACGGTAATCAGTACATTGATATCATTGTCCACGAGAAACTGAGCAGCCTGAATGCCTGCGCCGCCCTGAGCCCTGGCGGCAGGATTTTCCACAATCGTTTCTTTCTCACCCTCCCGGAATAAGAAATAGGGTGCTCGTGCCAGTACCACACAGACATCCTGTTTGTTTTCATCTAACGGGATTGCGATCCGCATTTGTTTTACCTCCTTTGGTTTCAATTTGTCCCCATCATACGCTTGTTTATGTCATGTGTCAAGAATAATTATTGACATATGACATAAATCAGTTGCTATTTACAATCATGAATTGCACATACGGAGTGAGAGACTGTAAACAGTAACATAAACTATGTTGCGATATATTCTACATCTCAATCACGAAACCAGTCGTCAATCTCTGTACAATTTCTCCGAGTCTGTCTTTTAACAACTGAAATCCAATGTCTCCTGTACAATGGCCGGTGTAAACCCATTCAATCCCCTCCTGCCGGATTGTTTCACACAGAGCATCCACTTCCGCTTCCGAAAAAGTACAGATTTCCCGGCCATCCTTCTTTCCCTTCATATGCATGCCGCCGATATACGCATATACCGGTTTCCCTCCGCAGGCTTCTCTGGCTTCCCTGATGATAGAAGCAACACCGCCATGAGAACAGCTGTTAAAAATGATAAGCCCTTTTTCTGTTGAAAAAACCAGACTCTGTTCATGCACAAAATCATCCGGCACAATCCGGCCTTCCGCCCGCTTGTACAGCCTGCATTTTTCACCAATCGCATCTAACCCCGCCGTGTGATGCGGCACAAGAAACACACGCGAAAATATTTCCCTGAAACCGTCAACCGGAATAAAACGATCCCGGCAGGACGATACCTGCCGGGGCACACTGATCTCATGCATACCTCCGGCTCCGGACAGATACACATCCAATGCCTCTTTCCGGGCATAAACCTTTGCTTCAGGATCCCGCCGAAAAACCGCGCCGAAGCCTCCGGAATGATCATAATGTCCATGAGATAAAACACAGGCATCCAGCCCCTCCAGAGAAAGAGCCATCGCATCCGCATTCGCGCAGAATGCCTCGCTGCTTCCGGCGTCAAGAAGAATCCTTTTTCCTTCAAATTCTATGAGAATACTGAGGCCATGCTCACAGGCAAGACTGCTGTCGCTTGTGTTCTCAATTAAAACGGTTGCTATTATCATCTGTTCCATATTGTTCTGTCCACTCCGCTTTAACTAAAGATGCAGAAAGCATATCATAATGAATTTTAAATAGCAAAGGAATAGTCTGTCAACTATATCATATACCTAAAACGGTGTGCCTCCCAGATTCAACATGACGCTACAATAAAGACACAAAAAGTCAGAAAAATGTGTGTTTATGAATCCATTTTTTAAGAAAAAAGTGCAAAATTCATTTCATAAATCAAGAAAAACGTTGATCATATTCGATGAAATACAGGAATGCCGGACAGACAGCCCGGAATCTAAAAAATGATAATATTATAATTAATACTTATAGCCGTGGCAGACAATCTCCACGGCTATAAGTGTATTACATCGTATAAATCCTTTTTCTTTCTGTTTTGGGGGTATGGGTTTTTACACCCCCATTTGACCATCACATATTAACAAATTTTAACACATTTTGCCTAAATGAGGTTTTCCTGAGAAATCCCGTATTTCCGGACTTTTCTCCTATTTCCCGGCATGGTTCCCGATATCATATGGCGTCGTCTGGTACACATAGTAATTCAGCCAGTTCGAGAACAGCAGCTGTCCCGCCGATCTCCAGCGCACAATCGGTTTCTTCGTCGGATCGTCATCCGGAAAATAATTGTACGGAATATGCGGATGGATTCCCTTCTCCAGATCCCGCTGATACTCCAGCGCCAGCGTATCCGAATCATACTCCAGATGACAGAGCGCAAAGAAATATTTGGAATCCGTTGTCTTTAAGATCGTCGGCCCTCCCGCATCACTGTCCGCAATCAGTTCCAGCCCCGGCACTTTGCAGACATCCTCCTTCAGAACACCGACTTCCCTGGAATGCGGGGCCTGAAAGATATCGTCAAAACCGCGGAACAACGGCGAGCTTTTTTTCAATACCCGGTTAGGATAAATACCGGACAGCTTCTCCGGATACTCTATCGTAGGGATTCCGTAATGATAATAGAGCGCAGCCAAAGCCCCCCAGCAGATATGGAGCGTCGAATGCACATGTACCTTCGCCCAGTCCATGATCTCACACAGCTCCGCCCAGTAAGCCACATCCTCATAGGCCACATCCGCCAACGGCGCGCCGGTGATGATCATGCCGTCAAACCATCGATTCTTCACTTTCTCAAACGTCGTGTAAAAGGACTGCATATGCCGCGAATCCACATGCTGCGGCGTATAGCTGGCCGTCTGCAAAAACTCGACCTTGATCTGCAGCGGCGTATTGGAAAGCTTCCGCAGGAGCTGGGTTTCCGTGACTTCCTTTGTCGGCATCAGATTCAGAATCAGCACATTCAACGGTCGAATATCCTGATGCATCGCACGATACTCTGTCATGGCAAAAATATTCTCACTCTCGAGAACTGCGGTGGCCGGCAATGAATCCGGAATTTTTATCGGCATATCAGAAATCCCCCTTTTCCTACAGATTAGATAAGAGTATTTTATCTTTTTGCATAGAGGAAATCAACCAACAGTTTGTCTGCGTTTTGTTGGTTTGTATCCCGGCTGCGTTTTCCATCCGTATTCTCCGAAGCGCCGCGCGGCCACGTAACACCCGGATTTCCGCTTACCTGCTTTTTATATATTGCATCAGTTCCTCATAAATCTGTTCCTCGGACGGCGGACAGCCCCGGATACAGATATCAAACCCGGCCGTACAGAGTCCCACGCCAAGCTTTCCTTTCTTCCCGCGATATCCCTGTCCGATCGCTATCTTTTCACTCAGCCCTGCCAGAAGCCCCTCCTGTTTCAGCCGATCCAGCGCCGGAACAAGCATGGCATAGCAGGCGCTGCAGGCATCCACCTCTTCCACCGCGTACTGAACATCGCAAACCTTGTGTCTGCGCAGCGTTTCCGTTTCTTCTGTCTGCCCTGATCCTATGGTATGGATTCGTGCATGGTCAAGATCTGTACTGCCCGCGCCGAGTGCTTCTGCCATCTCCACGTAAGGCACTTCAGACACATCATACTGAAGCATCCGGCAAACAAGAGCATCTGTCAGAACAGGGTCTTTTGCGGCCATAATACAGTTTCTCACCACCGGGTTTCCCCCTTCCTCAAAATCCAGGTCCCCGCAGATGTGATCCACCACAATAAAATCCTGACGGATGCCCACCCCCAGATGCGCGATCGGTTTGTGCAGACCCATCGTGTGGAAATGCCTTTTTTCCGAATTCGGGATCAGACCCTTACTGTTTTTCAGCGCACAGGTGATTTTTGTCTGACAATGCCCCTTCAGCACCGGAACATTGATCAGGAAATCGATCTGGTCTACTTTGTCACATATCCGCAGCTGCATTCCCGCGCAGTCCGCAATATGGGAGGAATCCTTCTGCAGATCCCATAATTCCACCCCATATTTTTTCGAAAGAGCATTATATCCGCAATATTCGAACGCCTCCGTTGTGACGTCTCCCACCCAGGAGCTCTCCAGAATGACCATCCTCGAAAAACCGTGTTCCCGCAGATACTCAATGATCCCCGCCACGATTTCCGGATGCGTCGTCGCGCCGTAATCCGCCGGTGTCGGCGTCACCAGATTCGGTTTCAGGCCGATCCGGGACTCCGGGGAAGGAATCTCCGCAGCCAGATCTGACTGCTCCAGAAGAGTTTTGGTCATTTCTTTATAATCTGTTCCGTATATTTTAATTATCTCGTTTTGATTCAATTTCCAGCCTCCCAAGCCCGCCGGTATACCCAATCAGATCAGCATAAACATCTCTGTTCTTTTTTTTCTGTACCATGCGTGTTTGCTTCAATGCCGCACCGCATGTACCAGTTTCTCCAGCGCAAAAAATACTGCTCCCACCGCAAATCCGACAATCAAACCGCCCACATGCGCCGCGTTATCCACGCCTGACGTGGCAAATCCATTGTACAATGCCAGCGCCATCATAAGCAGGAAACGGCGCAGAGACAGATCCTCAAACCGCCCTCTGTTCTGCAGTACCAGAAACAGCAGCGCCCCGACCATCCCGAACACCACGCCTGACGCTCCCCCTGATACGGCCATATCCTGCGTATACAGCATGTGCCCCATGGAAACCAGGCTGCTGCCGAGCGCACTGACCAGATACAGAATCACATAACGCACCTTCCCGTATCTTCGCTCCAGATAACTCCCGAGACAGATCAGCAGAATCAGATTATTCACCAGATGCGCTAATCCGAAATGAATAAAGGATGATGTCAGCATCCGGTACCATTGTTCCTCCAGCAATACGGCATACGGATACATCGCACCGTGGTCATACATAAACATCGCATCTGTCGTATCGCCCAGGATCTCCAGAATCACATAAACAGCCACGTTAATCATGGCAAATATCATATTAACCGGTGTTATATACCGGTTTTCTTCCATCCGATTCGACATGCCATTTCCTCCGTTTCCCCTGCAGCACAGTTCAGACACCACGGCACGTAAAAATAATTTCAAACGCGCAGGAATATGTTTCTGAAACCGTTGTATAGTGGATTAGTATACCACATTTATACCCGCTGCGGGGAATTTTTTATCGGATAAGAAAATTTATCTCCCTGCACCGCCGATCTGACGCCTTTAAAATAACTCCGGACATTTTACTGGATTATTATTCCGTAAAGTGTTACAATCATCTCCGATGTAAGCGTTATGCTGAACAATTACACAACAGATATCATCAGAAAGGACGTGAATCAACATGGAACAGGAAATCCACCAGCAATTTTTAACAGGCGAGCGTGCGCTGTTTCACACAGAGGATCTGAATATTTACGATACAATATTTGACGACGGCGAATCCCCGTTGAAGGAAAGTAGCCGCATTACTTTAAAAAACTGTATGTTTAAATGGAAATATCCGCTTTGGTACTGCGATCACATCGAGGCAGAGAGAACGACATGGTTCGAGATGGCGCGCGCAGGTGTCTGGTATACTAACGATATTTCTGTAAAAGACTGTGTCATCGAGGTGCCGAAGAACTTTCGCCGCTGCACAGGACTGACACTGGAAAATGTTTCTTTCTCAAATGCCGCAGAAACTCTCTGGAGCTGCACGGACGTTACCATGAAACAGGTTTATGCAAAGGGCGACTATTTCGCGATGAATTCGGAGAACATAGATGCGGAGGATTTTACGCTGGTCGGGAACTACTCCTTTGACGGCGTGAAAAACGCTGCGATCCGAAATGCCCGGATGCTCTCAAAGGATGCCTTCTGGAATTCAGAAAATATCACAGTTTATGATTCCTTTATCTCCGGAGAATACCTGGGCTGGAATTCCAAAAACCTGACGCTGATCAACTGCACGGCAGAGAGCCTGCAGGGCATGTGCTACATCGACCATCTCGTCATGAAAAACTGCAAGCTGATCAATACGACGCTGGCCTTCGAATATTCATCAGTTGAAGCGGACATTAACAGTAAAATTGACAGCGTGCTGAATCCGGCCTCCGGTACGATCACGGCAGAACAAATCGACGAGCTGATCATCGAAAAGGATAAGATTGATCCGTCCAAAACCATAATCACATGCAGAGCCTCAGACTTACGAAACACGAAACAGAAAGGAATCTCCCATGAAATATGATTTTGATACAATCATCGACCGAAAGGGCACAAGCACCTGGAAGTGGAAAGTCGGCGCCGATGAACTTCCCATGTGGGTGGCTGACATGGACTTTCAGACCGCGCCGGAGATCCGCGAAGCCATACAAAAACAGCTCAATCACGGTATCTTCGGTTATTCCTTTATTCCGGAGGAATGGTATACATCCATCATGGACTGGTGGCAGAAACGTCATGGTCTTACCATGAAGAAGGACTGGCTGGTTTTCTGTACCGGTGTCATCCCCGCCATCTCCTCCTCAGTCAGGAAACTGACTACCCCCGGCGAAAACGTGGTCATCCAGACGCCGGTATATAATGTTTTTTTCAACTGTATCCTCAACAACGGACGAAATGTGCTGGAAAACCGCCTGATCTACGACCCGGTCACTGCTTCCTATCGAATCGACTGGGATGATCTGGAGACAAAGCTGGCCGATCCGCAGACTTCTATGATGATTCTGTGCAATCCGCACAATCCCATCGGAAAAATCTGGGATCGGAAAACGCTTGCCAGAATCGGCGCACTCTGTGAGCGGCACCATGTGATTGTCATATCCGATGAGATTCACTGTGACATCACTGAACCGGGACGGGATTACATCCCATTCAGTTCTGTGTCAGAAGCATGCCGCGATAACAGCATCTCCTGTATCTCACCGACCAAGGCATTCAATATCGCCGGTCTTCACAGTGCCGCGGTGATGATATCGAACGAAGTTCTGCGTCATAAAGTATGGCGCGCGCTGAATACCGATGAGGTCGCGGAACCAAATTCTTTCGCTACAGCTGTCAGCATCGCCGCTTTCACGCAGGGCGGCGCATGGCTGGATGAACTGCGCGCTTACATCTCCGGCAACCGCAGACTGATCAGCGAATTCATCCGGACTGAGATTCCGCAGCTTCAGATGGTTCCTTCGGAGGCCACTTATCTGCTCTGGCTGAACGGCACGAATCTGCCGGATCCGGGCGGCAGGCTGGCCTCTTTTATCCGCAAAAAACCGGATTGTATCTTTCCGACGGATCCGACTACGGGAAAAACGGGAAAGGCTTTCTTCGAATGAATATCGCATGCCCGCGTGCTCTTGTGGAGGACGGACTGCAGAGACTGAAAACCGGTGTTGAGGCCTGCGAAGCTTTTCGAACATAACATCAACTCCGGTGAAAATTTATCTTAAAATTATGTAAAAAATTTCATTTTCTCTTTTCCAACGCATAAAATCATGATATGCTTTCCATACAAATTTTCATGCGTTGCTGACGCAGCGCACCAACATTCACGAAAATCATCCAGTAGACAGCCTCTTAGCCGAGCAAGCACGTCACGAGCCTGTCTATTGATGACACTTTCATAGTAAACGGACATGACTGCTGACGCAGTCATCACCATGTATGAAAGTCGATTGCTCCGCTCTCCGAGCTCCCGCAATCACCGCCAGTATTCGTATTCCGGCCTGTCGGCCTACATACTCATACCGGCTTGGTCGTCGAATATCCAGTCATCTGTGCAAGCAAGCTTACCCATCTGCCTGTCTATTCACGACACTTTCATAGTACATTTATACAAAAAGGAGGATAAACATATGGGCAGAGCAGGCGGTGGCGGCGGTGGCCACTCTGGCGGCGGTCATTCCATGGGCGGCATGGGCGGTATGGGCGGTTCCAGGCCCGGCGGCAGCATGGGCGGCGGACGTTCAGGCGGCGGTCATGCGGGCGGTGCAGGCGGTTCCAGACCCGGCGGTGCAGGCGGCCCCAGACCCGGCGGTCCGGGCGGCCCTCCTCCCGGCGGACGTCCTCCGCGGCGCGGATGGTGGGGCGGGTTCCGATTCTGGCCTTTCGGCGGATACGGCTATGGTTACCGGGGCGGCGGATGCGGCGGTTGTGTCATGCCGTTCATCGTATTCATTGTGGTCGTTGTCATCGTTCTTGTAGCCTCGGGCGTCACACGGCTGGGAAACAGCGTACGCTATGGATTTTCCGCCTTCACCAACTCCGATACAACAGACTACGACTATAACTACGAATATGATGATAAAGAATCCCACAGCACCGCATCTTCAGGTTCAGATACATCAACCGCTGATACGACCGATTCCGACCGCGAGAAAATCGATAACGACATCGCTTTCAGCAGCGACTGTATACTGGATGAACTGGGCTGGGTAGAGGATCCGGAAGCCACCGGCGAAAGTCTGGAGGCATTTTATGATGCTACCGGCATACAGCCTTATGTTTATTTCAAAGCATATGACGCGTCCCTGACGACAGATTCCGAGAAAGAAGAATATGCTTTCGACTGGTACGAAGAAAACATCGACAACGAAAGCACGTTCCTGTATATTTATTTTGCGGAGGAGGATACGGATAACGACATCGGATACATGGTTTACGTAAACGGTTACGATATAGATTCTGTCATGGACGATGAAGCCGTAGATATCTTCTGGGATTACGTAGATGAATACTGGTATTCGGATCTGTCCACCGATGATATGCTGACAGAGATCTTCACCTCGACCGCGGACGCAATCATGAACTGAAAAAGAAAGGATGAACCGATTTGTATTCAGAAAACAAGAAAACATCCACCATTTTAGATTTTATACTGTTGGCAGCAGGTGCGATCCTTGCCGCCTTCGCCATCGAAGAGTTTCTGGTTCCGAATACCATACTGGACGGCGGCGTCGTCGGCGTCAGCATCATGATCAATACTCTCTCGGGATTTCCTTTGGGAATTTTGACATTTGCGTTGAACATACCGTTCCTGATTATCAGTTCACGGATTCTGGGAAAGATTTTCATCGTAAAGTCCATCTATGCAATGGTTATATTTTCTGTATTTCTGGAAATATTTGAGCCATGGGTCAACGCTACATCAGAGCTGCTTCTGGCCGTGTGTTTCGGCGGTGTATTTCTGGGTGTCGGCGTAGGCCTGGTTATCCGGTTCGGCGGCTGCCTGGACGGCACGGAGAGCGTCGCGATTCTGTTAAACCGCAAATTCAAGTTGCCGACCGGCCAGACGGTACTGATGTTTAATGTGGTCATCTACGTCATCGCAGGTTTTCTGTTCGGCTTCGATCGGGCTATGTGCAGCCTGCTGACCTATTTTATCACCTCAAAAATCATTGACTGGGTAGAAACCGGCCTTGAACAGGCAAAAGCCGCTATGATCATCACCGATGAGGGGGAGAAGATTGCAGATCTGATCTATCAACAGCTTGGCCGGACCGTAACGATTCTGCGCGGCGAAGGTCTGATCAGCGGAGAGAAGGTCATTCTTTACTGTGTGCTGACGCGCATGGAGATTTATGACCTGAAAAAACTGATTCACCGCGCAGACGCTTCGGCATTTGTAACCGTCAGCGATGTCTCTGAGATCATCGGCAACCATATCAAAAAGACTGATCCCGGCGTCATTGCCGCAAATGACACATCTCCCGGAAGCGCGACAGACTCTGCCGGAAATCCGGATCCGGAAAACACATAACAGACAGGGATGAAGCTTGTAAACATCACCTTCCCGAATCACCAGAGTGGTCGATGTCGTATCATCCAGCATGTATACCAGTTTTTCAGTACCAAAATCTAAAAACTGCCGCCCATAAAAAGGCGGCAGCAATTCATTCGTATGATTCTATTCTTTGATCATTGTCATGATCAGTCTGTCGCCTTCCTCACGGGATCCTGCGCGTTTGATACGCTCAAGTTCAATCTGGAATGCCTTCAGGGAATCGATCAGAGCATATATCCTGGAGTCACCGATATGTTTGTTCTCTGAATTCATGATCTCAGTAAGCTCTTTCGCAAACTTCACATGCTCACCCGCGATCATTTCAGCCAGCATTGCATCGCCTTCCTGACGATTGTCCGCGCGCATCACCTGCTCCAACTGTCCGATAAACTTCGTGGTCTTATCAACCTCCTGGTTAATCTTTTTGTCGCCTTCAAACTTATCTTTGGAGGAAACGATGGATTTAAGCTCATCCTGAAATCTGTTTAATACTGACATAATAAACTTCTCCTTTCTTTTTAAACAAGATGATACTAATAGTATAGCCCTTTTGTTTATAATTGTCAATATTATTGTTATTTATTTATCTAATCTGTAAATTATGTACAACATCAGCAAAGTTGAATGTGTCAATTTGCATTGTTTTTTGTATGAACCCCCGCCGCATTTGTATAATGTGTATTTTTGTCACGCAAAAAAAGCAGGGCAAAGAATCATTTAAATCCTTTGCTCTGCTTCGTCATTCGTGCAAACACCATGTACCGGTACAGCTTTTCAACACACCGGCTATACCGAACATAAAATTTAACCAATCACCACACCTTAAAACTCGACACGCCCGGTATACTGATCATTGATCACATAGTAAGCCGCCTTGTCTTCCGGCTTAATGTAAAGTGTGATTGTCTTCACTGACACCGCACCCTCTGTCGCAGCGAACTGTGCCAGCGCGCGCTCTGTCAGAATCTCCTCGCTGATCTCCTCACCCATATACTGAAGAACAACCGTCTTGATCGGCTTTCTGGTGTATTTGCGCTTCGTCGTCTCAGTGGAATCCTTCACTGCCTTCTTCGTGGATGAAACTGCCTTCTCCACACTCTTCTTCGTTGTGCCGGCAGCTTTTTTTGTCGCCTTCTTCGTCTTCTCCGCCGTCTTCGCTGCAGCATCCTTTACAACAGCTGCCGTTGCTTCGACATTCTTCTTCGCGGCCTCTTTGTTCGCCGCCTTGGCCTTTGCATTCGCCGCTTTCGCCTCAGCCTTTTTACTTTCTGTAGTTACATCCTCTTCATTCGTAATAGTTGTATCTACATAATCTTCGTTCGTTGATGCCATGATTAAAATCCTCCTTTATCAAAAAATCTATATCTTTCGGTCATGCATAAAAACCATCCGAAAGTTCTGTGTGAAGCGCCGTCCGTCCCATACATAACTCCCGCTGTTTCCATGCCTTCCGATTTTATGCCATGCATTTTACCCCAACAGCCGAATCTTGTCAACTTGAAATCCGCCGCCTTTGAAGAATCCCGCGCAAAATTGCACAATTCATGTATTCTTATTTTATTGTTTTCTTTTTTTCCATGTAAAATTTTACCAAACCCACGATTTTTTATGCATTTTTCCTCACTTTCTGCACAATTTTTCTGGATTTTATCAATTTAGATGCTATAATAGGTTTATGCCTTGAAAACCGATATTTCAAAGCAGTCATATTATACATCATTCATTAGGAGGAAAAGAAATGGCTAAGACAAAAGTTATTTCTGCGAAAGAAGCAGGCGCTCTTGTAAAAGACGGCGATACCGTACTGATCGGCGGCTTCATGACAAACGGAACAGCAAAATCAATCGTACATGAAGTAACGGCAAAGGATCTGACCGTTGTATGTAACGACGCCGGATTCCAGAATGAAGGCACCGGCCGGCTTCTCGCAAACCATCAGGTAAAGAGACTGATCGCAACACACGTAGGTCTGAACAAAGAATGCGGACAGCAGTATAATGAAGGAATTCTCGATCTGAAGCTTCAGCCGCAGGGCACGCTCGCTGAGCAGGTCCGCGCAGGCGGCGCGGGACTGGGCGGATTCCTGACACCCACCGGCGTCGGCACAATTGTTGCAGACAGTTCCTCCCCGACCACACTGGAAGGCAAGCAGCTCATCGAGCTGGACGGCAAAGAATATCTTCTGGAGAAGGCAATCCGCGGCAACGTAGCCATCATTCAGGGCTATATCGCTGACGAGTCCGGCAATATCCGCTATAAAGGCTCCACCCGCAACTTTAACGTTCTGATGGCATCCGCAGCGGATACCGTTGTCGTAGAGGTTGAGAAGATCGTTCCGGCCGGCGAGATCGGACCGAACTACGTAGAGACCCCGCACATCTTCGTTGATTACTTAGTATTGAAGGAGGAAGCATAAGATGGAAAGAAGTGAGATTAAACCCTTTATCGCAAAACGTGTTGCAAAAGAGATCCATGACGGCGATGTTGTAAACCTCGGCATCGGCCTTCCGACTATGGTTCCTGACTATGTAGACCCGACCATCAAGATCACCCTGCAGTCCGAGAACGGCTTCATCGGTCTGGCTGCCGTTGATCCGGATTCAGACGACGCACCGTACACTGTAAACGCAGGCGGACAGCCGGCAGGTATCGAGAAAGACGGCATGTTCTTTGATTCATCCATCTCCTTCGGCATCATCCGCGGCGGACATGTAGACGCCACCGTTCTCGGCTCCCTTCAGGTAGATGAGAAGGGCGATATCGCGAACTGGATCATCCCCGGCAAGATGGTTCCGGGCATGGGCGGCGCGATGGATCTGGTCGTAGGCGCTAAAAAGGTTATCGTAGCGATGGAGCACACCCAGAAGGGCGCGCCGAAGATCTTAAAGGAGTGCACACTCCCCCTGACCGCTAAGGGACAGGTAAACCTCATCGTGACCGAGATGGCCGTGATCGAAGTAACCCCGAACGGTCTGGTACTGACCGAGTACAATCCGGAGTTCACCGTAGAAGAGATTCAGGCTGCCACAGAGGCTGAGCTGACCATCTCTCCGGATCTGAAACCGATGGTATAAACAGTAATTGCAAAAAGGCGGGAGACAATGTCTCCTGCTTTTTTTATGGGGTCAGACCCCGGTAAAAATTTATAAACTTTCTGAAATTTTTATAAAATCCCTCATGTTCATATCACATTCTTCGATTTTTTTCACATTTCTCCGCCTCCAAAATCCGACATTATATTTGTTGTTTCAACAACTTTCGACTTTCGTTTGTCAAATTTCACAAATCTCCCTTGTCAATTTTATGCAACCTTTCCATTGACTTTCTGCTGAAAATCAGCTATTTTATAATCACAAATTGTTATTTCGAAAGTTTGCAGATTGTTAATTCAAAAGAAAGGAGGATAATCATGATCTACACGATTACATTAAACCCGGCGCTCGACAAAACCGTCGAGATTCCGTCTCTTACCATTGATTCTGTCAACCGCATCACATCCATGCGCACGGATCCGGGCGGAAAGGGAATCAACGTATCCAAAGTCATCTCAAAGCTTGGCGGAAAAAGTATTGCCACCGGCATCCTCGGCGGCGACACCGGCCGATCCATCCTGTCTGCCGTTGAAGCCATGGGAATCGAAACCGCTTTCCTGTTTGCTGAGGGCGAGACACGCACCAACATGAAAATCGTAGACCCTGTTCAACACACCAACACGGACATCAATGAACCGGGTATCGAGGTTTCAGAAAGCATACCGGAGCAGCTGCTTTGCAACATGCTCAGCAAACTGACATCAGAGGATATCGTAGTTCTCTCCGGCAGTATCCCGAAAGGGTGTCCGAAGACCGTCTATCGCGATTGGATCAACGCCTGCAGCCAAAAGGGTGCCCGCGTCATTCTGGACGCGGACGGAGAACAATTCTCGGCGGGACTGGAAGCCGGTCCTTACCTGATCAAGCCAAACCATCATGAGCTCTCCGCCCTGTTGGGCAGAGACCTGAGTACACCGGCAGAACTCGGATGTGCGGCGCACGAACTCAGAAAACAATACGGCATTCAGAAAATCGTTGTCTCCATGGGCGGTGCCGGCGCTCTGTATGTATCAGCGGATGAAATGATTCATGCAGAAGGAATCCGGGTACCGGTCGGAAGTACGGTCGGCGCCGGCGACAGCGTTGTCGCTGCTTTGGCAATTGCGGAGGAAAAGGGCATGACGCTCGAGGAGGCAGCCCGTCTTTCCACAGCGACAGGCGCAGCAAACGTAATGTGCAGCGGTTCGCAGGCAGCCGAATATGAGGTAATCGAAGAGCTGCTTTCAAAGGTTGTTCTTCACCGGCTTTAAACCCTGATGCGTAAACCGCGTCAGGTCTTGCAAAACAAAAACAGATTGATTATGATAGAAAGGAGTTTTGTATTATGAAAGCAAAAGGTGTACGTCTCCACGGAGCCAATGATCTCAGACTGGAGGAATTTGAGCTCCCGGAGATCACAGACGACGAAATCCTGGTGAAAGTCGTTTCCGACAGTATCTGCATGTCTACCTACAAATGTGCGATTCTGGGAACAGAACACAAGCGGGTACATGAAGATGTGGCCGATCATCCCGCCATCATGGGGCATGAATTCGCGGGCGATATCGTGAAGGTCGGCAAAAACCATCAGGAGAAATTCAAACCCGGCATGAAATTCACACTCCAGCCGGCACTGAATTACAAAGGAACCATGTGGAGTCCGGGCTACTCTTATGAATTTTTCGGAGGAGACACCACCTACTGTGTGATCCCCGCGGAAGTCATGGAGCTCGGATGTCTGCTGGAGTACAGAGGAAAGGCTTACTATGAAGCCTCTCTGGCGGAGCCGATGTCCTGCAGTATCGGCGCTTTCCACGCGGCCTACCACACGAAGATGGGCGTTTACAGCCATCACATGGGCATACGGGAAGGCGGCAAACTTGCCATTATGGCGGGAGCCGGTCCGATGGGTCTCGGCGCCCTGACCTACGCACTGCACTGTGACATACGCCCTTCTCTGGTCGTTGTAACCGATCTGAATCAGGAACGTCTGGACCGTGCGGCACAGTTATTCCCGCCTGAAGGAATCGCAAAGGAAGGCATCCGGCTGCTCTTTGTCAACACCGGAAATGCCGCGGATCCCGTCCAGGAGCTGCTGGATATCACCGGTGGAACCGGATATGACGATGTGCTCTGCTACGCTCCGGTTGCCTCTGTCATCACCCAGTCAAGCGCCATTCTTGGCCGCGACGGCTGCCTGAACTTTTTTGCCGGACCGACCGACAAAAAATTCAGTGCAGAGATGAATTTTTACGATGTCCACTATAATTCTACACACGTAATGGGTACCACCGGAGGCAACACAGAGGATATGATCGAATCCCTGCAGCTGACCGAACAGGGACGTATCAACCCGGCGGTTATGGTAACTCACATCGGTGGTCTGGATGCCGCTGCTGACACCACACTGAATCTGCCGAAGATTCCGGGCGGCAAGAAACTGATCTACACACATCTGTCCATGCCGCTGACCGCGCTGACGGATCTGAGAAAAGCCGGCGAAACACAGCAGGATGACCGACTGATCGCCCTGGCAGACATCGTGGACGCGCATAAAGGACTGTGGAGCCCTGAAGCGGAAGAATACCTGCTTCAGAACTTTATCACCGAAGAATAATTGTCAGGATTTCCTGCTCGTGGAATCCTGACACGAACAGGAGGATAAACTATATGGATACTATGGAAACTCGCAGAAATGCGATTGCCCAACTGATCGATGACAACGGAACGATAAGTTTTTCACAGCTGAAGGAGGCCTTTCCGGACGTATCGGAAATGACGCTGCGCACAGATCTGAAATGTCTGGATGAAGCAAGACGGATTCTGCGCGTGCATGGGGGAGCCAAATCCGTACAGGTAGTAATCGGAACGGACGATCTGCTGAAACGCAAGTCCATCCGCAACATTTCCCAAAAACAGATGATCGCCGAAAAGGCAGTCACTCTGCTCCGTCCGGATACCACCGTTTTTCTCGATTCCGGAAGCACGACGACCACGCTGGCACGGCAATTTCCGGATCAGTCTAACCTGATCTACACGACCGGCCTGAGCTGCGCGACAGAACTTTGCAGTCTGTCCGCCCCCACGGTCATGCTCCCGGGAGGAATGCTGAACCGCTACAGCCAGAGTGTATTCGGCTTCTCCGCGATCAAGGAACTGGAAAGGGTTAATTTTGACCAGGCCTTTCTCGGAATTACCGGTTACCATGCATCGTCCGGTTTTTCCTGCGGCATCAGCGACGAAGCGATCTTAAAGCAGACGGCAATCCGCCAGTCGGAACAGGTCATTGTGCTGATGGATTCCTCAAAGGTTGATATCAAATGCAGCTTTTCCATCTGCGGTCTGACAGATGTGGACATCATCGTCTCCGATGGGAAACTGCCGCAGGAATTTCTGTCGGAATGTGAGAGATACGGCGTTCAGGTAATATAAGATTAAAAGTCTTCGATTTGGGCAATTCTCTATAGTAGTTGTGTAAGGGAGAATTACTCATGAAAACAAAAGTACAGAGTTTTGGTAAATTCTTATCGGCAATGGTAATGCCGAATATCGGCGCGCTGATCGCCTTCGGCCTTCTGGCAGCGCTGTTTACGGACAACGGCTGGATTCCCAACGAGGGATTCAACAGCATCGTCAGTCCGCTGCTGACCTACCTGATCCCTATCCTGATCGCCTCCACCGGCGGCAAGCTGGTCGCGGGCGAGCGCGGACGGATCGTCGGAGCCATCGCGGTAGTCGGAGCCATCATGAGCGACACCAGCATCACGATGCTGATGGCCGCCATGGTCATAGGACCGCTGGCAGGCTTCTGCATGAAAAAATTTGACCAGTTCATGGAAGGTCGGATGCCGGCAGGCTTCGAAATGCTGATCAACAACTTTTCCGCTGGCATCATCGGCATGCTGCTTGCCATCGTCGGTTACCTCGTAATAGGTCCGATCATGTCGGCCGTGTTGGCCGTACTTTCAGGCGGCGTCAACATCCTGGTAAACAACGGACTTCTCCCGCTTGTCGCGATTTTCATCGAACCGGCGAAGGTACTGTTCCTGAACAACGCAATCAATCACGGCATCTTCACGCCGCTCGCGACAGCGCAGGCGGCCGAGACAGGCAAGTCCATCATGTACATGCTTGAGCCCAACCCCGGTCCCGGACTCGGCGTCCTGCTCGCTTACATGTTCTTCTGCAAAGATAAAAAGACAAAGGATTCCGCTCCGGGCGCTGTCATCATCCACCTGCTCGGCGGTATCCATGAAATATATTTCCCGTATATACTGATGAACCCATTGGTAATCATTGCACCAATCGCGGGTAATATCGTAGCCATTTTCTGGTTCAACCTGACCGGCTGCGGACTGGTAGGACCGGCATCCCCCGGTTCCATCATCCTTTACCTGATGATGACGCCTGCATCCGACATGCTGAAAGTAATTATCGGCATAGCGATTGCAACAGCTATCTCCTTCCTCATCGCCTCTCCCATTGTCCGGAGAGCCGGCGGCAAGAGTCTCGAGGAAGCGCAGCAGGAGGTTGCATCACGAAAAGCAGAAGCAAAAGGGATTGCCGCGGAAGTTACATCCGATGTCACAGTGAAATCTTCTGAAGTCAGAAAGATCATCTTTGCCTGCGACGCCGGTATGGGATCCTCCGCGATGGGCGCGACAAAATTCCGCAACCGGATCAAAGCCCTGCGGCCGGATATTTCCGTAACAAATACATCCGTAGACACCATCCCGCCGGACTGCGATATCGCTGTTGTACAGACAACGCTGGCGGCCAGAGCGCAGAAATCAGCGCCGCAGGCGGAACTGATCACGATTGGAAACTTCCTGGCAGACCCGGCACTGGATGATCTGTATGAGCGGCTGACCTTGGGAGATGAAACGGCTATTGAAAGCAAAACAGGCGACGCCGGAAATGAAACAGAAAATACAGCTGAACCCGCCGCATCAGAAGAACCGGCAAAACCTCAGGTTATTATCGCGGACGGCATTAAGCTCGGCCAGAAACCGGTTTCCAAAGAGGATGCCATCCGTGCAGCCGGTGAACTTCTGGAAAAACTCGGCTATGTCGACCACAGCTATGTGGACGCTATGCAGGAGCGTGAAAAGCTCACCACCACCTACATGGGCATGGGCGTCGCGATCCCCCACGGCACATCCGAAGCGAAGGGACAGGTAAAGAAGACCGGTATCGTCTTCCTGCAGTATCCCGAGGGCGTTGACTTCGGCGAAGAAAAAGCACAGCTCGTCTTCGGTATCGCGGGTATCGGCGATGAACATCTGGATCTTCTGGCAAAAATCTGCACCATGCTGGAGGATGAGGACCGACTGGAAACATTAAAAACCACCGGCGACGCGGACTGGGTACTGGAACAATTAACTTGATATATCTGCTGTGGCACACATATATACCTGTAGATTTTGGCAAAGCCGAAGAAGGATGTCAGAAAAAAGCAGCCTTTCACATTACAACAATTTGACACTACTATATAACACTATTATAAAAAACAGGAGGATTTTACTATGAAGACATTTGAGTACACGATCAAAGATAACGAAGGTATCCATGCACGCCCGGCCGGACTGCTCGTAAAGGAGATTGCGAACTATGAATCCGCGGTTTCCATCACATCCAACGCCACCGGCAAAAAGGTAAAAGCCAGCAGCGTCATGATGCTGATGACTCTAGGCGTGAAAAAGGGCATGACCATCACCGTGACCGTGGAGGGCGCCGATGAAGATACCGCCGCGGCAGGCATTCAGGCATTTCTGGAAGCAAACCTGTAATCAAAGGGTACGGTTCACAGTGTATTGGTTTTTGAAAACAGAGTCGTCGTGCCTGCACGTAAGAAACTGTTTTCAGACGCCAATACAACCTGTGAAGCAGCACCCCCACCCACATAAGCAAAAAAATGAGCAGCGTTTTTTGCTGCGTCGGACGCACAGCGGCTGCTTTTGCGCATGTGAGGTGGGGAGTGTGAATCGTAACCGTCATTTTTGAAAGGAGAAGCCATATGGAACAATACACAGGCAAATCCATTTTTAAGAAAATCGCGATTGGCAAGGTTTACCTCTATCAGAAAAAAGAAAACTCCGTGCGCCGGGAACATGTAGAAGACGTTGAGCAGGAAATCAAACGCTTTGAGGCGGCAAAAACCGTCGCCCTCGGCCAGCTTGAACGCATCTACCAGAAAGCCTTAAAGGAAGTCGGCGAGGATAACGCCGCCGTGTTTGAAGTTCACATGATGATGATGGACGGCGAAGGCTTTGTTGATTCCATCTGCCACATCATCCGGGAACAGAAGGTGAATGCGGAGTATGCCGTGGCGACAACCGGCGACAATTTTTCCGCCATGTTTGCTCAGATGGACGACGATTACATGAGAGCCCGCGCCGCGGACGTCAAGGACATCTCCGAGCGTCTGGTTTCCGTACTGTGCGGCCGCGAAACTGACATGGGCAGTCTGGACGAACCGGTCGTTCTGATGGCGGACGATCTGGCGCCCAGCGAGACCGTTCAGCTGGACAAAACCAAAATTCTCGCCTTCGTAACCCGCCACGGATCCTCAAATTCCCACACGGCCATCCTGGCACGCACCATGAACATCCCTGCAATCATCGGCATCGACGTTCAGGATGAATGGAAAGGGAAAACCGTTATCGTAGACGGATATACCGGAAACGTGACCATCGATCCGGATCCGGAATATCTGGAGACCATGACAGAAAAAATGCAGGCGGATGTGAAAAAGCAGGAACTGTTAAAAGAACTGAAGGGAAAAGAAACCGTCACGAAAAGCGGACGAAAAATCCATCTCTACGCCAACATCGGCGGCGTAAAAGATGTCGCCTCCGTCCTGCAAAACGATGGCGAGGGCATCGGCCTGTTCCGAAGCGAGTTCCTCTATCTGGAATCCGATGATTTCCCCACGGAGGAGGAACAGTTCCAGGCATACAAGACCGTAGCCGAAAACATGGCCGGCAAAAAGGTTGTAGTCCGCACACTGGATATCGGCGCGGACAAACAGGTCGATTATTTCGGTCTGGAAAAAGAGGACAATCCGGCGATGGGATATCGCGCTATCCGCATCTGTCTGGACCGTCCGGAGATTTTCCGCACGCAGCTGCGGGCGCTCCTTCGAGCCAGCGCTTACGGAAACATCTCCATTATGTTCCCCATGATCATCTCCGTTCAGGAGGTGCTGGAGTGTAAACGAATCCTTGCGGAAGTGAAAGCAGAACTGAAAACAGAAGGCATCGCGTACAAGGACGTGGAAATAGGCATCATGATCGAAACGCCGGCCTCCGTCTGGATCAGCGAAGAACTCGGACGCGAAGTTGATTTCTTCAGCATCGGCACCAACGACCTGACCCAATATACTCTGGCGATCGACCGGCAGAATGCAAAGCTGGACAATATCAACGATCCGCACCATCCGGCCGTCCTGCGTTCCATCCAGACCGTCATCGAAAACGGCCATAAGGGCGGCGCCTGGGTCGGCATCTGCGGCGAGCTCGGCGCGGACACCACGCTGACAGAAACCTTTGTGAATATGGGGATCGATGAGCTGTCCGTATCGCCGTCATTTATCCTGCCGGTGCGGGACGCCGTGAGGAAGCTGGATTAAAACAGCAACATCTCAAAACACGATTCCTCCGGCTGATTCACAGCTGTCGGATTCGGCACACATAAATCCCCGGCTTATGGAGCGATGAATTAAGAAAACATGGAAGCAAGGAACGGTATAGCCAAACGGCTATGCCGTTCCTTGCTGTTTTTGAGTTGTATTTTGGGCTTTTTCTTTTACCCGTTCACAATCAAATGCACCGATGAAGTTATAAACTATCGTGATTTCCCTTCATAAGCGCCCTCAAAGCTGCAAGCAGCCAGCATGAAAATCATGCAAACCAAGAGAGCCAATGCTATCAATCGCTTCATACTAATCTCCTCATGACTATATTTTATATTGATGCAGGATGATGTGAAAGAAAACATTGCCGAGAGCTGCACTTCGAAAGCATAGCTATTCGTCTGTCATTTTCCGTTCCAGAATCACCGTGGAAAACGGCTTCATCCTGGTCCCGGTTTCCCCGAAAATCGCTTCTCCGTCCGGCACTTCCGGACAAAACGCCACCGGTGCCGGATTAAAATTCTGAACAAAAATATACTCCGTATCCGCATCCCGGCGGGAGGACACCGCCACGCCATCCGGGATCTCCTGTTCCAGAATACGCCGAACTCCGGCCTCCCTCAAAATCTGCGCATAGACATCATCATAGAACCTCTGTTCCGCATCGGCACAGACATAGTAAGCCTGCCCATTCCCGTAACGGTTCACTGTCAACACCGGTGTTCCCGCATAAAAATCCTCTCCGTATACAAACAACGGCTCCGCCGTCCGCAGGTCGACCAGTTGGCAGAGATGTTCACACCGGTATGCGGTATCAGAATCCACAGCATGCAGCGTGTTGGATTCCCCCTCATAGAGAGCGTCAATCTCCGTGCTGCGAAGACCCATGACATCCATCAGTCCGCCCGGCGTTCCGCCGAGAAAACACAGGTCGTTCTCATCTACTACGCCGCTCCAGTAGGTCATGATAAACACACCGCCGCGCTCCACGAAAGCGCGAACCTTTTCCTCAAATCCTGCCCGGAACATATAGACCATGGGAGCCGCCACCACCTGATAGGCTTCCAGAGATCTTGTCATATCAATCACATCCACATTGACGCCCTGACGGCGAAACGCGCCGTAGGATTTTTCCACCGCTTCCCGGTAGTACATATCCTCATTTCTGGGACCGGCCGAAGCCTCCACCGCCCAGCGGTTTTCCCAGTCGTAGATCACTGCCACAGAAGCTTCCACCTTCGAGTGATTTATCCGTCCAATCGCCTCCAGATCCGCTCCGATCTGACGGCACTCCTGATAGGTGCGGTCATCCTCTTTCCCATAATGGTCGATCACTGCCCCGTGAAGCTTCTCATAACCTCCGCGTCCTTTCCGAATCTGGAAATAGAGAACACTATCTGATCCGTGTGCAATCGCCTGCAGAGACGATGCCTCCAGCATTCCCGGCCGTTTCAGTTTGCTGACCGGCACCCAGCTCATCGCTCCGGGGCAGGACTCCATCATCAAAAACGGCTCACCCTTCATGGAACGCATCACATCATGCCGCATCCCTGCATTTATTGCCGTCCGGCTCTCCGGCCCTTTATGCCAGAAAGGATAGCTGTCCCACGACACGATATCCACCGCGTCTGCCAACTCAAAATAATTTACCCACGGGCTTTTGTAAAGCATGTTCGTCGTAACCGGTTTTACCGCCCCGGCCTCCCGGAGCGCCGCGATCTCTGCCCGGCAGAAATCCGTCGTCTGATAACTCACAAACCTGCGCCAGTCCAGATACAATCCCTGAATTGAACTTTCTCCGATAGAAGACGGACTCTCAATCTGGTCAAAATTCTGATAATCATGACTCCAGAAAGAAGTGTTCCAACGGCGGTTGACCTCATCAATCGTATGATATTTCTCCTTCACCCAATCCCGAAAAGCCTGCTGACACAGTGGACAATGGCACTCTCCCATATATTCGTTGGAAACATGCCAGAGGATCACGCCCGGATGATTGTCAAAACGCTCTGCCAGCTTCTGATTCATCCTGCGCACTTTTTCCCGGTAAACCGGCGATGTGTAACAGTGATTGTGTCGCTCTCCGAAAAGCGCTCTCTGACGCATCTCATTGACGCGGAGCACTTCCGGATACTGATCTGCCATCCAGTGCGGCCGTGCACCGGATGGCGTCGCCAGATTGACCGAAATCCCATTCTCATAAAGGCGGTCAATAATTTCCTCCATCCAGTCAAAATCATAGACACCCTCCGCTGGCTCCAGCTTCGCCCATGCAAAGATTCCCAGCGAGACCGTATTAATGTGCGCCTGCTTCATCAGACGGATGTCCTCTTTCAGGATATCGGGATATTCCAGCCACTGATCCGGATTGTAATCCCCGCCGTACAAAAAATGTTCAAAATTTACACTCATATGGTTTCCCTTTCCTGTAATGAATTTTTCGTCTCCGTTTAGTTGAAATACGTCCTGAAAAATGATTCCATCTTATCGAAGGGAATGATATCCGTCCGGTCATAAAGATCCGTATGAACCGCTCCCGGAATGATCATCAGTTCCTTATTATCGCCGGTCAGCTTCGCAAAAGCGTCTTTGCTGAAATAGCAGGAGTGCGCTTTTTCACCGTGAATGATGAGTACGGCATTCCGGATTTCCTGACTGTACTGCAAAATCGGCATATTCATGAAAGACTCGCATCCGGTCACATTCCAGCCGCCGTTGGAGTTCAGGCTGCGGGGATGATATCCGCGCCCGGTTTTGTAATAGTCGTAATAATCTTTCACAAAAAACGGTGCCTCCTCCGGCAACGGATCGACCACGCCGCCGCCCAGTGCATAGTTGCCGTTTTTATAATCAATAATACGCTGCGCGCAGAGTGCTTTTCGCTTCTCATAGCGAGCTTCTTCACTGTCCTCACTGTCAAAGTAACCGTTGGCGTTCACGCGGGTCATGTCGTACATGGTGGATGCTACCGTCGCCTTGATGCGGGTATCCAACGCCGCCGCGTTTAACGCCATGCCGCCCCAGCCACAGATGCCGATGATCCCGATTTTTTCCGGATCGACATTGTCCTGCACGGAAAGAAAGTCCACTGCCGCCATGAAATCCTCTGTATTGATGTCCGGGGAAGCCATATAGCGTGGCTGCCCGCCGCTTTCACCGGTGTAAGATGGATCAAAGGCAATCGTCAGAAAGCCCCGCTCCGCCATCGTCTGCGCATACAGGCCGGAGGACTGCTCCTTCACCGCGCCAAAGGGGCCGCAGACCGCAATGGCCGGGAGCTTTCCCTCCGCGCCCTTTGGCTCGTAGAGGTCAGCCGCCAAAGTAATGCCATACCGGTTGTGAAACGTTACCTTTCTGTGGTTTACTTTGTCGCTCCGGGGAAATGTCTTATCCCATTCCATTGTCAAATTTAATTTTTCTTCCATGATAATTGCCTCTCTTTCTATCATTTATTTTATAACGCTTTATTCAGCCTGTTTACGAGATAGTCCAGGCAGTCCAGCTTCTTCTGTTCCGTATGAATACCGTCCAGTAAATTTCTGCGGCTGTCTTGTAGTATAAACAACAATTCTCTATCCCGTCCCTCCTTCTGCAAAAGAACGCAGCGGGAAATCATTTTCTCCCCAAAGCCGATGTCCTTGAGGTTTTCATAAAAACGCTGAGCCTCATTATTCGCTTCCGGCATGGTTACTCACCTCCCTCGATGTTTTTATTTTATATTGAAGCAGAGATAATGGCAAATACTTAGTTTCTATTTCTGGTTATTCTTGATAAGAATATCTGTTTGCGCTATAATGTGACCCAAAGAGGTTTCCGTTGTTTACAAGTAGACCTCACAAGTGGAATAAAAGCGCAATCAGGGTATGGAGGGAATATTATGGAATTGCGGGTTTTGCGTTATTTTATCGAAGTCGCCAGAGAGGGCAGCATTACGGGCGCGGCCAGAACACTTCATATTTCCCAACCAACCTTATCGAAGCAGCTCAAAGGGCTAGAGGCCGAACTGGGATGTAAGCTGTTTGTTCGCGGCAACTACAATGTGCGTCTAACCGAGGAGGGAATTTTGCTCCGCAAGCGCGCGGAGGACATCCTGGATATGGCAGATAAGACCGTGGGAGAATTTCAGTCCCTGAATGATGTGACGGGCGGAGATGTGCGGATCGGCTGCGCCGAATCGTGGCTGATTTGTCATCTGGCCTGCGCGATCAAAGATTTTCGCCGGCAGTATCCAGGCCTGCGCATCCACATCACCAGCGGAGACACCCGCGTTGTGGTGAATGATCTGGAGCAGGGGCTGTCGGATTTCGCTGTTATTGTGGAGCCGCCTGACTTGTCAAAATACAATTATCTTTCTCTGCCAGGCGAAGACACCTGGGGACTTTTGATGCGAACAGACAATCCTCTGACGCAGAAAACAGTGATTTCTCCAGAAGATTTACAGGGTATCCCACTCATCACTTCACCCCAGTCCATTCGTGCGGATCTTCCGAGATGGTGTGGGGAGGCAGCCGACCGGTTGAACATAGTCGGAACCATTAACCTGTTTTATAATGGCTCTGTTTTTGTCAGAGAGGGGTTAGGGTGTATGCTGGTCTTTGACCATTTGGCTGATGTCAGTCCGGAGAATGGCTTGTGTTTCCGACCGTTGTCACCGAAACTGGAAACAAAAATGTATATCATTTGGAAGAAGTATCAGGTCTTTACGCCGATTGCAGAAAGATTGGTGGATTTGCTAAAAGAGAGGTTTGACGAAAATCCAGTACCACTTGATAAATATTAAGGTAGGAACCTAATATCCTCCCATACTCGTAAACGAGCGGTCTCGGAAACACTTTTTTCACAGCCCCTATTATAATGAAAAGATATCACTATGGCTGCCCGTTCTTATCAGATATAAAATCAGTTCCTTCTCATTTATCTCATACACAAGCAACCAATCTGAAGATATATGGCATTCCCGGCAGCCTGAATAATTACCAATCAGATTGTGATCCCTATACTGTTCAGGCAACTTCTGTTTCATGGAAAGCATAAGAATAACATTCTCAAGAAGATGCATATCATAGCCGCGCTTCTTCATGCGCTTATAGTCCTTTTTGAAGGCAGTCTGATATCTAATCGTCAGCATCTAAATCCTCCATCAACTCAGATACAGATGAAAATCCACGGCTTAAACCAACACCGTTTCTGGCATCTTCAATGGCTTTCACAGTCTCAGCATTCGGCAAAGGATTTCCTACCCTGAAAGGAATGGCTCCTTCACGCACGGCCTGACGCAAAAACATATTGATTGCAGAACTCAGAGTCAGCCCAAAACTTTCAAAAAGTTCCTGCGATTCTTTTTTCAGATTTTGATCTATTTTTATATTTGTACTTACAACAGCCACAACTGGAACCTCCTGCCCCTTATATTTTCGAATCCATTTTAGTCTATTGTATAGAATTTGTCAACACAACAGGTTGTGAAATCTTTATACGAAAGAACCTCAGGCTCCGGCAGCTTTTTATAACAGTCTCCCCTTAGAAAGGCGATGCACAGAATCACAAAGCAAGCGGATATCTTCCGCATTATGAGAAGACAGCACAATCGTCACACCCTGCTCTCTCTTTTCGTCAAGTAAATTTCTCACCATCCGAACCGCATCCTCATCCAGCCCGTTAAACGGTTCATCCAACACCAGAAGACGCGGATGCTCCATGGTTGCCTGAGCAATCCCCAGACGCTGCCGCATGCCCATGCTGTATTTTTTTACATGTAATCTGCTGTCAGGATCTAACTCTACCTGCTTCATCGCATCCCGGATTTCTTCCTTCCCGATCATTTTCCTGCATCCGGCCAGAATCCTTAAATTTTCATAGCCACTCAGATAAGAGATGAATCCCGGTGTCTCAATCATCACACCCAAATGCTCCGGAAAATCTGTTTCTTCCCCGACATATTTGCCGTTTACCTGTATTCTCCCGCCAGTCGGACGCACAAAACCGCAGATACACTTCATCAACATGGTTTTCCCGCAGCCGTTTCGCCCGACCAGTCCATGGATTTGACCATCCTCAAGCTCCAGACTGATATCTTCCAGTATCTGTACTTTTTTTATTCTCAGGCTCACATTATCCAGTATGATCATACGCGCTCATCTCCAATCTGAAATCTTTTCACAAGGAATCGGTTAAAAATCCACAAAACCATGTTCAAAGCCGCAAAGTACAGGACAGAATACAAAATTCTGCATTCCGGTTCCGAAAAAAAGTCCCTGAAATGCATTCCGAATATGGCATGCGCCATCGGGAAGAACCACTTCAGTTTGTCCAGATAAACAGCTGCCACGGCTCCCAGAACAGTAAGCGCCATCCCGCAAATCAAGCCCACTCTCTTATGACCGGTCAGCTTAAAAATGCAAAGAATCTGTGCAAGCGTAACCAGGAAAAAAAGCATAAGAAAAATTCCTGTCAGCAACACCCCAACCGGATTTCCCTGCGTAACCGTATCCGCACTTATAAAATAATCCTGATTTGTTGTATATATATCCGGAAACCGAATATACAACTCAGTCATATAAGGACTCCATCGATTTGAGAAACAACCCGCACTGCCAATCCAGAGTATGCTTCCCGCCAGCAAGATGCCAAAATATGTCAGACCGGCCAAAAGAGCATAAAGAATCTGTCCGCAGAGCCATATTTGCCGCCGTATCCGCACCATCATAAATATTCCGCCGGTATGATTGTCCGGGAAATCGGCCAGAAGAACCAAAAAAGATATGGGAATTATCATTGCATAGAAAGATGATGACAGGATCAGTATCACCGGTTCCAGATAATTCACAGTAAGTCCTGTCTGCAGCGAAACTGCAATCATTTTTCCTATAACACTCTCTCCGAGAAAGATTACAGAAAATGCCAGAAAGAGAACGGTTTTTACTGTCCAGAATTTTCTGTACTGGCATTTCGCCATCCATACAATCAAATGCAGTCTGCCCATCCTTTACACCTCCCCCGCAACCGTTCAGGACAGCGCTTTACCGAACCATCTCCTGATCTTTTCACATCAGACCAATTCCGATACAAATCCGTGAAACTGTTTATCTCCTTTCAACCATTCGCAGAAAAACAACCATCATCACCACAAAGACAAACAGTAAAAACATCAGATAAAACCCATAACTGACGCCGAAAGAAGCGGCAAAATTCTGATCGTAATACAGATGTTTTGACGGCAGAAGAAATTCAACAAATGCACCCGTCACCGAATCATTTCCCTGCAAAAAACGATATCGTTGAAATACATACAGCAGTTTACTGCTCATATATTCGATCAGCACCGGTAAACTGAGCGCAAGAAAACGATTTTTTAAAATTACTGTTAATAACACACTTATCATTACCAACAAAGCAGACAGACACCCGGTATGCAAAAGCTCCCTGATAAAATATACTCCCCTTTGCAAAATCGTAGCGCCGTAAGAGGCCGCGATTGCACTCTGTTCCGGTTCTGATATACCGCACGGAAATTTTAATACCGCAAAAAATGTATAGATCAGGGTTCCTGAAATAAGGATGCAAAATCCCGTGCCTGCCGCGCGAAGCATTGTCTGCACTGCATATCGACGTTTTGTCTGTCTGGAAACGACCAGATAATAATTTCCTCCGAACCACTGTTCATCAAAATCATATACAAAAGGAAACGAAACCAGTGCCGGAAGCAGCACAACGAACCAGTCCGAATCCCGAAATCCAATCACAGCCTGATAAGACGCCCCAAATTCGCCCATATCAGCCAATTCCGCCTTCGTATACTGAAAAAAAGCCTGCCAGATTGTGGTGTCCAACCCATTACCGTCACCGATAAAGCGGCTGCATCCGCATAGTAAAGCCACAAAAAAAACCGCCGCAAGGAATTTTAATGAAATACCTTTTTCCCGTATAAGCATTCTTACATCACCCCTATGATACCATTGTTATAACCTCTCCGGTCAGTGCGTCTACATCAAAATAAATGTTTTCATATCCGGAAATCCCCGGATTTTTAATGGTAAAATGCCAGACCGGATGGCAATAAACAGACTGTATATATCCGTATTCTCTCTTTTCCTCACTTTCATATTGAAATTCCGTCTGATATAGCAGCTCAATCATATCAACCCGAAATGTATTCTTCCCGGAAATTTCCTCACTCAACAGCTCACAGGCATCTTCCGGAGAAATAAATTCCGTATATGTCTCCTGTATCTCCGCCGCTTCATAGGAGTGACAGCTGCTCCAGATAAAATCCAGACTGTTCTTTTGAAACATAGATGCCTTATGCTCCGTGCCAAAGACTGTGTTTGCCAGCGGATCTGTTTCCTCGTCATCTGTCCCCAGTTCAACGCCTCCGTCTTTATTCAGCCGAACGCCCTGATAAGACGCCTGTATACGAAACTGATAGTAGTAAACATTTTCCTGCAGCTGCCGTACCTGCACCTCAGACACATAATAGTCCAGCAGATCAGAACCGACAAAATAATAATCTTCTTTTATATGCTGTTCTGTATATGACACAGCCTCCCGGAGCGGCATCTCGCCGTCGGCAAGTCTGTACGTCACATTTGATATATCATCTGCCGGAAGGTGGAAGGTTTCAACCGGCGTCCCGAGATCTACCGCACGATACCCATAAGCATTATCCGTATAGTCTGCATTATCACCGGTCAAATCCAACGGCAGCGAATAGTTCCCGATTTCCAGCATAAAATCAGAAAACACCACAAGTGCTGAACAGACACCGTCATTGTAAGACAGATACTGAATCATATCCAATTGTTCATCTGTTGCTTCTTCATAAGGCACCACCACCCGGTCATTCAGATCATAATCCCAATACATGATGTTCATATACGGAGTCAGATCCGCTCCTTCATCCAGATTTTCCATCTGTCTTATGTCGTACTCAAATTTAGTTGTCTGTTCTTCCAGCGAATCTGCGGAAACAGGAAATACTACAGTTGAAATCTCATCCACATCCGGTACAGATACCGACACATCGGAAAGATCCAGATTATCAAAAGTACAATTCAGATTCTCTGACTCTTCGGCAATCTCTGTCAGGGTTTCCTTGTGATATGTCGCTGTATCTTGCCGTGAATTTCCGCTCATACATCCTGAACAGAGAACCGCGAAGCCAGACAAAACCACAAAAAACAATATCTTTCTCATCATAGCTCTCACCTGATATGAAAATAAAATTCCGGCCCGCTCACCGTATTCCTGACTCCGTAATCCGCCCGGTACATCTTTAATATCGCTTCACTGATCGCCAGCCCCATACCGGAAGAACCATCCTGCGCGGTACGGGAAGCATCGCCCTGATATAAAGGTTCCCAGATGCGCGACAATTCCTCAGCAGAAAACTCCGGGCCGTCATTGTATACACTGACGCCATGCTCATAAACCGTGATGCGGATTCCGCCTTTCGTGCTGCAGAATTTTACCGCGTTGGAGATATAATTATCCATGACCATTTCCATGAGCGCCGGATCGGAAATCACCTGCCCGCTTCCCTGCATATCCCATGTCAGGGAAAGCTCCTTCTTCTGCATCAGATCCGCGTAACGCCCACAAATCCGTTCCGCTGTCTCCTTCAAGAAACACGGTTCTTTTTTTATCTCACAGTCCGCGTCTGACACACGCGTATAGACCAGCATGCTGTTCAGCAGATCATTCATGTGATCCGCCTCCCTGCCGATCATATCGATGTAATGCGTCTGCTTTTCCTGCTGCAGTCCGGCCTCCAGACACTCCGCACTGTTTTTGATCACCGCCGTCGGCGTCTTCATCTCATGCGCGATGGCGTTCAGAAATGTCTCACGCAGCCGGCGAATATTCTCCTGCTTTTTTTTTATGTAAACATACACGCAGATCAGAAAAACCGCCAGCACCTCTCCTAACGCCAAAATGGGAAGTATGTACTGTTTGATGATCCCGGAATGCAGCGTCAGCTTCCGGATATTGACCGAAATGTCGCACTCATACGCACCGAGCCGGTTTACATTTGTCAGATGAACGAAGTACCGGCTCCCGCCCGAATACATTTCCCTGATATCATCTTCCGCCATCGACATATCGTATTTTTCCGGCACGGAGACCAATTCACTGTCACAGATGTAAACCGAAAAATAACCGGCCTGCATCTGCTCTGAATCACTGCCTCCGGTTTCGGTCTCCTGCAATTCTGTCAGGCGCCGCACCATCACCGATGTATAATTTTCATTCTCATACCAGCTGTTCGTCAGTTCGTAAACAATCTCCCCCGTATAATTATCGCAAAACACCACCCGCATCGGGCAAAAGTCATCCTCTCCGTGATAATATCCGTCCATCTCGGAAATATACAGACGATGACTCCACTGCGAATTCTGTCTGTACTCTTCAAAGAAATCCGTCAGTTCTTCCTCAAAATATTTTTCAAGCGAAATATATTCTGTCCGGATCTCTCCGTCCTCATAGCTCTGCCAGCGGCAGATGATATTATCGTTTGTCGTCCCCTTGCTGAATCCCGTTGAGGAATAGACGCCGGCCGCGACCTCATAACAGCTGTCCGAACATTCATCTCCTGTTCGGGGCAGGGCATCCAGAGCCGTATACAAAATTTCCTCCGCGTTTCCGCTGTCTGCCGCAGCTTCCACCGCTGCCTGAATCTCTGTCATGACCGCTTCCGCCTCCGCCTCCTGACTTTGCTTTTCCATGGAAAACAGATAGGCGGAGCAAACAAAAATAATGCCGAGAAAAATAACCTCGATCCAGATTACTGCCTGATAATTCTTCCGCCGGGATTTCCTGACGTTCCCGGTGTTTTTACATTTGCCGAATCCTTTCACAGATACTCCCTCCTCCCGCGCTTCATGGCTGCGTTTCCATCCCGTTCCCCAAAGTCATGAGTCGGAACGCAAGCGTTCCTAACCCTCTATCCCCTGTATCATCATATAACCGGACTTAATAATCGTTCGGATACATTTCCCGTATTTTCCCAGTGCTTTCCGCAAATTCTTGACATGCGTATCAACGGCCCGGTCGCTTCCGTCATAATCGTACCCCCACAGCTTTAACAGAATCTGCTCACGCGTCAGCACCCGTCCCGCATTGTTCATAAAATAGCGAAGCAATTCGAAATCCAACGCCTGAAGGACAACATACTCCCCGCCGCACATCACCTGTCTCCGCTCCGGCTGCAAACGGATGCCTGACACCTCCAGCCAGCCGCCGCCCCGCTGTCCCCGCTCCAGAACCGCACGGCATTTTGCGAGAAGCACCGCCAGAGAAAACGGCTTCAATATGTAATCGTCCGCCCCCAGCTGATAGCCGTAAAGCTGATCTGTCTCCTGCACACGGGCTGTCAAAAATAAAATCGGCACATTCTCTTTTTCCCTGATTTTGCGGCAGAGCGTAAATCCGTCCATCTGCGGCATCATCACATCCAGAAGCACCAGATGATAGTCCCGTATCTGAATCATCTCCCAGCCTTCCTGCCCGTCCGCAGCCGTGTCCACCTCAAAACCGTTTGCGGAAAGATAATCATGGATCAGCTCACGCATATTCGCATTGTCCTCCGCCAGCAGAATTCTTTTCATGGGTCCCATCTCCCTCCCGTTTGATTACAGATAGTATAACCGATCCGTTTGTATTCTTTTTGTACTTTTTCCAAAAACAACAATCCCCCGGCATTAGCCGGGGGCAGGTATCAGAGAGCCGATAAATCCACCTGATATATATATCCCACAGGTTCCTCTTCCCGCTGATAAAACATAATCATATACCACGGCAGATACTCCGTATCCTCACATTTTTCCACATTGCCCTCACAAAAAACCAGGTTTCTCCCAAACGCCCAGTTTTCCACTCCCGATACACGGTTCAGCGCGGAATGTTTTTTATAGTCATGACCGGATTTCACCTCAATCAGATCAATCTGCGTTCCGTTCTGTACGACAAAATCCAGTTCTCCCATCTTTTTGGATTCATAGTAGTTCAGAGAAAAACCATTGCATCGGACTGACTGTGCAAACACATTTTCCAATATGCTTCCCATATTCACTTCCATATTGCCGTTCAGTAGATCAAACTGGATATTTTTCATACATGCCGCGCACAACAACCCGGTATCATTGAAAAACAATTTAAAAATACTTCTTTTCTCATTGAGCCGCAGCGGAGCCTGCGGCTCCGAAACATTATAAGAGGGCAGTGCCACTCCTGCATCACTCAGCCACAAAAAAGCATTATCATATCGATTCTGACGTCCGTTTTCATCTACCCTGCTCAGGAAAAACCGCCTGTTTTTATCATTCAGCTGTGAGGGTATACTGTCAAAGATCGCCTGTATTTTTACACGATCGGCTCCTGTCGCATATCTGGCAATATCCAGCCTGTATAATTCCAGAATATCCCGCTGTGCCTGAACTACTTTTCCGATATCATGTGTATTTACATAGGTCTGAACCACTGCCGGCATCCCGCCGACCACAATGTATGTGTAAAAGAGCTTTTTCATCGTGGCATGGACAGATTCTGACACAGGGCTCCCTTGTTCATAGCATTGCCGCAAAAGAGTAAAGGTGGATTCCTGTACGCCGTTAGCAGCCGCGTACTCCATAAAACTCATGGGATACATATAACAGATCTCTTCAAATCCGGCAGGATAAGACTTTACCTCTTTATATCTGACCCCCAGCATGGAACCGGATTCAATATAATCAAACCTCCCATCCTCCACCAGAAATTTGATCGCACATCTCGCATTCGGACATTCCTGAATCTCATCCAGAAAAATCAGCGTTTTCCCCGGCTCCATCTCCTGCATTTTATATGCCGTCAGGTTCTCTATGATCGTATCGGCATCCAGACTGCCTTCAAAAATCCGTCCTGCGTTCTCATCCGTGATAAAATTAATCTCCACAAAATGATCGTAGTTCTCTCTGCCAAACTGTTCGATGATTGTTGTTTTTCCAATCTGTCGAGCTCCGATGATGCATAATGCCTTCTTAGGATGTTCTTCCTTCCATGATTTCAATTTTGAATAAATGCGTCTCTCCAGCATGATACAGCATTCCTCCGATATCAGTATTGTAACATTTTTCTCCATTTATTCAAGGCGTTTTGCAACTTTTTTCCTAACTTTATTTATGTCATTTGCAACCTTTTTCCAAAAATGTGTCATTCTGTGACAGACCTTCCCATGCGTACTAAACCGGTAGCCGCGGATGTTCCATGATTGCCTGAGCAATCCCCGGATGCTGCCGAATATCCTTGTTCAAGAACACAAAATACAGAACAGACGAAACATGAATTCTATTCTCTCACAATTTCACCGGATGATAAATCCTGCGGTTGGCAGAATGCACGAAAAGCGTCACGCAGCATAAAAATGTCGGCATTTTTCGTACTTCTGTGCCAGACAAAACTTACGGGATGATAAGAATCCATTTCTACATAATGAATAGAAGGATGCGCCAGAATATTATGTCCCCACTCATCCATCATGGTAACTCCAAGACCGTTTTCTACATTAGCGATGATGGTTTCCAGATTGTCTCCCGTTTGAAATTGAGGCACAAAATGATAGGGTTCAAAATATGATTCTATCTTTTTCATCATCCGACGCACACAGACATCATCTATAATAAAAAATTTCCGATCGAAAAAGTCCGCAGGGCTATGAACATTCTTCGGTGAAGCCAGCAAGCTGGAATACATAACAATGCGGTGAATTAATGTAACAGGTTCCCGAACAAGCTCCGGATAATATTCCGGATAATCCGCAATCGTAAGAATGGCATCCAGTTTATGGCTGCAAAGCGCATGGATTAATTCTGAAAATCCCATACACTTGATAGATATCTCGAGATTTGGCTTTTTTTCTTTGCATTTTTTATAATCTGAGGCAACATAAACGAGAGATCCCAACCGGTATTATATCCGAATACCAGTTTCTGAGGCTTTGATACATTCACCATCCTGCGCGTATTTTCAAATTCTACCTCAAAACGCTGTAAAAGATCAAAATATATTTTCCCATTCTCCGACAGGAAAATATGTCTTGTATTCTTCCGTATAAACAACTGTGTACCCAGTTCTGCCTCCAGAGATGCAATGTAACGACTCAGGGCCTGTTGCGGCAAGCAGAGATTTTCCGCAGCTTTTGTAAAATTGAGCGTGCGCGATGCTTCCAGAAAACACTGAACCTGTCTGTCATTCATAATGTGCCTCCACACAAAATATGCAAGAGAAATAAATATTTCTTTACCGCTTTAAAGTATTATAACATATTAACATCGAAATTGTTGTAAATATCTCCCATTACTGATGATTTTTTTGTGAAATATTTCATGGTACAATGATTACAAGCGACGCATGAATCGCAGATTCATGATCTGATAAAAGAGTAATATGCCGAAAGAAAAAAGAGGGAAATCTATGTTAAAAGAGACAAGACAAGATCAACTGGGCACCCATCTGGAATGGGAATTAGACGGAGTTACAGCCAGAATGCTGAACTGGTTCTGGTGCAATATGGAAAAATGTGACAACCTCTGGCATCCCAATCAGCACATAGGACTTTCATGGATGATCGATCCCCGGGAAAACGGGCCCATCGGATCTATCCACCGCGCGCCGCAAAAATGGAATGACGGGAAGCTGATCACTCCATACATTCGTCTGGATGATGTGGCAAAGGTTCCGCCACATGTACGTCGCGTTCTGAAGTATGATCACGCGATTATTGCGGTCGGGTATGATCTGGAAGGAAAAGAAGAAACCTATAACCTGGAAACCACCAGAAAAGAAGCTTATCGCGTTCATCAATGGCAGTCATGCGAATGCGGTGTCGTCGGCATGTCATCCGCGATTCCTCTGCACGAAGAAGGCGATCAGTATGAAGATTCTGGCCTGATCTGGGCGGCTCACGCTGCAGAAGAAACCGGAAACTGGGAAGTTTTCCTTCCTCAACTCTATCAGCTCTACCGCGTGATCACTGACCCGCAGATTTGTCCGTATTACAGCTTCGAGCTGGAAGGAACCGGTGAAAACGCAAAATATAAATATCTGTAAAACAATATGAGGAGGATAAAACAGTGAAAATTTTAGGAATTTCTCTCGGAACGAAAAATGGCAATAATGATACTATGTGCCGTATTGCTCTGGAAACCGCTCAGGAAATGGGCGCAGAAATTGAATTCATCCATCTGCTGGATTGGGATATCCAGTATTGTTCCGGCTGCGTCGCGTGCTCCAGAGGACTGGTTACCGGCAAGGGTATGGTCTGCTCACGTAAGGATGATTATAAAGCATTTTATGAAAAGCTTGTGGAAGCAGACGGCGTGTTGATCGTTGATCCCATTTACGAATCCGGCGGAACCGGCCTGTTCCATTCCATCACGGATCGCATGGGGCCCAGTCATGACACGGGAATGTTGATCATTCATAATCAGATCATGGAAAAATCCGGCAAAGATGGTCTGGATAAGAAATATTTTCGGCAAAAAGCAATCTCTTTCGTCGGAATCGGCGGTTCTGATTGGGCAGTTCGTGTAGAGACAGATCATGCCATGCTTGCCATGAGTCCGGGATGGAAGATTGTAAATAATGAATTTTTCTCCTGGTCTAAGGATGTTATCATGCAGGATGATAAAGTGGAACGGATGAAGGAAATTGGCCGCAATCTGGTAGAAGCCGCACAGTATATCATTGATTCGGACATGCAGATACAAGGTTCCGAGAATATATCCCTCTGGAAAGGCGCAAAAGGAGCCTGTCCGCACTGTCAGGGCAATAACTTTTACATTTATCCCGGCACAACACATTGTGTCTGTGAGCTCTGCGGACTTGAGGGTACACTGGTTATCGAGGACGGTGCGTTCAGATTTCAATATGATCCTGCAACAGAACATCATGCACATGATATTGTATCCGGCAAACTTCTTCACAGTGACGATATTTTCAAAAACGAAAGCCGCATGATGGATCGTCTGAAAGATCCGGAATTCAAAAAACGCCGGGAATACTATACTGCAGTTTGCGAACCGACACCGGCTCCTTCCATGAAAAAATAACACCATAGGGAAAAACACTCTCTGATACCCCCGGCTAAAGCCGGGGGGCATTCTTTGCAGTATCTCTATTCTCCGCGCTCTTCGCTCCGGATCTCCAGACCCAGCTCTTCCAGCTGCTTCGCATCCACCGTCCCCGGCGCATCCGTCATCAGACACGACGCATCCTTCACTTTCGGGAATGCGATCACATCGCGGATTGACTCCGCCTGCACCATGAGCATTACCATACGGTCCAGACCGTAAGCCAGTCCCGCATGGGGCGGCACGCCATACTTGAAAGCCTCAAGCAGAAATCCGAACTGCGCCCACGCCTGCTCCTGCGTAAAGCCCAGCACCTCGAACATCTTTTCCTGAATATCGTTCTGATGGATACGGACGGAACCTCCGCCCAGCTCCGTACCGTTCAGCACGATATCATAGGCCTTCGCACGCACCGCGCCGGGGTCGGAATCAATCTTATCCCAATCCTCCTCCATCGGCATGGTAAACGGATGGTGCATCGCCTTGAAACGTTCCTCCTCGTCAGACCACTCCAGCAGAGGGAACTCTGTCACCCAGAGGAAATTGAACTGCTTCGGATCTGTCAGCTCCATCTCCTTCGCCATATGCAGACGGAGTGCGCCGAGCACATCCCAGACCACTTTATTCTTATCAGCGGCAAACAGCAGCAAGTCGCCCGCTTTTCCGCCCATGGCGTCGATCAGCTCCTGCAGTCCCTCTTCCGTGAAAAACTTGGAAAAAGAGGATTTCACCGTTCCGTCCGTCTTACACTGGATATAAGCCAGTCCCTTCGCACCGTAGGTCTTTGCCAGCTCCACCAGCTTATCAATCTGCTTGCGTCCCAGATCACCCTTGCCGGGAACACAGATACCACGGACGCTGCCGCCGTTCTCCAGCGCATTCGCAAACACGCCGAACTCACAGCCCCGCACCGTCTCAGACACGTCGACCAGTTCCATCCCAAAACGGGTGTCCGGCTTATCCGAACCGTAGCGATCCATCGCCTCCTGCCAGGTCATGCGCGGAATCGGCAGCGGGATCTCCACACCGATCGCCTCGCGGAACACATACTGCAGCAGACGCTCATTGACATCGATCACATCATCCACATCCACAAAGGCCAACTCCATGTCCGCCTGCGTAAACTCCGGCTGACGGTCCGCGCGCAGATCCTCATCGCGGAAGCACCGCGCAATCTGGAAATAGCGGTCATATCCGGAACACATCAGCAGCTGCTTAAAGAGCTGCGGCGACTGGGGCAACGCGTAAAAATTGCCCGGATGAACACGGCTCGGCACCAGATAATCTCTGGCTCCCTCCGGCGTGGATTTCGTCAGCATCGGCGTCTCGATCTCCAGAAATCCTTCCTTCGCCATGAACTCCCGCAGCAGATAAGCCACCTTGCTTCTGAGCATCAGGTTTCGCTGGATATCCGGCCGTCTCAGATCCAGATAGCGGTATTTCAGACGAATGTCGTCCCTTGTCTGGGAATTCTCCTCGATCGGGAACGGCGGTGTCTCAGACTCGGAGAGGATGCGGATTGTCTCCGCAATTACCTCAATATCGCCGGTTTTCAGATTCTCATTGACCGCAGCGGAACGCGCCTGTATCGTTCCCTCCACCGCAACCACAAACTCATTTCTCAGTGTACCGGCCTTCGCAAAACCTTCGGTGCCGACATTGTTCTCATCAAATACAATCTGGAGCAGACCCGAGCGGTCTCTCAGATCAATAAAAATCAGACTGCCCAGATTCCGTCTCCTCTGCACCCATCCCATCACGGTAACTTTTGTTCCTATATCGGAGGCGGATACCTCCGTGCATCTGTGGGACCGCTTCAGGCCCCGCATGGATTCTGCCATAATATATTGTCCTTTCTTAACTGCTCAGTGCCTTCGCAGTTACGTCCTTCTAGTTTTTATAAAACTCCACGAACTCTCCGTATCCCTCTTTCTCCAGCTGCTCCTTCTGGAACTTCTTATTCTTGTTCATGCGAACCACCAGCACCTGCTCTCCCGCAGTTCTCGCCTCCTGCGCCTGCGCGATCACATCCACCAGACGCTCTCCCCGGAAGCCCTTTTCAATCAGGTAAGCCGTCTTCTTCGGCTGCTCGGGAATCTGAAATCCGCTCTCCATCAGAAGGAGAATAATCCGCTCAAAACCGATGGAGAACCCGCAGGCCGGCACATCTCTGCCAGTAAAATTCCCGACCATCTTATCATAGCGGCCGCCTCCTCCGCAGCTGCCGCCGAATTCCGGCATGGCAATCTCGAAGATTGTTCCCGTATAGTAGGACATGCCGCGCACCAGTGTCGGATCAAAGACAAGCTCAAACTGCGCCGTCTTCGCCGCGTTGACTGCCTGCGCAATCTCCTGCATACTGCGCACAACCTCGTCCTCCAGAACATCCCCCAGTGTCTCCGCCAGCCAGGCAAGTCCGTCCTGCGCCGCAGCCACGCCGGTAAACAGCGCAAGGTATTTGTCCACAGACTCCTTCGCATAACCGTCCCGTATCAGTTCCTCCGCCACGCCGTCCGGTCCGATTTTGTCCATCTTGTCCAGCGTGATGAAAACCGCGTCATAGTCCGCCTCGGCAAATCCGCTGTAAGCAGCCATTGCCTTCAAAATGCGCCGCTCATTGATACGAATCTCAAAATTTTTAAAACCAATGCGGCCGAGTGTTGTTGTTGTGGCAAGAATCAGCTCGATCTCCGCCAGATTGGACGGTTCTCCCAGAATATCGATATCACACTGCATAAACTGACGGTAACGTCCTCTCTGCGGACGGTCCGCCCGCCAGACATTCCCCATCTGCAGCGCCTTGAACGGCGAGGGAAGATCATTTGCGTGATTTGCATAATAGCGGCAAAGCGGCACGGTCAGATCGTAGCGCATACCGAAATCCACCAGATCCGCCTCGCTCTGCGCGGTGTCCAGTTTCAGCTTCTCCCCGCGCTTCAATACTTTAAAAATCAGTTTTTCATTCTCACCGCCCTGCTTGCTGCTCAGGTTGGCGATATCCTCCATACACGGCGTCTCGATCGGTGTAAATCCGAAAGAGCGGTAGGTATCCCGGATCACGCCCTGCACATAGTCCCGAATCACCATCTCATCCGGCATAATATCCTTCATCCCGTTGACCGGTTTCTTTTTTAAGGCCATCGTGTCATTCTCCTTTTTTATCTTTTTCCAATCTTATTCAGAAGAACCTGCTTCCTCTCAATCATCTCATCCACGCGTTCCAGATAATTCGTGATATCCTTCACATTGCCCACGCGCTCGATACGATTCCCGTGGTCAGACACAATCTTTGTCGTCGCGCCCGCGCCAAGAGCCATTATAGACTGTTTTTCTTCCATAATCAAGATATTATATACGCCCGCTTTCCCCGGTGCGGCGTACCCGACATTTTCAAAATTACCCGCCATATTTTTCTGACGATATAAATAGTATGGTTCCAACCCCATCCGGCGGCAGTAATCGGCCGTCAGCTGAATATTCTCCCATGTATTTTTAATATGAAGATGTCCGTAATTCTCCCGTTCGATCCGCAGCCGCGACGCCCGCTTGATAGCAAGAGAATGCACCGTCACATTGTCCGGACCGAGCTTCATGATCTCCTCCATCGTCCGGCGCACATCATCCGTACTCTCCTCCGGCAGACCCACGATCAGGTCCATGTTGATATTGTCAAGTCCCATCTCCCGTGCCAGGAAAAAGCTCTGCCGCGTCTGCTCCACCGTGTGATGCCGCCCGATCAGACGCAGCGTCTCCTCCTTCATCGTCTGGGGATTGATAGAAATGCGTGAAATATTATGCCGCTTTAACACAGCCAGCTTTTCCGTAGTAATGCTGTCCGGACGGCCGGCCTCCACCGTGAACTCGAGTAGATGATTAGATAGGCTCCCTTTATCCGATCGAGCGCACACATCGGCAGCAACGCCCGGACACACTTTTCCGTTTTCCCGTTCTATGCCGCCGTATACAATCCGGCCTTCCGCATCCATCAGATGAAAGCTTTCACCGATCTGCACGATCAGGCGCTCCAGCTGCTCTGGCTCCAGAGAGGTGGGCGTCCCGCCACCGATATAAACCGCATTCAGATACTTGTCCCGGCACGCCTTAGCCGTCCAGGAGATCTCTTTGCACAGGGCGTCCAGATACTCATCCACCCGCTTCTTCCACGTATGAATCGGATAGGACGTAAAAGAACAGTACAGGCAGGTGCTCGGGCAGAACGGAATACCTATGTAGAGGCTGTATCCATCCTCATAGTCTATGCGGGAAAGCAGCTGCCTCTCCCGCTTCGCGGTCTCTATGCTCAGGTCAATCTTCTCACCAGAGGTAAAATATGTCTCCCTCATATACGTCCGGATCGCGTCTTCAGACGCCCCATCCTCCAGCATGGCATAGGGAATCTTCGTCGGCCGTATGCCGGTCAGCGTCCCCCACGGCAATGTCCTTCCGGAAAATGCAGTCAGAAGTTCATAAAACCTCTGCTTTAAGCGGTTTTTCGTCTCCTTCCGGTCTGCATAATCCACGGAAACAGCTCCGCAAAGAGCTGCCTCCGACTCCTGTCCGTGAAAAAAGGAAAACAAAATCTCCGCCTCTTCATAGACGACTGTCAGATGAAAAACCGCTTCCGGATAACTCGCTCTCAGATTCTCCGCCTTCTCCGTGCAAACAGCACGCACCAGCACATCGTGTTCCGGATAAAACGCCTTCACCAGAGAATGTATATCATATTCAAAATCTGCTTTATTTAACTCAACCGTTATCATCATTATCTGCTGTCCACACTTCTACAGAAACGGATTGTAATCAGCCTCATACCCGATCGTCGTCTTCGACATATGTCCCGGATAAACCTCTGTATCCCGCGGCAGAACCAGCACCTTTTCCCGAAGACTGCGTACCAGATCAGACATGCTGCCGCCCGGGAAATCCGTTCTTCCCACAGAACCGTTGAAAAGAGAATCCCCGCTGATGAGCGTCTTATTCTCCGGGAAATAATAACAGACTCCGCCGGCTGTATGCCCCGGCGTATGCAATACCTGAATGTCAAAACCGGCAACATTTAACATCTGCCCGTCTTTGACAAAAATATCCGCCTCATAGGTCTCCGGACATCCGAACATGGCGGATACATTGATCCGGGAACTATGCATCGTCTCCTTCTCATCCTCATGAACATAGATAGGAATCTGATACGTCTCTTTCATCTTTCCTGCATGATGGGCATGATCATAATGCGCATGCGTCAGAAAAACCGCCACCGGCCGCAGCCCCTGCGCCTTGATATGCCGGTCCAGCATCGGCGCGTCGCCGCCCGGATCCACAATGATCGTCTCCTTCGTCGCCGTGTTTACCAGGAGATAACAGTTTGTCCCGATATCTCCCACGTTGTATTCTAAAACCTGTAAATCTGCCATAAAATATATCCTTTCCCACATTCTTTATATATTTTGCCTGTACTCAGTATAATCATCCACTCTGTGCACCGACTGCTGAAAACATCTGCAATTACAAGTTCTCTTTATTCCGAAATAAAGTGTCGCTTTGCGACACTTCGCGCGCGAGCGGTTGCGTCAGCAATAATTTCACTTCCGCGAGCTGCGGGTCTGCCCTGTGGGTACATCCTCGCGGAGCGTTTTTATATCATAGGACGAACTTTCCTATGATATAAAATAAATCATAGCATTTTACATCAGATTCGTCCAGAATTTTTGTCTCTTTCATCCTCTCTGTCTGCCTGAATGAATCGCTCAGTTCCCTCTGCTATCCCATCCCCGGCATAATTTTATGCAATATTCACATAAATCAACATTCTCGGAAGACCAGATTACCATTTGGTATCTGGCACAATCCATAATTTATTTTGCGAAATTTATGCATGATTGTGAACACTTATTTTCATTTTCTGTTATTATAATACACGTAAACCCCCAATACATTATAATTTTTTTGCTACCCCCATAGTAAAAAATACCTTCTCCTTGAAAAAGACAGCAGTTTATCTGCTGTCCTTTTTCGTATATGGAAATCTGTTCTTTGAAAAACAAAGTGTCCCTTGCAAAACAAATGACTCTTCATTCCTTCAGATAATCGTCTGCCGCAGCAGTCCGATCAGATTCAACAATTCTTTTTTCGTATTATTTTTCTTCCAAATAACCACAATACCGCTTTTTGTATGAACCAACGGCCGGAACTGCACCATCTGCATGGACGGATTCTGATAATCCCGGTAATATTTATCACAGATAAACACGTCGTTCTCATGAATCAGATTATAAATCAATGAAATCGCGTTTTCCGTATAGCGGATAAAATGCGGTTCAAAACCATGAGAAGCACACAGATCTTTGATCATACCGCAATAACTGGGAGTATAAAGCGGTGAAATGCCGACAAAGTCACAATCCTTCAATTCAGAAACATCCGGATATTCTTTTTTTGCCAACGGATTGGTTGTCAGCATGGCGACGCTATGATCACACTCTCCGATAACCGCGGAATCAAACGACTCCTCACTCAACTGCTCCAGATCATACAGGACAGTAAAAGCCACGTCCAGATTGCCCGTAATCAGCTGTTTGCGTATTTCCTGCGCAGGACAGGCACTCACGGAAATATTAGACTGAGGATATTCCTGAAAAAACCGGTGCAAAATCGGATTCAGCGTCCGTTTCGGATCATAGCTGTCCAGAATGCCAATGGTTAACGTGTCCGCATGGCCTCCCTGCAAAATCCGGGATTCTTCCACGGAATGCTCCAGTTCTGACAGGATCTTCTTCCACCTTTCATACAGATGCCGGCCGGCTTCCGTCAGATACAGGCGCTTATGGCTGCGGATAAACAGCTGCACGTCCAGATTTTTCTCCAGTGCCGAGATGGTTTTGCTGAGGGTAGACTGCGTCGTATACAGATGCTGGGAAGCCGAAGTAAAACTGCCGCAGGATGCCACTTCTATAAAATAATGCATTTGCAGTGTGCTGATTCGAAGATACTCTCTCTGAGACATGCTGTTTCCTCCATAAAAATGCCGCTTGCGATACCCCTCGTTTATAGATTATTTATGCCAAAAAATTTCACCTGTATGCCATTATAAAAGAAATCTGCCTTGCTTTCAATAAAAATGAATTTCTAATCAGGAAAAAAGCGACTGACTATATGCATTTTTTTCGCTTTCGCCTTTACCGCAAACAGGGTACAATGGCATTATAGTACAAAATCAAAAAGGAGAACGCAAATGGAAAAGATCACAGAAATCAAATTGAATGTACGCCCCATTTTCATTGGTCTGGTACACCAGTATTTTTATGAAGGTCCCTGCCGATTCGGAAAAGGGGAGGAACTTGAAACAGACTATGACGTCATGATGAACGGCGAACTGTACAAACGTTTTCAGGAAGAAGTTGCCTCCCACATGCCGTCATGCGTCAATCTGATGGATCCGGTCTATGTGGAACGCGACGACTGGTTCCGCAGCCGGGAAGACATGTTCGAAGCTATGGCAAAGGATATGAATCAGGTGGATTTCTATCTCTTCTCTTTCGGCATCGGCCGCGGCGATATCTATCTGGAGTTCGCGCAGCGCTATCACAAACCGCAGGGCGTGATGCCGTACACCTGCTGTGAAGCCGCGGTGAATACCTCCGCCGTCAGAAGCCGCGGGTTGGAAGCCTACGCTTACCGGAGCTGGGAAGATCTGGCTGCCCACATGCGCGTACTTCACGTGCGCAAAGCACTGACCAAAACCAGAGTCATGGTTGTGACCAGATACAATTCTTCCAGATCCTACAGTTCCTCCGACAATTTTATTGATCTGAACACTGTTACGGAAAAATTCGGCGTGCAGTTCCGCTATGTGAATATCCACGAGCTGATGGATCAGCTCCACGTGACAGATCCCACCTCGAATCCGAGCCTGCCCGGCCGGAAAGCGGATAATCTCACGCCGGAAGACATGAAAGAAGTAGAAAAAATCGCCGACGAACTGATCGCCGGGGCAGAGGAAGTCCGTATGGAACGAGATATGGTCATCGCCACCATCAAGGGCTATTATCTGGTGCAGAAACTTTTGAAAGTCAACGACTGCAACGCCTACACCATGCCATGTCCCGACAGCTGCTCTACAAGGAGGTTAAACGAGGAGAAGCTGACGTTCTGTATGACACACTCCCTGAATAACGAGAACGGCATCCCCTCCTCCTGCGAGATGGATATCAACTCCGTCCTCGCTATGGCGATTATGGAAAGCCTCTCCGGCAAAGCCGTTTACATGGGCAATACCAACCCCGTCCTCTTCCGGGACGGAAAAATGGCGCAGCTTCAGAATTTCACGGATGAAGACCTGAAAGCAGCCACCGACCAGAGGGAAAACTTATACCTGATCTTCCACTCTACGCCGAACCGCAGACTGCGCGGATACGATCAGACGAAAACGCCTGCCTACAGCCTGGCGCCCTTTGCACACAGCGGATTCGGCGCAACCATCCGCTATGACTTCACACAGGATGCCGGCCAGGTTATCACCATGATCCGCATCTCACCGGATGTGAAAAAGCTGTTTGTCGCCGGGGGCACGATCCTTGCCGGCGCCGGAGCCGAGAAAAACAACTGCGACGAAGGTATGTTTATCTCCGTGAAAAATCAGGAGGACTTTTTCTATAAACATATCAACTTCGGCAATCATCTGGTCATCACTTACGGTGATTACACCAGAGAGTTGAAAATGCTCGGCGACGCGCTCGGTTTAGAGGTTGTCACTGCGTAAAATGATGAGAGGAGCCTGCCATGTCAATCATAAAAAATAAGGATGGTCTGCTTTTTTATCAGCGGGAAGCAGAAAAATATATGAGACAAATGTGTGAGCGTTCGTTTGACGGCGGACAGGATCTGCATCAATTCCTCTATCCCTATATTCTGTGCAAATATTCCCTGATCGATGAGGCTCCCGCTGTGTATGAACTGGACGACCTTGCCGAATTGAGCGTCGCAAAAACGATCCGCCTTTCGAAAACAGAAGCCTTTCGCGCGGACAGCGCCTCTTCCTGTGAGGGAACGACATCCGCCATGAACAAAAAGGTCTTACTGCTGATGGCGATACAGCGGGAACTGGAGATCCGGTTTCCCGCTGGTACGACAGCCGATCTGACCGATACATATAAGATCGCGGATGCTGTCTTTGCATTGCTGCAGCAGAAAAAATAAACCACCATACAGAAATGCCGACCCCCTCAGCCTGTCGGCATTTCTGTGACCCGGAGAACACCCCTATGAAAACAGAAATCACAGAAGCCATCCGTCCGACAATAGAAGAAGAACAGGAAGAGTTTATCCATGACTTTAACGAGTTGGGAGACTGGATGACCCAGTACAGCTGCCTTTTGGAGCTCTCTGCCGACCTCCCGGCTCTCAGCGAGGAGCAAAAAAAGCCAGAACATCTGATTCCCGGCTGTCAGGCAAAGCTCTGGCTGGTTCTTTCCTGTCAGGACGGCCTCGTTTCCGTACAGGCCGACAGCGAGTCCCTGATCGTAAAGGGCATCGTCGCCGTCATCGCGGCATTATTTGACAGACGGACGCCGGAAGAAATCCTGCATGCGAAAATCGTTTTTCTGGAACGGACATCACTTCAGCAGCAGATTTCCGCAGATCGTTTTCACGGCATGAAAAGTGTGATACAGGCCATACAGGACTATTCTATGAAAGTGTCGTGACTCGCAGCGCATCCAATGCGCCATATACATCCAACAGGCCATAGCCGTATACCCGGTTCGGATACACACGGTCACTGTCACGGACGGCTCCGCGCATCAGAATATTGGCCAGGTGTGTGGCATTCAGCCAGTTCAGATTCTGTTCTAAAATTCCCCACTGAAATATCTGTGCACAGGCTCCCGCCGCAACCGCAGCACTGACACTGGTGCCGCTGCGGGTTCCGTATCTGCCTGTGCCCGGTGCGGTGATACCGGCTCCCGGCTCCGGTCCGTATACCGAAACACCCGGCGCGAGCACATCCGGTTTCACCATCCCCGCCGCACTGTATCCCCTGCCGGAATCCGGATATACCCCGCCGCCAACAGCCTGATATGTCCCTACGGTCACTGCCGCCGTCGACATGCCCGGCGACAGGATTGTCACATCCGGATCCGGACGAAGGAAAAACACTTCTCCCCTCATCAGGCCGGTGAGCGGCAGCCAGCAATGAAACGTTCCCTCAATCGCCAATGCCGGCATCAGTTCCACGGTCCAGATACCGGCATAGGGAGCGGAAAAGCGCAGCAAAATCAACTGGCTTCCCAGACCGGTTCCCGTAAAAATATAATCCACTGTCAGCGTTGTTTTTTCAAACAGAAAAATATGGCTCTGTCTTCCCGCAAATGCACCCGTTCCGTAAAAACGTTCTCCCGTCGGTGAGATAACCGAAACCCGAAAGATTTCCGGAGCTGACGCCCAGCACTCCAGATAAAATCCCGGCACCCGCTCTCCCACAGAAATCTCTATCCGATCTGTCTGGTTCTCATGCAGACCCGATCCGAAATAGTGATGCCTTGCATTCGCCTCATTCCCGGCGCAGGCCACAATCCCCCTCCGGCGCAGGCGTCCGATCTCATCACACAAAACGGAAAGCGCGTCCTCCCCCGCATGACTGCCCATCGCGCTGCCCATGCCGATACAGATGATCAGCGGCTTCTGCAGCCGCAGCGCCATCCGGTTCAGCCACGCTACGGCAAGCATCAGATCATTTTCCTGATAACAGTCCGCCTCATCCGGCACAAAATAATAATCCCGAAGATACGGCTTCGCCTGCTTACATTTCACCACCAGCAGCTGCGACAAAGGTGCAGCTCCGCTAAAATCCATCGCCGGATCCGTGCTCCCGCAGGCTATGCCGGCCAGAAAAGTACCGTGTCCGTTCTCATCCTGTTCCGGAACAATTGCGTCAGGTTCCTCTGACGCCAGCGCCTCATTAATTATGCCTTCATCATAATACGCGCCATAGGCAAAACCCTCCGGCGGATTACCATTCTCCGCAGTCTGATCCCAGAGTGCCGCAATCCGCGTCGTCCCATCCGTATTTCGGAACGCCGGATGTTTGTAATCAATGCCAGTATCCAGAAATCCGACAAGAATCCCCTGCCCCAGCAAATCCAGCCCCGCCGGATTCTGCAGGCGGAGAATACCGCTCACCTCCAGGGCGGTCTGATCCATCAGCGCAAAGCACTTCGGAATGATCGAATACGGATAGTTCTGCGCATTCATCTCAGGGACGCCCGATCTGTCATAATATGCGACATCAAACCGGTCGCTGACCTGTTGAAAACAGGCGGTATCCTCTCTCGGATAACCGCCTTTGTAATCAATAATAAAATCGTAATAATTGTCAGAATAAACTGCCTGACGGCAGAGATTCAGATCCTGCTGCTCCATTCCGTAATCCCGATACCATAAAATCTCTTTATATTCATTTTATGGCATAAGTCCCTGTCAGATGCCATTTCATGCAGACGGGGCACCGGGGAATGTTCAGGACTATTGGAGGAAACGAAGCGCTGTGCTTTTGAACAGAAAAATCCCACCGGAAATGTAATCCGATGGGATGTAAAACTATAATATGATTGGTTCATGAATGCCGCGATCTTACGCATCAATCGCTTCCAGATACATCTCCACCGGCACGTAATCTCCCCACGCCTTCGGAATCAGTATCCCTCCGTCCATCAGCGCATTGCCGGAATAAATGATGCCATCCTCGCGCAGCCGGTATTTTTTCTCCGGATCCAGTCCCCGCAGATAGATCGGGTAACGAAGCATGTTCGGCTCCGTCCGGAAGACCATTCCCTGCACGAGCACCTTTTTCGCGTCTGTAGAGACATATTCCCAGATCGCGTATTTATCTTCGAACGGATTACTCAGGCGGTAATACTTGCCGTTATGAATGAGCGGGCCGTATTCCTTAAACAGGCCGATCTGGAATTTCACCTCATCCTTCTCCTCCTGCGTCAGCTTATTCAAATCCAACTCGTAGCCGAAGCTGCCAGCCATCGCGGTGATGCCGCGCGTCTTAACTGAAGTAACACGCCCGGTCTGATGGTTCGGCACCGCCGAGACGTGAGACCCCATGGAAGAAATCGGATAAAAGAAAGATGTACCGTACTGGATCTGCGTACGCTCAAACGCATCCGTATCGTCACTGCACCAGATCTGCGGGCAGTAATACAGGATACCTGCGTCAAACCGTCCGCCGCCGCCGCAGCATCCCTCAAAAAGCACGTCGGGAAATGCCTGCGTCAGACGCTCCATCAGGCTGTAGAGTCCCAGCACAAAACGGTGCGGCATCTCCTTCTGCCGGCCGGACGGAAGCAGTTCGGAATACCAGTCACTGACACTTCGGTTAAAATCCCATTTAATATAGGAAATATTGGCCGAATTTAAAATGCGGCTCATCACATCGAACAGATAATCCTGCACATCCGGCCGGCTCATATCAAGCACAAGCTGATAACGGCTCCGCATCGGATTCCGCCCCGGAATACGGATCGCCCACTCCGGATGTGTGCGGAACAGATCACTGTTCTCGGAAATCATCTCCGGTTCAAACCATACGCCGAATTCCATTCCCAGATCATTGATCTTCTCCGCAAGCCCCGACAGGCCGTTCGGCAGCTTCACCGGATTTTCATACCAGTCGCCCAGACCGGAAGCATCGCTATCGCGCTTTCCGAACCATCCGTCGTCCATCACCAGCATATCGACGCCCAGCTCTGCCGCGCCTTTCGCGATCTCCACCAGCTTATCTTCGTTAAAATCAAAGTACGTAGCTTCCCAGTTATTAATCAACACCGGACGCTCGATCATCTTATATTTGCCCCGGCACACATGCTCCCGGATTAAGCGGTGGAACTGATGGGACAGCATCTCCATGCCGGAATTGGACTGGGACAGGATGACCTCCGGTGTGTAAAACCGCTTGCCCGGCTCCAGTTCCCAACAAAATGTATGGGTATTGATTCCCATCACCAGACGGGTCTGGTTCAGCTGATCATACTCCACCTGCGCCTGAAAACAGCCGCTGTACATGAGAACCGCGCCGATACAGATCCCGCTGGTCTCCGTACATTCCTCCCGGCAGAGCAGTACCGCGGGGTTCTGATGATGGCTGCTGATGCCGCGTTTGCTCGAGCTCTCCTGAATCCCATGCAGCAGCGGTACACGCTCCGGCGTGCGTTCCTTCGCCCATCTGCCGTAAAAATGAACCCACTCCCACTGTCCGTAAGGAATATCCAGACAAAGGCTGTGCGCCTTGTTCAGCATGACTGTCTGAACACCGTCGTTGATAACCACCGCGCTCCGGGTGATCACATCAAAATCAGGCAGCACGCCGTACTTTAAAACTACGCGGATATCGGACACAGTATCCTTCAGCGTTACCTCCAGCGTCTCCGCCTCATACTCCTCGGCATAAACCGCAGGAAGACCTGGGATCGAATACTTCCCCGGTTCCACATGATAACTCTCATACCGGAGATCCAGCGCAGAAGCACCGTTCTGGTAGCGGACGCCGACCGCGGAGATACGGAAATCCCCGACGCCCTCCGTCGCATACTCCAGCGGCATCGTATCCAGTGAATAGGAGCGGTTATTGTCCGCCTCATAAATATTCCCTGAAAAACCGACGTCCGGATAATCCAGCAGATACTCCATATCCTGACCCGTCCGCACGCCGTACCAGAGATGCTTTAACACCCCGTACTCGTCCGCCTTCATCTGATACAATGTGTTTTTTGTCTCCAGAAAAAATGTCTTCCCCTCAACTCTGATTGCCATATTGCCTGTCCTCCAAAACCTGTACTCCCCGCATCTGTATCACCGGTCCTCCGGTTTTCTCTATGTAATCCTTTGTGATGATCACTTTTCCGATATTGTCATCCTTCGGAATCTCATACATAATATCCAGCATGAATTCTTCCAGAATGGAGCGGAGCGCACGCGCCCCAACCTTCTTTTCCTTCGCCCGCTGCGCGATGGCGCGCAATGCCTCGTCCTCAAACTCCAGCTGTACCTCATCCATGCCGAGCAGCTTCTGATACTGTTTGATGATCGCATTTTTCGGCTCCTTTAAGATCTGTACCAGCATATCCTCCGTAAGAGCATCCAGCGAAAACAGGATCGGCAGACGGCCGATAAACTCCGGAATCATGCCGAACTTCCGCACATCCTCCGTATTCACCTGACGAAGAAGATTCTCCTCCGCGTCATATTTGTCCTTCAGATCCGCGCGAAAACCGATGGCGGCATGCTCATTTAACCGCTCACGGATGATATCCTCCAACCCCGGAAAAGCGCCGCCGCAGATAAACAGGATATTTGACGTGTCAATCGTCGTCATCGGAACCATGGCATTTTTATTGGTAGCTCCCACCGGGACCTCCACATCTGCACCTTCCAGAAGACGCAGCAGTCCCTGCTGTACGGATTCGCCGCTGACGTCGCGCTGGTTCGCGTTCCGTTTCTTCGCCAGCTTGTCAATCTCATCGATAAAAACAATCCCATGCTCCGCCCGCTCCACGTCATTATCCGCAGCCGTCAACAGCTTTGAGAGCACGCTTTCGATATCGTCGCCGATATAGCCTGCCTCCGTCAGTGACGTCGCATCCGCAATGGCAAGCGGCACATTCAAAAGTCCGGCCAGAGTCTTTACCAGATACGTCTTGCCGCTTCCGGTCGGTCCCACCATCAGCATATTGGACTTCTCGATATCAATACCATCCTGAATCACATTTGCTTTTGAAGCGACCCGTTTATAATGATTATAAACCGCCACGGACATGACCTTCTTCGCATGATCCTGTCCGACCACATACTCATCAAGACTCGCCTTGATCTTGTGCGGTGCCGGAATGTTTTTGATATCCAGAACCGGTTCCGCCTTCTTTGACTCTTTTTTCTGCTTTGTCTTAACCTTCTGCTGATGCCCGAACAGCCCCTGCAGATCAGACATATTGATGAAACTGATATTCGGAATCTTGCCGGCCATATTGATATTGTTAAAACCATTGCCGCCGGTGTTGCTGCCGTTGCCTCCACCATGATTATGGTTATCTCCGCCATCGCTGCCGTTGGTTCCGGCATTATTGCCGTTCTCCCCGGTGGCATTGGATCCACCGTTATTGCCGTTCTCCCCGGTGCCATTGGTTCCGCCGTTATTGCTCCCTGCGGTTCCGTTGGTAAAGTTACCGCCGTTTCCGAACCAGTCACCGATATTAAATTCCGGTCCGAACATATCGGGAAATCCCATGTTCGCCATGCTGTCAAAGGTCTTCTGCATGCAGTCCGCACAGATATTGATATTATTCGGAACATGGATCAGCCGGCCGCACACACTCTCCGGGCGGCGGCACATGGAACAATATTCCTCATAATGTGTCCCGTTGTCATTGTTGTCCGTTGTCATGTCTGTATCCCTGGTATCATTGTTGTCTGTCATGATGTCTTTGTACTCCTAATCACGGTGCAGCCTTCCGATGCGGCGTCATAGGCAATGCCATAACAAAAATTATGATCGAGGCGCCGCGCTGGCCGCCGTTTTATGGTTTGATCTGTCAGTAACCTGAAATTGTGGTTAGTATACCACATAGACGGATGATTTACTATTTCTTTTCTATGAAATTCTCTAAAATTCTTTATAAGTCAAATTTGACTTATTATATACCATATTTAACGATAACACGTCAAATTTGATGTATTATTTTCCTACTATGATATAAAAAACCCGTGATCCATCGGTCCGCTCCCCGCTCCGAGATCAAGCATGGCTGACAGCGCGCCTGTCAGATACTCCTTCGCCCGCCGGATGGAGGTTTCTATATCATATCCCTTCGCCAGATTTGAGGCGATGGCGCTCGATAAGGTGCAGCCTGTGCCGTGTGTATTGGGATTATGGATGCGTTTTCCGTGAAACCACAGAAAACGGTCTGTCACCCGGTCATCCGCTTCTCTGTCAGCATTCCGATCATTCCCCCCGCGATACAAAATATCATCCGCGTCATGCAAACTGTGTCCGCCTTTTAACAAAACAGAGCAGCCATATGTCTCACCGATTATCTCCGCCGCCTTCCGCATCTGACTCGCCGTGGATATCCGCAATCCGGACAGCACTTCCGCCTCCGGAATATTCGGCGTCAGCAGATCTGCCAGCGGAAACAAACCGTTTTTCATAACGTCAAGCGACGCCTCATCGAGCAGAGAAGAACCGCTGGTCGAAACCATAACCGGATCCACCACAATATTCTTCGCCCCATAAAAGGACAACCTGTCCGCAATGACGCGGACAAGTCCCGCTGAGGAAACCATGCCCACCTTCACCGCATCCGGATAAATGTCGGTAAATATGCAGTCCAGCTGCTGCGTCAGGAATTCCGGCGCGGATTCCTGAATCGCCGTCACCCCGATGGTGTTCTGCGCCGTCATGGCCGTGATCGCGCTCATGGCGTAAACACCATTCGCCATCATGGTTTTTATATCCGCCTGAATACCGGCGCCGCCGCTGCAGTCGCTGCCGGCGATCGTCAGTACTGTTTTCCTCATATTCGTTCTCCCTACACATAATTATCATCTTGTGACTCTGATATACATGACTTCATAATACTTACAATATATAAGCCCTGTCACAGGTTCTCCATGCGTATCCTGCTCTAATACAGCATACCGTTAAAATCATACAGACTTCATTCCGTCCGCTGCAGCATTTGTCCTGTCCGCCGCCGCAGTTCACGCGTGGCCATTTCAATCTCATTCTGCGCAAAGACAGCACTGACCACCGCGATGCCGTCAATCCCGCTGCCGCCCAACTCTGTCAGATTCTCCGCCGTAATACCGCCGATCGCCACGACCGGAATCGATACCGCCCGGCAGATCTCACGCAATCTGTCCTTTGTGATATTCTGTGCGTCCTGTTTTGTCCCGGTCGAAAACACCGCTCCGACGCCCAGATAATCCGCTCCCTGCCGCTCTGCGAGAACTGCCTGTTCCACCGTCCGTGCGGAAACGCCGATGATTTTCTCCGGTCCGAGAATCGAGCGCGCCACACCGGCTTCCATATCCTTTTGTCCTACATGGACACCCGCGGCACCCACTTCACAGGCTATTTCAACATGATCATTGATGATAAGAGGTACCTCATATCTGTCACATAATTCTTTGATCTGAAAAGCTTCCTGTAAAAAAGATTCCTGACATAAGTTTTTTTCCCGAAGCTGAAGAAGCGTAACGCCTCCCCGCAATGCCTGCTCAACCTGATCATACAGCGTCCCGCCCCGAAGCCACGACCGATCGGTTATGGCATAGAGCAGGAGATTTTTTCTGTTAAAATTCATCGCATCCCCCGTTATATCCAAAAAGTGTACAACTTACTATTCCAAAACAAATTGTAGATAATCGCATGCTGCGTTTCCCTGTCACACAAAAAATCTTTCTGCAACATACGTTCTTCACCGTTATATCATATCAGACCGGAAAAAGCAATCATCCCCAAAAGGGGATGATGCTGAAAGAACCATTATTCCGAATGACAAACCGAATCGATTCAAACCCTCCGGTCCGGAAATCTATACGATATTCTCCGTGCCGATGATAACAAAACGCTTCACAGTTCAGACTGCCCAGCATCTGCAAAAACACAGGGTTTATTGCTTCTATCGATTTCAATATCTTTTCTTCATACTGATATTGTTTCTCTGTGGGCATTTCCGCATAGTGTAGAAATAAATGTTTTTCCTCTACCGGACTTTTACACCGGCACCGATGAAAATAACTGCCGCCCATCATGTAGGCCATATAGCCCACAGCCATCTGTTTGTCATAGTTTCTTTTGCCCTTTGAAATTGATTTCATTCGTCTCTTCCTTTCTTGTTATGAAATGCGCCATACGCCTGATACAGGTTTCCAATCTGCCATCCTGCCATAAACCACACGATGTACCTGCGGCCATTTATGAACACCAGACCGGGCACGGGCATTAAAAAAGGACAGAATCCAAGCCTCGTGCTCCGATTCATGTCCTTACATAACTTTCTGAATTCAATTTCAGATAAATATTAACATAATTTTAGCGTGTTTACAAGCATTTTCTTTATACTTTAAGATCCTTTTCCTATTTGCAGTCCTCCGCCTCACACATGCAAAACCAGCCCCTTTATTTAATCAGATCTGCGAACTCCGCCTGCGCCGCCGCAGCCAGATCATCCGGCGCAAGTTCAACCTGAGAACCGATCCTGCCGCCGCTGACAATGATCGTCGGCTGCTGTCTGGCTGAGCTGTCAATGCGCGTCACGTACTGTTTTTTCATGCCGACCGCCGTACATCCTCCGCGAACGTAACCGGTAACCTTGTTGATATCCCGCACATGAATCATCTCCACATGCTTCTCACCCACAACCCGTGCCGCCTTCTTCAGATCCAGTTCCTCCGCAATCGGGATCACGAACACAAAATAATTTTTGCTACTGCCCACGGTCACCAATGTCTTATAGACCTTTTCGTGCGGAAGCTGCAGCTGATCCGCAATCTGCAGGCCGTCCACAAACTCCTCACACTCGTATGTATAATGATGAAACGGAATCTTCATCGACTCCAGAATGCGCATCGCGTTTGTTTTTGTTTCTTTCTTTTTTGCCATGTACATTTCTCCTTGGTCGTCAGCTATTCATTTGCCTATATTGGATATAAACAAATGCAGCAAGCTATATTATTGGTGTGCATTCCGCAGACTATCTTACCACATGAGGAAAGATTTGGAAAGAAAGAGGAGTGAATTTATTTCATAGGACAAACATTCTTATGAAATAAACTACAGGGAAAGTTAACCCACTGTCCCTGCATAGTTTCGGCATATAATCAGGGAATCATCAGCATCCCGTTTGTCATATTCGCTCAAATGGATTTCTGTGTTGTAAATTTAGTTCCACTTACCGGCATACACTTCATCCGTACTCCGTCCATAATAGATTATCTGGTCTGCATTCCCGGATTTGATAGAGTTACTGATGTAATAGGTGTTGCCACGGCGCACGCAGAGAGAATCTGTTTAGGACGAAATCGATCTGTCTATTAAATTCATTATAATCATCGTTATACGGAATCATCCTGTTTCACCTCTTCTACGGATTCAAATATTTTCTCAAATCAGTAAAAACAATCTCTCTGATATTCTCCGCAACCCTCCTTGCCCATTTCTCATCCAGCTTAATCTGTCCGGCAGGCTGTCCGAAAAAACTCCAAATAAGCCATCAAATGTTTCATATCTTTTTGACATAAAAACGCCTTTTTGCAGCGGCAAAGACAGCGGGCTGATAGAAAATCCATCCGAAATCCACTCAGGATCATACTCGAACGCAGCTAAGTGATTTGCTGCCAGTGCCAGCGTTCCGACCTTGCGAGTGCCTATCCATACGTGTAATACCTTATAATTGCTCATCAATTACCTCCTGAATCGATGCATATCCTTTCTTTGAAAATAATTCATCAAAATCCGCCTCACATCCCAACGCAAAGCTTATCTTGATGAGTGACGACAGAGAAATTTCGCCGGTTCTTTCGAACCGTTTGAGCGAGCCAAGGCTTACGTTGGACCGCTCACTAAGCTGTACCTGTGATAATTTCTTCTCCTTTCTTCTCTGCCTCATTCTCATTGCAATTTCTTTATTAACATCACTCGGAGTTTTTAATAAGTCAAATGGATTCATAGATAATATTTTAACCTAAAAGTATTATTTTATCAAGTTCTGGTTCATATTTTGTCCATTTCATTCCATGCGCTTTTGCCCACGTAAAAAAGCTTCCGGGGAATATCCTCGGAAGCCTTGATTTTATTTAAATCATTCTATTTAATTTGTAAGTTCATTCTATTCGCTTATACCATCATTGTATTTTCTGATTATCTTCACTGCCTTCTCTGCATTATCTTTAATAGTATATATATCTACTCCATAAATACCAAATCCCGGTGTGCTATGACCTGCAATCTCTGAACCAGAATTCTGAACACATGTCTCTATATTCTCCGCTTTGAGCAGATCCTTTAATATTTGTGCAGTCACAATATCTTTTGCATTATAGACTTTTACAATCGCCGGCTCTTCATTCTTTCCAAGTGTATTCTCGTTCATTTTAACTTGATGCCTTTTATTACTTCTATATGACATTATTCGCAACACTATAAACGCAAGGGCTGTAACTCCAATCAAAAATCCTACTGTCCACTGAACAATTGCGGCATATGCCGCACCAACTCTGCTCAAAACCAAAACATATACCAACCCAAAAATCAGAGCACATACAACGCTGATCAGGAGATCACTTTTCCAAGTATTTCTCCACGGTGTCCCCATGTCCCATAAACCATTATGAATCATGATTCCTATATATGCTATACCACCTATTACCAAAGCAACGCTCTCGCCCAAAATGAACCTTAAATCTGACGTCACCAACAATTGAATTAAAATTGCCGCTGCACAAATACCAAAAATCAGTGAAAAAGCAACGCTATTTGCCTGTTTCACTATCCTTTTTTCCAGAGCATTATAATCAGCTACTTTTCCCAAGGTTTCCCTCAACTCTTTATCCATATTCTCGCTCTCCTTTTCACCGTTCAAAATATTCTTAATATCAACACCGTAATATTCTGCCATTTGGATCAAAATACTTAAATCAGGTAAATTGCTTCCAGTCTCCCAACGAGAAACGGTTCTTCCGGATACGCCAAAAACTTCTGCAAGCTGTTCCTGAGTGAGACCTTTTTCATTACGCAGAGTCTTTAAAAAAACCCCTATTTTCTTTGAATCCATATGTCCCCTCCTTTCAGCCTTAGCGTACATTTTTCTCATAATTATAACCACGACACAAAGCGAGAATTATGTCATTTCAGGCAGACATTTCATGTCTATGGCTTATTGATCGAACCTTATTGTATCAAACCCTTGCTCACAACGCAATCATAATTTCCTCCGCTGCATTTCTGATATTATTCACAGCACCAACCCAAACCAAACTGGTCTCCGGCTTTGAACGCTTCATCCGCCCCCCTGATTCTCCACTCCTTCAGATAAGCCTTCCCATGCTTCCCATAGTATGACGCTTCTTCCGTAAGAAGAAACCGTTCCGGATAATGCGATAAAACCTGCCACTGGCAGCTTTTCCTACTTCGTAAGTCTCTCCATTCAAACTATAAGAACGGATATAGCGAACCTCCTCAACACCAAATCTTCTACACTGATTTCAATATTCTCTATTCCTTTTTAAACAAATCGGGTTAGAACGTGCGCCCGCCGGGCGCACAAAAAAGAACGGCCAGTCCGGATGAATTCACGGACTGGCTGTACCAGAAGAGCAATGTTATTATTGAGTTGGCAACGGGCAAAACCTGATCCCCTTTAAGAAATATAATTCAATTTCAGCTCAGTTCTCCATCCGTCATCCTGATCTGACAGTCCCCATATTCATACACCCGTTGGTCGTGGGTTACGATCACAATCGTACTCCCGCTCTCCCTCTGCAGCCTCAGCAACGCTTCCATAAAAACACGCACATTCCAACTGTCCAGACTTGCCGTTGGTTCATCGCAGAGGATAATCTGCGGATTTGCGATAATCGCCCGGATAATTGCGACACGCTGTTGCTCCCCGCCGGAGAGAAAACTGATCTGCTTCTTCTGAATCTGCCCCAGGTTCAGCTGCTCCAGATAACATGCAATCTGTCTGTGTACTGCCATCGGTACTTTTTGTTTTCTCAGATAATAAGGAATCAGGATATTATCTTCCACATTCATAAAATCAAACAGGTTCAGATTCTGGAAGATCATTCCAATCTGATTCAGACGGATCTGATCCCGCACCTGCCGCTTTTCCTGCAGGATTTCTCTTTCGCCGATTTTTACGCTTCCCTGCACCTGATCCAGAAGCCCCGTAATTGCATACAGAAAGGTTGTTTTTCCGGAACCCGATGGGCCGGAAATCGTGTAGATTTTTCCCGATTCAAAATTATAATTGATATTTTTCAGGATAGTCCGGTCTTTTCCTGCTTCCTGTATCGTATAGGTCAAGTTTGAAACAGTTGCTGCATATTTATTCATAATATCTGTCCCCTAAATTGTTTTTCAACCCCTCAATACCTCTACACATCGCCCGCTTTCGGCCGTCTTTTTCACCATGAGAGCCTGAACAGAAGCCGAAACCAGAAAATACGCACCGAAGAGCACCATTATCTTTTTTTGTGTCTATCGCAAAGCTTCCCCCGTAATACCCCGGATTCATCAACAGATATCCGATCCCTTTGGCAAAAATCCATGTCAGGAATGTTACCGGCAGTATCGTGCAGGCAACATTCCAGATTGCCTGAAACAGATACATCTTCAGCAGCATCCCTTTTCCGGCTCCGATTCCCCGCAGATACGCAAGGTTTCTCCGATTATCCTCCCCGGACATTACCAGACAGGTACAGATGGTAAACATGGAACAGATCAGTATCACCCAGAAAGTCAATTCCATCGTCTCTGTCCCCTGAACGATATGCTGCCAGTTCTCTTCCCAGATTTCCTCGTTGGTCTGTGACAGAAAGACATGGTCAGTATCCACCGTCGCCGGTGTTTCCATATAATAAACGGTATTATAGAGATTTTCTGCACCCAGTTGCTTTTCCAGATACGCCCCGCTGACATAAGCGTCCAGTCGGTCATTGTCGTGCGACAGAACTGTGGCATAAATTGTAAATGTGATGTCTGTCCCATTCACATTCAAAACGATATTCTCACCCATCCGATCCGCGAACGTTTCGTCCATGATGACACCGTCAAAATCTTCGCTGTCCAGCAACTCCGCCAATTCCGGATATTCAGTGATCAAATCCGGACTTTTCCCGTTTTCTGCGACCTCCGCGGTCTGAAATGTCTCATACCGGCCGAGGTATTCACCGGTAATTCCAGTCACCCAGATATGTCCGCCATCTTCCATGAGCGCCCGGTACCTGAGCGTGTAAAATACGTCCGCATCCTCTCCGTTCTGATCATCGCCGTTTTGCTTCTCTGGATACAACAACTCATCGCTATTCTGATTGTCCGGATATAACTCTTCATCGAGGGAATACAACCGGTCATATATATAATAGCTCTGATAATGAATACTCTCCCGCGCCAAAGTATCGCAAGCGGAACGGGTCGTTTCAAACAAAGTATAAAGTCCGCAAAAGAACGCACCGCTGAAAATCATCAGAAAACTCATGATGAGGAACCTCCCCCAATAGCTTTTGGCCAGCATCAGGCTGAAGGAAAAATGCATGGCACCAAATCGTTTGCCAATCGCTTCCGCAATTCGGAATACCAGTCTCATAACAGGGCCAAAGCCTGCGGCAACCACAGCCAGATACGCCAGCTTTACAGCCTGAGAGTAACGAAGTGCATCTGTCGTATCAAAAATATTCCAGAACTGATGACAGATAATCTGGATGGCAATTCCCATGGCGATCGCAATCCCCAGGCAAATGATTGCTCTCCCTGTTCTCCGCTGCTTTACCGCGACACTCTGTCTTTCTTGCTTTGTTCCCCACTTCTTTCTTCTTCTTACACGTTTTACATCCTGTGACCCGCGCTGCTCCGTCACCGCACTCTGCCCCGCACATTTTCTTCCGACAAATGCGAACGTTAACATTAACATACACAAATGAATAATGATAGCCGCAATCAGGATTCCCGGTTCCATCCACAATATCTCTTCTGAATTTCTCATGGCATAGAAATGATAAACAGCAATACCAAGAAATCCGCCTCCCGCCACACAGGGAATCTGCATGTCGAACATTTCCAGCAAATAAAGTGTCATTAGCTTTCTGCCCGGAAACCCCATCAGCCTGACATTGCGATTGAAGACAACCCTGCTGTCATACAATCCCTTAAACTCCATCGCGATAAGCCACAGAAAAAAGGCAATCACCACCACGGCAACAAAAATCACACCTACTGCCATCATCGCCGACTGTTCCGCGTCTGATTCTGATAAACCAAAAGAGGTCTCCGCCAGCAATTTCACAATCATCAATACAATAGAAAGCAGGAACACATTTGCCGCATAGGACAAGTATAAAAACTTCTTTTCTTTCCTGCTGCTACGTTGGAATAGCTTTAGCAATCTGGCCATTTTTTCTTTCTCCCTGTCCCCACGTCCAGCTTCAAACATTGATAACAAAAATCAATAATCTTCTATCTCTTCGTTGCGAGTTCCTGCAGTTGCCGATTCGCTTTTTTCACCTCATAACGACACCAGAAAAAATACACCACCGCAAGCGCAAAAAATCCCACAGTAACCTGCCAGAACATGTCCCTGTATGCCGTACCTGCCAATTCACAGAAATGACCTTCCACCCAAACCGATGCCATCACCAAAGCAATCCCAACCGCATACTGCACACAGACAACCAGCCAGAATGGAAACTTTAAAAACCGCGGATGGATTGCCAAAATCGCAACCACGATTGCAGATAAAACGAGAATCGTCGCAAAATTTTCAATATAATAATCATCCGGCATTCGTGAGCATCCCTCATAAATAAGCTTCACGATAGACCCGATGGTAAACACCATGCATACAACCGGGATATAGTTTTTTCGGTTAATCAGCTTCATGATCTGTTCCTCCTCTCTGTAAGACGGTCAAGGTATGAAAAGAAGCTCTTTTTAAAACTTCTGTTCATAATAACGGTCTCACCATTGGTCAGGAAAATCTTGTATCGCATGTTCAGATCCGCCTGAATATGATCGATCTTAAAAATATTAACGCACATCGAACGGCTGATCTGCACCAATCCTTTTCCCGAAAACTCTTCCAGAATCTTATGAATACCGGATTCCACCTCATACACATCTTTTTCAAGGTAAGCCCATGTCTTCCGATCCACCGTCTCGAAAAAATATACATCCGCGACCGGTATTACCCGGATTCCCTGATCATTCTTCCCATGAATTGAATCCAACGTTTCCAGATAGCGAAACAGACCGTTTATCTGTGAATTCTGCTCTCGATAGTAAATGTCCACATAGTCCTCCGGCAGATTCGTGTCCTGATATTTATGTACCTTCATGGTGTTCCTCCCCTGCAAAATTACTATAATGATTTTAACAGAAAAAACAAGTTTCTGCTGCGTATTCTGCGTCCTGAGGGGACTGAGTTGCGCCTCGGCAATAAAAAGACTTCCGAAAAAATATCCTCGGAAGCCCCACATATACTATTCATTTATAATAATCTCATTAATTTTTATGACGGTTATAAGTTTAATAAATACAAGAATGAATTTCGATCCGGGTACTCGTAATGAAACGGCAACTGCTCCTTTGTAATTCTGTTAAAACCCGCTTTTTCATAAAAACGATGAGAATCCGTCGCTACGGAAGGTGTATCGAGCAAAACCCGCTGATAACCGTTTTCTTTCAGGCAGCCAAGTACCGTTTCATACAACGCATAGCCGATTTTCTTCTTCCTCCACTCTGCCTGGACAAAAAATTTCTTCATGACTGCATTTCCATAACCGTAATTCATAAACGCAAGCGTACCGATCACTTCGTCATTCTCGATAGCCATCCAGAATCCGCCGCCATCCTTTTCATAATATGACGGAACGTCTAATAAATCCGCCCTGTTCAGCAAGAGACAGGTTAATCTTTGCTTCTTCATTTTGAATGTGTAAAATCAAATCTATGATCTGCTGTTTATGCTGTTCCTGATAACGACAAATTTGCATCAAACAAAGCTCCTTATATATTGCACTATATCAGAGTGTGACCCTGTTCTTTCTGAGATAAATAATGATACCGGCAGCAATTTCTATGACGTAGGCAATAATCCAGATCAGATTGATCTGCGTTTTTCGGTTCTCCCCTATGGTATAATCGCCATTAGTCAGTACACGAACCTCCCAGTTCCCATTCGCTGACGCCCTGCCAGTAACTATTTCCGCAACCGTGGTATTCCGCCAGGTATATTCCATTGTCTCCCAGGTTTCACCATTGTCATTGGTCCACTCGATGTCAGAAGCAAACCCTTCGTAGTCTTCATATCCCTCATTTTCGATGGAAACGGCTTCACCGGAATCCAGTGTGTAGGTTTCGTCGTGCACATCTGCTTCCATATATGCCTGAAAACTCTCAAAGTCCGTAAAAACTGTGCCTTCTACGAGTGAAGAAACCGGAACAGCTGCATTGAAAACAGCCTGTCCTATCCCGGTTCCTGCGACAACGAGCAGAGTAATTCCTGCGATTTTAAGCCTGCGTTTTCTTCGGCAGGAACGCATCACCTGTTTTTCATCACAGAGCCTGTAAAGTCCTTTTCGTTCTGCAATAACAGTGATCATCATGGATGCGATCCATGCTATGGCAGCGAAAACACCACCGAAAAGCAACGTGTCGATCGCCCAATCCGGTAACAGGATTCCCTGGTAGGCATCTTCCGGCCAGATGATCAGCGGCAGTGTTGCTCCGAACAGAATCAAAGTAAGGCTGATTGTGTTTTTTACAATATTCAGCGAATCGTATTTATAGCGATTGAGAGCTTCACTTTCAAAGTCGTCACCGCTCACTTTACCAAAGGCAGAGATACAAAAGCATACTTCGCACAGAACGGCGGCAACATAGAAGGCACAACCGATAAAAAACCCGATGTAGCCGCGGTAAAATCCGAAATTAGCAATCAACGCGCCAAGGAAACCCGCAACAGACAGTCCTACAGAGATCATGCTTCGAATCATAAGCCTGGTTTTTCCGTCGGACAGCATATGTGCAATCTGTTTTTCACCTTTCGCTGAGAATTGCAGGTTGTTTGCCTGTTCACCGACCGATCTGCGTTCTCCCCGGAGTAATTCGTCAGCAGTAATGTGAAAGAGCTCTGCAATCACCGGAATCAGCGTCAGATCCGGCAGACTTTCCTCCCGCTCCCACCGGCTTACTGCTTTGTCAGAGACATTCAGCTTTTCTGCCAGCTCTTTTTGCGTCATGCCGTTTGCTTTACGCAGGACGGCAATAAATTTTCCGATCGTTTTTGCTTCCATGATAAATATCCTTTCCTGAACTGATACAGGCATCGATACCATTGATACAGAGTCGTTTGCTTCGGTATCATCTTAGCAAATCCTCGGAAAAAAGAACAGGTCAGAGGAAAGGATTTTCTCTCGGTTTGCGAGAATCCGGTGTGCGTTACCCGTTTTCACCTGTCATGCACCGCAGACACAATCGACCGGACAGCCGCAAAAGCCACCCCTGCCACCGGCCAGATAACCCATGAGACATGCCAGCTCGCACAAAGAAAACTGATCCCCAGATAGACAGCGGTAATAATTCCCCAGTAAACCCCGCCAAAAACTTCCATGCGTTTATTTTCCCGCTTCTTCTCTATCGTATAATCTCCCTGCTGCAGCACCCCGGTACCCACACCGCCTGCAGCATCTTCTGTCGGAAATATCAGTCCGGCCTCTGACATGCCGGAAAATATAAATAAAGGAACCGGAGAAAAAATACACAGACTCACACCCAAAGCAATCCGTCCGGCGCCGTCGCTGATTGCAGACAGGTATTCCGTTGCTGTTTCCACGGATATCTCACGCACATCCTCCGGGTTGGTACACATCCGCGACAACCTCTTCCGGCAATTCCTCCATCTCATCTTTCAACAGGTAATCTGTACTGATTCCGTAAATTCTGGAAATCTTCAGTATTTTGTCAATTCCCGGTATCGAAGATCCGCTTTCCCATTTGGAAACCGACTGCCTTGATACATTCAGTTTCTCCGCAAGCATAAGAAAAAACCTGATTTTTCTCTTTGTATAACTTTTCGATAAACCGAAAGTTAAACTACTCCCACACATCCAGTTTTCTGTTCTTATAGTAATATTCCTTGTCTTTATCTCCAATCTCACGAATTACTTTACATGGAACACCATAAGCTACCACATTCGCAGGAATATCGCCTGTAACTACACTGCCGGCTCCGATTACAGAATTATCACCTATGGTAACTCCTGGCATAATTTGAGCCCCGGAACCAATCCACACATTTTTTCCAACATGAATCGGCAGATTATAAACATAGTGATGTTCTCTCAAAATGGGCAGTATTGGGTGTCCAGATGTGCTGAATACAACATTCGGAGCAATCAGGCAGTTATCTCCAATAAAAATATGCTCATCATCAACGAACGTCACATTAGAATTAAGATAGATACCTCTACCGAGATGAACATGTCTGCATCCCCAGTTTGCATTCAATGGCGTCTCAACCGTACAACCATCACCTATTTCCGCAAAAACTTCTTTTAAAAGATCCTGTCGTTTTTCTGTTTCTGTTGGCAAAGTCTGATTATACTCACGCATTTTATTCTGATAAATATGCTGATCTCCTAACAATGCCGGATCGTCGTAACAATAAGGAAGCCCTTGTTTTTTGCGTTCTACATTATCCATGACCATGTCTCCTATATTAAATTCCGATTGTAATCAACTATTTCGCACCTTAAGTGAATAATATTATATCAAATACCATGTCCCATTACAATTTTCGATTTTCTTTCATTCCATGCGCTTTTGCCCACGTAAAAAGGCTTCCGGGAAATATCCTCGGAAGCCTTGATTTTACTTACAATTTTTCAATTACTCGATGATAGTAGCAACACGGCCGGAACCAACGGTACGTCCACCCTCACGGATAGCGAAGGTAAGACCCTGCTCCATAGCGATCGGATGAATCAGTTCGATGGTCATCTCTACGTTGTCACCAGGCATGCACATCTCAGTGCCTTCCGGCAGATAAGTAACGCCGGTTACGTCAGTTGTTCTGAAATAGAACTGCGGACGATAGTTATTGAAGAACGGTGTATGACGGCCGCCCTCATCCTTGGTCAGTACGTATACCTGAGCGGTAAACTTGGTGTGGCAGGTTACGCTGCCCGGTTTTGCAAGAACCTGTCCGCGCTCGATGTCGGTTCTTCTGATACCACGAAGCAGTGCACCGATGTTGTCGCCGGCCTGAGCTTCGTCAAGCAGCTTACGGAACATCTCGATACCGGTAACGGTAGTCTTCTGAACCTCTTCGCTGATACCAACGATTTCAACTTCCTCATTCAGATGAAGTGTACCACGCTCTACTCTACCGGTAGCAACAGTACCACGACCGGTGATGGTAAATACATCCTCGACAGGCATCAGGAACGGCTGATCAGTCGCACGCTGCGGATCCGGGATATACTCATCAACGGTATCCATCAGCTCCATGATCTTGTCAGCCCACGGGCTGCTGGAATCCTCAAGAGCCTTCAGAGCGGAACCCTGAATAATCGGGCAATCTGTGAAGCCATACTCCTCAAGCTGCTCTACGATCTCCATCTCAACCAGCTCAAGCAATTCCTCATCATCTACCATATCGCACTTGTTCATAAATACTACGATATACGGTACGCCTACCTGACGGGACAGAAGGATGTGCTCCTTCGTCTGAGCCATAACACCGTCAGTAGCAGCAACTACGAGGATAGCACCGTCCATCTGTGCAGCACCGGTGATCATGTTCTTTACATAGTCAGCATGGCCGGGGCAGTCAACGTGTGCATAGTGACGCTTCTCTGTCTGATACTCAACGTGAGCGGTAGAGATAGTGATACCACGCTCTCTCTCCTCCGGAGCCTTATCGATGTTATCGAACTCCGTAAACTCGTTGCCTGCAACTCTCTCAGCCAGTACCTTTGTGATTGCTGCTGTCAGAGTTGTCTTACCATGGTCTACGTGACCGATGGTACCAATATTACAATGGGGTTTTGTTCTGTCAAATTTTGCTTTTGCCATTTTCAGGTCCTCCTTAAAATTTTGCCTTCCGGCAATCATCTCGATTTCGTTAAAACACTCGCATAAACCGATTATATTAGAAACGGCAGAGTATTTCAAGTTTTATTTTGCCTTATTAGAAATAATTTTCTCCTGAACGGATTTCGGCACCTGCTCATACTTCTCAAAGAACATGGAGTAGTTTCCGCGACCCTGTGTTCTGGATCTCAGATCCGTCGAGTAGCCGAACATCTCCGCCAGCGGTACATATCCTCTGACAATCTTGCCGCCGCCGAGGTCATCCATGCTCTCGATGCGTCCGCGACGGGAATTGATGTCACCGATAACATCGCCCATATACTCTTCCGGCATGGTCACTTCCACCTTCATGATCGGCTCAAGCAGAACCGGATCTGCCTTGCGCATGGCCTCTTTGAAGCACATGGAACCGGCAATGTGGAATGCCATCTCAGATGAATCGACTTCATGATAAGAACCATCGTAAACGGTAGCTTTCACACCGAGTACCGGGAATCCCGCAAGAATACCTGCCTGGGCAGCCTCCTCGATACCTTCGCCGACCGCCGGGATATATTCCTTCGGAATCGCTCCGCCGACCACTTCGGACTCGAACTTAAACAGCTCCTCTGCGTTCGCATCCATAGGCTCAAAGCGTACTTTACAATGACCGTACTGTCCGCGGCCGCCGGACTGCTTCGCATACTTGTATTCCTGGTCTACTGCCTTTGTGAAAGACTCTTTGTAGGCAACCTGAGGTGCGCCTACATTCGCCTCAACCTTGAACTCGCGGAGCAAACGGTCTACGATAATCTCCAGATGGAGCTCGCCCATACCTGCGATAATCGTCTGTCCCGTCTCCGGGTTCGTGTGTGCGCGGAAGGTAGGATCTTCCTCCGCAAGCTTCGCAAGAGCCTCGCCCATCTTGCCCTGACCGGCCTTGGTCTTCGGCTCAATCGCAAGTTCAATAACCGGATCCGGGAACTCCATGGACTCGAGGATGACCGGATGCTGCTCATCGCAGATCGTATCGCCTGTCGTCGTAAGCTTAAAGCCGACAGCCGCAGCAATATCTCCGGAATAAACCTTATCAAGTTCCTGTCTCTTGTTCGCGTGCATCTGCAGAATACGTCCCACACGCTCTTTCTTGCCCTTTGTCGCATTCAGCACATAGGAACCGGAATTCATGGTTCCGGAGTAAACACGGAAAAACGCAAGTTTTCCAACGAACGGGTCTGTCATGATCTTGAATGTGAGAGCGGAGAACGGCTCTTCATCAGAAGAATGTCTCTCAATCTCATTGCCGTCCAGATCCGTTCCCTTGATCGACGGGATGTCGGTCGGAGCCGGCATATACTCCACAACCGCATCGAGCATCTTCTGAACACCCTTGTTGCGGTAAGCGGAACCGCAGCATACCGGAACAGCGGTACACTCACAGGTAGCCTTGCGCAGTACTGCTTTTAACTCCGCCTCGGTAGGCTCCTCACCCTCCAGATACTTCAGGGTAAGGTCGTCATCCAGTTCGCAGATCTTCTCGATCATCTCATCGCGGTAAAGCTCCGCTTCATCCGCCATATCCTCCGGAATCGGAACAATAGAGATGTCCTCGCCCTTCTCATCGTTATAGATATAAGCCTGCATCTCAAACAGGTCTATGATACCTTTAAACTCGTCTTCTTTTCCGATTGGAAGCTGAAGACAGATCGCATTTTTACCCAGTCTGGTACGAATCTGATCTACTGCCGCGTAAAAATCCGCACCCATGATATCCATCTTATTGATAAATGCCATACGGGGTACGTTATATGTGTCAGCCTGACACCAAACGTTCTCTGACTGAGGCTCAACACCGCCTTTGGCACAGAACACACCGACCGCACCGTCCAGTACACGAAGGGAACGCTCCACCTCTACCGTAAAGTCTACGTGACCGGGTGTATCAATAATGTTGATACGATGCTCCAGGGCGCCCGGTGCAGGCTTACACTCCTTCTGCAGGGTCCAGTGGCAGGTTGTTGCCGCGGACGTGATCGTGATACCTCTCTCCTGCTCCTGCTCCATCCAGTCCATGGTCGCAGTACCTTCATGGGTATCACCGATTTTGTAATTAATTCCGGTATAATAAAGAATTCGCTCAGTCAATGTGGTCTTACCCGCATCGATATGAGCCATAATACCAATATTCCTGGTTCTCTCAAGCGGATATTCTCTTCCAGCCATGATGAATTCCTCCTCTTAGAATCTGTAATGGGAGAAAGCTTTGTTCGCTTCCGCCATCTTGTGCATATCTTCTTTTCTCTTTACAGATGCACCTGTATTGTTTGCCGCATCCATGATCTCATTGGCCAGTCTCTCCGCCATCGTCTTCTCAGATCTCTTTCTGGAAAACATGGTCAGCCAGCGCAGCGCCAGTGTCTGGCGGCGTTCCGGTCTGACTTCGATCGGCACCTGATAAGTGGCGCCGCCGATACGTCTCGCCTTTACTTCGAGCACAGGCATGATGTTGTTCATAGCCTCCTCAAATACCTCGAGCGCCGGCTTGCCGGTCTTGTCTGCAACACGGTCAAACGCTTTGTATACAATTTTCTGGGCTACACCCTTTTTGCCGTCCAGCATGATATTGTTGATCAGCTTGGTAACCACTACGTCATTGTACACAGGATCTGCTAATACTTCTCTTTTCTGAGTATGTCCTCTACGTGGCACGGTCCTTCCCTCCTTAACCATTTTTTAGATTAAATCAACGGTACTCACATATCATTCTCTAATGTGTACATGCCGGAATCATGATGTATTTTAAATAGAATTCCAACACTTACAATAGGTCTGTCTGTGATACTATTGGTTTCGCAGCATTATTTTTTCGCTGCTTTCGGTTTCTTAGCGCCATACTTGGAGCGGGCCTGATGGCGGTTCGCAACGCCTGCCGTATCCAGTGTACCGCGGATAATGTGGTATCTGGTACCGGGCAGATCCTTCACACGTCCGCCGCGGATCAGCACTACACTATGCTCCTGCAGATTGTGTCCCTCGCCCGGAATATAACTCGTTACTTCAATTCCGTTTGAAAGACGAACTCTGGCGATTTTCCGGAGAGCCGAGTTAGGTTTCTTAGGCGTAGCGGTCTTCACTGCTGTACACACACCTCTCTTCTGCGGAGAAGAAGTGTCCGTGGTCTTCTTCTGCAGGGAATTGTAACCCTTCTGCAGTGCCGGCGCCGTCGATTTCTTAACCGATGTCTGACGACCTTTTCTTACTAACTGGTTAAATGTTGGCATTCTATTCACCTCCTGTATTTATTATAACTCTGATATGAAGTAAAACTTCCACATCAGAAAACACGTACAAAGAAATGCACGCTTGGTTATTATATTAAATACAAATATCGTTGTCAAGCATATTTTTCACCTGCCCCAAATTTTTTCAGTCAGCCAACATTTCTTTTACATTTATACTGCTGACCGGCTTTGTTTTCATATATTATACCCATAATTTCCACGGTGCGTTTCCCTTAGCCCAGATTTTTTCTAATATCTGTTTCTCACGGGCAGAATCCATACACTGCCAGTAACCGTCATGTTTATAACTCATCAGCTGTTCATCTTTTGCCAGCATCTCCAGCG
>Ga0192242_10022_pt1 | contig 78232 bp, 71 predicted proteins | sample Koala_Koa27_J3_FD_131235 | JGI IMG/M metagenome (GOLD analysis project Ga0192242, IMG submission 131235) | Enriched cells from koala feces incubated with labeled cellulose particles, San Francisco Zoo, California, United States - Koala_Koa2-7_J3 ...
ATGGTCTTGGTGACACCCGGAATTATGTTCACTACTTTGGTTACATACCCCACTGCCGAAAAAGTGAGTTTATTCCACCCTTTACGGGTTTCTACACTATAATGTCCGTCGTTATCCGTTATGCCTCCTACGCCTTTTCCCTCATAAAATACAGATAAATAAGGTATCGGCTTATTCGTCAACGAATCAGTTACAACGCCTTGTATATTCTGAGCTGATACCGAAATGCAGCATCCTAACAACAAAAATAGTAGAAATGACTTGATATATTTTGTCTTCATTCTTTTTACCGCTATTCTTTTAATGAGTCTGCAAAGTTAAGCATTAACTTAAAAGGAAGTTGCTAATATAAGCTAATAATTACAGAAATCATACATATTGACCACTAAATAGGTGAAATATAACAAACATAGATATTGGCAGACAGGCAGAGTAGAACATTGTCTATACTGAAAGAGTAATAAAAAAGGGGTCTTTTCACAAAGCCCCCTTTTTAAGCTTTCAATAGGTATTAGTTTTTTTTAAGGTAAAAAGATTGTTTTCAGGATAACGATGCAAATATCGAGCCTTTTTTTTAAACCTGCCAAATAAAAAAACTATGCCATACAACATGTTTTTAGATATTTCTGTCTTTTTTGGCAAAGTAATCATCAAAATGCTCTTTATTCGCCTCATTATGTGTACAAAGATAGGAAAAGTTTAGATTGATACAACATTTTAATGAGTTTTTTCTTTTCCCAGAAAATGTTCATCCACTTTATCAGAGTGTTTCAGCACCTTTGCATCTATAAAGAAAACAATTTCTTCGGCTATGTTAGTTATGTGATCTCCAGCACGTTCCAGTTTGCGAATGACGGTTCCAAGCTCTAAACAAGTCTGAAAACTATCCGAATGTGTTTCTAAATATTTAGTTAGTACGGCAGGGGCTTCTGCATTGATTCCATCCAATAAATTGTCTTTGTTGAATACCTCCAATGCCAATTCCAGGTTTTCTTCGTTCAAGGCATTCTTTGTCATTTCGAGCATGTTGAGCACTTGCCTCAGCATTTCTTCAATACGCAAATCGCGGAGCAGATCGCTATCCAGTGCTGTTTCTTCACTTCGCACGATAAAGCGGGCAATGCCTTCGGCAAAATCTCCCAAACGTTCCAAGTCACTATTTATCTTGAATATGGCAAGTACGAAACGCAGGTCTATGGCGACGGGGTTATATAGGGCGATGGTATCTTCTACATCGCTATCTATTTTCAACTCGAAAGCGTTTACTCTTTTCTCGCGAACTATTACTTGCCGGGCTTGGTCGCGACTAAAGGTTAGTACGGCCTCTCCTGCCCTGTCCAGTTGGTTGTACACCAATGTCCACATCTCGTTCACTTCTTTTTTCAGTGATACGAGTTCTGATTCTATAAATTTCACCATATTGTTTTTCTTTTCTTGTTTATTGAACTTATATAGGTATGCTTCACTGTAGGGGCAGGTTGAATCTGCCCGAAAACACAAAAGAACCGTTATCGGGCGGATTCAATCCGCCCCTACAGTGTATGTATGAATCATCCGAAACGTCCCGTAATATAATTCTGAGTCGCCTCCTTACCCGGATTCGTAAAGATCTTCTTAGTAACATCATACTCCACCATATTCCCCATATAGAAGAAAGCCGTCTTGTCACTGACGCGGGCAGCTTGCTGCATATTATGAGTCACTATAACTATGGTATATTCCTTTTTCAATTCATGAATCAATTCCTCCACCTTTGCTGTAGAAATAGGATCGAGCGCAGAAGCCGGCTCATCCATCAATAGCACGGAAGGCGATACTGCCATGGCACGCGCTATGCATAACCGTTGCTGCTGCCCACCGGATAGAGCAAATGCAGATTCCTTCAATTTATTTTTCACTTCATCCCAAAGGGCAGCGCCTTTCAAGGTTTCCTCCACCCTGTGGCGGATAAATTCATTATCTTTCACTCCATTCACCCGGAGCCCATAAGCTACATTCTCAAAGATACTCTTGGGGAACGGGTTAGGGCGTTGAAACACCATACCTACCTGCTTGCGCAACTCATCTACCTGCACAGATTTATTATAGATATTCTTTCCATTAATCAGGATCTCTCCCTCCAGGCGCGAACCGGGAATCAAGTCATTCATGCGGTTGAACAAGCGAAGGAAAGTAGACTTTCCACAACCGGAAGGACCAATAAAAGCCACCACCGATTTTTCTTCAATCGCCATGCTAATATCTTTCAATGCCTGAAAATCTCCATAGAAGAAATTTACGTGCTTTGCATCTATCTTATTCATATATATATTATAGATTAATACGTTTTTACTTTGTCAGAGAAATACTTGCGAAGTGCATTTGCCAACAGATTGATAATTAAAATAATGGCAATCAGTACCAATGCCGTGCCATAAGCCAATGGTAATTGTGACTCCATATCCGTTCCACTGGTAGAAATCACATAAAGATGATAAGGCAATGCCATACATTGATCCAGAATGCTATGCGGAAGTTGCGGCAGGAAATAAGCGGCACAGGTGAACAGGATAGGCGCCGTCTCACCCGACACACGTCCCAAAGCCAAGATCAATCCCGTAATAATATTAGGCATACCCATCGGAAGAATGACATGCCATATGGTTTGCAGCTTGGTAGCTCCCAAAGCAAGACTTCCTTCACGATAACTGTCGGGTATAGCCTTTAACGCTTCTTCGGTAGTTCGTATCACCAAAGGCACACATAGCAAACCTAATGTCAACGAACCTGCCAGGATGCTATCACCGAATCCCATATATTTCACAAAAAGCGCCATGCCGAATAAACCGAATACGATGGAAGGGATACCACTCAGGTTATTGGTCATTACCCGGATAAAGCGCACCAACTTTCCCTTTGGCGCATACTCGTTCATATAAATACCACTCATTACTCCTACCGGGAAGGCAAACAGCGCACTGCCTATCATCAGATAGAATGTACCGACGATAGCAGGCCAAATACCTCCACCCGTCATACCATCACTGGGGGCTGTTGTCAGAAACTCCCAACTGATGACTCCTATACCTTTATATATAATAAAGCCCAAAATGGCAAATAGAATGAGTACTATGCTGTAACTTAGCAGTTTGAAAAGCCCGAAGGCAAACCATTGAGAGCGTCTCTTGCGGGCTCCCTGGTTATTTGGAAAAACTGTTTCTTTCATATATGTATGGTTTTGAATGAATCTACAAATTGATTTGTCTAAAGAAGACATCGCGCAGCCTCCCCCTTTTGAAGGGGGATTTAAGGGGGATGTTCTCCTTTGTACGGTTACTCTCTGTAGTAAGATACTTCATCATTCCAAGAGAACATCCCCCTTGCCCCCTTCAAAAGGGGGAGGCTGCGCGATGTCTTCCTACCAGTGCAATTTTATTCATTTTTCATCCCGCTTTACCTCCGATACCCGGACCCGTTTTTGATGAAATATATTCTACACTAAAATTGATAATCATTGTAATAAAGAACAGTACCACCCCCAACAGAAACAGAGCCTCATAATGCGCCCCTCCTGCGGGAGCCTCTCCCAATTCTGCCGCAATAGTTGCCGGAATGGTACGAAGCGGCTCCAAGATAGTAGTCGGAATCACAGCCGCATTTCCGGTCACCATCAGCACTGCCATCGTTTCACCTATCGCACGTCCTATTCCCAAAACAACTCCCGAAGTTATTCCGGAGATAGAAAACGGTATTACCACCTTATATATAGTCTGCCACCGGGTAGCCCCCAACGCAAGGCTCGCCTCACGCATGGCACGCGGACAATTCCGCATCGCATCTTCACTCACCGTAATAATAGTAGGCAGAGCCATTATAGCCAAAACGATACTACCCGCCAACCCCGTTTCGCCGACAGGCAGATTAAAAACTTTCTGGATAAGAGGTACAATGACAATCAACCCGAAGAAGCCATACACCACCGAAGGAATGCCACTCAATAATTCAATAACCGGTTTCAGAAAACTGCGTGTCCGCTGATCTGCCACCTCGGACATATACACCGCCACCGACAATCCAAACGGCAAAGCAAACAGAATAGCAAAAAAACTGACCCAAAGCGTACCCATAATTAACAGCAGGAAACCGAACTGAGCCGCCGGAGTAGCCGTAGGAAACCACTCTTTTCCCGCAAAAACCTCAGCAAAGGATATATTTTCATCTTTCAGCAAATGCCCCGGAAAATCTTTTTCAATGAACCTGGAAGGAACAAAGGCTATGATACCGGGATTATTCCTAACAATCTCTCCGATACACCAGGCTGCTTTCTCATACTCAGCTCCCAGTTCTTCTTCCGGGAAATAAGAAGTAATATCTTCCAGTCGAAACACCTTTATGTCTGCATCCGGCCCGCCTAGTACCTTCCAATTGGTTATTTCTTCATCAAATATATTTTTAATTTGTGCAGCACTTAGTTCCTGAACGGGATTCACCTTATTCACCGCCAAGACATAGCCTTCGTCTATCACCTTCTTATTAAAAAGCCCCAACGCTTCGGCAAACAGGAATACAACAATCAGCAAAATAGTGATACTTGTCATAAAGCCGCTACATGTCAGTATCCCCTCTACAATCTTTTCCCAAACTCGTTTCATACAATCTTAGTATTAATAATCAGTGCAAAAAAAAGTCCTTTTATATTAAGGTAGTATGAAAGAAGGTTGAAGTATTTGCTACATTTATATTACAAACGTATTACAACACCTTTCATTTACGTGTAACCGAATCGTAACATATAAGTAAAACGAATGACACACCAAAGTGCTTTCTTTGCATACGAATTAATATAAGAACGATATGAATCACTTGAAAGCCATATTTCTCTTTGTTTTATTGGTTTGTAGTCTGAATATCACCGCACAGCGCATCAAAGGCAGCGACACTGTGCTCCCCCTCTCACAGGAAACAGCAGAAATCTTTATGAAGACCTATCCCCACCAACGTGTCACGGTGACAGGTGGAGGAACCGGAGTCGGAATATCAGCCCTGATGAATAATACAACCGATATTGCAATGGCTTCCCGTCCCATAAAATTCAGCGAAAAGATGAAGCTGAAAGCTGCCAAGCAGGAAGTGGAGGAAGTAATAATAGCCTATGATGCGCTTGCCGTAATCATAAATCCGTCCAATCCTGTCGATAAACTGACGCGCCAGCAGTTGGAAAACATTTTCCGTGGTAAAATCACTAACTGGAAACAAGTGGGAGGTCCCGACAGGAAGATAATTGTCTACTCGCGCGAAACGTCTTCGGGTACATACGAGTTCTTTAAAGAAAGTACCTTGAAAAATAAGAATTATATGAGTAGCAGCCTGTCTATGCCTGCAACCGGAGCCATCATCCAATCGGTGAGCCAAACCAAAGGAGCCATCGGCTACGTGGGACTTGCCTACCTATGCGACCGGGTGAAACCTGTTGCCATTTCGTATGACGAAGGTAAACATTATGTATTGCCCAATATGGAAAACGGCAGAAAGAAACTTTACCCTGTAGTAAGACCGCTTTATTTCTACTATAATACAGAGAATAAAGAAAAAGTGACACCATTCATTGAGTATGTCCTATCAGAGCAAGGACAAAATATTATAAAAGAGGGTGGATATATTCCCGTGAAATAAAGGAAATCCCAAAAAGAATGTGTACTTTTGCGGCAAAAGTGTAAAATTGATATCACTATGACTGAAATGAACGCTACAGAAGCTACAGAGAAAAAAAGTCTGAACTTCATTGAACAGGCAGTTGAGAACGACCTGAAGGAAGGTAAAAACGGAGGAAAGGTGCAAACCCGCTTCCCGCCCGAGCCAAACGGCTACCTGCACATAGGTCACGCAAAAGCCATTTGCCTGGATTTTGGGATAGCTGCACGCTATGGTGGCGTATGTAACCTGCGTTTCGACGACACCAACCCGACCAAAGAAGATATGGAATACGTGGAAGCCATCAAGGAAGACATCCAATGGCTGGGATTCCAGTGGGGAAACGAATATTATGCATCCGATTACTTCCAGCAATTATGGGATTTCGCAGTAAATCTGATAAAGGAAGGAAAGGCTTATATAGACGAACAAAGTTCCGAACAGATTGCAGCACAGAAAGGTACCCCCACACAGCCGGGTACCGAGAGTCCTTATCGTAACCGTCCGGCAGAAGAAAGCCTGGAATTGTTCAACAAGATGAACAGCGGTGAAATAGAAGAAGGAAAAATGGTGCTCCGTGCCAAAATAGACATGGCAAGCCCCAATATGCACTTCCGTGACCCCATTATCTATCGTGTGGTAAAAACTCCGCACCACCGCACCGGTGAGATTTGGAAAGCATACCCCATGTATGACTTTGCACACGGACAGAGTGATTACTTCGAAGGAGTAACGCATTCATTGTGCACCTTGGAATTTGTACCTCACCGTCCTTTGTACGACGTATTTGTAGACTGGGTAAAAGAAGGCAAAGATCTGGACGACAACCACCCCCATCAGTATGAGTTTAACAAACTAAACTTGAACTATACCCTGATGAGCAAGCGTAACTTGTTGATTCTTGTAAAAGAACACTTGGTAAACGGTTGGGACGATCCCCGTATGCCGACTCTCTGCGGTTTCCGCCGTCGCGGTTACTCACCGGAATCTATACGCAAGTTTATTGACAAAATAGGCTATACCACATATGATGCTTTAAATGATTTTGCATTGCTGGAAAGTGCTGTACGCGAAGACTTGAATACCCGTTCAACCCGTGTATCCGCCGTTATCAATCCGGTGAAACTGATTATTACCAACTATCCCGAAGGACAGGTGGAAGAAATGGAAGCTATCAACAATCCCGAAGACGAAACAGCAGGAACACATACCATTGAGTTCAGCCGCGAACTGTGGATAGAGCGCGACGACTTTATGGAAGATGCACCGAAGAAATATTTCCGTATAACTCCGGGACAGGAAGTACGTCTGAAAAACGCATACATTGTAAAATGCACCGGTTGCCAAAAAGACGAAAACGGCAATGTCACCGAAGTATATTGCGAATACGATCCGGACAGCAAAACAGGTATGCCGGGTAGCAGCCGAAAGATAAAAGGTACCATCCATTGGTTAAGTTGCGCCCACTGCCTGCCTGCCGAAGTACGCCTGTACGACCGTTTATGGAAAGTGGAAAACCCGCGCGATGAAATGTCTGCTATCCGCGAAGCCAAAAACTGTGACGCACTGGAAGCAATGAAAGAAATGATTAATCCGGACTCTTTAAATATCCTGACTAATTGCTACGTTGAAAAATATCTGGCAGATGCCAAGCCATTGGATTACCTCCAGTTCCAACGCATCGGCTATTTCAATGTAGACAAAGAATCAACCCCCGAACACTTGGTGTTCAACCGCACCGTATCCCTGAAAGATACCTGGAGCAAGATTAATAAATAACAAAACAAGCTTATGAGAAATGAAATGTCTTCTTATTTTGAAGACCCGGAATTTAAAGAATCATTAGCAAAATATGAGGGTATGGTGGAGAACCATACCCCCACTTATTTTGACGCTGATGAACTGACTGACATCGCCGAATATTACACCTCAAAAGGAAGACACAAAGATGCTGACAAAGTGATAGACTTTGCCCTCCAACTACACCCCAATGATACTGATGCATTGATATTCCGGGCACGTTCACTGGCCTTGAAAGGAAAATTAAAAGAAGCCTACATGGTAGCAGACCTCATTGAAGACAGCACAGACCGGGAAGTAAAGTTCTTAAAATCAGACCTATTGATGGAAGAAGACCGTATGGAAGAGGCCAATGAAAACTTCAAGCAACTGGCTCTGGCCGAAGATAATGACCTGGATACGCTGATAGACATTATAATAGATTATATTGATGTCAATCAAGAAAAATATGCTGAAGAATGGCTTGTTTATTTGGCTAAATATTTCGACATGCAGAAACTTCCGGAAAAAAATCAGCGCTTCCGCGATTTATTGTGTGACTATTATACCACTTTCAACAAACCGGAACTGGCTATTCCCTTTTTGCGCATGACGTTGGATAAAAAGCCCTATTCCATCACACATTGGATTGAATTGGGTAAATGCTATCTGCAACAGGGCAATCATGAAGAAGCTCATGAGGCATTTGATTTTGCATTGGCTATAAATGACAAGGATGAAGATGCACTGGCCTTAAAAGCATTTACTTATAAACAATGCAGCAACCTGGAGGATGCCATTCACCTGTACAAAAAACTGGTGGAAGTAAGCGGTAACCGGTTACGCCCGCTGCTGACACTCGCCAAGACTTATTTCGAAGCGCGAGACTATCAATCGGCATTGAAACACATGCAGGAATTAATGGAAAGGAAATCCGAATTTAGCAAATATGAACAAGCCGAATTGCACGTCACCCTTGCCTTATGCTATGCCGGAGCAGGTAACCCGACAGGAGGATATGAACATATCCGCATAGCTAAAGACTTGAACGGAACGGATGCTGAAAATTGTGTACACATAGGCCAGTTCTATTTAATGGATGAAGATCAGGAAGATGCTGCTGTCCGCGAATTTGATTATGCCCTGGAGCATGTGCCTGATGATGAACGATTCGACACACTAATCGTAATTGCATCAGTATGTTTTGATTTGCGTAAGCTAGAGCTCGCTGCAAAGTATTTTGAACAGATAAACAGTGAGTTCCCCAATGCATCCAAAGCGACTTATTTTTTCCTGGTTTATTGCTATTTTTATTTGCAACAGATAGCTCCCTGTATGCGTTATCTGGCAAAAATAAAAACAGAAGTTCCCGATATGTATGAAAGCCTTGGCTCTGATGACGGACTGATAACAGATAAACGATTCAATGAATTATTGCGTGAATTGAAGGAAAATATCAGTAATGGACAAATAGATTTAAGCAAGTATTTATAATCGTTGGCCAGATCTGTATTATTCATATTGGGATAGAAATGAATGAATTTTAGACAGAAGAACAAAAGAACATAAAATTGCATTGTCCTAAGGAAGCATTGCGCAGCCTCTCCCCCTTTTGAAGGGGGATTTAAGGGGGAGGCTGCGCTGTCTTTTCCAACAAATGCGACTATGATTTAAAACCGAACAAATAACAACATAATGAATAGAAATTTTAAAGATTACAGTCTATTAATTCTGAAAGGTATGGGAATGGGAGCGGCAGACGTCGTTCCCGGAGTCTCAGGAGGTACAATAGCCTTTATCGTAGGCATATACCAAGAATTGCTTGACTCCATCAAAAGTATCAACAAAAACAGTTTGAAATTACTCTTTACAGGTAAACTTCTAGAGTTTTGGAAAGCGATAAACGGTAGTTTCTTACTATCGATTGTCGGTGGTATCGGCATCAGTGTATTTTCTTTAGCGAAGATCATTACTTGGCTGTTGGCTACCTATCCTATTTTAGTGTGGGCTTTCTTTTTCGGTCTGGTTTTGTCTTCTATCTATTTTGTATCAAAAGATGTAAAGCAATGGAACTGGAAAACTATACTCAGCTATATATTGGGTATTGTGGCCGCTTATTTCATCACTGTGACTACTCCGGCTGAAACTCCGGACAACTTATTCTTTGTCTTCATATGCGGAGCCATTGCTATCTGCGCCATGATTCTGCCGGGCATATCAGGAAGCTTTATTCTTGTACTTTTAGGCAAATATTTCTATATCATGGAAGCCGTCAAGACACTTAATATTCCGGTCATGTTAGTTTTTATGTGCGGAGCCGTTCTGGGAATCACCTCTTTCTCCAGGCTTCTCTCTTTCAGCCTACGAAGATTCCATGATACTACTATTGCAGTATTAGCCGGATTTATGCTGGGCTCCCTCAACAAAGTATGGCCTTGGAAAGAAACTATAGAAACGTACATAGACAGTCATGGGGCAATCAAACCACTGATCGAAAAAAATATTCTTCCCAATCAATTCCTTTGGGAAGCAATCGGACTGATGCTTGTTGGGTTCTTCCTTGTTTATTTCCTCGAAAAGTTATCTATGAAAGGAAATAAGGCTTAAAAGCACAAAAGAAAAATCGATATGGAGAAAACCTTTTGCTATATAAAATTGTTATAATTACAAATACAAAATTTAATCAATGAAATTATGGCAAAAACAGCATTTAAAGGAGCACCGGTAACTTTAGCCGGTAAGTTTGTAGAAGTAGGAAGTGTAGCTCCCGAATTTACATTAGTAAAAGGCGATTTAAGTAACTATACATTAAAAGACGGTAAAGGCAAATATTTGATTTTGAATATCTTCCCGAGCCTTGACACCGGCGTTTGTGCTACATCAGTACGCAAGTTTAACCAACTGGCTGCTAATATGCCCAACACTGTCGTATTGGCTATCTCTAAAGATCTGCCGTTTGCACAAGGTCGTTTCTGCACTACCGAAGGTATTACAAATGTAGTTCCTTTGTCTGATTATCGCTATACTTCGGACTTTGCAGAAAAATATGGTGTACTGATGACGGACGGCCCATTGGCAGGATTGCTGGCACGCTCCGTTGTAGTGATTAATCCGGAAGGAAAAGTAGTTTATACGGAATTAGTTCCTGAAATTACTCAAGAACCGAATTACGAAGCTGCATTGAAAGCCGTGAAATAAATTCAGAGTTCAAAAAGAACCGCTATGTTTTCTGAAAGGTTTCCTGTGTGTTTTATCAAACAAACAGGAAACCTTTCAGGAGATGACGGGAGACCTTTCCGGAACACACAGGAAACCTTTCAAGTCTTAAACTAACATGAGTTCGATATAAGAAAATTCATAGTCGAAAGTATTTTCATCCCCTCTTGAGAGGGGATGAAGTTACATTCGACTATCATTCCCTTTACAAAACTAAGACAAATACCATTGGTACATTCTGTGCACTCCTTCTTCTATATCTATCTTATGTTGCCAGCCTAATGCATGCAATTTGCTTACATCGGTCAGTTTACGCATGGTACCATCGGGTTTTGTAGCATCAAAAGTCAATTTACCTTGATACCCCACTGCATTTACTATCATACCCGCCAATTCACTGATCGTTATTTCCTTTCCTGTACCGATATTAATGTGGCAGTTACGAATATCTTTAGCGCCCGGTGTGTATGTATCTTTAAAATCTACATGCCCCATGATATAAATGCTGGCATCAGCCATTTCTTCGCTCCATAAGAACTCACGCAGCGGTTTGCCTGTACCCCATAAAGTCACTTCCTGCTCGGTAATGCCATACTTTTTCAGGACGGTAAGAATCTCTTCACGTGTACTTGTACCGTTTACACCCTCTACCGAACGAAGATTCATATCCTTGCGCACAGCATCCCAATCTCCTTCATGCAAACATTTACCCAAATGAATCTTACGAATCATGGCAGGCAGTACATGACTGTTTTCCAAATGAAAATTATCATTCGGACCATAAAGATTGGTAGGCATTACAGCTATATAGTTCGTGCCATACTGCAAATTAAAGCTTTCACACATCTTCAACCCTGCAATCTTGGCAATGGCGTATGGTTCATTGGTGTATTCCAAAGGAGAAGTGAGCAAAGCGTCTTCCCGCATCGGCTGCTGTGCGTCACGCGGATAAATACAGGTGCTCCCCAGGAATAAAAGTTTCTTCACATGATGACGAAAGCTCTCACCAATCACATTCTGTTGGATTTGCAGATTCTGATAAATGAAATCGGCACGGTAAAGGCTGTTTGCCATGATACCTCCCACATGAGCTGCTGCCAGTATCACATATTCGGGTTGTTCCTCATCAAAGAATTTCTTTACAGCCTGTCCATTCAGCAAGTCAAGTTCCTTATGAGAACGGCCTACTAAATTGGTATATCCCTTTTGCTGCAAATTATTCCATATAGCAGAGCCCACCAATCCACGGTGGCCTGCTACATATATCTTGGCTGCTTTCTCCATTATTCTTCTACTTGCGCCTTTAAGTACAGCTTCTTCACAAACTTCATATCATGTTTTACCATGATGCTTACCAGTTCAGGGAAAGAAGTCTTGCACGGATTCCATCCCAGTAAGGTTCTGGCCTTGGTAGGATCACCCAACAACTGCTCTACTTCGGCAGGACGGAAATATTTCGGATCAACTGCCACCAGTTCTCTGCCCGTAGCTACATCAATACCTTTCTCATCTACACCCTTGCCTTCCCAACGAAGTTCGATACCCACTTCCCGGAATGCCAATGTACAGAATTCGCGTACAGTATGGTATTCTCCGGTTGCAATTACAAAATCTTCGGGGGTATCGTGCTGAAGAATCAACCACATACATTCTACATAGTCTTTGGCATATCCCCAATCGCGCAATGAATCCAGGTTACCTAAATACAGTCTGTCCTGAAAACCTTGTGCTATGCGGGCTGCCGCCAATGTTATTTTGCGGGTAACGAAGTTCTCACCACGGCGTTCACTCTCATGATTGAACAGAATGCCGTTTACAGCAAACATACCATAGCTTTCGCGATAATTCTTGGTTATCCAAAAACCATATTGCTTGGCAACGCCATATGGGGAACGGGGATAGAAAGGAGTCGTTTCTTTCTGAGGAACTTCCTGTACCAATCCGAACAATTCGGAAGTAGATGCCTGGTAAATCTTTGTTTTCTTTTCCAATCCCAGAATGCGCACCGCTTCCAGCATACGCAATGTACCCACCGCATCGGCTTCCGCAGTATATTCAGGCACATCAAAGCCTACCTTTACGTGGCTCTGTGCGGCCAGGTTATAGATTTCATCGGGCTTTACAGCCTGAATAATACGTATCAATGAGCTACTGTCCGTCATATCGCCCCAATGCAGATTCACTAAACGTGTTTTTTGCATATCACGAACCCATTCGTCCAAATAAAGATGTTCGATACGACCTGTATTAAATGAAGAAGAACGACGCAAAATGCCGTGAACTTCATATCCTTTTTCAATCAAAAACTCTGCCAGGAATGAACCGTCCTGACCTGTAATACCCGAAATTAAAGCTACTTTTTTCATTATCTATTATTATTCTCTCCTCCGGAAAAGAGGAAATTCTTATTCCGCTGAAAATTCCTTGATGCGCTGTTCCTCACTCAGCCTACAAATGAGTAAAGTATGATCTTTCTCTGCTATAATGTAACCATCAAGTCCCTGCACCACTACTTTCTTTTCTTGTGTAGTATGAATAACACAATTACGTGTTTCATACAACTTAATATTCTCCCCTATCTGAGTATTATTCTGCGCATCCTTAGGAAGATTTTCGTGCAATGAACCCCATGTTCCCAAATCGCTCCATCCGAAGCTGGCAGGGAAAACAAAAATCTCATCCGCTTTCTCCATAATGGCATAGTCCACAGAAATGTTCTCGCACAAAGGAAAATTCTGATTGATCATCTCCTGCTCCTTGTCTGTATAATAATAAGGAAGAAGACGCTCAAAAACCTTAGAAATTCCCGGTTGATAAACGCGCAGGGCATTCACTACAGTATTGACATTCCATACAAATATTCCTGCATTCCAAAAGAAATTATTCTTTTGAATATAGCGTTGTGCAGTCTCGTGATTTGGTTTTTCCTTGAATGAATCTACACGATATATTTCCTTATTTGCAGTAGAAGATGTACTCAAATCAGCCTCTATGTAGCCATAGCCGGTTTCGGGACGGGTAGGCTTCATGCCCAAAGTCAGAATCGCATCAGAATCAGCCGTAAATTTCATTGCAGAATTAACCACCCGCCGGAACTCTGCTATATCCATTACAATATGGTCACTGGGAGTTACCACCATATTGGCTTTGGGATTACGTGCTTTGATTTTCCAGCTTACATAGGCAATGCAAGGTGCCGTATTGCGGCGACAAGGCTCACGCAAGATATGATCATCGGCAATATCCGGCAATTGCTGCTTTACTGTTTCCGCATACTTTTCAGATGTCACCACCCAAATATTTTCCGGAGGACAGATGCCCTGAAAACGATCGGCTGTTAACTGAATTAACGTACGCCCGCAACCTAATACGTCTATAAATTGTTTAGGGTAATCAGGTGTGCTCATGGGCCAAAAACGGCTCCCAACACCTCCGGCCATGATCACGAGGTGATTATTATTGATATTCATATGGTCATTTATTACGTTGTATGTCCGCAAAGATAAGTATTATTTTTAAAAAAAAGTATTGTATATTGATTTATATATCCTATATTTGCATACAAGTAACATTTTTTTGTCATGAAGCAACCTACAACTGAAAACTCTGATATAATTAAACTAATAGCAATATTAGGAGATTTCTTCTTATTGAATCTGTCTATGGTACTTGTGTTTTTTATTCTTCAAGGAATACATCCACAGGCTATTACTCATATATCTATTAAGACCTATTTATTAACTTCTAATCTATGCTATATTCCTTGTATTTCTATATTCGGAGTCATACTGCATAATCGTATTGTACGCCCGGAGCAGATTGTCGGACGCCTTCTTGGCACTATTAGCTTACATATCGTTATATTCCTTACTGTATTGGTTATTATCAAAGTCGATAATTTCTCCCGCATTTATCTGTTAGCCTTTTATCTGTCATTCATACCTCTGGCTATTGGCTGGAGACTAACATTGCGCTTTATTGTGAAAATGTATCGCCGCAGTGGCAGAAACCTGCATACCACCGTGTTAATAGGGGACGGAGATAATATGGTAGAACTATATCATACATTGAATGACTTGACTTACGGATACAGAGTATTAGGTGTATTTTATGATGAGGAAGAGTCTAATTACCCAAAAGAAATACCCTATAAAGGCACTGTAAACCAAGTATTTGAATGGCTATCTCACAACACTGTGCACGAACTCTATTGTGGTCTGCCGTCCAGCCAAAAGGACGATATACTATCCATCATGAATTACTGTGAGAACAACCTTATCCGCTTCTATAGCGTTCCTCACGTGCGAAATTATATCAAACGCCAATTACAGTTGGAATTATTAGGCGAAGTACCTGTTCTATCCATCCGTATCGAGCCTTTACAGAACCCTATAAACAGACTGGCAAAACGGTTATTTGATTTGACAGTTTCCTCCTTATTTTTACTTACAATATTTCCGTTTATGTACCTTATCGTAGGTTTTATTATTAAAATAACCTCACCTGGTCCTATTTTCTTCAAACAGGAAAGAAATGGCGAAAACGGAAAAATTTTTAGATGCTATAAGTTCCGTTCGATGAAAGTGAATGCCTTATCTGATACTTTGCAGGCTACCCAGAACGATCCTCGCAAAACAAAATTCGGCAATTTCCTACGGAAAAGCAACTTGGACGAGCTTCCTCAGTTTATCAATGTATTTAAAGGAGAGATGTCCATTGTAGGACCTCGCCCCCATATGTTGAAGCATACGGAAGAATACTCTCAACTGATTAATAAATACATGATGCGCCACCTTGTAAAACCGGGAATCACCGGATGGGCCCAAGTCACCGGATATCGTGGAGAGACCAGAGCATTGCCTCAGATGGAAGGTCGCGTACGACGAGATCTTTGGTATATTGAGAACTGGACCTTCCTGCTTGATATTCGCATCATGATAAAAACTGTAGCTAATATGTTTCGTGGCGAGAAAAATGCCTATTAGCTTAAATTAAGAACTACAAAATTAGAAAAGATATGAAAGGTATTGTATTAGCCGGCGGTTCGGGAACGCGCCTCTATCCTATTACTAAAGGAGTATCCAAACAATTACTCCCTGTCTTTGACAAACCGATGATTTATTACCCTATATCTGTGCTCATGCTGGCGGGGATACGGGAAATATTGATTATCTCCACTCCCTACGACTTACCCAGCTTCAAAAGACTATTGGGTGACGGAAGTGATTTCGGAGTACGGTTTGAATATGCAGAACAGCCTTCGCCGGATGGACTGGCACAGGCTTTCATCATAGGTGAGGAATTTATCGGAAATGATTCCGTATGCTTGGTATTGGGCGATAATATATTCCACGGGAATGGTTTGTCAGCTATGCTAAAAGAGTCTGTACAAGCTGCTGAGATAGATAATAAAGCAACCGTATTCGGTTATTGGGTCAGTGATTCTGAAAGGTATGGTGTGGCAGAATTCGACAAAGACGGTAATTGTTTATCTATCGAAGAAAAGCCTACACAGCCCAAATCCAATTATGCCGTAGTAGGACTGTATTTCTATCCTAACAAGGTAGTGGAGGTTGCCAAGAATATAAAGCCTTCAGCACGCGGCGAATTGGAGATAACAACTGTAAACCAACAGTTTCTTCAGGATAAAGAGTTGAAGGTGCAAACATTGGGACGTGGCTTTGCATGGCTGGATACCGGTACTCATGATTCGCTGGCCGAAGCAAGTACCTATATAGAAGTTATTGAAAAACGTCAAGGGTTGAAAGTAGCCTGCTTGGAAGGAATCGCATTGCGGAAAGGATGGATTACCCCTGAAAAAATGCAAGAACTGGCCCAACCGATGCTTAAAAATCAATATGGACAATATTTACTCAAAGTAATAAAAGAATTGGGATCAAGATAATGGAAGTTATAAAAACAGCAATAGACGGGGCTTGTATTCTGGAGCCCCGTATTTTTAATGATGAAAGGGGATATTTCTTTGAAAGCTTTTCAGCACGGGAGTTTGAAGAAAAAGTATGCAAAACTACATTTGTACAAGACAATGAAAGCTTTTCAAGCTATGGAGTGCTCCGTGGACTGCATTTTCAGAAACCTCCTTTTACACAAAGCAAAATAGTACGAGTTATCAAGGGGGCTGTATTAGACGTAGCCGTAGATATCCGCAAAGGCTCACCGACTTTCGGACAGCATGTAGCCGTAGAACTAACCGGAGAGAATCATCGACAATTCTTTATACCACGCGGATTTGCACATGGATTTGCCGTATTGAGTGATGAGGTGCTGTTCCAATATAAATGTGACAATTTCTATGCCCCGCAAAGCGAAGGCGGCATTGCATGGAATGATCCGGATTTAAATATTGATTGGAGAATACCTGCCGACAAGATATTGTTATCAGACAAAGACAAGAAGCACCCAAAGCTAAAAGACTATCTGACCGACTTTGATTATAATCAAAAACTATATTGAAAATATAGCCCCCCCCGTTGGCGGAATAATATGGGCTGTCATCGCGCAGCCTCCCCCTTGGAAAGGGGGCAAGGGGGATATTCTCTTCGGAATGATAGTGTACTTATTACATAAAGCAACCGTAACAAAGGAGAACATCCCCCTTAAATCCCCCTTTCCAAGGGGGAGGTTGCGCGATGACAGCCCATATTTAATTCCGTCAACGAGTTATACCTTTTATTTCTTTTCCTCTTCCTGTGGAGCCTGCAATCCTTGCTTGAAATTTTCGAAGAATTCACGCCCGAATAATATCCAAGCAGAAACTCCTGCAACTGCCAAGAAGATAAATCCGAGAAGAATAACCTTTTTGCTAGTACCGGAAGGCAATAAAGGAACACTGGCCGGTTCTACAACCGCAAATACCGGTTTGGCCTCCTGCACTTTCGCACGTGCCACCTGTAATTGAGTGGCCACCTGAGTATATACCTGATAAGCCAAATTCATCTCATTCTGAAAACGCTCACGCTCAGTCAATGCACTTTGAAGGATTACACCTTTATTGGCATCCATGTAGTGAGCATAGTTTTGCTGGGCAGCATAGTACTCTTGCTGACACTCTTTGTAAAGCTGTTCCAAGTAGTTACAATCCTGCTGGGATTTAGAAACCCTGTAGGCAGTAATATATTCCTGGAGCTTAACAACCACAGTATCAGTAATAGCTGCCGTCACCATCGGGTCCTGCAAAGTCACCGTAACCGTTGTGATACCTGTCTTCTTATCTACATCGGCAGTAATCGCTTTACGCAAACTTTCTACTTTCTTTGCCTGTTCTTCCGTCAAGTGGAAAGGGTCCAGTCTGCTACCATCTTCTTCCACATCACTGGAGAAAAGAGACTTTATACCGCCAATAGCTGCTCCCGGCAATCCCAATACCGTTCCCCACCACGGAGACTTTTGTTCATCCAGATAAGCTACAAAAGTTGTATCCACAGTACCATCCAAAGTCCTGACGTGAGCATTGAACAACTCTAAAATAAACGGAGTAGAAGCCACAATATCCGGGAAAAGAGATACATTCAATGCATCTGCTTCACTACCCAGGCTCATGCCACCAATGCCCAGCATGGCAGCCATTCCCGACAAACTTCCCCCCCCGCTCTTTCCGGATTCGGGGGACAAAGTTACTTCAACAGTATATTGCTTCGGAATACTGAGAGCTATAATCACTCCTACAATAGCACCTATTCCCGCAGTTTTCAGAAGTACTTTACGAGCAGCCCATAACTTGCGGACATACTCCATCAAATCAATTTCCAGTTCTTCGTCTTCTTGCGGCTTAGCCTTATATTCATTATTTTCACTCATATCTTCTGCTTATTTTAACACATTAGCAATTGTAGCTATCATCACACCCAAAGTGCCCACAGAAGAGGCAATAGCCAACGTGCTTCCAAGACCACCCTCGCTCTTAGCTTTGACCGGCACTATGATTTCACATCCCGGTTCAACCATTTGTTTTCCAGAGGCTTTCACCTCTGCCACTTGCCCATTCATATATACAATGAATGCCTTTCTCTTACGAGCATTGTTAGCAAAACCTCCGGCCTGGCTCAAATAATACTCCACAGGTTTGCCCTCGTTGAATGCAACCGTATTAGGATACATCACGGCACCATTTATTTTCACCGTATTATTAAATTCCGGAACAACCAGACGGTCGCCTTCACGAAGTACGATGTCTGCATTGGACCCCGGAGTCTTCAGTGCTTTTTCCAAGTCGATGCCTACAGAAAAGATTGAATCCAGATTCAGTTTCAGAGAGTCTGTATTCGAAACATCCAGTTCACGCTTCATTATATTGAGCACATCCTGCATACGTTTCAGTTCTTCCTCATTTGCTTTACGCACCAGCTTTGCACCCTTTACATAAGCAAATTGAGTAACACCACCCGCTTTCTTAATAAGATCAGACAAACGTTCACTCTTATTAGTCAACGAATAAGTTCCGTTATAAAGCACCTCACCGTCTATTGATACATTAACTTGCTCTTGATATCCCGGACTACGGCGCACATACACCTGGTCATAAGGCTGCAAGATAAAGCCCGGCTCGCCATCAATCACAAAGCCATCCTTCAATGAGAAGGAATACATTTCACCGATAGTCGGAGTAGATTCAGTACTCTTATCATTCCTGATACGACGAGAGATATCTACGCGTACGGTTGAAGCAGATTCTTTCAAACCTCCCGCCTGAATAATGATATCCTCCAAGCTGGTATTATCAGCATAAGTATATTCTCCCGGACGGGCCACCTCACCAAACACAGTAATGCTACCTAAATCTTCCAAATCATGAATACTGGGAATATAAAGCACATCATTACGCTGCAAAGGTATATCGGGTTTTGTTCCATTCATGATTCCCTTAATATCTACCTGAATCACTTCCCGCGTCAAATTCTCACGTTCACGATGCAACACTGCACGGCCAGTAAAGGCATCTCCCATCAGCCCATCTGCTTTTTCCACCAACTGTCGAACAGTATTCAGAGCACCACCAAACTGATAAATACCCGGACGGTAAACGGCTCCCTTGATTTCCAACTTATTTTCAAAGCGATCCAGAATGGCTTCTACCGTAAGCACATCACCATCTTTTAGCTGAAATACAGAATAATCTATATCATCTATTGTATAAACCTGATATTCCTTTCCATTCTGACGAACCATACGGAGAGAACGTGTATAGGCATCACCGGAAAAACCTCCGGCATACTTCAATAAAGTAGCTACGCTTTCATTACTCTTCATTTCATACTTCATCGGACGCTTTACATTGCCTTCAAACTTTACCAATGCTTCATAAGGGGGAACAATGATCACATCTCCTTCTTGCAAACGAATATCATCACTTACCTTACCTTTCATTATAAAGTCATAAACATCGACTGTGGCTATCTTTTTACCTCCACGTACCACTTGAATAGCACGCAAACTACCAATATCACTCACACCACCCGCACGATAAAGTGCATGAAACACTGTTGCAAAAGAGGATAAAGCATAAGTGCCCGGTTGGAACACTTCTCCCATCACATTTACCTGGATGGTTCTGCTATTTCCCAATGTAACTTTAATCTGTGAAGACGGGTTATCGCTATCGATGCCGGCATATATCTTATTTAATTCTTTACGCAAATAGTTACCAGCTTCGGCAATAGTCATTCCATTCAGATATACCAAACCGATATCATTAATAGAAATGTATCCGTCAGGAGATATATTATCCCTGATAGTAGCTTGGTTGGTTCCCCAAATATCAATAATCACTTCATCTCCGGGACCTAAACGATAGTTAGGAGGAGTAGCCAGATTCAGGCTGGGTTCAAAAGTAAGATTCTTGGTATCAAAAATATCACGACCATATACGCGGTTTTCGATATCAATGGGCAACATGGACGGCATATTGCCGACATTCTGCATAGTATTACCGGACAAAACATCCCCGCCTTGTTGACCGTTAATGCCGATAGTCGGAGTTGAGACACCATTTATAGCGTCTTGCTGACCAAAATTGAAGTCTCTTTTTACATAATCTTCACCATCATTTTTCTCGCGCAGACGACTTTGATTCTGCATGGAGGCAGTTCCCTTCTCTGCAGAACTTATTTGTTGCTCATAGAGCTTTTTCACGCGCTGAGCTTGTTCTTGTGTCACTCCCTTACGGGCTAATTCAGTAGCAATCTGGCGTTGTTCTTTCCCTTGTTGCATTCCCGTCTTTACATATTCCAATACTTGCTGGTCACTCATAGACTGTTGTGCAAGCACTGTTCCCGATAAGGCGAATACTAAAAATAATAAGGATAATAGTCTTTTTATCATACAAATTCAATAAGCTTAGTAATTTAACAGCCGCAAAGGTAGATATTATTTTCGATATACGGGTGTTTTATTTCATAAATTATCCATCTAATTAATGTAAAAACGGCTGTACACCATGCAGGTGACAGCCGCTTCTTCTTCATATTCTTTATTTTTATTAGCAATACATATTTACGATAGCTTCGTACAATTCTTGCTTACCACTTACTTGCTTAGGTTCGCCATTCTTCTTAGCATATTCCACTACTTCTTCCAAAGTCAGCTTGCCATTCTCAAATTCTTTACCTTTACCATTGTCAAATGATGCATAGCGATCCGACAACATCTTGCAGTAAGGAGATTCATTCAACAGGGCAGCAGCACTTTCCAAAGCGCGGGCCATAGCGTCCATACCTGCAATGTGAGCGATAAAGATATCTTCCAAGTCTGTAGAGTTGCGGCGAGTCTTAGCATCAAAGTTAGTACCACCATTGCCCAGACCACCATTACGGATAATCTGCATCATTGCCTGAGTCAATTCATAATTATCAATCGGAAATTGGTCAGTATCCCAACCATTCTGATAGTCACCACGATTGGCATCAATGGAGCCTAACATACCATTGTCTACCGCTACAGCCAATTCATGCTCAAATGTATGACCGGCCAAAGTGGCATGGTTTACTTCAATATTTACCTTGAAATCTTTGTCCAAACCATGAGCCTTTAAGAAGCCTACAACAGTTTCCGTATCTACATCATACTGGTGCTTAGTCGGTTCCATCGGTTTCGGTTCGATTAGGAAAGTACCTGTAAAACCTTTGCTACGGGCATAATCACGAGCCATAGTCAACATCTGAGCCAAATGTTCTTTTTCACGTTTCTGATCAGTGTTCAGCAAAGACATATAACCTTCACGTCCACCCCAGAATACATAGTTAGTACCACCCAATGCTATTGTTGCATCAATCGCATTCTTAATTTGGACAGCAGCGCGAGCCACTACATCAAATTCAGGATTGGTGGCAGCACCATTCATATAACGTGCGTGACTGAATACATTAGCAGTACCCCATAACAATTTGATACCGGTTTCAGCCTGTTTCTGCTTAGCGTATGCAACGATTTCTTTCAGGTTAGCCTCATATTCTTCAATAGTGCCAGCTTCTTCACATAAGTCAACATCATGAAAGCAATAGTATTCGATACCCATCTTCTGCATAAACTCAAAACCTGCATCCATCTTGTTTTTAGCAGCTTGCACTTTATCCGAATCACCGTTCCAAGGGAATTGCTTGGTTCCGCCACCAAACTGGTCACCGCCTTCAGCACACAGAGTATGCCACCATGCCATGGCAAATTTCAACCAGTCTTTCATCTTCTTTCCGTTGATTACTTTCTCAGCATCGTAGTAACGGAATGCCATCGGGTTCTTACTCTCTTTACCTTCAAATTTAATCTTTCCTATACCGGGAAAATACTCTTTTGTAGCCATAATTCTTCTTGTTTTAAAATTCTATTGTTTCTATGATTAGTTTATCACTTTAATTATTCATCTTCCACATCAAGACATTGATTTTTCCAGATTAGATTTCCAACGGACATACGCATCATCATAAGCGGCGCGTTCTGCCACATTCGGCTCTATTACTTCCAGTTTTTCCAATGTAGAGAATGCTTCATTATTATCCTTATAAATACCCACACCCATGCCGGCACCCTTTGCGGCACCCACAGAGCCATCCGTATCATAAAGTTCAATCACAGCACCCGTCACTCCTGCCAGTGTCTCGCGGAAAATGGGACTCAGGAACATATTGGCATGTCCGGCATGAATCTTCTGAACGGGAATGCCCATCTGTTCCATGATGTCAATGCCATATTTAAATGAGAACACGATTCCTTCTTGTGCTGCACGGATAATATGCTGTTTCCCGTGGAGATTAAAGTTCACTCCACAAATAGAGCAACCTGTTTCCTTATTCTCCAGCATACGTTCAGCCCCATTGCCAAAAGGAAGGATACTGACACCCGCACTACCTATCGGAGCCTGTGCTGCCAATACATTCATATCACTATAAGAAATACCTTCGGGAGCTACATTACGTTTAATCCACGAATTCAAGATACCCGTACCATTGATGCAGAGCAATACCCCCAAACGGGTCTGTTCTGCCGTATGATTCACATGAGCAAATGTATTTACGCGAGACTTCGGATCATAATTCACTTCACCATTCACACCATAAACCACCCCCGACGTACCTGCCGTAGAAGCAATCTCACCCGGATTAAACACATTGAGCGACAATGCATTATTAGGCTGATCTCCGGCACGGTAAGTAACAGGAGTTCCTTCTTTCAACCCTAATTCCTTCGCTGCCCAGGCATTTACACGTCCCTGTTCTGCAAAAGTCGGTTTAATATCAGCTATCAATGAACGGTCAAAGCCATAATAATCCATCAGGAAACCAGCAACATTATTCGTCCGGAAGTCCCAAAACATACCTTCCGACAATCCTGATACAGTGGTACATATATCGCCGGTCAGCTTCATGGCAATATAATCACCGGGCAACATTATCTTATAAATACGTTCATAAATATCGGGTTCATTTTCCTTGATCCAGGCCAGTTTAGAAGCGGTAAAATTACCCGGAGAATTCAACAAATGAGATAAACATTGCGTCTCACCCAATGTTTCAAAGGCTTTCTGTCCATAAGGAACACCACGAGAGTCACACCAAATAATAGCCGGACGCAACACTTTCTGATCCTTGTCCACGCAGACCAAACCATGCATCTGATAAGAGATACCGATGGCAGCAATCATATCCGTAGCGACTCCACTTTCTGCCAGAATGGACTGAGTTGATAATTTCAGATTTTCCCACCAATTTTGTGGGTCTTGTTCAGCCCATCCGGGTTGAACAGCCAGGATAGCAGCTTCCGATTTAGGAAAAAATGCAGAAGAAACACACTTCCCTGTTTCCGCATTCACCAGACTTGCCTTTACAGACGAGCTGCCAATATCATAACCTAATAAATACATATTTATAAATTTAGAATGACGAGTTTTTGAATTATTTTCCTGTTTTATTATAAATCACACGATCAAATTTATAGTAACGTGCCGCCCTGTGAGACACTCCCACCTGACTTTCTTCCAAAGGCACTACATAAGGCATCAACGCTATTTTCTTGTGGAAGTTCCTGACGTCAAACACCTTATCATATATCAACTGATAAACCGTCCTCAACTGCGCAGCCGTAAACTTCCGGGGAAGTAGATCAAACATAACGGAAGGAGTATTTTCCACATAGTGACGTACATACACCAATGCGTCCTGCAGGATCTGCATATGGTCAAAAGCCAAACTTTTCAGTTCAGGAACCGGTTTCCAACAGGCATCATATTTATCAGACAACTGCTCGAAGCGTCTATCTATCTTCACCAACGTCAAATATGCGATAGTGACAATCCGATCAATTTTCTTGTCATCCAACCGATGAAATCGTTCCAACCACATCACATCTTTCGGATTACGTGTACGGTCTTTTGATCCATACGCCTTGAACTGAGTCAACTTCACATTTTTCAAACCGGTCAGCTCATTCAGTACTCGCTTGGCAGCTTCATCCAAATCTTCATCATCATAGATAAGGCTGCCCGGCAGCTTCATATTATTATACCCATCTTCCGGCTGTTCTCCCACCTGCCTGACCAGCAATACACGAAATTGTTCACCGTCAAACCCGATCAATACACAGTCTACAGATACATGTAGATTAATTGTCTGTTTCATTTCTGACATAGCATTATGACTTTTATCATTTACAGCGGCAAAGATAAACACTATTTTTCAAAGAAAACAAATCAAAAACAATATTTTTACCATGTTCTAAAACACTATTTTTCAAGATTATAAATATCATCTATCATACAATATCATTATTCATTCTTATCATACACAATACAATATATAATAAGCACTTATTATTTTGTCATTTGCCAGCCCGTCAAAAAGACATTTTATTCCATTCAGTACCCCTTTCAATCCACTTATTTTCAGAAAAACGCCATATAAACTAAAAAATTTATGGAATAAAGTTGGTTGTTAGCAATAAATTTCTTTCATTTGCTCATTAAAATCTAAATATTGCTCTATGAGAAAGAAAATTTTAGTATTGGACGACAAAATACAGATTGCAAAAGTCCTTTCTATCTATTTGGCTAGTGAATACGATTGTATTTGGTTACCGGATGGAGTTCAGGGAATGAAATGGCTTCAGGAAGGTAATATGCCAGATTTAATCATATCAGATATCCGTATGCCCGAAATGCGTGGCGATGATTTTCTGATTTGGATTAAAAGCAACGAATTATTTAAACACATTTCTGTTATTATGCTAAGCAGTGAAGACAGTACCAGTGAACGCATTCGCCTGTTGCAAGAAGGGGCGGAAGGCTATATTGTCAAGCCTTTTAACCCGATGGAATTAAAAATCAGAGTAAAGAAAATAATCGGCTAAATCAACTATGACCCACCTGCTCTACATAGGAAAAAACAAAAGCTTCTTGTCCCGGTTCGGAAAGGTTGAAGGTGTTCAGATGATTTATGCCCAAAATTATAGAGATGCCATTATTATTTGTATCAACCTGAAAGCACGCGAACACATCATAGTCCTTCACGAACAGGGAAATATAAATGAAGATATTAATAATATAGGTATCTTCCGAAAGAAGTTCTATCAAGGCTATGTGGTGCTCATTACGGATGGCTTGACAAAGGAAGAGAGTGAAGTCTACCTGAACAGTGGCATAAACGATACAATTAATTGGTCTATCACTACTGAACAGCTCAAGAAAAAAATAGAACTCATCAACAAAAGGCAAGAACTGCTATATACCCGCGAAAGGAAGAAAAAAGAAGTACAACGCTTTATCCTCCCTAAATGGAAACGCTTCTTTGATATCGTATTTTCCGGTATAGCATTAATCATATTGTCACCTGTTTTTCTGTTGATAACCATAGCTATACGCTTGGAAAGTAAGGGACCCATCATTTATAAATCAAAACGGGTAGGAAGCAACTACACTATCTTTAATTTTCTAAAGTTTAGATCCATGTATGTTGATGCCGACAAGAAGCTGAAAGATCTATCAGACCAAAATCAATATCAGCCGGATAATACAACAGTTGATCCTAAAGACTTCTCTATAGAAGATTTAGGAAATTTGATGATTAGTGATGATGGTGTTGTAGATGATGGCGGCATGTTGGTTTCCGATGATTTCATTATCCCGGAAAAAGAATTTGCCTTCCAACAATATATGTTGAAGGAAAGTCCTTTCGTGAAAATCGAAAAGGACCCGCGTGTCACGAAAGTGGGACGCATTTTGCGGAAGTATAGCTTGGATGAGTTACCTCACCTCAACTGATTAATATATTAAAAGGGGACATGTCCGTAGTTGGCAACCGTCCTCTCCCACTCTATGAAGCCGAACGCTTGACTAACGACGACAGCATCGAACGCTTCATGGCTCCTTCCGGACTGACCGGCCTGTGGCAGGTGGAAAAAAGAGGTGACTCAGGCAAATTATCTGCCAGAGAGCGCAAAGAATTAGATTTAAAATATGGACGCGAGTTCTCATTTGGTTTGGATATAAAAATCCTGTTTAAAACATTGACAGCTTTCATTCAAAAAGGGGACGTTTAAATAGATAATATTTAAGGAATAAAAAGGGGTTTATATGGGAAAATTATATTTCATAGTCATCTTTATGCTATGTTCTCTCGGTTGCCTGAAAGCACAGGAAGAACAAGGACAGCAACAGCAAATACAACAAAATGCTGTGACGCAAGATGATATTATAACGAATATGGATGTGGACTATGCAAAGATCAAGTTACCTCCTTTAAGTGTCCTTTATGAGAATGCACGTAGTACTCCCAGTATACAGATATTAGAGAAAGAGAAGCAGTTGCAGAAGAAATTATTAGCCAAAGAGAAAAAAAACTGGCTGGAATTCTTTAGCGCCCATGGTAATGTGTCTTATGGTATTGCAGATAATGTAGGAAGTTCTACAGATGTCAATACTCCCCTTATTTATCGATATGTTGGAACAGAGCAAACTTCATGGAACGTAGGAGGAAGTGTGAGTATTCCTTTTGAAAGCCTATTTGATATAAGAGGAAAAGTCAAGCGTCAACGCATTCAAGTAGATATTGCTGAGTTGAGGAAACAAGAGACTTATGAAAATCTAAAAATACAAATTGCTCATCTATATGTTCAGATTTTATCAAATATTGAAACATTGCAAAGATCAGCAGAGAATATTGCTTTATATAAAGGAGCTTCAGCCGTAGCAGAACAGGAATATAGAAATAGACGTACTACAATAGATGCTATAGCCGAAACAAAAGAAAGAGAGTTCGGTGCTAATCAAGCATTTGCTTCGTTGCGTTCTACGATTAATGACCAATTATTAATGTTGGAGATTATTTCACACACTCCGATATTAACGATTCAACATGAATTAAACCAAGAAGAAACAGAGTTAAAATAATATGGAACTATTCAGATATATAGCTAAATTCTTCTACCGTATCCGCTGGTGGATGGTATTATTACCATGCGTAGCAGGAGTAATTACTTGGTTTCTAACTAGGGATTTGGAAAAATCTTATGACGTAAAGACCACCATTTACACCGGTATCATCTCCGGATATAACGTAGATGCCACAGATACACGTAATGCAGAAGTACATATGAGCAATTTAATCAATATCATAACCACAGAGCGCACTCTGAAAATAGTATCTCTTAAATTACTCACTAGATGCCTTATTTATGGGGATGAGACTAAAAATACCAGCTATATTACTGCTGAGCATTATCAACAGTTAGCAGGAATGATACCTAGGGAACTTAAAAATTTAATAGATAAGCAAAATGAAGATAAAACTTACAACAATTTAGTAGCTTATGAACGTCCATCTGCAAATAACTTCATATACAAACTATTAAATTATACCCATCCTTATTTTAGCGTTCCCTTACTTTCTCAAAATATAAAAGTAGGACGATTAGGAAGAAGTGATTTGATTGAGATAGGATATAGCTCTAATGATCCTGGTGTAGCCTATAACACCTTAGAGATCCTTAATGAAGAATTTGTGAAGCAATACCATGAACTTCGTTATGGAGAAACCGATAATGTCATTAAATTCTTTCAAGAAGAACTCGCCCGACTAGGGAAAATGCTGACTGCTGCTGAGGATTCATTAATAGACTACAATGTAGAACATCGTATTATCAACTATGGTGAACAAACCAAACAAGTAGCGGGTATGGATGCAACTTATCAAATGATGGATAATGATCTTTTAATCAATTATTCTACCAGTAAGTCTTTAATTGATTTTTATGAATATAAATTGGGAGATGTAGCTAAAATGTTACGTACTAACAATCAATTTATGGACAAGCTTCATCAGATATCCCAATTAAATACAAAAATTTCCACAATGGAAATTACTCCTGATGAAAAAGAACAAAAAACATTAGAGGTTCAAAAAGGTATGTTGAATGAAGCGGAAAACAGTATTAATGATATTGCCATGCAATTGAGCGCAGAAGCCGCTTCTACTAATAATATATCTTATGAGACATTAATTGAGCAATGGTTAGAGCAGGTGGTGCTCGCAGAAAAAGTGAAAGCACAAATGGAGGCACGTGATATCATGAGAGAAAAGTTAAATCAAGACTTTCTATATTTTGCGCCTATTGGTGCTACCCTTAACAGAAAAGAACGCCATATTGGTTTTGTAGAGAGTAACTATATGTCCACTATGGGAGCCTTGAATGCCGCTATCCTTAGACAAAAGAACTTGGAAATGACATCAGCTTCTTTAAAGATTATGAATCCGCCGTTATTTCCTCTAAACTCATCACCGACTAACCGCCGTATGATCATACTTTCGGCAATGCTAGGAGCCTTATTATTTGTAGTGGGCTATTTCTTAATTATTGAAATCTTAGACCGGACACTGAGAGACAAGGTACGTACCCAGCGAATTACCGGAGGTAGTGTGATAGGTGCTTATCCAAGAAATAATACCTTGCGTTATCGTCGTTACAACAAGGCTATAGACGAAATGGCTATCAAGCAACTAAGTACAACTTTATTGCCTTATTTAAATACCAATAAGCAACGCATTGTAAATTTGCTCAGTACAGAAGAACAAGATGGGAAAACGCATATTGCAAACACTTTGGACCAGTATTGGACAAGTATCGGTTTGAATGTACGCCGAATCACTCATGATGAAGACTTCCTCAGTGAAGACGGACAATATGTACAAGCCAATAGTTTGAAAGATTTGTGCCCCGATTTGGAAGCTGATGAAATAGCATTGGTGGAATATCCAATCCTAAAAAACAATCCACTTCCACCCTCTTTATTAAATGAAGCCTCCATTAATATATTGGTAGTGCGTGCTAATCGTACATGGAAGGATACAGACCAATTGATGTACAATCGTCTGATGAAAATCAAAGAAAAAGAAGTTCCTTTTGTGTTCTACTTGACTCAAGCCGATAGAAATGCAGTAGAAGACTTTACCGGTCAATTGCCGCCATATACCAGATTAAAGAATCTAGAATATAGATTATTCCAATTAGGATTGACAGCTATTGAGTATAACAAAAGATAATGATTCATACAAACATTGATACGATTAAGGAAAGGGGAAGTAATACTATTATAGTACTCATAACCTTTGTATTGTGTATTTGGGGAGTTACTACCCATCAATACACATCTAGTGTCATGATTGGATCACTACCCTTTATATTAATCCTCATGTGCCTATGCATTAATAAACCTGCTATCATTTTATGTATCACTTTTGCTGTGAATTATCTTATTATGGGAATAAACAGGTATTACCCAATACCTATAGCAATAACCAATATATTCGATTTATTATATGGTATTACGATAGCCTTAATGATAGCCAAACAGATACATAAGCAAGATGATTTTAAAAATATATTAAATGGATACACTCTTCTTGCTCTGATTTGGTTATTATATTGTTGCATAAATATTGGTAATGGTGTAACCGGTGAGATACAGGCTAAAGCATGGCTGGCAATTGTCAGACCCTTTGCTATATATCCTTTACTAACTTGTTTTATCATCTCTATCAACTGTAAGAACTACACCTTTATTCATTATTTCCTTCTGTTATGGGGAATATTCACACTATTAGCAGCCGCCAAAGGATATTGGCAAAAGAATCGTGGTTTTGACAGTGCGGAACTAGTATGGCTATGGTCCTATGGTTATCGCACTCACTTTATTCATTCCGGTATCCGTTATTTTTCTTTTTTCACGGATGCAGCTTGCTTTGGATGTAGTATGGGGCTATCATGTGTGGTATATACTCTTACTTTCTTTTATACGAAAAACATTTACCTAAGACTCTTCTACCTCATAGTAGGCATGGCCGGATTCTATGGCTTGCTTATTTCCGGAACACGTGCTGCCATAGCCGTACCTGTCGCAGGTTTAGGCGCCTTCCTCTTTTTATCTAAAAATTGGAAGATAGGAGCGATAGCCGCTTTAATACTATTTGGAGGAATGGGTATGTTAAAATATACGACCATTGGTGAAAGCAACAAAGTAATACGACGTATGCGCACTGTCTTCGATACTGATGATGCCTCCCTCCAAGTACGTTTTGAAAATCAAAGGGCGCTCAAAGCATATATGTCCGAAGTCCCTTTTGGAATAGGATTGGGCGTAAACAGAGGGGTATTACCCTCTCAAAACAAATATTATTTTATAGCAACTTGCCCTCCAGACTCCAGCTGGGTAGACTTATGGATACAAATGGGAACTGTTGGTTTGGTTGTATTTCTAATTTTACAAGCCGGTACGCTGATAGCAGGTAGCTATATCTTATTATTCAGAATAAGAAGCCCTGAAATCAGAGGTCCTTTGACCGGAATGCTATGTGGATGTGCAGGCATGTTAGTAGCCTCCTATGCCAACATGATCTATTTCCAGTTTCCTAATGGAATACTTATTTTTTCCTGTTATACATTTATATTTTTGGGTCCTTATTTAGATAAACAATATATAGCAGAACATGAGCAAAGAGCAGATTGATATATCTGTAATTATAGTCAATTACAATGGTTTTCATGACACCTGTGAATTTATAGATTCATGGAAGAATACTATCATGTCTGTCAGCTATGAAATAATTGTCATTGATAATGGCTCCGTTCAAGATGAAGCCGGTTTACTAAAAGAAAAATATCCTCTTATTCAAGCCATCCGCAGCGAACAAAACTTAGGATTCGCCGGAGGTAATAATCTGGGTATCCGGATAGCTAACGGGAAATATCTATTTTTCTTAAACAATGATATTATCGTTATCCGGGATACCATCCGGCTATTGATTGAAAGATTGGAATCCTCCAGTAAAATAGCAGGAGTATCCCCTCTTATTCGGGATTACACAGTTCCACACGCTATTCAATATGCCGGTTATACCAAACTTTCAGCCATCACCCTAAGAAACAAGGCAATCGGCAAGGGTAAGATAAGCGAAGCAGAATATCCGGCTCAAAGAACCCCGTATCTGCATGGAGCAGCCATGCTGGTCAAGAAAAAAGTGATTGACAAAATAGGGCTCATGCCCGAAGATTATTTCCTATATTATGAAGAACTGGACTGGTGCACCTATATGGGAATGGAAGGATACGAATTATGGTACGATCCCGCTTTCGAAGTATGGCACAAAGACAGCAATACCACTGGCAAAGCCAGTCCGTTAAAGACCTATTATTTAAGCCGGAACCGTTTATTATATGCCTATCGTAACATCTTCGACTGGCAATTATATCTCTCCATATTATACCAAGTAGCCTTGGTCTGCCCCAAAAACATGCTGGTTGCTTGGCGTAAAGGGCAGAAAGAAGTGGCAAAAGCACATTGGGAGGGAACAAAAGCATTTTTTAAACTAAGAAACCAAAATAACTAAATAACCATGATCATTCTAGAATATTTAGAATCAGTACTATTTGTTTTATGCGCATTTACCGTCATCTATTTGTTGGTCTATGCCATAGCAGCAACGATCAACCGTACGGATCAATATTCCGAGTCCAGGATAAAGCATCGTTTTGCAATACTCATACCCGCATATCGGGACGACGAATATGTGATGTATGCCGTAAGATCCTTTTTACAGCAGGACTACCCCATCGACTGTTTCGATATCATTGTCGTTGCCGATCATTTGAAGGAAGAAACCACTATGGAACTATCACAATACCCCATCCTGCTACTGATAGCCAACTTCAAGAAAAGTTCGAAAATGAAATCCTTCAAAGTTGCCATGTCCCAGTTAAAAGAGGGCCAATATGATGTGGTACTGCTTGCCAATGCAGACAATGAAGTGGAAAAGAACTTCCTGAACGAGCTGAACAATACATATGCCAGTGGCTCCAATGCCATTCAGGTCCATCGCATCCACCGTGAAAGATCCAACAACGTCACAGTGCTGAATGCCGTAGCCGATGAAATAAACAATTCCATCCTGCGTGCCGGTCATGCCACATTCGGACTCTCTTCCTCGCTCAATGGTTCCGGCACTGCCTTAGACTTCAACTGGTTTAAAGAGAAAATGCAATCATTAAGTGATGACGATGATGAAAAGACCCTTGAATCCCTGCTCCTCAAAGAACGTGTCTACGTGGAATATCTGCACAAGACCTATATCTACGCCCTGAGAAACGGAGGTAAAAAGAAATTCTATGCCCAACGCCGCAGTTGGATCAAGGCACAATATTATTCCCTTTTCACCAATATCGGCAATCTGCCCAAAGCCATTTTCAGTGGCAATTTTGACTATGCCGACCGCATTTTGCAATGGCTCATATTCCCACGCACGGTCCTACTGGGTCTTATCATCCTGTTTGGATTCCTATCCATCTATATCGGCTGGGCACTCTGCATCAAGTGGTGGAGCTTATTATTCATGCTACTGTTTGCCATGGCAATAGCTACTCCCAACTATCTGGTAGACAATAAATTCAATAAAGCGATGAAAGCCATACCATTCATGGCAATGGGAATGATCATCAGCATTTTGTTCGGAAAGAAAAAATAAAGGTATATGCTGTCGGGCCTTATCCATATCATTGAAAATATGCTATATATCTATTTCGCTGCCTGCGTGGGATATATAGCTCTGTTTTCCATTGCCTCCTGTTTCTTCAAGCCCAAAGCATACCCGGAAATCAACTTCCGGAAGCGTTTTGCCCTCCTTATTCCTGCCTACAGAGAAGATGCGGTTATCAAAGAATGCGTATTGTCGGCTTTGGAACAAGACTATCCTGCAGAGAAATACCATATTATTGTTATCTCTGATCATATGCAGGCGGCAACCAATGAGTACTTGCGCCAATACCCCATCACGCTTCTTGAAATCCAAGTAGAGGAAAGCTCCAAAGCACAAGCGCTACGCATAGCTGCAGAACATATCAGACAGGAATCCTATGACTATGTAGTTATATTGGATGCCGACAACCTCATCCCTTCCTATTATTTGCATGAACTGAACAAAACCCTGACACCGGATATAAAAGCCATTCAAACCCACCGGAAAGCCAAGAACCTGAATACCGACACCGCCATCCTGGATGCAGTAATCGAAGAAATGAATAATTCCATATTCAGAAAAGGCCATGTACAGTTAGGATTCTCCTCTGCCCTTATCGGTTCGGGCATGGCGTTTGATGCCCAATGGTTCCTGCAGAACATTGTGCATACCCAAAGCGCCGGAGAAGACAAGGAACTAGAAGAACTGTTGCTCCGCCAAGGCATCCATATTGCCTATAGGGACTCCTTGGAAACTTTAGATGAAAAGGTACAAAAGCCTGAAACCATGCACCGCCAGCGTCGCCGCTGGATAGCTGCGCAGCTATTTCTGGGATGCCAGATGATACGCTACATTCCTATGGCTTTAGTGCATGGCAACGGGGACTATCTGTTAAAGACAATCCAAACCCTGATCCTGCCTCGCAGTATTCTGGTAGGTTTTATAGGAATTATTTCGGCCACAATCAGCATTCTTTCCCCACTTTCATCCATTAAATGGTGGTTTTTGCTTATCTTGCTCACCGTATCACTTTATCTGGCAATTCCCTCCCCCATGAGGTACAAATATATGGGTAGGCTGGTGAAACAAATCCCGGTCTTTATTGTCAGCATGATATTCAATCTGTTTCATTTAAAAGGAATGGCTCATAAGTTTACCCATACGCAACACGGATAGATTCTATGGATTTAAAAGCATACATACAGCAGCATCCCGGCATAAAAAATGGCTTTACCACTTCATTATGCATCCGGTAAAGACCCGCCCCAACTGGTGGATACGTCTTTTCCAGCCCCTCTATATCAAGAAAGGCAAAGGGGCGGTGATCTATCGCAGTGTGCGCAAAGACCTTACTCCTTTTCATTCATTCTCTTTGGGCAGGAACTCAGTGATAGAAGATTATTCATGCATTAATAATGCCGTGGGAGCAATACACGTAGGAGAATATACACGCATAGGATTGCATAATACCATTATCGGTCCTGTTTCGATCGGTAATCATGTCAATTTGGCTCAAAACGTTGTTGTCTCCGGTTTAAACCACAACTTCCAAGATCCGGACATTCCTATTGATAGACAGGGCATATCCACATCATTAGTAACCATCGGAGACGATATATGGATAGGAGCAAATACCACTATAATAGCGGGAGTCAGCATAGGTAAACATTCTGTTATAGGTGCTGGTAGTGTTGTTACAAAAGATATTCCCGATTATTGCGTTGCAGTGGGTAATCCGGCACGCGTTATAAAAAGATATAATTTCCATTCAAACATATGGGAGAAAGTAATATAATGGGAAAAGATATAAAAATACTAGTATGCGCACACAAAGAGGCCCGGTTGCCCCGGCATGAATACTTCTATCCCATACAGGTAGGAGCAGCACTTTCTACGAATATTTTTCTTCCTGTCCAAGACAATAGCGGAGAAGATCATATTTCCAATAAAAACCCCCCATTATTGCGAACTGACTGCGCATTATTGGGCATGGAAGAACCTGCCATATGACATCATAGGGCTAAACCATTACAGGCGTTACTTTGACTTCAGCCGCCGCTTTGCCTACTTCTCACCGGATAGAAGTTTTATCCATGCAGATACTTTCCTAAAAGAAGAATACCAATTTCCCAATTTAGAAAAGCTATTGGAAGATTATGACATTATTCTTCCCCCCAAGCGGCATTACCCTTATAATGTAGCCACGCAATATGCTATCTTCCATATTGTCAACGACCTCAATATACTAAGAGAAGTCATTCACGACCTCAGCCCTGAGTACTCAGAAGCTTTCAATACATTAATGTATCACAGCAATGGCTATTCCGGCTATAATATGTTTATCACCTCATGGGAACATTTCAACGGATATTCCGAATGGCTGTTCAGCATATTGTTTGAACTGGAAAAACGGGTAAAGCTATCCGCCTATCCGGATCAAGCACGTTTGTTCGGCTATCTGTCAGAAAGATTAATCAATGTATATTGCATCAAGAATCATTTAAGAATAAAGTATATTCCTGTCATCATGCCCTTGGATGAAGAATTTCACAATCCAAGCAATCTGCATTACAGTTATCGCCGCTTAAAAAACAATTTAATCTATAAATTTACCTGACTATAAACCATGCCACTTATATCCGTCATCATCCCGGTTTACAATACAGCCAATTATCTGCCTAAATGCATCCACAGCATTTTAAGTCAAACTTTGGCTGATATAGAACTTCTATTAATCAATGATGGAAGTACGGACGGCAGTGGCAGTATTTGTGATGAATATGCCATAAAAGACAAGCGTGTACGAGTCATCCATCAAGGAAATAAGGGAGTCAGCTCTGCCCGCAATCAAGGATTGAAGGTAGCAACAGGAACATACATTTCATTTATAGATAGTGACGACTGGATAGAGCCTGATATGCTAAGCGTTCTTTACCAACAAATGATAGAATATAAAGCAGATCTGTCCACCTGTGGATACACCATCGAAGATGAAACCGGAGAAACCATCTATGACATCCATCAACAGATCACCTATCCTTTAGACAAAGAAAACGCTATACATTCTTTATTCAAAGACAAATATTATAGATATAAAGGGAATTTATGGGACAAGCTATACACCAAAGCGATTATAGATAGCCATCAATTACAATTTAGAGAACATATCTACTATAATGAAGACCGGCTGTTTATCTTTGAATATATGCACTTCTGCCAAATGGCAGTATATACCACCATCCCATTCTATCATTACATGATCAGGGAAGCCAGGGCCATGAAAACATTTGATTCCAATTACAATGAAAAGCTAAGCACTTTTATGGATGCATTTGACATCATGACTACTTATGCCTACCAATATCCTCTCTACATCCAACGTTCTTTATCCATAGATTATATCAAAACTTCCATTTCATTTTTCAACCGATATGTGTCTTCCATCTCTTTGAGCAACCTAGTGAGTAGAATACGAATAATCACCAAATACAATTTTCCTTCTTTGTCACCCTTTCAAATAATGAAATATTCTTTTTACTATTTCAAAATCTACTGCCGCATCAAATCTGCTTACAATGAATATTAATCCAACGAGGTTATTTTTTTATAAACCTATAAATTCTCATTAGAAATCTGACAAGTGAACAAATCATCGAATTAAATCCTGCCGTTTTATTAAGTTCGGGGATTAATTCTAATAATGGTGATTCCACATACTTATATGTTACATAATCTTTAAATATCCGTTCCGGTAAAACTCTTTTCATTATTAGTGTTTCTTCTTTCACATATAAATCAGCATTAGTGCTACTTATCCCCTCCATATCATAATCTGCAATTATATAATCTATTTTTTTATATGAACAATTCTGCAAAACTAAAGTCTGAATAAAAAATAACCAATCAGATGCTATAGAAAAAGATTCATCATACAAATAAGAATCAAATAATTCCCTTTTTATAAAAGCGGCTTGATGGGATGGATGATCCCTATACAAATCCATCATTGATACATCATCTCCAGAGAATCCTTTCACTTGATTTATTTTAGGACAGAAAGTTTTTCCTATTAAGATATCTTGTTCCAAACTGGCATCAACAACCTTCTGCAATACAAAAAGATCATGAAAACAATCTCCTGAATTCATAAAATTCAGATATTCCCCATGCGCTTTCAATACACCTTTATTCATAGCATTATAAATACCACTATCCGGCTCTGACACCCAATAATCAATCTTATCGGCATATTCCTTGATTACTTCCACACTGCCATCCGTTGAGCCACCGTCAATAATGATATATTCAAATTCTTTATAGGTCTGATTTAAAACACTTGCTATTGTTTTTTTCAGTCCTTCTTTATTGTTATAATTAATTGTTATAATAGAACAATGTTTCATTTCTTTAACGCACTTAACAATTCAACAAACTATTTCATCGTTTCCAATATTACATATCATACTTTCGGAACCCTAACCTCAACTATATCAAAAATTAGAGATATTGCAATATCCACAAAGCTAAGAAAAAAGATTGAAATGATATTATGAATCCAGTTTTTTTTATTATTAGAAATAATCGTCAAAATAAAGTTATTCTCTTTCATCACCATTATCATTTCATTCATCCTCACAAACTACACAAAATAGAGAAAAAAGAACTTGGGAGTAGTTATTTTAAAAAAATATATTAACTTTATATGCAAAAGCTTTTAACGAGTATTATGGAGAGATCTCAACCCCCAATAAATAAGGATAACTATATATCAATAGCAAAAGCTATAGGTATCATTTTAATGGTTATTGGTCACTCTAAGTGTCCTAGCACTCTCCATCATTTTATATACATGTTTCACATACCTCTTTTTTTCTTTTGTTCCGGGTTATTCCATGAAAAACAAAAGAAAATTTATTCATCCTTTTGGAAAAAGACCAAAGGACTTTATTTGCCATACATAAAATGGAGTATTCTTTTCCTTTTGTTACACAATATCTTCTATAGGCTAAATATTTGCAATGCTTCCTATGGTTATTTGGGTGGGACACACCTGTATAACCTCAATGAAATGGCAGTAAAAGCTATACACATATTATTCACAATGACAGAACATGAATATCTCCTTGGCGGTTTTTGGTTTATAAAATCACTTTTTTAAGTTCTATACTACTATCCCTTATCTTGTATCCATTCAAAAAAGAATCGACATTAATAAATAGCATTATTCTCTTTTTCCTAATCATACTAACAGTAATACTAAGGCGCTTCAATATAACGGAAATACCTATTATTGGAGACCCTTCTTTAATTTTATTTAGTGCAGCATTTTTCATGATAGGAAAAATATTCAAGTCTCAGATAAAACCATCTACATATAATTATAAATATTTCCTCATATCACTATTCATTATTATACTATCTTTAATCCATTATAATAACCTATCTATGCTCTGTGGATATAACAAAGTTTTTCCATATTCAATAATAGCAACATGTGGCATATACATGACTCTGTATATATCAAAATTCATTAACAATTTCAATATAAAAAAGGTTTTTATTATATAGGCAAGAATACCATGGTGATATTAAGTCTCCATTTTTTATCGTTTAAATTAGTCAATTTACTTGAAATAGTCATCTATAAGATGCCTATCAAACACCTTGCTGAATACCCTGTAATAGATAATAATAATCCTTTTTTCTGGATTATTTATTCAGTAGTAGGGGTAGCAATTCCACTATTTTTAAGTTATATTTATAATACAATAAAGTCTCAAAAATTAACCCATAAGTATCGGTATCCATTCAACAAAAAGTATCAAGAATAGAAGTCACCTTATTTTCTTCCTTTTTAACATATTCAATAAACACTCCCCCATTCCTACCAACCTACTCATCGCCTTCAACACCATCCTCTCTGCTCGAGAACTATTACTTTTGTGGGCATGATTATATTGGCTACTATAATCCAACATACTATGCAAATGACTAAGTTTAACTCTGAAATAATTACCGTCCCAATACTGCTGCCCACTTGTTCCGGAAATTCCACTAATCCTTGGACGCAAAAAGAAAGGATAAAAGACACAACCAGCCTGCCGATAAACACAATCAAATAATACATGTTCCAAATAAACCCCTTCACTATCATTGATAGATTCTTTATTCACCAAAAAATGATTCTGCAAGAAATCTAATGTAACAATGAATAAACGACTATCTGCAAAAGAAGAATTTAAATCTAAAATGCACTGAATATCACAACGTGATAAAAACATACTGTGCAGACGGATTAAACTAATTATATTAAGAACTTTTAAGCGGCCTGTTACCTTAATAATGAAATCTGCCTCTTGCAAAAAGGAAGAGTGACAAACAGCATATTCCAAAATACCGGCTTCACCATAACCTTTCCCTCTCTTTTTATCAAATTCATTTCCATTAAATGCCAGATATTCCAAACGTCCTTCTTTTATAAACCTCTCAAAATGGTCGCTTATATCTGTCCCTGTATTTTCAACGAAAACAACCGGATAATCAATTTCATTCAAATAAAAGCTCAATGCTTCCATATATTGAGACCGGCGTATATCTGCATCAGTAACAGATGTATAAATCATATCTCCCGGATTTATACACGCTGTCAACAGTATTGTATATTTTTTTTGCAGACATATCCTATCATTCATTTAAACCTATCAGTCCATTTGAATACATATCCATCACATTGCCAAAGCCTTCTTGAAAACCTTCGCATTCCAATATGCAACAATCAACGGCTTTCAAATAATATTCCACCATGGGATGATGTAAAAACAAATCTATTTTTAATAATCCTTTATTTATATTCTCAGGCCATTTTATAGATTTCGAGACACTAAAGCTTCCTTTTTTCAACTTCTCTATTTTTCCTTCGCTATGCCCCAATGCAAAAGACATCATCGGATAACCTTCTTTACTCTTGAAAACGAGCATCACATCCATATTCAAATCTTCTTCACTATACCCTTCGATCCGGACTTCCAAAACTTCCTGCCTACTGCTCATAACCGAATAAGAATTATCCGTATTATTGATTCGTATAGATTCTATCCTCAATCCGTTTTTCAACCAACTTATATTATCAACGATCCGCGCATCCGTTACCTTATTACTTTTATCCAAGTACAGATCTACAGCCGATTTTATGTCACCAGAAAAAGATATACCCCCATTGAAAAGAACCAGTCCCCGACTGCACAAGCTCTTTACCGCTGCCATATTATGACTGACAAACAGCACCGTCCGCCCCTCTCCTTTCGCCACATCCTGCATCTTTCCTATCGCTTTCCTCTGAAACTCCGCATCACCTACTGCCAGCACCTCATCCACCACCAGAATTTCCGGCTCCAAATGCGCAGCAATCGCAAATCCCAATCGCACGGTCATGCCGGAAGAATACCGTTTTACAGGCGTATCAATATATTTCTCCACCCCCGCAAAGTCCACTATTTCATCTAGTTTTCTTGTTATCTCCGCCTTGGTCATCCCCATGATAGAGCCGTTCATGTAAATATTCTCACGCCCGGTCATTTCCGGATGGAAACCGGTTCCCACCTCCAACAAAGAGACTATGCGTCCTTTTACCCTGATGCTTCCGGTAGTGGGAGAAGTGACACGAGACAATATTTTCAACAGAGTAGACTTGCCTGCCCCATTCTTACCAATAATTCCAAGTACCTCACCTTCTTCCACCTTGAAATTTATATCTTTCAATGCCCACACAAAATCACTGCCTGCCTTCTTTGAACGATCATTCACCTCGCCTATCCGCAAATACGGATCTTCCTTGCCGCGCATCCGTGCCCACCAGCGGTTCAGATCCCGACTCAAAGTCCCAGTACCGATATTTCCTAAAGCATACTGTTTACTTATATTCTCAAACTCTATAGCAATATTACTCATTTCCTTCTTTTAAATCACATCCATAAAACTACGCTGCACCTTGTTGAAGGTCACCATTCCCCAAAACATCACGAGCACAGTAAACGCCAAACTATATCCTAAATTGAACCAACTGAATGTCCCTTCACCCAAGAATCCAAACTTAAACGTCTCTATGATCGAAGTCAAAGGATTGGCGACAATCAGCCACATATATTTCTCGTGGCTCTCCTTCATCACCGAAAGCGGATAAATAACCGGAGTGGCATACATCCACAACTGCACCCCAAAAGTAATCAGAAACCGGAGGTCACGATACTTTGTGGTCAAAGAAGAGATCAACAGCCCGAAGCCCAGCCCCAGACCTGCCAACATAAAAACCAGCAAAGGAAGCAGGAAAGCATACGCATTCACCTGAAAAGGGTATCCGCCAACGGCATAATATAAATAGATTACCAAGAACAGTCCGAATTGAATCCCCATCTTTATCAAGCAGGATACTACGATTGACAAGGGTACTACCAAGCGAGGGAAGTAAACCTTTCCAAATACATTCTGATTGGCATTGAATGTATCCGAACAACGACCCAGGCACTCCGAGAAATAATTCCAGCGGAGCAATCCCGCCATATAAAACAGAGGTTGCGGCAGTCCGTCTGTCGAGATTCCGGCTATGCCTCCAAAAACAAACATAAACATCAAGGCGGTAAGCAAAGGTTGAATGACAAACCACAAAGGTCCCAGTACCGTTTGTTTATAAAAAGTAACAATATCGCGTTTGATATACATTACCAATAAGTCCCGGTATTTCCAAACCTCGTCCAAATCCAAACGAAGAAGGCTGGTACGGGGCTCAATAACAATGTCCCACTTCTCCCGGTCTACCGTTTTATTATATTGTTCCATTTCTGTATAATTGCATTTATTTTAAATGTTTGGGCATAAGTTGCCGCATTCATACTCATTTGCTGCAAATTGCATTGCCCCGCGATCTCAGCCAAGCGATCAGCCAACTGAGGCACATTTTCTTTTTCAAAAAAGAGGGCAACATTCTTTCCTTCCATCAATTCCTTTGCTATCGGAATATCCGATGCCACTACAGGCAGTCCATACGCCATCGCTTCCATCAGGACCAATGGCATTCCTTCCCATCTGGAGGCCAACACATAGACGGTTGCCTCCCGATAATAGGTATGAATTTCTTTAGTAAAAGGGTATATCTTTATCCTGTCTTCCAGTCGGTTTTCTGCTATCAATGAGCAGTAATATAATTCTTCCGGCCCTTCTCCTACAATATCCAGCGTCCAAGCGGAATCCTCCCTTGCGAATAAGGCAAAAGCTTTTATCAGTAAATCAAAACCTTTATGATCTTTAGAAAAAACGTCCTACCGACAAGAATTTCCGGTTCTTCCAATCTGTTCTTCCGGCGGGTTCCAGGGTCAAAGGGTTATAAATCACTTCTGTTTCCAATCCCATTTCACGGCTATACCTTTGCCCGTCCAAATGGCTCAATACAATGGTTTTATCCAGTTTGGGTATCTGATATTTAAAGAAGGCTTTCAGCCGGGGAAGATATGGGTTTTCCTTTTCAAAGAAAGCCTCATAAGAGTTATGCATCCATCCTATTTTTTTAGCATGAATCTTATCACTGATAGAAGCCAAATGCAAAGATAAATAGGCGTGCACTCCTATGACGACATCATAGTTTCCCTTGTTTATCTTCTGTATCAGCTTTGATTTATAGGAAGAAGGAAAAAAACTCTTTGAATATAATTCCGAAGTATATTTAGTATGAGGCAGGATGTTTTTATAAAGAAAGCTATATCCTTTGCATAGCAAATGTTCCATCGTAGGACATCCGTCATAGGATATATAGTCAAATTGCACAGAGGATTCACTGTAGCCATACATAGTCAAATCCGTATGGTGATCTGTTGTCAAGATCACCACTCGGTGGTCTGCACACAATGCTTTAGCTACTTCTGCCAAAACACGCTGCACGCCACCAAAACTGAAAACGGTATCACTATAAAATAATATCTTCATTTTCCCCTTAATTACTTTCTAAACAATGAATATTTCTCCATATCCTGATTATCACCAAACTTCACCCCAACTATATCCATCAGAGTATATAGCAAATCATCCGTGCGGAATGGTTTATCTACAGAGCTCTTTATCAACTCCATTTCAGCAGGAAAATATTCTTGGTACTGAGGAGATGCGTATATCATAAAGGGGATAGCACTCCCAGCCTTTACAGACAAGGAATCATTGATACGTGCATGTCCCACATAGTCTTTAGAACTATCATACACATCCAGGGCATGGTCAGAGAAATAGAAAACAACAGCCTCTTTATCAGCAAACAAATTCATTACCTGATATACCACCGAATCATTATATAGAATAGAATTATCATATGTCGCCAAATTATATCTTTGAGATGGCGGGAAAGACAAATAATCGTCTTCGGTGTATTTCCCAAATTGAGAAGGATAACGCTGGTCAAAATAATAATGTGACCCCATTAAATGAATAGCATAAAAATTTAATTTTCCGGTTCTAGTAGCCAATAAAGGAAATAGCCTATGAATAACCAACCCATCCACATCCTGTTTATTAAGTCCCGAAAATTTATGTCCAATAAAATAATCTTTTTGGCACAATTCTGCATACTTAGTGATTATATTATCAAACGCTCCTGTTTTACTTTGATTGGAAATCCAATAAGTGTTATATCCTAAGACATTGAACATTTCCGGAATACTCAAACATTTATACCAGGAAATGCTATCGCCGTACTCCGGTTTATAAGTACTCATGACACTCTTCATAGATTCAATTGTATTCAATCCGGGAGAGGCCACATTATTATAAACAAATAAAAGGGAACTATCTCTCAAAATAGATAAATACGGATTTGTATCTCGGGAATAATGATAAAGAGAGCTATGAGATTTTGAGAAGGACTCACCTATAATCAATACAATATTATCCGGTTGCCGTTCCTTTATTATTTGCAATAGAGGGTGCTGCAACTCTAACTCAGGAATATCAGCAGCATCAACACAGGAAACAATCTTTCCGACAATAGTACGTTCCCATAGCCCATGGATTGTCATCATAAGTCCTATTCCTATCATCACCCCCCCCCAAGTCCTAACACCACTCCTTTATCCCCCAGCCTTAGCTTGTTCTTTTTATTGTAACAAAAAGTCCCAATTATGACTAAGAAACACCCCAAAATAGTCAGTACCAATTTTACAGAAAGAAACATTCTCATAAATTCCCACGCTTCCATTATATTAGTTCCTGCAATGATACCAGCTGCATCCATAGTAAAATAGAAATGAAATTCACCGATACATACGACATCTATAACAAAAAAAAGAATTGCAGGAATCAATATAAGTGCTTGCACTCCTTTCCTGATCCATTTAGAAGGAAATGTGTCTACAAGTAATGTTAAAATATAGCTGATCAATAAATTACAGAAAGCTAAATAAATGCCCCAAAGCCATCTACCTATAACAAAAGAATAGGCTACATCCATAAACGCTATCAACAGAAAGAGAACGAGTAAAAAATAAAAATTATTTTTAAACGGACGACCCAAATATTGAAAGATCTTTTTCATACTATTCCAATTCAAAATAATCAGTAATTATCATAACTATATTCCAGCAAGAATAATTCATCATGCTACCCTACATTCCTACTTGCAATATTAGTACCGTGCAAAGATATATATAATAATCAGATATTCCTCCCTATCCCCCATAAAAAAGGCGACAGCTTTTCCAAGCCATCGCCTTCTTTCCCTCTCTCTTACAACACAGCCACCCGTTTATACTGCACCGTTTTCAACATCCCCTTCAATCCCCTTCCCGGACGAAAGATGATTTTCGCATCCTTCATATCCCTGCCACTACAAAAACGCTCCGGTTCTTCCACTCCGTTGCTGCCGCACGACACCTGGAAATGCCCTATCTCCCCCATATCCACGATGTGCCCCTGTTCCAGTTCTTCTTTCATTGCCAGCGACAGAGCCATCACCGCCGCACGCAGCACAGGCATCTTCACACTGCATCGCCGCGCTATCCCGCAACACAAATCCTCCATACTCACCACCCCCGCACTGCGGGTAGTGGCAAAATAAAGCTCCTTGCCCGCTATCGGCTTCTTAGACAAACTATAACATATAGCCATATTCATTCCTCCTTCTTTTTACTGAAACCATTTATTACTTATAAATCCTCGTACTCCTCCATCGCATCAAAACAGGGACATTCCTTGGTACGCTCCCATTTATCCACCCGTCCGTTGCCATTCACATCCGGGCTCAAGTCACGATGTCCCATGATCGCCGCATCCGGATAATCCGCCTTCAAGGCACGCAGCAAGGCATATAGCGCGCGCCGCTGCAACGGAGTACGCGTGTCGGCCGCACGGCCGTTCACATCCAGTCCGCCCTCATAGCACACCCCTATGCTGTTATGGTTGTAGCCATAGGCATGTGCCCCAGGTTCGCTCTCGTCACGCATTTTTTCTATCCTGCCGTCCTTGCGCACATAGTAGTGATACCCCCAACTGCTATAGCCTCTCACCCGGTGAAAACTGTCAATATCCTTCGCCGTGATGTCCCTGTCCGCCCGTGTGGCGGAACAGTGGACTACTATCAAATCTATCTCCCTTTCCATCACCCCACACATGAACTGATTCCGATGACACTGGCGATAGAAGTCGCTACCGCAATAATTATTTTGAGCACCATGCTCCAAGCCGATTTTTTTCATTTCACTCATTGTTTGTTCGTTGTTTATTTATCATTCAAATTCAGATTAACTCACCACAGCCTACACCGCCTTCGACACCTTTACCGGCAACTTGGGCACCTGTGTATAAGCCAGCGTTCTCAGCGTCTTGCGGGTACTGGCACTGGGTGTAAACACCACGCGTGCCCCCCTGATGTGCGAAGCGTTGAACGCTTCCTCGGTCTCCGTACCCTCACTGCGCAGGGAGAGGCGGGCATAACCCATATCGCCGATGCGTACAATCTGCCCGTTTGCCAACTGGTCGCGCATCACCTCGTCCATGGCATGAAGCACCGCCATGACGTCCGTAGAGGTAAGCGTGCAATTCTTCTCAATCACCTTGCTCATATCCTCCAGCGACTGCACGCCCGCACTTTGCGCACAAGCATAAAACTTGGGATTCGCATCCTTGTCTATCGGATTAATCTTTCTCACTACCGAAAATTTCACTGTTGCCATAATTCTTTTCTTTTTTTTAATTGGTTACTCTTTTTTTAGTGCTCCCGTCAAGAAGCCTCCCTGCTTGGAACACCACAAAGATACGCCATCCGCCCCACGCCGGATTCAGAAAATGAGCGCAAGTGATAAATTGGGATACAAAGAGTATACATAGTAAAAAAGAGATGACTTTTAGTTAAAAATAATGGACTATTTTATTGCATATATTACTAATTTTCAGTAACTTCGTGCATATTTAAAAGTTAAAACAAGACATGGAAAAAATTGAAGAAGAAATAGCCGTCAAAAGCTATAGCAAGAAAGAACTGGCACACATGTACAATCCCGATATGTGCTATGTGAGTAGCATGCGCACGCTGCGCAAGTGGATTAACCGGAATGAAAAGCTGACAAAGGCATTATCCGATAGCGGATACATACCTTCCCAGCATAACTTTATCCCCAAACAAGTGGAACTGATCTTCACCCATCTAGGCAGACCCTAGAAAAATAAAACTTTTTTCAAAAATAATTTTATTTGTCACAATCCTTCTTTTTCTTCTTTACTTTTGGTGTTTTCGGCATCAACTCTACCAAAGAAGAAAGAGAAGGATTTTCTTCATCCGCCAACTCGTAAAGGCGGTCGGCAAGCTGCTTCATCCTCTCACCGTCGTGCCCCAGATAGGCGGCAACCAATCGGGCATCCAGTTCATTCAGACTGAGATACTTAGCCACTTCGCGGGGTGCCTGGGGGAAGATCTGAGCTTCGCCGCCCTCAAACAACGCCATGCGCATCAATAGCAGCACCTTAAATTTGGGGTGATGCTCGCCGTTCAGGCTGTTAGTCAGCGTATTATTCGCCAGTCCCGTATCGGTCAGGAAGCTGTTTCTATCATAAGACGTCAGTACGACATAATCACTGAACACTTGCTCAATTTCTTTTTCAATTCCTGAAACGGTCTTTTCAATTTCAGGAATCATATTTTCCTCTTTGATAGGAGAATCACCACTAAATTTTACTTTTTTTTCATAAGATTCAATTTTTTAAAAAATAAAACAAAAAACGGGCGCAAAAGTAACAAATGCGTCCCGTATTTCAAAAAGTTGAAATAATATAATTTTCACTTTTATACTTTTGCGCTCCGAAACAAGAACATGGGAAAACAATGGCGGGTGTTTTGAAAAACAACGGCGGGAACTTTCCAAAACCCTCAAGAGAGTTTTCTATGTTTCTTTCTTTATTTCTTATACAATAAGGTGGGGAATCCGCGAAGGTGTCCGCAAGGCGTCCGCGAGGGATATACCAACCGATTATTAATCAGGACATTAAGTGTTCGCAAAGCGTCCGGAAAAGTGTCCGCAAAATATTTAAACAAAAATGAAGAAACTTACAAAGCAGATTTTTGATGCAACATACGGCGGTTATATCGTAATGTCGCGCAACAGTGCCAAGTTATTGTTAAGCAACATCAGTGCATACGATCATGACTCGTTTTACCTGAGATTACTGGTAGATGCTAATTATAGCGAAGGTTATACTCAAAAAGGCATCGTGGTAAAACGCGGAGAAATAATCATCAATGTGCAGGAATTGATGCATATCACTCACTGGAAAAGAACAAAAGTGTATGAAGAACTGAAAATGCTGGAACAGGAACAGCTATTGCAGCACATAGACGATGACGTATATGGTCACTATCAACTGCTGATGTACGAAGAACACTGCGGACGCGCCGTGCGCAAGGAAGAACACCAACCCACTCTGACGCCGGAAGAAAACCAGACGGAAAAGGGTTTCTTATTATTCTTCGACTTCTACCACTTCACCACCTAAACTCCCTCGCTGGACAAGGAAATGGCGTTCCGTGAATGGAAAAAGCTGAGCATGAAAGAACGCGACGAAGCCCTGCGAAATGTGGAACGCTACAGCAAGGCGATAACCAACAGGGATCATGTAAAAAAGCCTGCAACTACTTGCGGGACAAGTATTTCAAATTCTAAGCAGACCGAAGAACCATGAGCAAAAAAGAAATGCAAATCATTCAAAACGTCCTTCCGGGCACATACGGCGTCATGCCGCGTGCCCTGGACGTGGAAAACGCCGTGCTGGGCAGTCTGCTGGCAGAAAGCGCCACGGCACAGAAATACGTTCCGCGCATCGAAAGCGGATACTTCTATGAACCCAAGAACCAACTGATCTTCAAGGCCTGCCAGGATCTGGTGAAAACGGGCAAGGTAATAGACATCCTGACCGTGGCACAGCAAATGAATGAAAACGGAACGCTGGAGACAGCCGGCGGTCCGTTTCACATCACCCAACTAAGCGGAATGGTGGCAAGCTCGGCACATATCGAGTACCATATCCTCATCCTGGCACAATTCTACCTGCGACGCCGCTTGATTGAGATCGCCATGAAAACCTCGGAAACGGCTGGCGATGCTACCGTGGACATAGACGACACGCTGGCGGAAACACTGCAACAGATAAGCGAACTGGTAAAAGGGCTGCCGGGCATGAATGAACTGCGCGAAATGCCCGAAGTGCTGGACAAAGTAATGGCAGAGCTAGAGGAGCGTATGAAGAACGGCGGCAAGGTGCTGACGGGTGTGGACACAGGCTTCCCGTCGCTCAACGACCTGTTGCTGGGCTGGAATAAGGGCACGGTAAACGTGATAGGCGCCCGCCCCGGCATGGGAAAGACGGCAGTATTGGTTTACACCCTGTTGAAAGCCGCGCAGCAAGGTGTTCCCGTATGCCTCATCAGTCTGGAATCCAAGGCGGAAAATCTAGTGGAACGATGCCTGTTGGGGCAGACCGATATTGATCCCAACGATTGGAAAAGAGGTAGACTCACTCCCGAACAATGGGAAGAAGCGCAGGAAGCACGCCGCAAACTGGAGAACGTAACGATCAAGATATTCGACCACGGGGATATAACGGTGGAGCGAGTGTGCATGATAGCGAAATCACTGCACGCCGAGAGGAAATGCGAAATCTTGGGGATAGACTATATGCAGTTGTTTGCCGAGACAGGCAACTCTGCCGTGCGCGAGCAGGAAGTGGCAAAAAATAGCCGCCAGCTGAAACTGCTCTCGCTGAAACTGGACATTCCGGTGATTGTACTCACGCAGTTGAACCGCGAGGTGATCACCAACAGCAAGGAGATACCCAGGCTGGAGAATATCCGCGAAAGTGGCAGTGTAGAACAGGATGCGGACAGCGTGAGCCTGCTGTTCCACCCCGCCGAGGTAGGGTTGGTGAGTACCCCGGACGAGAACAAGTATCCCGTGACGCCGGACATGATGATGATGATGGTGCTGAAAAACCGTAACGGCGCCCCGGGCACGGTATATCTGTCCCACAATCCCAGTATGACCAAGTTTGCCGAGTACTCGCCCTCCAGTGATTGGGTGAAACGGCTTCCGGCAAGCACCATCGTGGAAAACAACACGAAGGAGTGGAAAGAAAACAATCCTAATTTCCAAGCTTTCCTGAGGATAGACAGGGAAAAAAAGGAGAATGAGGGGAAATTGCCGTTTTAATGGCAATTTCTTTTTCATTTCTTGTTGGAGATGTGGAAAGGATACACTACTTTTGCTGAAAAGAAACAGGGGAATGAAAATAGTGTATATATATGATGCCATAGCACGCATAGGCGGCGCAGAAAGGATTTTAATAGATAAAATGAATTATCTGGCTGAAATTTATGGCTATGAAGTATACTTCATTACTTCTGCTCAGGGAAATCATCCTTTCTCCTTTCCTCTATCCGATAAAGTGAAGCATATAGATCTCAATGCCCGTTTCCATTTGCAATATCAATATCAATATCCTAAACGATTATGGGTAAAATGGAAGTTAGACCGGGATTTCAAACGAAAACTTAAAAAACAAATAGCATCAATAGATCCTGAAATCATAATAGGAACCACTTATTATAAAGCTGATGTCATCAGTTGTCTGCCTTGCAAAGCAAAAAAGATCATTGAATCTCACTGTGTCAAAACATATACGGGGCTTAATGATGGAGTGAAACGCAATTGGTTTATTCAGTTTATTTATAATTATTTACTCCGACAAAGTTATCATATCATTGAAAAGCGGAGTGATGCCATAGTATCATTGACATATAAAGACAGTCGGGAATGGCACAAAAATGAAACGCAAAAGTTCATCCTGCCCAACTCAATAAAAGAGATGCCTGCCTTTGGCAGCACTTGTACAGAAAAGCGGGTAATCAGTGCCGGAAGATTAATTTATGAGAAAGGATTTGACCGTTTAATAAACGCTTGGAGCAAAGTACACGAAAAGCATCCGGATTGGAAACTGGATATATACGGAGAAGGAAAAGAAAAGGAGAATTTGTTACAACTAATAAAACTGCTAAAATTGGAAGAAAACATAATTCTCCATCCATTCACTAAAGACATTTTTCAAGAATATATCCATAGTTCTATTTATGTACTACCATCCAACTATGAGGGGTTCGGCCTTGTACTGATCGAAGCGATGTCATGCGGACTGCCATGCGTTTCATTTGATTGCCCTTACGGTCCTGCTGAAATAATACAAGATAAAGAAGATGGTTTATTAGTAGAAAACAACAATATAAATCTGTTAGCAGAATCAATAAATTATCTAATTGAACATACAGACCTCAGACAAGCATACGGCAAAAAGGCAAGAGAAAATGCCCGAAATTTCCTTATAGAAAATGTGATGCCACAATGGAATGATTTATTCAATAAAATAGGATGAAAATTATATATATATGATAATATAGCCCAAATAGGCGGGGTGGAGCGGATTTTTGTAGACAAAATGAACTACTTGGCAGACAAGCTCCATCACGAAGTCTATTTAATTACTTCATCGCAGGGGAACCATCCTATTAGTTTTCCACTATCACCCCATGTAAGGCATATTGATCTTGACATTAGGTATCATATGCAATACCAGTATCGTCTTTTGAAACGCTTATGGCTGAAATTTAAGTTGAACCGACTATGCAAAAGACACCTGAAAAAAAAGAAATAGATAAAATTGACCCTGACATAATAGTATGTACAACCACTGATCTATCGACTGAAGTCTGCAAGTTGCGGTGCAGAGCAAAAAAAAGTTTTTAAATCCCATAGTGCCAAGGATTATACTCGTCTGACACAGGATTTCAAGAAAGTGAAACCAGGTTTATTGAAAGATTTAAGGAATAAATATAACACTCATAAACGTTTCCTACTGATTGAACGATGCAGTGATGTGGTGGTAACATTAACCCAAGAAGATGCAAAATCATGGAAAAATGCATCCAATGTGCATGTTATTCCTAATATGACGCAAATAATCATGCCACAAAGCAGCACTTGCGAAAAACCTCGTGTTATAGCCGTGGGAAGGCTCACCTATCAAAAAGGATTTGACCGACTGATTAATGCATGGGGGATAGTACACAAGCAATACCCGGACTGGCGACTAGATATTTTTGGTGAAGGATTTTATAATGACACACTATATCGGCAAATAAAAGAAATGAGTCTGGAAGGAATCGTGACTATACATCCTTTTACCTCAAACATATTACAAGAATATTCCAATAGTTCCATATTCGCACTAAGCTCTAATTACGAAGGGTTTGGGCTGGTTCTCATAGAAGCAATGGGTTGTGGATTGCCTTGTGTTTCTTTTGACTGTCCCAATGGTCCCTCTGAAATCATTAAGCATAAAGAAGATGGATTTCTTATTAAAAATGGAGATATACAAGGTTTTGCCGAAGCTCTTTGCCATTTGATAACAAATGAAAAGACACGAAAAGAGTTTGGCAAACGAGCCAGGCAGAATGTAATGCGTTATGCTCCGGAAAATGTAATGCCGCAATGGGAACTATTATTTAATCAATTAACACAATAAAGCTTTTGATTATGAAATATCTCTCCATTATAGTTCCTGTTTACAATGTAGCACTTTACATTAAAGCCTGTATTGATGGTTTCTGTCAACAAGGAATAGAAGAAGATGATTTTGAAATTATTTTAATCAATGACGGAAGTACCGACAACAGTTTGCAGATTATTACAGATATAGAAAAAGAGCATACCAACATCCTCATTCTCACACAAAAAAATCAAGGAGCATCCGTCAGCAGAAACCAAGGAATAATATATGCCCAAGGGAAATATATATTACTCGTTGATTCTGACGATTTACTGATACCTAATACCCTATCACATTTTCTGGAATACGCCCAACGACATGATACCGACATGATTCAAGGGAAATTTATCAAGTTAGACAATGTAGGGATTAAAAAATTTCCTTTCCCCACAACTATCTCTCCTCATACAATGGAAATACCAACAAAAGATGGAGAAGCAGGATTTATAGAAAATTATTGCCCGCAAGAAAGCTATGCAGTTCTATATTTATACAAAAAGACTTTTTTAATAGAGAATGGACTCTTTTTTATGGAGCATAAATATTTTGAAGATATAGCTTTCACTGTAAATTGCTTACTAAGAGCAAAATGCTTTGCATCATTGCCCATATTGTTTTATATATATCGGCAACATAGCAATTCCATCATGTCTACCATGAATACAACAAAATTATATTCAATGAATGATATTATTGAAAACCTTTACTCTTTATTAAACGAAAGGCATCTCAGTAACAAAGGCATGCAGAAACTAAAAGATAGTATCTACGCCAGCTTTTCTGTGAATTTATGGTATCTATCGCATTACAGGCAACTCTACCCGTATCGTAAAGAAATAATAAATGACTTGAAACGAAAGGTACCCAACCTATCTTTTCATAATTCATACAAACAACGATTAGTGAGCTTTTGCTTTAAATATATACCCTCACTGTATATCAGTGCCAGATATTACTCTACACGCAATAAATATTAGAGAAGCATGAAAATATTATTTCTCGTATATCACGGATTGTCCAACTATAGCGGAATCAGTAAAAAGATTCTGGAACAAGTAAAAGGATTGGAAGAAAACGGACATGAAGTCCACCTATGTACCTATATAGTAGAGGAAAACGGACATAGGAAAAGAATAATAGATAATCAAGAGATAGAAGATTTGGGAACAGGAATTATGGCCAAGCTTAAAAAAGATGTTGCTATAGTTCCATATTGGGCTATATAAGGAAACAACATATAGAGTTGGTATATGTCCGTTCCTTTCATAACGCCAATCCTTTTACAATACATCTCTTTAAACAAATAAAAAAGTGGGGAATAAAAGCCGTAATGGAAATACCTACTTATCCATATGATGCAGAATATACCGGTGCCGACCGACGAGTACGACTGAGCCTAGCGATAGACAAACTATACAGGCGAAGACTGGCAAAGCAGATGACAGCCATTGTGACATATGCTGATACCAAAAAGATTTTCGGACAAAGAACAATTTGTATTTCTAATGGTATTGATTTTTCTACTCTGCCTTTAAGAGTCCGACAAGCAAATAAGGATATTCATTTGATAGGTGTGGCAGAAGTGCATTATTGGCATGGATATGACAGAGTAATACACGGAATAGGAGAATACTACAAGAGGCCTCACGACAAAAATGTTTACTTCCACATTGTAGGAGGAGTAGCTCCATCAGAAATGTATGATACTGCGCAAGCACCCGGATTTGACAGGTATATCAAGCAATACGGCATTGAGAAACAGATCATTTTTCACGGTCAGAAATATGGAGAAGAACTGGATGAGTTATTTAATGGCGCCGACTTTGCCATAGGAAGCCTGGCACGCCATCGCACTAAAATAGATAAGATCAAGACCTTGAAAAACCGGGAATACGCAGCACGCGGTATCCCCTTTATTTATTCGGAAACAGACGAAGACTTTGACCGGATGCCATATGTACTGAAAGCACCGGCAGATGAAAGCCCTGTTTCCATCCGAGCTATTATTCAGTTTTATGAAGCATTGAATAGCACCCCCGAGCAGATCAGGGCTTCCATAAAACATTTATCGTGGAGAAATCAGATGGAACAGGTAATTAATGAATTATAGCCTCTTATGTGTAATACAAATAATAAATTAAGAATAGCATATTGTACTCCTTCTCTTTATATATCCGGAGGAGTTGAAAGAGTCTTGACTACCAAAGCAAATTATTTGGCAGAGATAGAAAAACATGATATATACATCATATTGACTGATGGAAAAGATAAGGCTCCCTATTATCCATTATCACCCAAAGTGCAGGTTATTCAATTGAACATCAACTTTGAAGAAATATGGAATCTTCCTTTCTGGAAAAAAATAGTAGTTTACCCAAAAAAACAACACATTTATAAGCGGAAATTAAAAGAAACATTGTTTACCATTAAGCCCGACATCACAATTTCTTTGTTAAGACGTGAAATCAACTTTATAACTTCTATCAAAGACGGCAGCAAAAAAATAGGAGAATTACATGTAAACAGGAAGAACTATCGTAACTTTGAAGAAAACGAAACGAATTTCGTCAAAAACATTTTTTCAAAGCTATGGATGATGAGCCTTGTCAGACATCTTAAAAAGCTAGATCGGTTTATCGTCTTGAGCAGTGAAGACAAGGAGAATTGGCATGACTTACACAATGTGAAAGTAATTAGCAATCCATTACCTTTTCAAACAGAACAAACCAGTAATCTCACAGAACATCAGGTAATAGCTGTGGGAAGATACACCTATCAAAAAGGATTTGACCTTTTGTTGAAAGCATGGAAAATAGTTAGTAAACAATATCCGGACTGGAAACTATATATATATGGGAAAGGAGATAAGACAGAATATCATCAGCTAGTGCAAGATTTGAAATTAAATAATATATTTCTCGAAAATGCCACATCGAATATCATCAATAAATATGGTGAAAGTTCTATCTTTGTACTAAGCTCCAGATTTGAAGGTTTCGGCATGGTTATAGCAGAAGCAATGGCTTGCGGAGTTCCTGCTGTTTCATTTGCCTGCCCCTGCGGTCCTAAAGATATAATAAAGAATGGGGAAGACGGATTGCTGGTAGAAAACGGCAACATAGAGCAATTAGCCGAAAAAAATAGGTTACCTGATTGAGAATGAAGACATAAGAAAAGAAATGGGGAAGAAAGCCAGAATAAATGTGAAACGTTTTGAAACAGAGATAATCATGAAACAATGGACACAGTTATTCAATGAACTTTTAGAAAAATAATCATTAGGACATGAAATGGTACACTAACTATCTATCAGCATACGAAATCCCTTTCGCCCAAGCACCCGGACAGGCTATCAGCCGGGTGAAAGAAAGAATCAAACGGATTCGCACCGATCATCCGTTGGTTTCGGTGATTGCCATTGCCCACAATGAAGACAGCAGAATATTGAGCTGCCTATGGTCTTTGTGCGACAACCAATGCGACCTCCCCATGGAGATACTGGTAGTAAACAACAACTCCACCGACCACACCGAAGAAGTGCTGAAAGAACTGGGAGTGACCTATTTCAATGAGCCACAGAAAGGTCCAGGCTATGCCCGCCAATGCGGACTGAACCATGCCCGGGGAAAATATCACATCTGCATAGACTCTGATACCCTGTACCCGCCCCGCTACATTGCCACCATGGTGAAAGCCTTACAAAAGAAAGGCGTAGTATGCGCCTATGCCTTGTGGAGCTTCCTGCCCAATGAGCAGTATTCCGGCATCGGACTTTTCTTTTACGAAACCATGCGCGACCTCTACCTGAAACTGCAAAACCGAAAACGACCGGAACTCAACGTGCGCGGCATGGTATTTGCCTTCCACACCGAAAAGGCACGAAAGGAAGGTTTCCGCACGGACATTATACGCGGAGAAGACGGATCACTGGCACTGGCATTGAAGAAATACGGGAAGCTGAAATTTGTCACTACCCGAAAAGCCCGCGCCATCACCGGATACGGAACCGTATCTGCCGACGGCTCCCTGTTCAACAGCTTTAAGAAACGCGCCATAAAAGGCATAAAGCACTTTACATCACTTTTTTATAGCAAGAATAAATACGAGGACGAAGATTCAAACCTGATAAAATAGCGACACATGAAAATAGCAATAGAAGCCCAACGGATATTCAGAAGGGAAAAACACGGCATGGACTATGTAGCCTTGGAAACCATCAGAGAGCTACAAAAGATAGACAAACAGAATGAATACTTCATACTGGTGTACCCCGGAGAAGATATTTGCCTGCAAGAATCAGTGAATGTGCACATAGTGCCCGTGAACTACCCCTCCTACCCGCTGTGGGAACAAGTGGGACTGCCTCTGGCACTGAAGAAAATAAAACCGGACTTGCTGCATTGCACCAGCAACACCGCACCCATCTTTTGCAATATTCCCTTGATACTGACCCTGCATGACATCATCTTCCTGGAGAACAAGCGGGGCAAGAACCAATCCATGTATCAAAATCTGGGGCGGTGTTACCGCAGGCTGGTAGTACCCAGGATTCTTCACCACTGCCGGAAAATCATTACCGTATCCCACTTTGAATGTGAGCATATCGGTAAATTCCTAGGCTTGGGAAAAGATGTCCTGACAGCCGTGTATAATGGATATTCGGCACATTTCCACCCCATAACGGATGCCCACACCATTACCGATAAATACATAGACAGCCGGCAGTATCTTTTCTTTTTGGGCAACACCGATCCCAAGAAAAATACCGCCGGAGTATTGCAGGCATACAACATATACCTGACTAAATCACGCCATCCCCTGCCCTTGCTCATCGCCGATTTAAAAGAAAACGTCATTGATGAATACCTGGAAGAAAACGGATTGCAACCCATCAAAAGTATGTTGCGCTATCCCGGTTATATCCCGAATAAAGAATTGCCTGCCATCTATAGTGGCGCATCGGCTTTCATCTATACTTTACTAAGGGAAAGTTTCGGTATTCCCATTCTTGAAAGCATGGCGTGCGGAACGCCCGTTATCACTTCCAATACATCCGCCATGCCCGAAATAGCGGGAACAGGCGGCATCTTGGTTAACCCGTTGGAACCGGAAGAAATAGCCGATGCAATTATCCGCCTGGAGGAAGATCCCGATTACCACCGGACACAAGTGAATTACGGACTGGAAAGAGTACGCCAATTCTCATGGGAGAATACAGCCAAAGAAACATTGAAATTATATAAAGACATACTGGCATGAATACCCTAACAACCTTATTTTTCATATTGCTTTTCATTGTATTCTACACCTATCTGGGATATGGAATACTGTTATGGATATTAGTGGAAATTAAACAGATGCTCCACCCCGCCCCGAATGAGAATGCTGATGGAGCATCAAAAACATCCGGATTACCCGAAGTCACCCTGTTTATCACCGCCTACAACGAAGAAAAAGTAGTGGACGGAAAGATGAAAAACTGCCACGAACTGGATTACCCCAAGGACAAATTGAAAATAGTATGGGTTACGGACGGCAGCAATGACCACACCAATAACAAACTAAAGGAATATGCAGATGCCACCGTTCTGTTCACGCCGGAAAGAAAAGGGAAGACAGCCGCCATGAACCGGGGAATGAGGTTCGTCACCACTCCCATCGTGGTATTCACAGATGCAAATACCTTTATCAACAACCAAGCCATCCGTGAAATAGTGAACTGTTTCAACAACCCCAAAGTGGGATGCGTAGCCGGTGAAAAGCGCGTGGATATGAACAGTGCCGCAGGAGCTGCTGCCGGAGGAGAAGGACTTTACTGGAAATACGAATCATTCCTAAAAAAGCTGGATTACCAACTCTACTCCGCCATAGGAGCCGCAGGAGAATTATTTGCCATCCGCACCTCCCTGTACGAAGAAATGCCTGCTGATACCCTGCTGGATGATTTCATCCTGTCCCTGCGCATCACCATGAAAAAATACATTATCGCTTATTGTGATACCGCCTACGCACTGGAAAGCGGATCGGCAGACATGAAAGAAGAAGAAAAACGGAAAGTACGCATATCGGCAGGCGGACTGCAATCCATTTACAGACTGAACGCACTGCTCAATCCCCTGCGCTATGGGGTGCTTTCATTCCAGTACATCTCCCATCGCGTGTTAAGGTGGTCTGTAACACCTGTCGCCTTATTCCTGCTTTTCCCTCTGAATGTCATTCTGGCTATTTATAGCGGGAACAGTCTACCTTATATTATACTCCTTTTGTTGCAAATCCTATTCTATATCGCAGGATTCTATGGATATTACTTATCCACCCGGTCGGTAAAGAACAAACTCCTGTATATTCCTTATTACTTTCTGTTCATGAACATCAATGTAATAAAAGGTTTCTTCTACCTGAAAAGGCATAAAGGAGGAGCTTGGGAAAAAGCTCGCAGAGCTTAATTTTCCAGATACTTTCCTATCATGGCACGCAAAGCGGGAGCCATGATAGGCTTTGCCATATAGTCATTGCACCCGGCTTCAAATGTTTTGTCACGGTCACTGTCATAAGCATTGGCTGTCAAGGCAATAATGGGAAGCGTTCCACCCGCCTGGCGGATTCTTCTGGTTGCTTCCAACCCATCCATGACGGGCATTTTTATGTCCATCAATATCATATCAGGCTGTTCTGCATTGCATAAATCAATAGCTTCCTGACCATCGTGGGCACGAAGCACAATATATTCTTTTCTTAAAATGATAGATAACAAAAGGAAATTACTCTCTGTATCTTCAGCTACCAATATTTTTTTCATCTTTTTATTTATTGATTACAGGTGCAAATTTACGATATAAAACGATATAAGCAATATTTTTTTTGTATATTTGCTGACAATAAAAAACGCCATACATCTAAATTCGATAAGAGAAACGTAATATTGAGAAGTATAATACCAAAATGAGTATTCCGAATCATATATTGCATGACAAGCAGTATGCCGATAAAATTCTGGAAATAACGGCTGATACTATGTTCTTCGTACACAGAGATGGTACGTGCCTGGATTTTAAACCTAATACCCCGGACTTTTATATAAAAGGAGAAGAAATTATAGGAAAAAATATATTTTCGTATTTCCCTGCCGAGGCATCACATGAAATGTACGAGGAGTTTGTAAAGGTACTGAGCGATGGCAAGCCTTCGGCGCGAAATTATAAATTAATATCGGGCAACGAGGTGAAATACTACAAATGCATCATCAGTAAATACGACCGGGATCATTTGATTTTTCAATATAGGGACATCACAGGCCGTAGTGTTGTCAGACTCAAACTGGAAAAGAAACAAAAAGACCTGCGCGAAATAGAGAAGGCGGGACGTATCGGACTTTGGTCATACGATTCTTCTACCCAAATATTCACTTACTCCGGATATACCCAGATATTATGCAATGAAGAAGAACTAAAAACCATCTCTCTGAATGAATATATGGACAATATACATCCGGATGACAAAAGCAAATTCAGGCAATGGCTGTACAAGTATGTGGAAGAAGAAGAAGCTAATGACACGATTAACTATAAACTTCTGATTAAAGGGAAAACCATCAATATGCGCATCAAGGCATATAATAAGGAAGTTTATACCCAACGCACCTTATTGGAAGGATATATCCAGAACACATCGGATATAGTATGGAAAGCGGAACATTCCAACCAACTGAAATCGGCCTTCCTTGCCAATATGAGCCACGAAATACGTACTCCCCTGAATGCCATACTGGGGTTTTCACGCATCATAGCCGAAACGGATAATGCCGAAGAAAGATTGCAATACTATGATATTGTAGAGAAAAACAATATGCGCCTGCAAGAGCTGATTAATGAAATTCTGGATTTGTCAAAGATAGAATCGGGCATGATGGAGTTCAATTATGCACCGGTATACCTGCATACGTTATGTGACGATGTGAAAAACACATACTGCTTCATGCCAGCCGGGCGTGGAACTGGTTTTTGAGAAATCCGACGAATTGCTGGCTACATCAACGGACAGGAACCGATTGTTTCAGGTCTTTTCAAACCTGATAGGCAATGCCACCAAATTTACGAGTAAAGGTTCAATCCGTTTTGGCTACAAGCTGGCCGAAAAAGATATAGAATTTCATGTGACGGACACCGGAAGCGGAATATCTGCCGATAAGGTTTCGAAAATATTCGACCGCTTCATTATGGCAAATAATCAAGTTCAAGGAACAGGGCTGGGACTTTCCATCAGCAAAATCATTATAGACAAACTGGGAGGAACCATATCGGTAGAATCCCGGGAAGGAGTGGGTACTACATTTACTTTCACCATACCCTATCACCCCGTGAATGGGGAAATAGCTGTGAAGGAAGAACACGTCAGACCACTATCCGCCAACGAGGACAAGACGGCCCACAAGGAAATTACCATATTGGTGGCAGAAGATTATCAGAGCAATTATGACCTGATTGCCGCCATGATTGGAAAGATATACAGGCTGGTTCATGCACACGATGGTATGGAAGCCATCCAGTTGTACGACCAATGCAAGCCTGCCCTCATCTTGATGGACATAAAAATGCCTAACATCGACGGACTGGATGCTACCCGAACCATCCGGGAAATGTCTGCGGATATACCCATTATTGCCGTAAGCGCCTTTGCATACGACAAGGATAAGGCGGCTGCCTTTGAAAGCGGCTGCAATGAATTCCTGACGAAACCAATATCTGCCGATTTATTAAAAAACACAATAAACAAATATTTAAAACAGAACTAATTTATGGGAAGACTAGCCGTATATAAATTTGCATACTTTTTGTCTATCGTATTCACTTTCTTTATCTTAGGGTTATCTATTTTCGCCTATTTTGCAGGGAAAATAGATCCGGAAACTAATATGTTTGCCGCTTATATCGCTTTAGGCAAACCGGTTTTGGTTGCCATCAATGCCTTGTTATTTGTTTATTGGCTCATCAGGGTGCGGTATTGGCTATGGATTCCGTTGGTGGGGCTGGCTGTGAATTATGAATATATCAGTTCCATGTACCAGGTCTATAACTCGACCAAATATGCCAATGAGAATAAATTGAAGATATTGACTTACAACGTCCATTCATTCGGCAATGAGATTACCGGATTCTCGGCAAAGGAGTTCTCTGATATCATGAATAAGGAGGAAGTGGATGTGGCTTGTTTCCAAGAATATAGGGGGAATGGGGACTTTACAAAAGAAGATATATATAATACTTATTCAAAGACGTTCCCCTACTCTTTCATTCCGGAAGACAAGAGTCAGGCTATTTATAGCCGCTATCCCATAAAGCAAACACAGATCATAGAATTTCCCAATACGAATAATAGTGCCATTTGGGTAGATCTGGATGTGAACGGAATGACTATACGCGTGATAAATGTGCATATGCAGACTACTGCTTTTGACCGTATGCGGTCTAAAGCAGCACAGGCCAGAGGGGCACGTGACGAGGAGCGCGAAGAGGAAATCTATTTGGAATATACGGATAATCTGCAACAGAATATTATCCGGCGTGCCGAACAGGCTAAGTTGATAAGAACGCTGATTAATGCTACTGAATATCCGCTGATTTTATGCGGTGACTTTAATGATACTCCGGGAACATTTACCTATGAAACGCTGAAAGGAAATTTGAAAGATGGCTTTATCAGTGCCGGAGAAGGATATGGAGCTACTTACCGGGGATTCCATAATTTGCTGCGCATTGATTATGTGTTTCATTCACCTTTGCTGGAGGGGATAAAGTATGGGGCTATTCCTTATGAGATGAGTGACCATAATCCGGTGTATTTGGAGGTGGGGCTATAAATATAAGGAGTAAGCCCCCTTTTTTCACGCTCTGTAAACACATTTTTTTAACATACTGCTTTCCGTAGGGGCAGACCCACGTGTCTGCCCGAAAACAGTTCACTTTATGCTTTCGGGCGGACACATGGGTCCGCCCCTACGGTGAAAGTGTTACTTATTTAACGGCACAGAGAAGAAGAAAGTAGATCCTTTTCCCTCTTCCGACTCAAACCACAGGCGACCGCCATTTTTCTGTGCAAAATCAAGGCATAACAACAGTCCCAATCCGGAACCTTCTTCATTATTAGTACCATATTTGCTAAAGTGCGTTTCTGCATTCAGCAGCTTCTTCTGGTCTTCTTCACTCATTCCCTTTCCGCTATCCGTCACGCTGATGATTGCCATATCACCTTCTACCACAGCTTTCACCAATATTTCAGAATCATTATAGCTGAACTTGATGGCATTACTAAGCAGATTTCGCATAATGGTTTTAATCATGTCAATATCAGCATGCACTTCTATCTTTTCCTGAACAGAGAAACTTAGCTTTATATTCTTTACTGCGGCAACCAGATTGAAAATCTCAATTACCGATGCCACATTCTCTACAACATCAAAATCCTGATAAACCACATTCAGCTTGCCAATTTGGCTCTTTGTCCGTTTCAACAAATTGTCCAGCAGGGCAAAGACATCTTCCGTACTTTGATTGGCCATGCTCAACATCTGAAACATTTCTGCTCCGATTTGTTCTTCGGGAAGACTGAGGATAAGCATATTGAGCACCATCTTGATAGATCCCATCGGAGAACGCAAATCATGCGCAATCACAGAATATAGTTTGTCGCGTCCCATGATGGTCTTACGCAACTCCTCGGTCTGGCGGAGAATGATGCGCTTGGCGGCAATCAATGAAATCTGGTGATTGACGCGGATCACAAGTTCTTCTTTATTGAACGGTTTGGAAATAAAATCATTAGCCCCTACCTTAAATCCTTTGACAATATCAGCGGTAGTATTCAAGACTGTAAGGAAGATAATAGGAATATTTTGAGTTTCCGGATCGGCTTTTAATCTTTCAGCCACTTCAAATCCATTCATTTCGGGCATCATCACGTCCAGCAAGATCAGATCCGGGTGTGCATTGGCTGCTTGGGATAACGCTTCCTTGCCGTTGCTCGCCGTTATCACTTTAAATTTTTCATTGGTCAATAATACTCTTAACAACAGTACATTAGAAACGACATCATCCACAACCAGAATGGTATATTCCGAATGATCTATCACTACATTTACATCTGGTGTCATATCATAAATTATTTAGATAGAACATTTTTAAAATAATCAATTACTCTCATCAAGCCATCTTCCAAATGGATATTCGGCTCCCATCCCAATTTCTCCCTTGCCAAGGTTATATCCGGTCTGCGCTGGCGCGGATCATCAAACGGTAAAGGTTGGAATACTATTTTTGAATCGGATCCGGTAAGCTCCAAGACCTTATGAGCCAATTCCACAATAGAAAATTCACAAGGATTGCCCATATTTACGGGACCTGTAAAACCATCTTCCGTAGCCATCATACGCACCATTCCTTCAATCAAATCATCAATATATTGGAAACTGCGCGTCTGCTTGCCATCGCCATAGATGGTAATCTCCTTATTTTGTAGTGCCTGCACCACAAAGTTGGAAATCACCCGACCATCATCGGGCAACATATTGGGACCGTATGTATTAAAAATACGGATAATCTTCACTTGCACGCCGTGCTGGCGGTAATAGTCCATACACAATGTTTCCGCACAGCGTTTTCCTTCGTCATAGCAGGAACGGTAACCTATCGGGTTTACATTCCCCCAGTCTTGTTCCTTTTGGGGATGTGACAATGGATCACCATAAACTTCACTGGTGGAAGCCTGTAAGAGTTTGGCTTTGTTGCGCTTGGCAAGTCCCAACATGTTGAAGGTTCCAAAGGCAGCCGTTTTAGCAGTCTTGATGGCATCATGCTGATAATGTATGGGAGAAGCCGGGCAGGCAAGATTATATATCTCATCTATATCCGTCCAAAACGGATTAATTACATCGTGTTCTACCAACTCAAAACATGGATGCCCTATCAGATGCTTTACGTTCTCTTTATTCCCTGTAAAGAAGTTGTCTAAGCATATAACTATATTGCCTTCCTTAATCAGGCGCGTGCACAAATGTGACCCTATAAAGCCAGCACCGCCGCTTACCAGGATTCTTTTCATCCCCTTATCGTTTTTTACTTTATTATATGTCGAGCAAAATTAATTGATTCTCTCCACTTGTGCAAACATTTAAAACAAGATTATTCATTATATTTGCAAATACTTTGTCAAAACAGTATTTACATGAAGAAATATCCATGCATATTAAGTATTGCCGGCTCGGACTGTAGCGGGGGAGCAGGCATACAGGCAGACTTGAAAACGATCTCTGCCTTAGGCGGTTACGCTGCTACCGCCATTACCGCCATCACGGTTCAAAATACCACCGGGGTGCGGGCTATACACGCCGTTCCGCCCGTGTATGTACGGGGACAGATTGAGGTGGTAATGGAGGACATCTGCCCGGATGCCATCAAGATAGGAATGATAAACGATGTGGAAATAGTGAAGGTTATCGCATCTTGCTTACGAAAATACCAACCCCGCTATGTGGTATTCGACCCTGTAATGGTATCTACCAGCGGACATAAATTGATAGAAGACGATGCGATCAGTGCACTGACCGGGGAACTGATGCCACTCTCCACACTGATCACCCCGAACCTGAGTGAAGCGGAAGTGCTGACGGGACACCCTATATATAATGTAGAGGAAATGAAAGTTGCCGCCTTGGAATTACTGAAACTGGGGTGCGGTGCCGTTCTTTTAAAAGGTGGGCATCTGGAAGGCGGAATGATGTGTGATGTGTTGCAAATTGCCGGTGAAGACACTCCCCACCTCTTTACTTCGGAGAAAATAGAGAGCAAAAATACACATGGCACGGGTTGCACCCTGTCCTCTGCCATCGCTACTTATCTGGCTTTGGGAGATGCAATGCCGCAGGCTGTGGAACATGCCAAAGCGTATGTGACAGAAGGCATAAGGGCTGGAAAAGAGATACATATAGGAGAAGGACACGGGCCGCTGAATCACTTTTATGCGCCTGTTCCTATGAATATTAAAGAAGAATGAGCCGCTGTTTCGAAAGAAATAATTAACTTTGCAGCGTTTTTAAACCAAAATAGGAAAAATATGAAAGCATTTGTATTCCCCGGTCAAGGAGCGCAGTTTGTAGGTATGGGTAAGGACCTGTACGAAAACTCTGCTTTGGCCAAAGAACTTTTTGAAAAAGCGAATGATATTTTAGGATACCGCATTACAGACATCATGTTTGAAGGTACGGATGAAGACTTGCGCCAGACTAAGGTTACTCAGCCTGCCGTATTCCTGCATTCAGTAATCTCTGCTCTTTGCATGGGCGAGGATTTCAAACCCGAAATGACTGCCGGACACTCACTGGGTGAGTTCTCTGCACTGGTTGCTGCCGGAGCTTTGTCTTTTGAAGATGGTCTGAAACTGGTGTATGCCCGTGCCATGGCTATGCAGAAAGCTTGCGAAGCACAGCCTTCTACTATGGCTGCCATCATCGCTTTGCCGGACGAAAAAGTGGAGGAAATCTGCGAAGCTATCTCTAAAGAAGGTGAAGTGGTAGTTGCCGCTAACTATAACTGCCCGGGACAAATCGTAATCTCAGGTTCTATTGAAGGTATCAACAAGGCTTGCGAACAACTGAAAGCCGCCGGAGCAAAGCGTGCTTTGCCTCTGAAAGTGGGTGGCGCATTCCACTCTCCGCTGATGAATCCTGCCAAAGTGGAATTGGAAGCTGCTATCAAAGCAACAGAGATCCATACTCCGAAATGCCCTGTTTATCAGAATGTAGATGCATTGCCTCACACTGATCCTGCTGAAATCAAAGCGAACCTGGTAGCTCAGTTGACCGCTTCTGTACGCTGGACTCAGACTGTGAAGAATATGATTGCCGACGGTGCTGATGACTTTACAGAATGCGGACCGGGTGCAGTATTGCAAGGATTGGTCAAGAAGATTGACGGTTCTGTGAATGCACACGGAATAGCCTAATAAATAAAGTCTTGTCACTTCGACTACCGAAAAAGTCGATAAAAAGATAATATTATTACGGATTGCCGGAATATTCCGAGTAATCCGTAATTTTTTATGGTATTTTGCAGAAAAATTCGTAAGTTTGTCAATACCTAAATAGCAACCGGGGGGATGAATAAATTTAAGTATAGCATATTCCGGATTAATTAATTCCGGGAAATGGAACAATTTGGAGATAAATAAAAAATAAACTATAATGGATACACAAGAAAAAATTATCATCTATCAGGTATTTACCCGCTTATTCGGTAATAGTAACCTGCGTTGCAAGCCTAACGGTTCTCTGGAAGAAAACGGCTGCGGAAAGATGGCGGACTTCACCGCCAAGGCTTTAGGAGAAATCAAGCAATTAGGCGCTACCCACATATGGTACACCGGAATTATTGAACATGCCACACAGACCAACCACACCCGCTATGGCATAAAACCCGACCATCCGGCAGTGGTGAAAGGAAAAGCCGGATCGCCATACGCCATCAAGGATTATTATGATGTGGATCCGGACTTGGCAACCAGCATTCCGGACAGAGTAAAGGAGTTCGAGAATCTGGTGAAACGAAGCCATAAAGCAGGACTGAAAGTTATTATCGACTTTGTACCCAATCATGTGGCACGTCAATATGGATCGGACGTAAAGCCCGAAGGAGTGGTAGATCTGGGCGAGAATGATGATGTAACCCAGGCTTTCAGCCCCAACAATAACTTCTATTATATTCCGGATTCAAAACTGGAAGGGAATATAGACCTTCACCGTGGTTCCGGCGAACCGTATGTGGAATTTCCGGCAAAGGTAACTGGAAATGACCGTTTTGACGCATGGCCCAATGCCAGTGACTGGTATGAAACGGTTAAACTGAATTATGGCATAGACTATGTGAACGGACGGACTTGCCATTTCGATCCTATTCCCGACACATGGATCAAGATGCGTGATATATTGCTGTTCTGGTCGGCTAAAGGCATAGACGGTTTCCGTTGTGATATGGCGGAGATGGTTCCCGTAGAATTTTGGGGATGGGTGATTCCGCAGATAAAGGCAGAACATCCGGAACTGATCTTCATTGCAGAGGTATATAATCCGAATGAATACCGCAACTATCTGTTTAACGGTAAATTTGATTATCTGTATGATAAAGTGGGACTGTATGACACATTACGTTCCATCATCAGCGGATGGGAATCTGCAACGGCTATTCCCCAGCGTTGGCAAACCTTGAGTGGAATAGAAAAACGGATGCTTAACTTCCTGGAGAATCATGACGAGCAACGCGTGGCCTCCGATTTCTTTGCCGGGAATGGGGCAAAGGCTATTCCGGCTATGATTGTTTCGGCGTGCATGAATACCAATCCGTTGATGATTTACTTCGGGCAGGAATTGGGAGAACGGGGCATGGATACGGAAGGATTCAGCGGACGTGACGGAAGAACTACTATTTTTGATTATTGGAGTGTGGATACTGTTCGCCGTTGGCGCAATGGAGGGAAATTCGATGATAAGTTCCTGAATGATGATGAAAAGGAATTGAGAAGTTTCTATAGCCGTTTGCTGAATTTATGCAATAGCGAGAAGGCGATTCGTGAAGGAGTGTTCTTTGATTTGACATACGCCAATCTGGCAGGATGGACGTTTAATGAGCATAAACAGTATGCTTTTATGCGTAAATGTGATGATGAGTTGTTACTGGTGGTGGTCAACTTCGATTCAATGCCAGCACGGGCAGGGGTGAATATTCCGCAACATGCTTTTGATTTCTTGGGCATTCCGCCTAAAACTGATTATGAAGCGACGGAGTTATTGACCGGAAATACGGAAAAGCTCTCGTTGATGTCGGAAAAGACTACGCCGGTGCTGCTGGATGCGATGAGTGGGAAGGTGCTGAAGTTCAAGCTATAAGAGTGGAATCCACCACTATCATTTACCGTAGGGGCGGGGTTTGCCCGCCCAAAAACATTGCGTTAGCCTCCCCTTTTTGAAGGGGGCAAGGGGGATGTTCTCTTTGGAATGATGGTGTGCGTTACTACAGAAAGCAACCATGCCAAGGAGAACATCCCCCTTAAATCCCCCTTTAAAAGGGGGAAAGTGCGCGATGTATTCGGGCGGGCAAACCCCGCCCCTACGGCAAAATGATAGTTTATTTATTTTTTCTTTATATTAGGCAAGAAATAAGTGACCAGCCCCAACAAAGGCGTAAACGCCACCACCTGATACACATACTCAATACCATACTCATCAGCAAAATTGCCCAATACGGCAGAAGCAATCCCTGCTATTCCAAAAGCAAAACCATAGAACAATCCCGAAATCAGTCCCAATTTGTAAGGCAATAACTCCTGTGCATACACCAATATCGCCGGAAAAGCGGAAGACAATATAAATCCGATGATAAAACTCAAAATACATGTCCAAAACAGATCGACATGAGGCATCATCAAACTGAAAGGAGCCGTACCAAGGATAGAAGCCCAAATGACATATTTACGTCCTACCTTATCTCCTACCGGCCCTCCCACCAGCGTTCCGGCAGCAGTAGCCACCAAGAATATAAACAGGTAGAATTGCGATTGCTGCACCGACACCCCGAACTTCTCTATCAAATAAAACGTATAATAACTACTCAAACTAGCCATATAAATATACTTGGAGAAAATCAAGACCATAATGATACAGATGGAAAAGACAGTAACCCCAAGCGGAAAAGGCATCTCACGCTCCGTCTGTTGCTTGGCAGGATTCAGTTTCAGTTCGCGCAGCTTATCACGATACCAGCGACATACCGGCAACATAACTACCATTGCCACCAGTGCCAAGATAGCTACCAGAGCCACATTCTGACGACCATAAGGAGCAATGACCAACGCCGCCAGCAAGGGTCCGAATGAACCGCCCAAGTTTCCTCCTACCTGAAAGAGTGATTGCGCCATTCCCCTTTTACCGCCCGAGGACAGAGAAGTGAGCCGCGCCGCCTCCGGATGAAAAATAGAAGAACCAATACCAATCAACGACACCGAAACAAGCACCAAAGAGAAATGCTGGGCAAAAGCCAACAAGATCAATCCGGAAAAAGTAGAGCACATACCTATAGGCAGAAACCAAGGATTAGGACGCTTGTCCAGATAGAAGCCCATAACCGGCTGGAAAATAGAAGCCGAAGTCTGATAACATAAAGTAATCAGTCCCACCTGTGCAAAACTGAGTGCCAAGCCGTCCTTTATCAACGGATAGACCGCCATAATGACGGATTGAAGCAAGTCATTGAGGCAATGCGCCAAACTGAGTGCGCACAAAATGCCGAAGGCAGTACCCCCGGCAGCTTTCATTGTAGCAGTATCTTTCATCGTTTTATCGCTTCAGTAAACCGATCTTTAAATTCAACTTAAAATAATAAACTCCGTTTTCGCGTTCCAGATAGCCATACTTGTCTTTCTCCGTAGGACCTTTCTCGAAGCGGGAATTATGGAACAAGAAGTCGGCAAACGTCTCACGGTCAGCCTTTTGATAACAAAGCACTTCACCGTTGCCATCTACCAACAAGAAACCGGCAATGGCGGAATCGACTCCCGTAAACAGTTTGGCAGGACGCATTCCCAAAGCCAGTGCCAACAGGAATTGTTTCATCTTGTATTCATAATAACCGTGCTTATTAATCAGTTCATCCTTTATTTTCAAGGGATTTATCTGCTTGATGGCTTCCGTCAACTCACTTACCTTCGTTATGCCATCCAGATGCATGATGCGCAACATTTCAGCCAGCATACGGGGGAAATGAAGATCGATCATAGAGAGGTTGCTGCGGAATACCTTATCGGCTACATCATTATATTTCAAAATACCTCCCAGGCGTTCTATCATCAGCATACGTCCCACTACATCTTCTTCTTCGCCAAAAGCGTTAACCTTATTGACCGTAGGAGTTGCGAACTTGATTCCAGTCTGCTCAAATTTAAAGTTTGCGGTGCGGCCTCCATCCAGCAACGGGAACATTGCTCCCATACGGGAACGGACGCAAAAGCCTGTCAATGGAGCATTTACGCTATAAAAAGCTATATGAAAATCAGTGCGGTCGTCTGTTTTCGCTTCCAGGTCATAGATGGCAACTTCATCCAGAAATTCTTCTACGCCATCGGGAGACATTACTTCATTTTCAGAACTTGCCTTCACGGCGGAAAGAATCAGTTCCGCCACAGCGGCAAAGTCCTCACGGGGGATCTGTTTGTCTATCTTCTCACCCGTGATACGGATAGTTTCTTCACTCTCAATGATATATCGGCGCGTTCCGTCATGTTCCTCACGCTGCACCATTGCTACCGGCAACTTTTGCGCTTCATTCTTCTTCACCTCAGGCGTACCTGCATATACATATCCATCCGCCAGCAAGCGGAAAAAGGCGTAAAGTTCGCCCCACTCTCTCTTTGTCGCTTCAAATGCCATATCTTCTATTCTTTTTAACGGCTGCAAAGATACGTAAAAGAAGTCTTAAAAACAGCGTTTTTGAGAAAAGCAAATCTTAAAGAATGTTGTATAGCATACTTTTTCTTGCTGATTATTTGCTATTATCCGAAAAGTCCGTACCTTTGCAATGTGTTTTTCATAGTATTAGATTTAAGGTTAACAAAGGTTGGAGCAAGGCGTTGCTCCTTTTTTTTATTTTATACCCCCACCTATTCATTTCTTTTTCCGGTTTTCGACACCCAAAACAATGGCGGTATTCTTCCGAAACAACGGCGGGTGCTTTAAAAAGTTGTAAGGGGAACATTAGGAAAACCATTAGACCTTTTTTATTGTAAAAAGAATGGCTTATCTTTGGGCGAATTTAATGGAAGCAAGATAAAACCAACTAAAATAATTAAACTCATGGAAGAAGAACTTCAACTCAATGATTACAATAAAACTGAATATATCCCCATGCGGATAGATGAATCAGACACAGCTTTAAATAATATTATTATCTATCAAACAGAAGATGGTAAAATACAATTGGATGTAAAAATGGAAGCAGACACTGTGTGGCTGACACAGGCGCAGATGGGAGATTTATTCCAATCGTCCAAACAAAATATCAGTTTGCATATCAATAATATATTTAAAGAACAAGAACTGGATAAAGATTCAGTTGTCAAGGAATACTTGACTACTGCCACAGATAAGAAAAAGTATCGCACCCAATATTATAATTTAGACATTATTATATCTGTCGGTTATCGAGTAAAATCTAAACGTGGTACCCAATTCCGCATTTGGGCGAACAAGATATTGAAAGACTATCTTATTAAAGGATATGCCATTAACCAAAAGATAAAATTAGAACAGTATGATGAATTGAAAGGTATGATTCGTATTCTCGGTAACACAATTAAGAATCAAGAACAACTGACTTCCGAACAATCCAAAGGACTATTGGCAGTAGTAACCGACTATGTTTATGCTCTCGATACACTTGATAAATATGACTATCAGCAACTTACCATCGAACAAACCACCCAAGGCAATAAATTTCATGCTACTTACGAAAATGCAATGAAAGCCATTATGAGTCTAAAAGGAAAGTTTGGAGGAAGCGAACTATTTGCCCATGAGAAAGACCAGTCATTTCAAAGTTCCATTTCCACTATCTATCAAACTTTTGGAGGTGAAGAATTCTATCCAAGCATTGAAGAAAAAGCCGCCATGTTGCTATACCTCGTTACCAAGAATCATTCGTTCAGCGATGGAAATAAACGCATTGCAGCTATGCTGTTTCTTTGGTTTATGGAAAATAATGGCATACTCTATCACCCCAATGGAGAGAAACGTATTGCCGACAATACATTAGTAGCACTTACACTAATGATAGCCGAAAGTCGTACAGAAGAAAAAGATATCATCATAAAAGTAATTGTAAATTTAATCAATCAAAATAATTAAACTCATGGAAGAACAACTTCAACTCAATGACCATAATAAGACTGAATTTCCCCCAATGCATACCACAGAGCATGTAATCAACAGGACAATGGTCAACCTGTTTGGATGCGGGCGAGCCGTATCGGCGCATATAGAACGTAAGAAAAGTAAACTGGACTTTGCCTTGCCCCAGTGCCCCGGCGAAGAAGACATTGCACGGATAGAAAACACCGTAAATGAAGTATTGAGGCGTAATCTGCCCGTAATCATGGAGTTTATCACACAGGAGGAAGCCATAGGACGCTTTGACATGAAACGCCTGCCCGATGATGCCTCCGAAACGGTGCGTATCGTAAAAGTAGGCGACTATGATGAATGCCTCTGCATAGGACAGCACGTAGAGAACACTTCCGAGATAGGGACGTTCAAAATTATCAGCCATGACTATAAAGATGGAATTTTCCGTATGCGCTTCAAACTAGTATAAGACTCTGTCATTCTGTCTGCATTAATTACATTTTGACAGTATCTGTAACAACTCAAAGTTTAAAGAGACTTACTAACTCTTAAAGGCGGAATTGTAATCTTTAAGAAAGCTTTTATAGGCTTAAAAGAAAAGAATAGGAACAGTGTATCATCGAACCAATGGTACACTGTTTGCATTATGGATAGTGAACGACAAAGCCGAAAGGCAAAGGAGTTCACTAGTAAAATAAATGTTTAACCAAAACCAAAAGGAGATTAAGATTATGATGCCAGTAAGAAGAAGCAGCCAAACATGGTTGCCAAGTATTTTTAACGATTTCTTTGATAATGACTGGATGGTAAAAGCTAATGCAACAGCTCCTGCTATCAACGTCATTGAAAGCGCAAAAGATTACAAAGTAGAAGTTGCCGCTCCCGGAATGACTAAAGATGATTTCAAGATTCACATCAATGATGACAATGATCTGGTTATTTCGATGGAAAAGAAAACCGAAAGTACCGAAGGCGATAAGGAAGGTAAGAAAGAAAGCCGTTATTTGCGTCGTGAATTCTCCTACACTAAATTCCAACAGACTCTGATTCTGCCCGATGATGTAGATAAAGAAAAGATTGATGCTAAAGTAAGCGACGGTGTATTGACTATCGAATTGCCCAAACGTACTCCGGAAGAAAAAGAAAAAGCGACTAAAGTAATCGAAGTTAAATAACATGCTCTCAAATTTTAGTAAAAGAGGAATTGCTTTACACAGGTAATTCCTTTTTTTGTCCCGTTTTTATCACAAAAAATAAAAAAATCATCAATATTTCCTTTGGAAAAACGACATTAGCCAATATTACTGAGTATCTTTACACACAAAATGAAACCAATACCTAATTTTAAAATCGTATTATTATGAAAAAAAACACCAACGGCTCCCAATGGAGAAAGGCAGCTATACTGTCGCTTGCCATTCCACTCGCTATGGGAGCTACCCCTATGGAGGCAATGCAAAAGATTCCCATTGCATACGAAACCGTACAAACTAACCTGAAAATCATTAGTGCCAAACAAATCAATCCCACTACAGTCGAAGTATTATTTTCGGATAACCAAAGAATGACATTCGACTTTTATGGAGAAAATATATTCCGTATCTTCCAAGATAATAACGGTGGAATCATCAGAGATCCCGAAGCAAAACCGGAAGCGCAAATCCTTGTAGACAATCCGCGATTGCCACTCTCGGCTTTACATTTGGAAGACGCCAACGGAGAAATTACCATTACCACGGCAAAAGTAAAAATCCAGTTGGATAAAAACACGTCTTTGCTGAAAGTCACTAATTTGGAAACACAAACGGTGGTATTGGAAGAGACAAAACCCGTGGCATTTGAAAAAGATAAAGTGACTGTAACCCTGAAAGAAAACCCCAAGGAATACTTCTACGGCGGCGGAGTACAGAACGGAAGATTTTCTCATAAAGGAAAAGCGATAGCCATTGAAAATCAGAACAGCTGGACGGATGGCGGAGTTGCCTCCCCTACTCCTTTCTATTGGTCTACCAACGGATATGGCATGATGTGGTACACCTTCAAGAAAGGGAAATATGACTTTGGAGCAGAAGAACAAGGAAGTGTGAAACTGTCACATGAAACGGACTATCTGGATCTATTCTGTATGGTAGACAGTACGCCGACTGCATTATTGAACAATTTTTACCAACTGACAGGCAACCCCGTTTTGTTGCCTAAATTCGGTTTCTATCAAGGGCACCTGAATGCCTACAACCGCGATTACTGGAAAGAAGATGAAAAAGGCATCCTGTTTGAAGACGGAAAACGTTACAAAGAGAGCCAGAAAGATAACGGAGGCATTAAGGAGTCTCTGAATGGCGAGAAGAATAATTATCAATTCTCTGCCCGTGCCGTTATTGACCGCTACAAGAGTCATGATATGCCATTGGGCTGGCTATTGCCGAATGATGGTTACGGAGCAGGATACGGACAGACGGAAACACTGGACGGAAATATTCAGAACTTGAAAGACCTGGGCGACTATGCCCGCCAGCATGGAGTGGAAATAGGCTTATGGACTCAGTCGGACTTACATCCCAAACCGGAAATAAGTGCCTTACTGCAACGCGACATTGTGAAAGAAGTGAGGGACGCAGGAGTACGTGTGCTGAAAACAGACGTAGCATGGGTAGGCGCAGGATATTCCTTTGGACTGAATGGAGTGGCGGATGTAGGTCAGATTATGCCTTATTATGGTAATAATGCCAGACCGTTCATCATCTCTTTGGACGGATGGGCAGGTACCCAACGATATGCAGGCGTATGGAGTGGAGACCAGACAGGCGGCGAATGGGAATACATTCGTTTCCACATCCCTACCTATATAGGTGCCGGACTTTCCGGACAACCTAACATTACCTCGGATATGGACGGTATATTCGGCGGAAAGAATCTGCCGGTCAATACCAGAGACTTCCAATGGAAGACATTCACACCGATGGAACTGAACATGGACGGTTGGGGAAGCAATGAAAAGTACCCCCATGCATTGGGAGAACCTGCCACTTCTATCAACCGCTGGTACCTGAAATTGAAATCGGAATTGATGCCTTATGCATATAGCTTTGCTAAAGAAGCGGTGGACGGATTGCCGATGATCAGAGCCATGTTCCTAGAATTTCCCAATGATTACACGCTGGGAACTGCCACCAAGTATCAATATATGTATGGAACGGATTTCCTTGTAGCTCCCATCTATCAGAATACCAAAGCAGATGCAGAAGGAAATGACATCCGGGACGGAATTTATTTGCCCGAAGGAGAATGGATAGACTATTTTTCGGGAGAGAAATATGAAGGCGGATGCATCATCAATAATTTTGCCGCTCCTTTGTGGAGGCTTCCTCTGTTCGTAAAGAACGGGGCAATCATTCCTATGACCAATCCGAATAACAATGTCGCTGAAATCAATAAAGGCTTGCGTATCTACGAAATGTATCCTGATAAACACACCATGACCGTGGAGTATGACGATGATGGTATCAGCGAAGCATATAAAGACGGTAAAGGAGTAACCACTTTCATCGAGTCAAATGTAACTCCCAAAAACGAGGTTATGATCACAGTACACCGCACTCAAGGAGGTTTTGACGGTTTTGTAAAAGAGAAAGCAACCGAATTCAGAATCAATGTAACCGAGAAGCCGAAAGCCATTTCTGCAAAGATTGGAAAGAACAAGGTGAAATTGACAGAAGTTGCTTCAATGGAACAATTCGTGAATGGAGAGAATGTATTCTATTATGATGCAGCACCCAATCTGAACCAATTTGCAACCAAAGGAAGTGAATTTGAGAAAGTGGTAATTACCAAGAATCCGCAACTTCGCATCAAACTGGCTGCAACGGATATCACAGCTAACCAAATTGATATGACTATCAACGGTTACCGTTTTGCCCCTGCTGATAACCACCGTGTAACTTCGGGTACACTGACAGCGCCTCAGGCACAGGTAACGGATGATAACACAGAAGCATATACCTTGAAACCGACTTGGAGCAAAGTAGCTAATGCTGATTTCTATGAAATAGAATTAAACGGAATGCTTTACACTACTATTAAGGATACCGAACTCTTATTTGACGGACTATCAGCCGAAACAACTTATGCATTTAAGATCCGTGCCGTAAATAAAGATGGAAAATCCGAATGGAATGAATTTAAGGCTACTACCAAATCCAATCCGTTGGAATTTGCCATTCATGGCATTAAGGGTGAAACAACGGCTAAGTGCCAGGAAGGTTTTGAAGTGGAGCGCTTGTTTGACTTTGCCGAGCTAGGCGATGTATGGCATACCAAATACAGAGTCAATGCCTTGCCTTTTGATCTGGTTATAGATTTGAGAACCATCAACCAACTGGATAAATTCCATTATCTGCCTCGTCAGGATGGTGGTAACGGAACATTACTGAAAGGTAGCGTATCCTATAGCTTGGATAAGGAGGACTGGACCGAAGCCGGAGCTTTTGAATGGAAACGCAATGGAGAGGTGAAAGTATTCAATTTTGAAAACCACCCCACAGCACGTTACATCAAACTGTCTGTAACAGACGGTGTAGGAAACTATGGTTCGGGACGCGAGCTCTATGTATTCAAGGTTCCGGGAACGGAAAGTTACCTGCCGGGAGACATCAATAACGATGGCAAGATCGACAATAACGATTTGACCTCTTATACCAATTATACCGGTTTGAGACAGGGAGATTCTGATTTTGAAGGTTACATCAGCAATGGTGACATTAATAAGAACGGATTGATTGATGCATACGATATTTCTGTCGTTGCAACCCAATTGGAGGGTGGAATAGATGAAAGCAAGGCAGCAGGCGAAGTAAGCGGAAAACTGGAAATCAGTACTGCCAAACGCAGTTACAATAAAGATGAAATGATTGAAGTACGCGTGAAAGGTGTTGACCTGAAAGCTGTCAATGCATTGAGTTTTGCTTTGCCTTATGACCAGCAGAAGTATGAATTTGTAGGTGCACAGCCTGTGAATATGAATGAGATGGAAAATCTTACTTATGACAGACTTCACACCAATGGCAGCAAAGCATTGTATCCCACTTTTGTCAACTTAGGCAATAAAGCCCTTCTGGAAGGAAATGTGGATCTGTTTGTCTTGAAGTTTAAGGCGAAGCAGAGAGTGACATTCGATTTGCAGATGAAGGATGGAATGTTGGTAGACCAAAAGCTGAATAGCGCCAAGTTCTAAAAAGGAATGAGGCTGTGTTCAAAGTAACTATCATACTGTAGGGGCGGGGTTTGCCCGCCCCTACAGCGAAATGATGGGAAAAATGACTTGGGCACAGCCTTATTAATTTCTTAAATATATTTATCCAATACTTTTTCTAAACCATTCTGTGAAACCGGCTTCGTTAGGAAATCATTGCACCCGGACTCTAAAGCCTTCTCCCTATCCGACTCAAAAGCAAAAGCAGTCAATGCTATAATAGGAACTTCCCTGGAATAGGAACGAATTAAACGAGTTGCTTCCAAGCCATCCATACGAGGCATTTTTATATCCATCAGAATCAAATCCGGCTGATGTTTCTTGAATAGGGCAACCGCCTCATTACCATCTTTTGCCCACAACAGATTATAATTATTCCCTATCAATATTTTCAGCAACAGGAAATTACTGTCTACATCCTCTGCAATCAATATGGTCTGCATCTGTAACAGCTTCCTGGTTTTCCCCTTCGTTTCCACCTCTTTTTCCACGGTTGTTCTTAGCTCCAAGTGTTTCTTGCTCATATCACAAGGAATAGTGAAACGGAACGTAGAACCTTTATCCAATTGGGAGTCCACTGTGATTTCTCCTCCTAATTTTTCCACAATCATCCGGCAAATAGCAAGTCCCAAACCTGTTCCCTGCACAAAGGTATTCAGCTTCACAAAACGCTCAAAAATACTTTTCATCTTTTCCTCGGAAATTCCCATTCCCGTATCCTTGACATAAAAATCAATATGATCCTCTTTGAGCTCAAAACCAAAACGTATT
>Ga0192242_10027_pt1 | contig 73075 bp, 61 predicted proteins | sample Koala_Koa27_J3_FD_131235 | JGI IMG/M metagenome (GOLD analysis project Ga0192242, IMG submission 131235) | Enriched cells from koala feces incubated with labeled cellulose particles, San Francisco Zoo, California, United States - Koala_Koa2-7_J3 ...
CTGTGTTATCTCCTACCAGCCATCCGGCTTTGATTCCGCTAGGGGCTTCGTTGGTAGCTCCGCTAGTATCTCCACTAGTGAGTCCGCTAACGTCTCCGCCGGTAGTGGAATATTCCAATCCATCCAAATGGGCATAACAGTTATTCACATCTGCATTGTCTGTACCGCTTGCACCGGAAGTTCCTTCTACTTTTCCTGCCAATCCGCCTATGCAGCTTCCACTTGCACCATCAATAAGGGTTACGGAGGCGGAGTTGCCTGTTGTAGGGGTGGTGTAGGCAGCGGAATTGTAAATATTTCCTTTGCAATATCCCACCAGTCCGCCTATGTAGCAAGCTGTTCCTGTGGGAGATGAAGGGGCTGAATTGGATACATCCGTTCCTCTCAGGTCTATGGAGCAGTTGATGATGTTGCCTTCCACATAGCCTGCCAATCCACCGGCATAGGTAGCACCGGTAGATTCTATTTTATTTTTGCCTGCATCAGAGATTACACCTGACTGTGGATCGGTCACTACAGATAAGTTTTTTATATCGGTTTTGGCATAGCCTATGAAACCGGAATATGTTTGGTCCTTAATCTCCATGGCGTTGTTTTGTAGCTGGAGAATGACTTTCCAGCCTTGCCCGTCAAAGGGGATGGTGAGTGGCTTGTCTTCAATTCCTATGGGTGTCCATGAATCGGATGCTTCGTTAAAAACGATGTCCGCAGTCAGTTTGATGGTGAATTGACCGCCGTTACTTTGATCGTACCAGCCGTAGGGTTCGTAGGGGGTATAGTCGTATTCGGTGCTTCCTGTTTTGAATTGTAGACCATCTCTATTCCATTGGTCTCGAAACGCTGTTAGTTCTGCGGCAGCGCTTATTCCTCTTTCTTTGGCTTCTATGCCGGTAGAGGAAGTTATGTTTTTCCAAGTTACGGCATCGGAGGTAGTGGTAAGTTTGCTACCCAGCACAAGGTTGTAGGTGTAGCAGTAACCTGCCTTCCATTGCACATTGAATGCGGTGGAGGTGGCGGTGTAGGTGCGGTCGTGGTCGGTATCGTCTTTCTTTCCCAATGTGATGTTTAGGGTAACAGTTCCGGGGGTGCCATTAAGTGGGGCTACCATTCCGCAGGCTACGGTGGCGGGGTTATTGTATGTTCCTATGGTTATGGGATCTCCTTGTGGTTTTAATGTTATTTTTTTTGCTTCTGTAAGATTATCCAAGGCTCCGTTGTTTATTTGCATACTTCCGTTGTTTCCGACTAGGAAAGGGTTATTGGAGGATGCGGATATTTCAATGCTTTTTACGCAGTCGTATTCGGTATTGGGAGTGCGGTTTGCATCGCATTGCAAGGTGAACATTACTTTTGCCAAGGCGTGGTGCAGGTAAATGTTGGTAGGACTTGGCTGTATGGCGTTGGTGGTGATGGGGGGTGACATCTCCTGCATTTTCTTTTGCAGAACCGTACAGGTAGTCGATGGCATTACAACTTGGGGTACTTGGGGTGCTTGTGCCATCGGTGGTGGTGAATGTTTGCTCGGCAGGAATTTCTACGGGGATGGTGTAGGCATTACCGTTATCGGTTTGGGATACGGTAGAGTTGGGATAGAATGCTTGTATATGGGCGTTTTCTCCTGTTAGGTAGAAGGTGGTGGAAGTTGAGCTGCTTCCATCTCCTTCTTCTTTTCCTTCTCCTTCGCATAATCCTGTGCCATCTGTCTTGAATGTATAACGAGTGCCGTTTCTGCCGGGGTACGAGGCGTACCCTGTGCCTTGGGTAATACATAGTCCTATTTCTTTAATCTCATCATTTTCCGTAGTCAATGCGTTGGAAGTTCGGACAAGGGTAGTCTCCCCTTCTTGTTTAAAGTTCAGTTGCAAGACACGGGATTCCCCTGCCTGCTGTTCGGGCAGGTCACCCGAACAGGCAGAGAATAGGAGGATACAGACGGTGAATGGTATGTATAGGGTTCGTTTCATTCAAGTTACTTTCTAGTTCAATCAGTTATTACCTGTGGTGGTCGTACCATCTATAGGGACAAGTTCGCTGCTAACTGTAGCTGTTTGCCAATCGGTTACAGTAACAGAAGTTATACCCAATTCTTTACCTTTCATTAGCACGGTGTAAGTGGTGTTATATCCGGCTTCCCATTCATGACTACCATCACTAGAAGAAGCTGCCGGTATATTTATGGGATAATCCACATCGTCTATGGTGAATACGGCTTTTACTTTATCAGCTTCGAGACCTGTCTTGGGATATACCAGAATACCGAAAGCGGGAAGTGTAGCTTTCTTTTCTGATTCATTATTTCCTGTCAATTCACTCAAGGCTTTCAAAGTATATCCTTCCGTGCTAGTATCTGTATAAGGGAAACGGGTTAATGTTCCTTGAGTGTCATTATCCGTTATGGTTATTGTACCGGAGCTAATATTCATAGTAGCTGCACCTGTTTTGAACTCCCCATTAGTATCCACTTTCGTCAATTTTATCTTTGTCAGTTTGCCTGTACCTTGAAAAGAAGCCTCTTTATAAAACTTGAAGCTGACCAATGCCAAGGCGTGTTTCATGGTCAATGTGGCAGTAGGGCTTGTTGCATCAATTGTAGTACCGGAGGAGGAACCGGGAGCAGTAGCCCACATACAATCCTTTTCTCCTTTAGCAGTATGGATGGTCTCAGTAGAAGAATTAGCAGCATTAGAGGTGGAGGGTAGGGTTATTTTATTACCATCATCCGCAGAATCTGCCTTCCCTGTAAATAACCCTGTTATTTTAGCAGTTGTGTTTGCATCAATAGCAGAACTATGTGTCACCTCTAATTTAGGCGGATAGACGCCATAAATGGTGGCGGCTTCTGTAGAAAGGTAAATCTTATCAGTGGTTCCAATTGCACCCCAACTGCTACTGTTTAATTTATATAACGCATAATTATTACTTGTAGTATTATAATGCCCGCTATGAGCATACACAGCAATCGTATCCCCATCAGCAAATGCCTCTCCTGTCACGACCCCCTCAGTACCATTACTTCCCGCCCTCGCCATCTCCACCGAAGTACGTATCTTTAACTCCACAGACTGAATATTACCACTGTCTTCTTCTCCTTGCACAGCATCCGAAGAACATCCATAAAGGGCTACCAAACCTGTTGCCAGCAACCCGATTGTAACTAATTGTCTTGTCTTTTTCATTGTTTCTTTATGTTAATTGTTTATATATGCTAGTTCATTGTTTCCCATCCTTATAAAAGATATCCAAATCGCCACCTTGCCAAGTAGTTTCCACCCATTTAGTGATGGTTACCGTGATCTGTATTTCCTTGGAAGGAGGAGGAACAGGAATATCGGGAACATCGGGCTTATCGGGTTCGTCAGGCTTGTCCGGTTCTTCCGGTTTGTCCGGTTCTTCCGGTTTATCGGGTTCATCCGGCTCTAACTGATCCGGCAACTTTACCGACAGATCATAGGACAAACCGGACTCAGAGCCTCCGCCTTCAAAGTCCACGGGAATATCTTCGAAAGCAATATCATGGGCAGAATCCCCGTCTCTTGCCAGCACCATGTTCATTATCATTTCCGCTCCCGGCTGAACCAGGATATTGCCCAAAGGGATTTCCACACCTGCCTCCACAGGAAGGCCGCTTGTGCCGGGCGCTTCATAAACCACTACCTGCATGGGCTCACTGCCAAAAGACATTTCACCTTTCAGCAAATCCAAAGAGGCACTGGTGGCAGAACCATCCAGCGACAAATATTTTAAACGGTAACTGCCTTGAAAGTCTTCTCCTGTTTCCACGGAGATATTCAACTGTGCCAGCAAGTGGCGGAAGATGATTTTCTTGTCCTGCTCTGAAAACGGTAGCCGCAAAGAGCCCGATTGAACTTCGGCATAGAGAATATCTTCGTTGCCCGTCAGCTCATAATGCGCCTTGCCCATAGAAAGCAGGGTGCGGGGGTAAAAGCCCCACAAGTAGACGGCGGAGCTGTCCGTGGGATAATAATGTACGGATGAAAGGTTGAGTTGCTGTTCTCCGGCTATGGCGTCCCATTGTTCATTTATGCTTTCGGAATTGCTGCCCACGGCAAGCCCCACAGGTGTGCCATCAAACTGATCGACTGCCGAACGACTAAGCAGGGAGGTATAAAGTTCGATAGGAACAAGTACAGGTTCCGGATCGGGATTATCAGGTTCATCGGGTTCATCCGGATGATCGGGATTATCGGGCACAGGAGGCAATGGCGGATCATCAGAACCGTGACTGCATCCGGCAAATAGAAATGATGCCAGTAGACCAACCAAAAAGAACTTTCCTATCATACAAAATAATCTTTCACACGTTTCAAACAAAAATGTTAGTAGGGGCTTCACTTTCTAACCTCTCCACCAGTACTATGCAAGAGGGAACATCCCCCTTAGATCCCCCTTCAAAAGGGGGAAACCTGCGGAGGGGATGATTTAGCCGAATGGCTATGGATGCCCTATTTAGGTGCAAAGATGAGGATAAAGTTCTATAATTACAAATGAAATGCCAATTATTTATGAAAAGGATGAAAAAAAGTTAGTGTTTACGGGGAAAATGGGGGATTTTGGGGTGGAAAGTTTAGCAGATGGTAGGGGGGAAGGTTTCTTTAAAATGGTTTTATTCATTACTGTCCCGAAATGAACTAAATCTTTTAGATAAAAGGGGGATGTGTCAAAACTCTAAAACAACTATCAAATTGTGCACCGTAGGGGCGGATTGAATCCGCCCGTATACACAAAGTAAACTGTCATCGGGCAGATTCAATCTGCCCCTACAGCAAAATGATAGCTGTTTTTTGTTTTGACACATCCCCCTCACACTTGTTCTCACCAAAACGCCTTATGCATCGTTTTTTAGTAATATGAATGAGAGATCAGAATCACTTTTTCGTAGAGAAGACCAATACCCCGGCAGTTGGGATAGTAGGTTCTCCTATCAATGCCTTGGCTCCTGCCGGAAGGGAAAAAGTATAGGGCTTATCACTATAATTCAGCACGATGCCCATGCCATTGCGATACTCCATGGTGATGCCATAAGGCAAATCCATTACGGGAATATTCAGTTGTGCATAGAGCTTCTTTAGCATATCCTTTTCCAATGTGCCGTCTGTGCTATCTACTCCCACATAGGTGATTGTACCTTTTCCCAGTCGGCGGGTAGTGATGGCAGGTTTTCCTTCATAAAACTCCTGCGTATAGGTAGCCCATACTTGCGAATCCTTGCCCGGTTTTAAGATTTCTCCCCACGTATTCCAGGTATATTCCTTGCCATCCATCAACAGTTTACCCGGTTCTTCGGGGAGTAACAAGTCATAAAATTCCATTTCATTACCGGTCAGTTCATTAATTAGGGCACCGAATGGAGTTTCGGGCAAACGTCCATAGCGGTCTTTCTGGGCGGTGCGACAGGTAAGAACCAAGTTACCGCCATTCTTCACATAGTCCGTCCATCGGTTTACCAGTTCCCGGTCAGCCAGTTGATAGGCAGGGGCGATGACTACCGGATAGGGCGACAAGTCTTTGCTTTCATTGATAAAATCGACAGGTGCGCCAAAGGATTTCAGGGCACGGTAGTATTTCTCGATATGTCCCAATGTATTCCAAGTGCGGTTCTGCTTTTGGCGCTCTATGCTCCATGAGTTTTCATGATTAAAGAGGATAGCCGTGCGGCGGGCTACGTATTCGGCAGGCTTCACTTCACGGGCAGCCACCTTGCCGCGGAGTTGCTTTATTTCTTTCATAAACTGTTCATACTCACGTCCGCCGGGAGTAACCGTTACCCCATCCGTGCCCACAATACCATAGTGATATTGCTCCGTGCCATAAAGGGGCTGGCGGTAACGGTACGTGCAAATAAAATCACTGCCTCCGGCAAATACGCTCCACATCCACAAACGGACTGCTCCGGGAAGCGGTTGCGGATTGATCTGTCCCCAGTTCACCTGTCCCGGCTGTAGTTCCATCACTCCGTAAGTTCCCTGGATGGGGCGGAAAAAGTCATTGGCAAAAGCAATGCGCAAGGGGTTGCCTACACGATAACCGCGACGGCCGATGCCTTCATTATCGCCATACACCATGTAGCGGGTATAGCTTTGGAAGTCAAGATCGGGGCTTCCGCCTATGTGTCCTTCTTCATAATTAGGAATGTAATTGGTGGTTACCCACTGGTTACGGGCGTATTTCTTTATCAACAGGCATTGTTCGTTCAGGAAGTCATTCGTCTGTTCGGCGGCAAAACGGCGATAGTCCAAAATCTGATGATGGTTCATAAACATTTGGGCGGTTTTAGGGAGGGTTATTTCATCAAAAGATGAATAGACTTCACTCCAGAAAGCGGTTCCCCAAGCGTCATTCAAGGCGTTGATGTCATTGTTATACTTTGCACACAGGAAGTCGCGGAAAGCGAGTTCTGCCTTTGGATTGTAATCAAACTGAACAGCAGGTTCATTATCCAGTTGCCAACCTATGACGCGCGGGTCGTTGCCATAGTGTTGTGCCAGTTTCTCAATCATTTTATAAGCCAGTTCCCTGTAAAGCGGGGAGGCGAAAGAGGCGTGTTGACGGGCTCCGTGGTCCAGTACTGTGCCGTCTTCCTGTTTTAGCAAGATTTCGGGATACTTGCGGCTCAACCATACCGGAGGGGTGGCCGTTGAGGTACACATGATGACTTTCAAATCGTATTTGGCGGCTAAAGCAACTGCTTTGTCCAACCAGGCAAAGTCGTATCTGCCTTCTTCCGGTTCCAGTTGTGCCCAGGCAAATTCGGCAAAATGGGTAAATTCAAATCCTAAGTCGTGCATTTGCTTGAAGTCCCTCTCCCATTGGCTTTCGTCCCAATGTTCGGGGTAATAACAAGCACCGGTTATGGCCAGGTCTTTGTCCTTGAATCAAGGTTGTTGTGCAAAGATTCCTCCTGCCAGTGCACAGGCGCAGAGGAAGGTCATCATTCTTTTTTTCATGGGTTGTTTCTGAATTATGGGTTCTTTATTCTTCTTTTAGCAAGTTATCAAGCACTGCCTTATCCACGGCAAAAGCTGTTCCGTGCCGTGTGCCTTTCGGGAAAGAGATCTGATGGGATACATCTTCCCAAGTCTTGCCGTGGTCGCGGCTACGAACGGCTCCATAGGTATGATTACGATATTTGTCGAAGTAGATATAAAGATCAGTGCCTACAAAAAGAGGTGCAGGACCTTCACACCAATAATCTCCCGTGATGGAGGGAGAAACTTCTACGGGAAAACCATCTTCTATCTTTGCCGTGCGTGTGATCCTTAGGTTCTTCTCTGCCGGAAGTGAGTTTTCATTCTTCACCACCATAATCAAGTCTTTCACTACCGGATCACGGACGATAGCCGCATCAATTACACTGAAATCGGGATTAAAGAACATCTTTGTATCCGAGAAAGTCCGGAAATCTTTTGTGGTTACATAGTAAATGCGGTGATTCAATCCCTTCTCACTATCAATAACAGGAACTTCCTTGTGACGGCCGGAAATGGTAGTCGCCCAAAAGATATAGTAAGTTTGCGAAGGTTCGTCATAAAACAACTCAGGCGCCCAGCAATTATGTGCTTCGGGTTCATGCATCATCACCGGAATGGCTTTTTGTTCACTCCAATGAATCAAGTCGGGAGAAGATGCGTAACCAATGATCCGGTCTGTCCAACTGGAAGTCCATACCATATGGAAAGTTCCATCCGGCGCCCGGCAAATGCTGGGATCACGCATTAACTTATCTTTTCCGACGGAGGGAGCCAGAAAGGACTTTCCATCCTTCAGCGCAGTCCACGTCAAGCCATCATAACTATATGCCAAATGAAGCCCGTCACGGCTATTATCAATAAAATAAGAGAACAAATAAGCTGTATCACCGGCAAACAAGGCGGGGACTGATAATAAAAAACAGAGCAAACTGGTAAGTAGTTTCTTCATGTATGAATCGATTTAATTGTTAATGCACAAAGATAAAAAGAGTATCCGTTTTTTCTCTGCACATATAAGGCTTATCCATGGAATTTTGTACAACTTCATCACATATACAGCTCTTTTTATACGAATTTCCATCTATATGTACTTCTTTCTATTTACATATATACGAAAAGCCCTTAACTTAGCATCATCAAATTTTAAGAAAAAGATACTATGAAGAAAACATTACTCACCGCCTGCTTTTTGCTGATATGCTTCTCACTAAGTGCGCAGAAAAGTATTGACTTATCCGGGCGATGGTCGTTCGGCGTAGACCGTCAGGATAAAGGAGAAAAAGAAAAATGGTTCAACCGTTCACTGGACGACACCATTAACCTCCCCGGCTCCATGCCCGAAAAGTTGAAGGGTGATGAAGTGACCGCAAAAACCCAATGGACAGGCAGCCTTTATGACAGCTCCTACTATTATAATCCATACATGGAAAAATACCGCAAGGAAGGTAATATAAAATTTCCTTTCTTCCTCACCCCGGACAGGCACTATGTGGGCGTAGCCTGGTATCAGAAGGAAGTAAACATACCTGCTGACTGGAAAGGAGAACGCATCGTCCTGTTCCTGGAGCGTCCGCACATAGAAACAACCGTATGGGTGGACGGGCAAAAAGTGGGAATACAGAACAGCCTGTGCGTACCCCATGAATATGACATCACCCGTTACCTCCATCCCGGAAAATGCAAACTGGCAATCCGCGTAGACAATCGCATCAAAGAGATCAATGTAGGCGCGGACTCCCATAGCATCACCGACCAGACGCAAGGTAACTGGAACGGAATAGTAGGCCGCATCTGCCTGCAAACCACTCCCCGCACCTATTTCGATGACATTCAGGTTTATCCGGAACCGGAGCAGAACATGGCACGCGTAAAAATCGTGGTAAAAGGTTCAGGAAATGCCGAAGTAAAGCTATCTGCACAGAGCTTCAATACGGATAAGAAACATATAGTGCCTGCCGTGAAACAAGAGATAAAGTTTAAGAACGGCAAGGCAGAAGCAGAAATCATGCTCCCCATGGGAAAAGATATGTTGTTGTGGGATGAGTTCGATCCCGCCCTTTACCGACTGACGGCAGAGGTAACCACCGGAAAGAAAACGGATGTAAAAGAGGTGCAATTCGGTATGCGCCGGTTCGAGATAAAAGGGAAATGGTTCTATGTAAACGGGCGCAAAACCATGCTCCGCGGAACCGTAGAGAATTGCGACTTCCCCTTAACCGGATATGCCCCGATGGATGTGGAAAGTTGGGAAAGAGTATTCCGCATTTGCCGTAACCACGGGCTGAACCATATGCGTTTCCACTCATATTGCCCGCCCGAAGCCGCCTTTATAGCTGCCGACTTAGTAGGTTTCTACCTGCAACCCGAAGGACCGAGCTGGCCCAACCATGGTCCGAAATTGGGATTGGGACAACCTATTGATAAATACTTGATGGACGAAACCATCGCCCTTACCAAGAAATATGGCAACTATGCTTCCTATTGTATGTTGGCATGCGGCAACGAGCCTAGCGGACGTTGGGTGGAATGGGTCACCAAGTTTGTAGAGTATTGGGAAAAGACAGACCCCAGACACGTGTACACCGGAGCATCCGTAGGCAACGGCTGGCAATGGCAACCCCGTAACCAATACCATGTGAAAGCCGGCGCCCGCGGACTGACATGGTCTAAGATGGCGCCATCTACCAATGACGACTACCGTTTCCAAAGTCATCTGGATACCGTGAAGCAACCCTATGTATCGCACGAAACAGGGCAATGGTGTGCATTCCCTAACTTTAATGAAATACGCAAATATACCGGAGTGAACAAGGTAAAGAACTTTGAAATATTCCGCGACTTCCTGGCAGATAATGATATGAGTGACCAGGCTTACCAGTTTATGATGGCTAGCGGCAAATTGCAGGCACTCTGTTATAAATATGAGATAGAGAAGACTCTCCGCACCCCCGACTATGCAGGATTCCAGTTGCTGGCTCTGAATGACTATTCGGGACAAGGCACTGCCTTGGTAGGCGTATTGGATGTATTCTTTGAAGAAAAAGGATACATTAACGCGGCAGAATGGAGACGTTTCTGCTCTCCTACCGTGCCATTGATGCGCACCGGGAAGTTTGTATATGCCAGCAATGAGACATTCAAAGCCGATATTGAAGTGGCACACTTCGGTCGTGAAGCCTTGAAACAGGCCAAAGTGCTATATACCATAAAAGATGAATGGGGAAAAGTATATGCTCATGGCACATGGGCGGGTAAAGATATTCCCATCGGCAACATGAACCGGATGGGTAGCGTAGAGTTTCCGCTTCATGCAATAGATAGTGCGCGAAAGTTGAATCTGGAGGTCCGCATTGAAGGTACAGAGGCGGTGAACGATTGGGATTTCTGGGTATATCCTGCCACAACAACGCCTGTAGAAGGAAACGTCTATACCACAGACACACTGGATGGAAAAGCATTAGAGGTTTTGCAAAACGGTGGAAATGTGTTGATTACCGCCGCAGGCAAAGTGAGTTATGGAAAAGAAGTGGTACAACAGTTTACCCCTGTATTCTGGAATACTTCCTGGTTCAAGATGCGTCCGCCTCACACCACAGGTATCTTGGTGAATCCCAAGCATCCTTTGTTCCGCCATTTCCCCACAGAGTATCATAGCAACCTGCAATGGTGGGAATTGCTGAACCGTGCACAAGTGATGCAATTCACCGACTTCCCCGTCGGATTCCAACCCACCGTTCAAAGTATAGATACCTGGTTTGTGAGCCGGAAGATAGGTATGTTGTTTGAAGCCAACGTGCTGAACGGAAAAGTAATGATGACCAGCATGGACATTACTTCCCAACCGGACAAACGCATTGTAGCCCGCCAGATGCATAAAGCAATCCTGGACTACATGAATTCAGACCAGTTCCGCCCGCAATTCACCGTGACGCCACAACAAATCAGCGACTTGTTTACCAAAGTAGCCGGTGCCGTAAAATCATACACCAATGAATCTCCGGACGAATTGAAACCAAAGATTAATTAAACACCTTAATTATATATAACTCTTATGAAGCATATAGCGATATTAGCCCTCGGACTTCTGGCAACATGGAATGTGGCCGAAGCACAAACTTATAAATTCGATTTTACCACTAATAAAAAGGTAAAAGACGGTTATACCAAAGTGACTCCTGCCGACAGATACTCGGCAGAAAAGGGATACGGATACGATTTGCAACCCTCACCGGAAAGCAAAAGCACCACTCCTTTCTTCTTCTCGGTCAGCGTACCCGATGGCAACTATCATGTCACCGCCCTCATAGGTAGCAAACGCTCCGCCGGAGAAACGAGTGTGCGCGGAGAGTCACGCCGCCTTTTCTTCGAGAATGTAAAGACAAAGAAAGGAGAGCTGATGCCTTGCTCTTTCGTTATAAACAAACGTGATACCCACATTTCAGACAAAGAAGACGTGCGGATCAAACCCCGTGAACGCCAGAAACTGAACTGGGATGATAAACTGACTCTGGAATTTAATGGTGATGCGCCCCAGTTGTCCGAACTCATTATAGAAAAAGTAAATAATGTGCCTACCATCTTCCTTTGCGGAAACTCTACCGTGGTGGATCAGGATAACGAACCTTGGGCTAGTTGGGGACAAATGATTCCCCGATTCTTTAATGACCAAATTTGTATTGCCAACTATGCCGAATCCGGCGAAAGCGCCAATACCTTTATTGCCGCAGGCCGATTGAAAAAAGCATTGACACAAATGAAGCCGGGAGATTATATCTTCATGGAGTTCGGGCACAACGACCAAAAGCAGAAAGGACCGGGCAAAGGAGCATATTATTCCTTTATGACCAGCCTGAAAACATTCATAGACGAAGCCCGTGCACGTGGTGCCCAACCTGTACTGGTTACTTCCACCCAACGCCGTAGCTTTGACGAGAATGGAAAGATAAAGGATACTCACGAAGATTATCCGGAAGCAATGCGCTGGCTGGCCGCCAAAGAGAATATTCCTTTGATTGATCTGAATGAAATGACACGCACGCTATACGAGGCAATGGGTGTGGAACCGTCAAAGAAAGCATTCGTACACTATCCGGCAGGAACTTATCCCGGACAGACGAAAGACTTTGCGGACAATACTCATTTTAATCCATACGGTGCTTATCAGATCTCAAAATGCATCATTGAAGGGATGAAGAAAGCCGGATTGCCTATCGTGAAATATTTGCGTAGTGACTATCCGGGCTATGATCCGGCACATCCCGATGCACGGGAGGAGTTTAAATGGAATGATAGTCCGTTTACTGAGATTGAAAAGCCGGATGGCAACTAATTTATTTTAAATTCATACACAAAAGCATAGCGCAGCCTCCCCCTTACAAAGGGGGATTTAAGGGGGATGTTCTCTCCCCACTACAGTTTTACACCATAGTTTGGTAACCCAGGCACTCTAAAGAGAACATCCCCCTTGCCCCCTTAAAAAGGGGGAGGCTGCGCTATGTAATCTTAACATACAACTATAGATGAACAACCGAAAATTATTATTAACCCTCTCCCTGGCACTCAGCACATTGCTGGCAGATGCGCAATCCCTCCCCACCTTCCAATGGGGAGAAGGAACAGAAGTCCCCGACCTGTCATGGACGGCAGATGTGGGTGCAAAGTCATACCTCCGAGGCAAAACCTTCCAAGCATCCGCCTACGGACTAAAGAACGACACCACCCGACTGAGCACCGCCGCCTTGCAAAAAGCAATAGACGAATGCCACCGTTCCGGAGGAGGAACCATAGAAATAGCTCCGGGATACTACCGCATCGGCGCCATCTACCTGAAAAGTAATGTGCACCTCCACCTCAACCAAGGTACTACCTTGATAGCCAGCGAAAATATAGATGATTATCCCGAAATGCGCTCCCGCATTGCCGGCATAGAGATGGTATGGCCTTCTGCCGTTATCAACATCCTTGATGCCGAGAATGCCGCCATCAGCGGAGCCGGGACTATAGATTGCCGAGGCAAAGTGTTTTGGGACAAATACTGGACAATGCGCAAAGACTATGAAAAGCGGAAATTACGCTGGATCATAGACTACGATTGCACACGGGTGCGCGGAATGCTTATCTCGAACAGCCATAACATTACCTTAAAGGATTTTACCTTGATGCGTACCGGTTTCTGGGCATGCCAGGTTCTCTATTCCAACCAATGCACACTGAACGGGCTCACCATTAATAATAATGTAGGCGGTCACGGTCCCAGTACCGATGGCATAGACATAGACTCCAGCACCAACATCCTGGTTGAGAATTGTGAAGTAGATTGCAATGACGATAACATTTGTCTGAAAGCAGGCAGGGATGCAGATGGTTTACGTGTGAACCGTCCTACCGAAAACATCATTGTGCGGGGGTGCATTGCCCGCAAAGGAGCAGGACTCATTACCTGCGGAAGCGAAACCTCCGGTTGCATCCGCAATGTATTGGGTTATAACCTGCAAGCCTATGGCACTTCATCCGCCCTGCGCCTGAAATCTGCCATGAACAGAGGGGGAACGGTAGAGAATATCTATATGACGCAAGTCGTAGCCGACAATGTGCGCCATGTACTAGCGGCGGATTTGAACTGGAATCCCAGTTATAGCTACTCCACCCTGCCACCGGAATACGAGGGAAAAGAGATTCCCGAACACTGGAAAGTAATGCTGACTCCGGTCACCCCAAAGGAAAAAGGGTATCCCCATTTCCGCAATGTATGGCTCAGCGATGTAAAAGCAACGAATGTGCAAACATTCATCACCGCCACAGGTTGGAATGAAGAATTGCCGTTGCAAAACTTCCATATTTCCCATATAAAAGCTAAGGTGAATAAAGCCGGAAACATTATCTTTACCGAAAATTTCCGTCTGAAAGATATTCACCTGCAAGTAAAAGACGGTAGCCGTGTGGAAGATAAAGACAATAAGAACGCACAAATAAAAGTACACTATGAAAACAATATGGAGTTATAGCCGGGCAATCTTTCCGATAGTGCTTTTCACACTATTGTCCGTTTTCACCGGCAATGCACAAACACTCCCCTTCCGGTTATCCAAAGGATCGGGAACTTTCCGCTTAGGAGTGGTTTGCGGCGATGAAAGCCGCTGGCTGGATGAGTGCCGGATAAAAGGAAAAGGACAAACCTATACCATAAAAGACAAATTGTGGAAAGACGGAGAAATAAAACTTACCATCTGCCCATTGAGCGATAGCGAAGGCTTTATAATGGAAGTTTCAGGTGATAAAATGCCGGAAAATGTCCAATTATGCTGGGCTTTCGGCGCTTGTGACGATACTCGGAAAGATCCTGCTACGGATGGTAGCATCCCTTCCGCCGCTTGCCACGATAATGTATTCAATGTGGAAGGCAATGCTTTTACCGTATATTATGGTGAGGTGATGAAACTGAGAACCGTACATGGAGTAGTGCCTCCTGCCTCGGATATCCGCTTGTGTGATGCTTATAAGCAGGAAACGCCTCTCAGTCTGTTCCACTCAGGAAAGCACACAGATGCTCCGGTTATCTCTGCCTTATGCCCATGGAAACCGCTAGAGAAAACTTATTTCTGCCTCTATAAGCAGAATGAACAGGCAGATTATAACGAGTTCATGCTACCCGCATTATTTCAGAAAGAACAGAAAAGATGAAACATTTATATCCATACCTGTTATTATTCTTCCTGTACCTGCCCGCGCATGCACAGGAGTTCAAGGTCTACCAGTTTCCGGCAAGCAAAGTCCCCACGATAGACGGCAACACGCATGATTGGGATTGCGTGCCCACCGATTATGCATTGACGGAAGCCGCACTGAAGGAAGATGAAGGCAAACATGCCCACCCCGACCCCACAACGCTAAAAGTCAGTGTAAAGGTAGGCTGGTGTGCAGAGACCCAAAAGCTATACTTCCTGTATGAAGCCTATGACAATTATTGGCGTTTCAACGAAAACTCCCTGAATACGGATATATTTGAAGTGGTGGTAGACGGAGATTGTTCCGGCGGCCCGTTTATAGACCGGTTTCATCCCACAGCTCCCAAAGATATATGGCAGGCTTGGTTCAACTTTCACGGATGCCATGCACAGAACTACCACATTTTTACTCCCGCCCACGGAAAAGACTGGTGTATGTTATGGGGTCCGCAAGTATGGCTGAAACAAAAACCGTATGCAGACTATGCCTATCAATATAATTTCAAGGAAGGAGAAGCCGGTAAACTGGTATTGGAATTTTATATCACCCCCTTTGACCATGCCGATGCCGATGGTCCCGAATGTTCTCGCCCCACCGTTTTAAAAGAAGGAAATGAAATAGGGCTTTGCTGGGCTGTTATAGACTGGGATGCCAATCCGAAATCAAAAGACGGTTTCTGGAACCTGTCCGACGAGCACACCATGTATGGAAATGCATCCTATCTGCGTAAATTCAAATTAATGCCTATTCAATAAAACGTATGACATGAAACAACTCACACTTTTACTATTCTGCCTCTGTACATTCGTTGTACAGGCAAAGATATATAATGTACAAGAGTATGGAGCAAAAGCCGATGGAACCACCATCGACACTCCCGCCATCAACCGCGCCATAGAAGAAGCCGCCTCCCAGGGTGGCGGAACCATCTACTTCCCTGCCGGTGAGTATGCTTGTTACTCCATTCGCCTGGCAAGCCATATACATTTATATATAGAGCAGGGAGCCAAGATTATCGCCGCTTTCCCATCGGCAACCGAGGGATATGATGAGGCAGAGCCCAATGAACACAACAAATTCCAAGACTTCGGCCATAGCCATTGGAAGAACTCGCTCATATGGGGTATCGGGCTGGAAGATATTACCATCAGCGGCCCCGGATTGATTTACGGAAAAGGGTTGACGCGTGAAGAAAGTCGTCTGCCCGGTGTAGGCAATAAAGCCATCAGCCTGAAACTCTGCAAGAATGTTACGCTGAAAGACTTCTCTATGCTACATTGCGGCCATTTCGGAGTCTTGGCAACGGGTGTGGATAACCTTAGCATCCTAAACGTAAAGGTTGATACCAACCGCGACGGTTTCGATATAGATTGTTGCAAGAATGTGCGTATCAGTAATTGCACCGTCAATGCCCCGTGGGATGATGCCATTGTGCTGAAAGCATCCTACGGACTAGGCTATTTCAAGGATACCGAGAATGTAACGATCTCTGATTGTTACGTGAGCAGATATGATCGCGGCACGGTGCTGGATTGTACTTGGCAACGCGATGAGCCGCAAGCTCCTGATCATGGTTTTGTAACCGGACGGATCAAGCTGGGAACGGAATCAAGCGGCGGATTTAAAAACATAGCCATCACCAACTGCATTTTTGAGCGTTGCCGGGGTTTGGCACTGGAAAGCGTGGACGGTGGCAAATTGGAAGATATTGTAATCAGCAATATTACGATGCGCGATATTGTCAATGCTCCTATCTTTTTGCGGTTGGGTGCACGTATGCGTAGCCCGGAGGGGACACCCGTGGGTAGCATGAAGCGCATTCTTATCAGTAATGTGAATGTTTTCAATGCCGATTCGTGCTATTCATCCATTATCAGTGGCGTACCGGGAGGCATTATTGAAGATGTGACACTAAGTAATATTCACATTTATCACCAGGGAGGCTACACGGAGGAAGACGGTAAACTTGTTCCTCCTGAACAAGAGAAGGTGTATCCGGAACCTTGGATGTTCGGAACAATTCCCGCTAAAGGATTTTACATTCGCCATGCACGCAATATTACTTTGGATAATGTGAATTTCCATTATGAGAAAGCGGATGGACGCCCCTTGTTTGTCACGGATGATGCAACAAATGTTGTTTATCGGAATATTAGTATAGATGGAAAAGAATACCGCGCAGCCTCCCCCTTGTAAAGGGGGATTTAAGGGGGATGTTCTCTTTTACGCGATTTGACACCATAATTTAATAGAAAGTCATTCCAGAGAGAACATCCCCTTGCCCCCTTCAAAAGGGGGAAGCTGCGCAATACAAAACACCAAAGACCCAAGTAAATAGCAAAACAAAGATACCCCATGAAAAGAAAACACTTATTTTTCAGCCTATTGTTAGCCAGTAGCGCCCTGAGCGCACAAGACTGGCCGGTGGCACAACCCGAAGCCCGTCCCGCAACCCGTTGGTGGTGGCTGGGAAGTGCCGTTGATGCTCCCAACCTGACCTACAACATGGAAGAATATGCCAAAGCCGGACTGGGAGGCGTAGAGATCACCCCCATCTACGGCGTACAAGGAAATGATAAAAACAATCTTCCTTTCCTCACCCCCGAATGGATGCAGATGTTGCAACACATACAAGCGGAAGGAAAACGCATCGGACTTGAAATAGACATGAACACCGGTACAGGCTGGCCCTTCGGCGGCCCTGCCGTAAGTATAGCCGATGCCGCCACCCAAGCCATCTTCCAATCCACCCTGGTAGAAGGCGGAAAAGACATCAGCCTCAACCTGCAAGTGCAAGATGAAAAGCAACGCCCCGTAGCCACATTGAGCCGGGTAATGGCATATAATGAAGACAATACCCAGTGCATCAACCTCACCTCCAAAGTAAAAGACGGGCAATTGCAATGGAAAGCTCCGTCAGGAAACTGGGATATCATTACCTTATATATAGGCAAGACCTTGCAAAAGGTAAAACGCGCCGCCCCCGGCGGAGAAGGTTATGTAATGAACCACTTGGATAAAGGAGCCGTTAAACGCTATCTCACCAATTTTGACAAAGCGTTTAGCGAAAACAAGACCGCCTATCCCCACACCTTCTTCAACGACTCTTATGAAGTGTATGGTGCGGACTGGACTCCTGATTTCCTAGAGCAATTTGCCCGCCGACGCGGTTACAAGTTGGAAGAACACTTTCCCGAATTTCTGGCAAAGGATCGCACCGATGCAACCGCCCGCATCGTAAGCGACTATCGTGAAACCATCTCCGACCTGCTGATTGAGAACTTCACCAACCAATGGACCGGATGGGCACACTCCCACGGAAGCATTACGCGCAATCAGGCACACGGTTCACCCGCCAACCTGATAGATACTTATGCCGCCGTAGACATTCCCGAATGCGAAGGTTTCGGCTTGTCCCAATTCCATATCAAAGGATTGCGCCAAGATTCATTGACTCGTAAGAATGATTCGGACCTCTCTATGTTGAAGTATTCCTCATCTGCTGCCCACATTGCCGGAAAGCCTTATACTTCTTCAGAAACATTCACTTGGTTAACGGAGCATTTCCGCACTTCGCTCTCCCAATGCAAGCCGGATATGGATTTGATGTTCGTATCGGGCGTAAACCATATGTTCTTCCACGGCACCGCCTATTCTCCACAAGAAGTTAAATGGCCCGGATGGAAATTCTATGCGTCCATTGATATGTCGCCCACCAATAGTATTTGGCAAGATGCCCCTGCATTCTTTGAATATATCACCCGTTGCCAGTCCTTCCTTCAGATGGGAAAACCGGATAATGATTTCCTTGTTTACCTGCCTGTATATGATATGTGGCAGGAGCAACCGGGACGTCTGTTGCTCTTTAGCATACATGATATGGCAAAGCGGGCTCCTAAGTTTATAGAAACCGTGCATACCATCAGCAATTGTGGTTATGATATGGACTATATCTCGGATAATTTCGTAAAAAGCACCCGTTGCGTGGACGGCAAGTTAATGACCCAAGGGGGAACGGCCTACAAGGCAATCATCATCCCTGCCGTTAAGCTGATGCCCGCCGAAATTCTTGCTCATCTGTTGAAACTGGCGCAAGCCGGAGCTACGGTAATCTTTACTGAGAATTATCCGCAAGATGTACCCGGATATGGCAGACTGGATGCACGCAGAAAAGGATTTGCCCAGTTACAAAAGCAACTTCCGGGTGTGTCCTCTTTCAATGAAACCATAGCTACCCCGTACCGGAAAGGGATTATTATCACCGGAGACGATTATCAATCCGTTTTAGAAAAAAGCGGCGTGATTCCCGAAGAGATGAAGACCCGTTACGGATTGCAATGTATCCGCCGTTCCCATGCAAACGGACATCATTACTTCATCTCGTCATTGCAGGATAAAGGGGTCAATGACTGGATTACACTGGCCGTTCCCGCGGAAACCGTCATGCTATTCAATCCGATGACCAGAGAGAGAGGTAAGGCACAAACCCGTACACAAGCGGGAAAGACACAAGTGCGCCTCCAACTTCATTCCGGTGAAAGCATTATCTTGCAAACATTCAATCATGCTCTGGCGGAGATAGCAGATTGGAATTATCTGCAAGAACAATCCGTCAGCCTCAGCCTGGATCATGGATGGAAGCTTCATTTTGCAAAAAGTATTCCGGCCGTAGAGGGAGAGTTCAACATCGACACCCCTTCTTCCTGGACGGAGATCAATCATCCCAATGCGGCTATAACCATGGCAACAGGTGTTTATAGTAATCAAATTACTCTCCCTAATATCCCCGCCGATGATTGGATTCTGGATTTGGGCGATGTACGCGAAAGCGCACGTGTACGTATCAACGGGCAAGATGCAGGCACCGCATGGGCCGTACCTTATCAGTTAAAAGTAGGGAAATGGCTGAAACCGGGAGAGAACAAGATAGAAATTGAAGTAACCAATCTGCCCGCCAACCGCATTACTGATATGGACCGCCGTGGTGAGAAATGGCGTATCTTTAATGAAATTAATGTAGTGAATTTGCAATATAAAGCGATACCTTATGATAATTGGCAACCACTTCCGTCGGGACTGAATGGTGGGGTGAGGTTGATACCCATGAATTACAAATAGATTCTAATAGTTATCGGGCAGACACGTGGGTCTGCCCCTACAGTTACCGTAGGGGCGAACCCATGTGTTCGCCCGATAGCACAACTCCTATAACACCTTCATATCTTTTCCAATTCCCACCGCTTTGGAAACTTTATCCTTGCCTTTTTCCTTATATAGATAGCCACGGAACATACCACCGCTATTAAATGGCATAGCAAAGTTACCTTTCTTATCCACGGCTATAAGTCCTCCGTTACCGGCATCCGTATTCAGCTCTGTATGGATAATATAATCAGCAGCTTCTGCAATAGGCTGGTGTAACAACTTCACCCGTGTAGAAAGATTATAAGCCACCACGTGACGAATAAAATACTCGCCATGCCCCGTACATGATACGGCGCACCCCTCGTTATCAGCATATGTCCCCGCACCAATCACCGGAGAATCTCCTACACGTCCCCATTGTTTCTTAAACATACCGCCGGTACTGGTGCCTGCCGTCAGGTTGCCTTGCCGGTCCAGCACCACGCACCCTACCGTACCATTCTTCTTGCTCTCTTTCTTCAACTCATCTATCCACTTCATGGTCTTTGGGGTGGCAAAATACATATTATCATCCACTATTTCCAGCCCTTGCGCCTTGGCAAACAAGTCGGCCCCCTCTCCTGCCAGCATCACATGAGGCGTCCAGGTCTTTACCGCATAAGCCGCATTGATGGGATGCTTCACCGTCTTCACACCGGCAACGACTCCTGTCGTCAGATCCTTGCCTTCCATAATAGCGGCATCCAACTCAAAAGTCCCTGCATTGGTACAAGTAGCCCCTACGCCTGCATTAAATAATGGATTATTCTCAAAATAATTAATGACTGCCATCACCGCCTGAGGTCCTTCTCCCCCGGCTGACAAAATGGCATCACCAATGCTTAAAGCCGAATCTAATGCGGCATAATACCGGGCAGCCTTTTCCTGATCTTTGTCCAAGCCGCCCATAGCACCGGCACCACCATGAACAACAATCACGTAGTCTCTCTCCTGCGCCATCACACGGCACAATGGCAATAACAATAAAATAGCGATTAATAAGTGTTTCATAATAATAGTAGTTTATATCTAATGGTTAACTCTGCGAATGTAACCAAACTATCTGTAAAAAGGAAAGAGATGAATGACTTTTGTTGGGGTATAGAGCAAAAAAAGGAGCAACGCCTTGCTCCAACCTTTGTTAACCTTAAATCTAATACTATGAAAAACACAATGCAAAGGTACGAACTCTAATTAAATTAGCAAATAAAGCAACTAAAAAAGTATGTTTTCTAACATGATTTAAGAGGTACTGCCACTTTTGTTAAGGAATATTTCTGTGTCAGATTATAGGTGTCATTATTACATCCATATTTCTTAACAAAGATTAAAATAAGAGATGAAATACACATAAATAGTTAAAAAGAGAGGATAAAAACAATGTTCTACAACATAATTAGAAGTTTTGGTGTTATCTTTGCAGTACTAAAGAGAAAACAAAAGGTTTTTAGGAATAACCAGTTCTCCAAACGGGAGGACATAAAAAAGATGTAATTATGAAAAGAACAAACGACACAATCGAGATGTTGCAGTATCAATTAAGAAGATACAAAGCAATGAGAAAAGGAGCTGCTTGCCAATCTTTGCAATTCAAGCTTCAGAAATTAATGAGCCAACAGGCTAATGCCTAAGCGGCTTTACCATTAAGAACACAAGTTTATAATTTAATAATAGAAAAAGGATATGATGTGTTATCATATCCTTTTTTGTTTTTATAGGCTTCCAAGAAATACTCCTTATTTATACAGATGGAACATCCTGTCCATCAATTGCCACTTCTCAGCCGAAGAAGCCCCGGGGGCTGCCTGCTGGAAGACAGACATATATTCCTCCCATTCTGCCTGACGGGACAAGGTAGCCATTCGGGCCATTGCCGTATCCCAATCAAAATCGAGAGGCGTCTCTACAATCATAAATAAGTTAGTACCAAGGATATAGATTTCCATTTCCAAAATACCTACTTCGCGGATGGCAGCCAGCGTTTCCGCCCAAACCGAACCTTCCGAATGGCGCTTACGATATTCGGCAATCAAAGCGGGATCATCCTTCAGACTCAGCATCTGACAATAACGCTTCACCGGTCCATGATATTCCTGAACTCTATATCCTTGCTTCTTGTCTTCCATTATTCTCTTACTTCCCAGCCTAATGCACTGGCACCCAATACGGCTGCATCAGCATCTTTCAATTCGGAGAGCAATAATTTGGTCTTGCCTTCGTAAATTTTCAGAATATTATCATCAATCGCTTTCTGGATAGGCTTCATGATATAATCTCCTGATTTTGCCAGTCCACCAAACAAGACAATAGCCTCGGGGCTGGAGAAAGCAATGAAATCTGCCAATGCTTCACCCAAGATGCGTCCTGTGTATTCAAAGATATCCTGTGCCAGTTTGTCACCTCTCACGGCGGCATCATATACATCCTTAGATGCAATGTTTTCGGCGGGGATCTCTCTCAGCAAACTTGGTTCGGGACGAGCCACCAAGAACTCGCGTGCCGTGCGTGCCACACCCGTAGCCGAGCAATATGTCTCCAAACAACCTTTACGGCCGCAACCACATGGACGTCCGTCGCGACGAACAATCACGTGACCCAATTCTCCGGCAAAGCCATCGTGTCCATACACCAGCTGGCCATTTACAACGATACCGCTACCCACACCTGTTCCGAGGGTAATCATTATAAAATCTTTCAAACCGCGAGCCGCACCATAAGTCATTTCACCGATAGCGGCAGCATTTGCATCATTAGTCAATGCGGTAGGAACGCCAATGCTTTCTTCAAACAAGGCAGCCAAAGGAATTACGCCTTTCCAGGGAAGGTTGGGAGTAAACTCAATGGTACCGTTATAGTAGTTCCCGTTGGGAGCGCCTACACCCATACCTTTTATTTTCTCTACACCGCCAAATGATTCAATCAACGGACGCAATTTAGCGCACACAGCCTCCACATAATCCTCTATCTTTGAATATGATTGTGTTTTAACTGAATCGGTAGCCAATACGTTACCACGCGAATCTACGATACCAAAAACTGTATTAGTTCCGCCAATGTCCATACCTACTACGTAGGGTTTTTCCATACCTGTTACCATGATATGTTATAATTTAGGGTTAGTTATTTTTAGCAAATGTACACAATGAGAAAAAAGGGAGCAAATTTTTTCTCAATTATTTCATAAAAGGTTGCAACTTTTTGTATCTTCGATGCGTCTAACTAGACAAACACAATTTAATTTCATCGGTTATGATACATTTAGACAATATCAATAAGACCTATCACAACGGTGCTCCGCTCCATGTTTTGAAAGGCATCAACCTCGATATAGAGCGAGGGGAGTTTGTTTCCATCATGGGAGCTTCCGGTTCCGGAAAATCCACCTTATTAAATATACTGGGTATATTGGATAACTACGATTCGGGAGAATATTACTTGAATGACGTGCTGATAAAGAACTTGAGTGAAACCCGTTCCGCCGAATACCGCAACCGGATGATAGGCTTCATTTTCCAGTCCTTCAACCTCATTTCTTTCAAGAATGCCATCGAAAATGTAGCCCTCCCCCTATTCTATCAGGGAGTGAGCCGCAAGAAAAGAAACCAACTGGCACTGGAGTACCTGGACAAGCTGGGATTGAAGGAATGGGCGCACCACATGCCCAACGAACTATCAGGCGGACAGAAACAACGCGTGGCCATAGCGCGCGCCTTGATTTCAAAACCTCAAATCATCCTGGCAGATGAACCCACCGGAGCATTGGATAGCAAGACATCGGTGGAAGTGATGGAGATATTGAAGGAACTGAACCAGAAAGAAGGCATGACCATCGTGGTGGTAACCCATGAAAGCGGTGTAGCCAATCAGACCAATAAAATAATACACATCAAAGACGGTATCATTGAGCGCATAGAAGATAATATAGACCACGATGCTTCCCCTTTCGGAAAGAATGGTTTCATGAAATAATAACATATACAGAGTATGGTAGATATTATTCAAGAAATATACGGAACGATAAAGCGCAACAAAATGCGCACGTTCCTTACAGGCTTTGCCGTAGCCTGGGGCATCTTTATGCTGATAGTACTATTGGGCGCCGGAAACGGGCTGATACACGCATTTGAGAGCTCTGCCAGCGAAATGGCTATGAACTCCATCAGAGTTTCTCCGGGATGGACATCCAAAGCGCACGACGGACTGAAAGAAGGGCGACGCATCCAACTGGACAACAAAGACTTCAATCTGACCGACAAGATGTTTGCCGACAACGTAATCAGCACCGGAGCCACCGTGAGGTAAAGCAACGTTACCGTGAGCTATGGACAAGACTACGTTTCAATCTCGCTATTGGGCGTATATCCCAACCACAAGGAAGTGGAACGTGTCACCCCCGCCGGAGGAAGATTTATCAATGACATAGACATCCGCGAGCGCCGCAAAGTAATCGTGATCCACACCAAAACCGCCGATATGTTATTCAAGAGCACAGACCCGGACAAAGTAGTGGGCAAATTTGTGAACGCCAGCGGAGTAGCCTATCAGGTAGTGGGACTTTTCACCGACAAAGGAAGTTTCCAGCCCGATGCCTTCATCCCTTTTTCCACCTTGCAGATTATATATAATAAAGGTGATAAACTGAACAACCTGATATTCACCACCCGGGGGCTAGATACGGAAGAAAAGAACAAAGCCTTTGAACAGGAATACCGGAAAACCATCGGAGCGCACCACCGCTTTACCGCCGATGACAAAGGAGCACTCTGGATATGGAACCGCTTCACCCAATACCTGCAACAACAGAAAGGAATGGGCATACTCACCACCGCCATCTGGATTATCGGCATCTTCACCCTGCTGAGCGGCATAGTGGGCGTGAGCAACATCATGCTGATTACCGTAAAAGAACGAACCCGCGAATTTGGAATACGAAAAGCATTGGGAGTCAAGCCCATTTCCATCCTATGGCTGATTATAACGGAGAGCGTGGCCATCACCACCTTCTTTGGATACATAGGCATGGTAGCAGGCATTGCCGCCACCGAATACATGAACAAGGTGGCCGGAAACCAAACCATGGATACCGGCATGTTTCAGGAAACCGTATTCATGAACCCTACCGTAGACATCAGCATTGCCATCCAGGCAACTCTGACATTAGTAATAGCCGGCACACTGGCAGGTTTCTTCCCTGCCCGCAAAGCCGTGATGATACGACCCATTGAAGCACTTAGAGCAGATTAAGAAAGAGTATGAGAATAGATTTAGACAGATGGGAAGAAATATTCATCACCATCACACGAAACAAGACACGAAGCCTGCTTACGGCATTCGGAGTCTTTTGGGGCATCTTCATGCTAGTAGCCCTGATGGGCGGCGGACAGGGATTGCAAGACATGATGTCGGCCAACTTTAAAGGATTTGCCACCAACTCCGCCTTTTTCGGGACCAACAAGACCAGTGAGGCCTATAAGGGTTTCCGCAAGGGACGTTACTGGAGACTGGAAGTGGAAGACATAGAACGCATCCGCCAGCAAGTGCCCGAGATTGAAGTGATTACGCCCAATGCCAGCCGTTGGGGATCTACCGCCGTATATGCCGACAAGAAAAGTTCATGCGCCGTGCGCGGATTGCGTCCCGACTACGTGCACATCGAGGCACAGGACATGGCTATGGGGCGTTTCATCAACGAAGTGGACATTCGCGAAAAAAGAAAAGTATGCACCATCGGAAAGCGCGTGTACGAGGAGCTATTCCCCAAGGGAGGAAATCCATGCGGATAATACCTGCGAGTTGACGGCATTTATTACCAAATCGTAGGCGTAAGCTTGTCAACAAGTAATATCAATATCAACGCCGGTAGCGAAGATAGCGTCACCCTGCCTTTCAGCACCATGCAACAGGCTTACAACCGGGGAAACAAGATTGATCTGCTATGCATCACCGTCAAAAGCGGAGTGCCTGTAAGCAGCATCACCGATAAAGTAGAGCAGATTATCAAGAAAGCCCACTATATCCACCCCGATGACAAGCAAGCCGTTATTATGCTGAATGCCGAAGCCATGTTCAGCATGATAGACAACCTGTTTGTCGGCATTCACATCCTGGCATGGATGGTGGGACTGGGAACCTTGCTGGCAGGAGCCATCGGCGTAAGCAATATCATGATGGTCACCGTGAAAGAACGCACGGTAGAAATAGGAATACGCCGTGCCATCGGCGCCAAGCCCAATGATATCCTGAATCAGATCCTTTCCGAAAGTATGGTGCTGACCACCATTGCCGGATTGGCGGGCATCTCATTCGGGGTGCTGATTCTGCAAGCGGTAGAGACGGGAACGGCGCATACCGATACTCCGGCTCATTTTCAGATTAGTTTCTGGATGGCTATCGGGGCATGCATCATCCTCATGATACTGGGCATGCTGGCAGGACTGGCACCTGCCTATCGAGCCATGGCTATCAAACCGATAGAAGCCATTCGCGACGAATAACCAGCCCACGCGCTGGGCGAAGTTTCCATTCGGGCCGGAGCGCCAGCTGGCGTATTATTAAGAATCAGAAAAAGTAAAAAACATAAAACAAAACAGATATGAAAAAGTATGTAAAGATTGCATTATTGGTCATCGTAGGATTGATATTTTTAGGCACCTTCGTTTTCCTTTATCAGAAATCAAAGCCCCAGGCAACCAAGTATGACACCCTGAAAGTAGAAGTGGCCGACTTGGAAAAGAATACCGTAGCCACCGGCAAGATAGAGCCCCGTGATGAAATCCTGATCAAGCCGCAGATCTCGGGCATCATAGATGAAGTATACAAAGAAGCCGGACAAACGATCAAGAAAAATGAAGTAATAGCCAAAGTAAAGGTAATCCCCGAACTGGGACAACTGAACTCGGCAGAAAGCCGTGTGCGCCTGGCAGAAATCAACGCCAAGCAAGGAGAAACCGACTTTGCCCGTATGCAGAAACTATTTGAAGACAAACTGATCAGTAGCGAAGATTACGAAAAAAGCGAAGTATCTGTAAAGCAGGCACGCGAAGAATTGCAGACCGCTAAAGATAATTTGGAGATCGTAAAGGAAGGTATCACCAAGAACAGCGCATCATTCAGCAGCACCCTCATCCGCTCTACCATAGACGGACTCATCCTGGACGTACCCGTAAAAGCCGGTAACTCCGTCATCATGAGCAACACCTTCAACGACGGTACCACCATTGCCACGGTAGCCAACATGAACGACCTCATTTTCCGCGGCAACATAGACGAAACCGAAGTGGGCCGCATACACGAAGGCATGCCCGTAAAAATCACCTTGGGAGCCCTGCAAAATATGGAATTTGACGCCAAACTGGAATACATCTCCCCCAAGGGCGTAGAGGAAAACGGCGCCAACCAATTTGAAATAAAAGCCGCCATCACCGTTCAGGATATAGCGCAAACGCGGAAATCACGCCGGCACGCGCCGACAAAGTATTGGCCATCCCCGAAAGCGCCGTAGAATTTAAAGACGATTCCACCTTTGTATATGTATTGACCGATAGCGTTCCCCAGCAGCAGTTCAGCCGCCGCGCCATTGCCACCGGCATGAGTGACGGCATCAAGATTGAAGTAAAGAACGGACTAAACACCAGCGACATAGTACGTGGAGCACAACAGAAATAAAAAAGAAAAAAGATTATGAAAAGACAAATCATCATAGCCCTGGCCGCCCTTGCCGCCCTGCCCGTCCTTGCCCAAGAGCAATGGGACCTGCGCAAATGCATTGACTACGCCATAGAGCATAACCTGAGCATCAAGCAACAGGAAGCCACACGCGACCAAAGCGCCGTAGAACTGAACACCGCCCAGTATAGCCGCTTGCCCAACCTGAACGGAAACGTGGGATAATCCTTCAACTTTGGCCGCGCATTGCAGGCCGATAACACGTATGGCGACCGCAATACCAAGAATACCAACTTCTCATTGAGCACCAACGTGCCCTTATTCACCGGTCTGAGAATACCCAACAATATCGCCCTCAGCAAGCTGAACCTGAAGGCAGCCATCGAAGACCTGAACAAAGCCAAAGAAGACATCAGCATTCAGGCTACTTCCTCCTATCTTCAGATTTTATTCAACGAAGAACTGGCCAAAGTAGCCCACAACCAAGTAGAACTGAGCCGCGAGCAACTGAAACTGAAAGAGGCCTTCTTCCGCAACGGAAAAGCCTCCGAAGCCGAAGTCTACGAAGCCCGTTCGCGCGTAGCCCAAGATGAAATGTCGGCCGTGCAAGCCGATAATAATTATCAACTGGCATTGCTTGACCTGAGCCAACTGCTGGAGCTCCCCACTCCCGACGGATTCGGGGTCGTATCTCCCCAAGTAGAAGACAACTTCGGCCTGCTTTCATTGCCCGAAGACATCTATGCGGAAGCCGTACTGAGCAAACCGGGCATCAAGGCAGCACAATACCGCCTGGAAGGCGCAACGAAGAGCATACGCATTGCACAAAGCGCCTGGTATCCCCAGTTGAATTTCGGAGCCGGAGTAGGTACGAATTATTACAATATTTCGGGTGTGGAAAATTCTTCATTCAGCAGCCAATGGCATCAAAATTTCAACAAGTACCTTCAGTTCTCGCTCAGTATCCCCCTGTTCAACCGCTTTGACACACGGAACAGGGTGAAGAATGCCCGCATCCAGCGCACCGCATTATCTTGGAGGCTGGAAGAAAGCAAGAAAACGCTTTTCAAAGAAATTCAACAGGTTTATTATAATGCTGTAGCCGCCGAAAGCAAGTTTGAAAGCAGCCGCACAGCAACCGATGCATCCGAAGCGTCGTTTCGCCTGATGAGTGAGAAATATGCCAACGGCAAAGCCAACGCCACAGAGTACAACGAAGCACGCACCAACTGGATGAAAGCCACTTCGGACATGATACAAGCCAAATACGACTATCTGTTCCGCACCAAAATATTGGATTTCTACAAGGGGGTTCCCTTGGCATTGGAGTAAGGATTTTCATCAATTTTTCATTATAACATAGGAGCGAAACATCTTAACTCGCTGAAAAAGTCTTTTTCCGGTATCATTTAGCTCTGTCATTCTGAACGAAGTGAAGAATCTGTAAACGTAAAGTGAGTGTATTCAGATCCTTCACTTCGTTCAGGATGACAAATAGATAGGATATCGGGACTTTTTTCAGCGAGTTAAGATTGTTCTGCCCCTACAGTGATGAAACAAAAAGCATTACCATACGGTTTTCTCAGTATGTATAAAAGATTAACCAATCATCATTAACAAAATCGAATTCTTTTACGCCTTACAGTTGACAGTTGACAATTAGGGAAAAAGAAAGCGCTAATATTTTATATTATATATATTTATATATATAATATAACCTCTAAAGAGAAAAAACGCGCACAACTCTAACTGTCAACTGTCAACTGTCAACTGTCAACTGTCAGGGTGTAAGGGTGTATCCATACTTAGCCCCTTACAATTGACAGTTGACAGTTAGCAAAAATGAGTTTCCCTTTATCTCCCACTCATTAATGCATAAATCTCCCCCGAGCAAACCTATGCTTTCCGCCTCACAACACTATGCTTTCCATGCCACAAACCTATGCTTTACAAAAAATAACAGAAAAGTCTTCTTTTGTTAATAGACTTTCACACCTTAGCAACTATCGTTTTTAGGCTGGGAGCAAAATACGGCGTACCTTTGCACCGTTACCCCAAAATGGTGACAGGATGTGCGCAACTCCTTGATTTCTCTAAAAACCGACAAAACAATTTCAAGAACATGGGTGTATTTATTTTTAAGTTATAATGACAAAGAATTATTAGTAAAAACCGAAGGCTTTAGCTATCTTTGCTTTAAGAATAGCAATCCCCTCAAAAAGACAGAAGTTATGAATGAAGCATATATAGTACCGAACAGAAAACGCCTCCCATATGGCATGATGAATTTCGCCGTGATCCGCCGCGATGATTACTACTACGTGGACAAGACCTCATTCATCCCCTTGATAGAACAAGCGGACCGGTTCTTCTTCTTCATCCGTCCCCGCCGCTTCGGCAAGAGCTTGACCCTGAATATACTGCAACACTACTATGATGTGCGTACCCGGGACAAATTCGATGCCCTGTTTGGCGACCTGTACATCGGAAAGCATCCCACACCGGAGCGCAACAGCTACTTGGTGCTCTATCTTAACTTCTCCGGCATCAACGGTGAACTGCACAATTACCGCAGCGGGCTTGATGCACATTGCCAAACCTGTTTCGACTATTTCTGCGACGTTTATGCAGAGTATCTGCCGCAAGGCATTAAGGAAAAGTTGGACGAAAAAGTCGGAGCTGTCAACCAGTTCGATTATCTGTTCCATGAGTGCGAACGTGCCGGTCAGAAAATTTATCTCTTCATTGACGAATACGACCGCTTTACCAACGCCATCCTTTCGGACGTAGAAAGCCTGGAACGATACACGGAAGAAACGCACAAGGAAGGTTACCTGCGTGCATTCTTCAACAAAGTAAAAGCCGGAACCTATTCCAGCATAGAGCGTTGTTTCATCACCGGAGTAAGCCCCGTGACGATGGACGACCTGACCAGTGGATTCAACATAGGCACTAACTATTCCATGGCACCCGAATTCAATGAAATGATGGGATTTACAGAAAGCGAAGTGCGAGATATGTTAGAGTATTATTCCACAAACAGCCCTTTCAATCATAGCATAGATGAGTTGATAGAAATAATGAAGCCGTGGTATGACAATTACTGTTTTGCACAACAATGCTATGGCAAGACCACGATGTATAACTCAAACATGGTGCTCTATTTCGTCAAAAACTATATCATATATGGCAAGGCTCCCCAAAACATGATAGAAAGCAATATCCGCATAGACTACGAAAAGTTGCGTATGCTCATCCGCAAGGACAAGGAGTTTGCCCATGATGCATCTATCATACAGACCTTGGTGAGCCAAGGATATATCACCGGAGAGTTGAAGGAAAGTTTTCCTGCCGTTACCGTTGCCAGTCCTGATAATTTCGTAAGCCTGCTCTATTATTTCGGTATGCTCACCATCAGCGGAATGCATAAAGGTAAGACCAAGTTGACCATCCCCAATCAAGTGGTGCAGGAACAGCTTTACACCTATCTGCTGAATACCTATAATGAAGCCGACCTTAGTTTCAGCAGTTATGAAAAGAGCGAATTGGCCTCAAAACTGGCATACGATGGCGGATGGAAAGCCTATTTCGACTATATTGCCGATTGCCTGAAGCGTTATGCTTCCCAGCGCGACAAGCAGAAAGGTGAGTTCTTTGTGCACGGCTTCACCCTTGCCATGACGGCTCAAAACCGCTTCTACCGCCCCATCTCCGAAGCAGATACACAGGCGGGATATGCTGATATTTTCCTCTGCCCCTTGCTGGAAATTTATCCGGATATGGAACATAGCTACATCATCGAACTGAAATATGCCAAATACAAAGATCCCGATACGCGGGTGGAGGAACTCCGCCGGGAAGGCATTGCCCAAGCCCTCCGCTATGCCGATACAGAGATGGTAAAGAAGGCCATAGGCAGCACGAAGCTACATAAGATTGTAGTGGTATATAAGGGGATGGATATGCCGGTATGCGAGGAAGTGTAATTTAATGGTATCAATAAGTTAAAAAAAGAGACTGATTTGTTTAGAGCAAAAAGCAAATTTAGATAAACTTTGCTTTCTGCCCTAAACAAAACATCAAGATATAAACTTACTATTCCAGCAATTTTTCCATCTTTTGTTTCAGGCTACCCTCACCATAACCGGTCCATTTCTTTACCACTTTTCCTTCGGGCGAAATAAAGATATAACTGGGGATTCCCCGTACACCATATTTGGCATACAATCCGTTCATTCCTTGCAAGTCGTTCAGGTTCTCCCAAGTCATGTCATGTTCTTTGGATGCCCGCTCCCACGTTTTCTTTGTATCGCAGCTCAGGCTGATTATCGTCAGCTTATCTTTATATTTTTCTGATATTTCTTTCATTTCGGGCAAAGCCATGATGCACGGGCCGCATCCGGAACTCCAAATGTCTACCAGCATATATTTTCCTTTATAATCGGCCAGATGATGCACCTTGCCCTCCAGGTCGAACAAGTCGGCATCTGCCATATCATCGCCTTCATTTACCACCACAGGGGGAAAAGGGCGGTGTGGATGGTCTTGCCTTCCTCTGAGTTTTTCTCCTCTGCGCTCAGTCCTTCATAGAGGGCTATTGCTTCTTCTTTGTAAGGGAAATCTTTCAGATAAGTAGATTCCATTGCCAGGCCGCGCAACTTATCCATCCATACTTCGGTGACCGGAGTTTTCTTTAGGCGTTCTATTTCACGCGCAGCTATTTTCAGGTTCAATTCATCTTGCGCTTTCTGTAGCTCAGCCCGTCGGGCACACAATTCCTTCTTTTCGTCCTCACCGGGCTTACCGGCATATAGTTTCATAACCAGGCTATAATCCTCTACTCCCAGCTTTTGATATTCGTCCCATAGCTCCCGCGAATCCTCTACAAATTCGCTTCTTACCTTCTGTTGTTCTATGGGGCTTTTTACTTTCCATGTATAGAGATAATTATTATCTCCACTGATGCGGATATTGCTTCCGGGGGCAACCCACAAGTCCAGCCCCATGCTTGGAAAGCCCTCTCCACGGCAACTGATGGAGAGTCTATCCAATTCATCTGCCGCCGCCTTTTCCTTGAAAGAGAATGATTCATTTTTCACGGTATCATTGGCAATGCTTCTTCCCGTACGCCCGTCCATACGGAAAAGCGTGACTATCACGCCGTCTTTCAATCCTTTGACTTTTCCCTGAATAGTAAATTCGTTCTGCGCTTGTGCCGAAAGGCAACCCATGCATAGCAGGATGATACAAATAATGTTTTTCATAAATTAATGTGTTTGTTGATATAAAAGGTAATAATACTCTTTTTATCCTCCCGTTCTTCTTTCCCTTAAACTTTTTTAGTATAAATCGTACTCAGGGTCTATTCTTCCGCATAAATCCATAGCCTGCCAACACGATTAAGAATCCTGTCACAACAAATGCCCAGACATTCATTGTTCTTGATTCAGCCTCCAAAACATACTTTTCACCCAGCAACCGATAAGCATCCACCTTCCATAGCAGCCTATCATTTTCTTTTAAAACCGTATTGGCAGAAAGCAATTTGCCGGGCATAGCCAATTCAAATTTAATTTGATAACCAAATAATTCCATCGTGATACACGCTTCATCATACGATTGTTGCATCTCTTTTTCATTCGCTTTATATAAAGCACTAAAATCCGTTGTGTCATAATGCTTATCCAATAAGCCACACACATATTCGGGTGAACATTCCCAATCTTCCCTCCGCTTTTTATCTGTTTCAAAGATTTCTCCCTTTTCATCTCTCACCCGGGGCAGATAAGTGGTATCTCCGTTTTTTTGTAAGAAATGCTCCACAACGTGATAGCTTAATTCAAATTGTGTATGGTAAAGCCATGCCATAAACTGTCCCTCTACATCTTCTAGTTCTTCTTTCAGTTCCATGCCATTCATTCCCTGACAGGCGCTCATATCTCCTTGAAACAGAAAAGCCTGTTCATGCTTGCTCAGATATTTGTCCATGGGTATCGGACCCTTATCTTTAATCTCGGGGAAGTCACAAGTATAAGTGTAATATGTATAAAACCAACGGAAATGCTTCTCAAGCCTCTCCTGAGGTACGGCCAAAGGAAGCATCCATTTTTCCTTAGGAGAAAAGAAAGAAATATTGCCCAACGCATCTACGGTTCGCACCGCCTTTACGTTCAATTCCTCTTTCTTTCCAAAGAAATCCACCTTGATGCAAGAATCCAGTGTCTGCACCGTCCACTCGTTGTCCAGTTGGAACAGGAAAGGATTATTACTTCTGTTTCCTGCCATAAAGGCGGAATCGGCCTGCGCATATACTTCCCTATGCATCTTGCCATCCTCGGATATGCGGGTGACCGTTCGGTAATTGGTGGAACAGGATGCCAATGCCAACATTAGAACCGGCATACTTATTTTATTCATTATTCTTTTCATGGCATACTTTTTTTAATGGTTACGGTCTATCAATTTATTTATAAAGTCCTCCCGCTTGCGTTGCATTTCTTTACGTTCTTTCCACAAACGAGACAGATACATGCCCTTTTCCCGTATAGTCATATCGGACATCTGTTCTAAAGAAGATTCCTGACTGAGGCCTACCGGCGGAGATATGCTAAATGCAACCGTCCCTTGATGGAGGGGCGGAGTGGCGGAATAGGAAAACATTTCGTACATCATGGCACAAAGCAAGAACCCGGCTGCCACAGCAGAGAACCATCTCACGAAGTCTTTCGGACTTCTTTGCCTACGGGGGGTGCGGGAAATTTTTTGCATAATCTCTGCGGACAATTCTTCCGGATTATCCAACAAAGGCGGGGTTTTCCTCACCTTTTCCAACCATTGTTCATATTGTTCTTGTTCTCGTTTCATAAGTCTGGGTCTATTTGATGGATTTTGGTTCTGATTTGTTTTCGGGCTTGATAGAGGTTATGCTTCACTTTTTCGGCGGACATGCCTGTTATGATCACTACTTCCGATACTTCCAGTCCTTCAATATCTCGCAATGTAAATACAAGTTTTTGCTTGGGACTGAGTTGCTCGGTAAAACGCAGGATCAAGTCCTTCAATTCTCGATTCGTCATCACTTCCTCTATATTTTCTTCCGATGCCATTTGGGCGTGCATGGAAATAGCATCTGATGAGTAAGCCGATGGTGAACGGTGCAAAGTGCGGAGGCGATCATAGCAAGTGTTACAGGCTATTTTATAGATCCAGGTGGAGAAACGGCACGAACCGTCATACTTATCTATGGACAACCAAATCTTTACAAAAACATCTTGTACCATATCCCGTGTTTCATCTTCATCACAAAGCAAACGGAAAGCGAGCCTGAACACCATCATCTGGAATTCTGAAACCAATTGTGCAAAAGCAGCCGTGTCGTTCTGCTTGCTACGGTCTATAAGTTCCTGTATTTGTTCTTGATTCCTCATGCTATCATTCGTTTATTATATGGTACGTCAGAAAACGTTTCCGGTCGAATGCAATTTATAAAAAAAATGATTCATGGGAATGATTTCTATCTATAAATGCTCCACACTACGCATTATTACAACGCAATAGTGTGGAGCATCCAAAGAAAAATTCCCAAGACCTTTTACCGGTCCTTATATAATAGGCAATCTCAGCCTAAACGGCAAGAAAAGCCACCCCCAGCAAAATAATAGGCAACAAGAAAATAAAGAATAGCAAGAAATCCCGCTTGTACACTTTACGTTCTTCGCGCGGAAATAACCGTTCTACCTGCTCGGACTTGGAAAGATATATCAGCCAAATGACATTCCAAATCAAAGTCTGGCAAATTCGTTGTGCACTGCCCAATCCACTTTCATCTAAATCTCCTATCAATAAAATTACAATATTGGTAAGCATTACCACCGTAACCACTATTTTTCCCAAACATACAGCATTAGGTTTACGTTTCTTGAATGCATATATGGTATAGGCGGCAGCTCCCAACAAACCTAATGCAGAAAGCATATCACAAGCCATCCCCATATAGGCATAAAGTTCAGAAACTCCACTATAGCTGTCTATATCCAGATTGAGAAAAATAAAAATAAATGAAATAATACCGCCGCAGGCTATTTGGAATAAAAAAATGCCAGCCATCCCCGTATGTTCTTTGATTCTGAAGGAGGAACATAAAGCCCGTTTTCTCTTGAATTCATATCTTTTTTCCTTTTATCGATTAGTAATGTCGTATTTAAAGCCTCAAAAATATAGAAATATTTGTGAATAGCATTTAGTTATCCTCCAAAAATAAAAGGAAAAAGAAATTATTCTATGTCGATAAGCTACTCTCCCCCTCTGGAGCCCCATCTAAAAAAATAGCAAAGGCTATTCTTCACGAATAGCCTCTGCCTTAGTATTAACTGTTCCCCTAGAGCTGCTTTATAGCAATATTCACATTTTCGTTCTTATCCAAATCTATTTCCATAGTTTGAGATTGATAAGAAATAAAGTCTACCGCAATTGTATGCTTACCTTTTGTAAGCTGAGGAATGTTGAAGTTCCCCGACAAATCCGAGTAGTATTTCCTACCATCCACGGTAATACTGGCACCGGATAGTGCCTCGTTGTCATTCGAGTCGTACACCTTACCACTCAAAGAATAAATTGCAACCGCTTTCTCGGTCGATGCTTTAGACATTTTCTTTTCGTTCTTCTTATTATCTGCATTAGCGCTACAGATAACGGCAAAAGCCAAAGCAATCAGTAATGTAATCTTCTTCATTTTATTTTCATTTTTAATGTTCCCTCATTGTGATGCAAATATCGGCTATCGGCATTACAATAAGGATACAATGAGTTTACAATATCAATAAATTAATATGGCTTCTCGGAAACAAGGTGACCGTCTTCGTCCCACATCTTCCATGTGCCTACACGCTTGCCGTTGTCATAGTGCATTTCGTATAGTTTCACCCCCTTTTCATTCCAGATAATCCATTCGCCGTCTTTCTTATCATTTACATATTGGGCATGAGAAAGCATTACGCCATTTTCGGAATACGTGCGCCAGGTGCCATGAAAGCGTCCTCCTTTGTAGGAGCGGATTTCCCGTATCTTTCCTGACGGAAAGTATATGGCATACGTTCCTTCGGGCTTGCCTTTTTGGATAAAGATCTCCGTCTTCAGAGTTCCGTCCGGATAGTATTCTCTATAATCACCGGTATATATTTCCTTTTGTTGCTTATCGGCATAGTAAAGACCGTCTATGTAAAATACTTTGGTGTTCTGCTGTGCATATGCAAACAAGGCAAAAAAAGCGAACAGAAGTAATAGAATTTGTTTCTTCATTTCAATTTGGTTTTGAAGTTATATCTTTCAGTTTTTTTAGAATAAGTCCCAACGGATACCAATCTGTCCGCGAACACCATACCACTCGGCATTAACCAAGCGACGGCTATCGCCCATGTATTGCTTCAATGGTTCGTCCAGCAGGTTGTTCATTTCCACAAAGGCTTTCACGCCTTTGGTTATGTTATAGGTAGCAGAAGCATCTACGGTAAAATTATTGTCGGTCCATACATAGAAATCAGGGCCTAACTGCTGGTTGATAGTATTGACTGAGTTACCACGATAGTTGCCTGCCAGTCTCACCATCAGACGGTCTTTTTCATAGAACACAATGATGTTTGCCATGTGCTTGGACTGGTCGGGCAAACTGCTCTTGTCATAAACCGTGGTCATTGCATCGCCGCTACCCACCTGGCGAGGCACTTTCACTTCACTATCAATAAAGGTATAGTTTACTTCCATTCCAAATCCACTCCAAAATCCGGGTAAGAAATCGAAACGCTTGTTTATTCCGGCTTCAAAACCAAACAGGCGTGCATTCTTCAGGTTCTTTGATTGAGTGGTAATGTAATTCTGACCATTCTCTACAGAGTAAGACATGTCTTTAAAGATCATATTCTGAATGTCTTTGTAGAAGAAACCACCCGAAATAAGTCCCACATTGTCGAAATAGTATTCACCCATCAGGTCAAAGTTATTGGCAAAGGTGGGTTTCAAGTCCTGGTTACCTTTAGTGATGACGATGGGATTAGCCGTCTGGTCGGTAGATTGCCCCGGGGTCATATCTCCAAAGTTGGGACGGACAAAGGTGCGGGTATAGGCAAATCTTAGATTGACTTTATCACTCAACTCATACTTCAGATGGGCCATGGGCAAGAAAGCATTATAGTTGTTCTTTACCGTTGCAGGCCGTATATCGGTTGCTTTGGTAATGACTGCCTGAGAACCTTTCAAAGTGGTTTTAGTGTATTCATTACGGAATCCACCCACAAAGCGGAGGTGGTCTGCCAATTCTACCTCTGCCATTACATAGGCGGCAATCACGTTTTCATCGGCCTTATAAATATTTGTTTCATTGGCCGCAGAGGTATAATCGCCAAATCCGTTTGCCTGAAGGGATTGGGGCGTATAAAGTTGGTATAACTGGTCTTTGGTCAACGGGTCCAGGATGTACTGGTTATGATTCCCATTCATTTCCGTAAAGTACCCGTGTCCCATAGGGAAGCTTTCACGTTGCAAGCTGCTCAAGGTCAGCAAATCGGGCGATCCGGGAATGCCCAATGCGGCACCGGGAATGTATACAAAGTTCGATCCGTAATAACTATCTCTGGATTTGGTACGATATTTACCTCCCATTTTAAATTTCAGCTTCGAACTGGGCTCTATCTTCAGATTAAACTGGAAAGTGCGGTCGTGCTCTTTGTTATCCAACTGGGAGATGACTAATTGTTGTAATGTCAGCTTGTCGGCATCCATTACTTCGCCGGGATCGTTCAGCCCGGCTTCAAAATCCAATGGATTTCCACCTATACCGTTAGGCGAATCAAATCCCCAATAGCGCAATCCGTCGGAAGAAAGGTTATTAAATCCACCTTTAATGTTTTGGCGGAAAGTGGCGATAGGAAAACCTTTCCTATCGGAACCCGACGGAGTGTCCAGGTAGTAATTCGATGTATAGTCACTCACCGTCCAGTCCAAACCGATCATGGAAGAAAATTGATGCTCACCACCCAGTTCGCCGCCGGTCAGCTTAGTTTGATAGTGCGAGTAACGGTAGTTGTATTGATAACGCGATTTTTCATAATCCACATAAGATTCATATACGGGACGGATGTCGTGAAATTTATCGTATAGTCCACGGAAAGTAACCTTGTAATTGTTACTGAACTTATATTCCAATCCCAAGTTCACACCATAGGTTTTACGTTTACTCATATAGCGTTTCAGCATCACGGTATTGATGGCATTGCGATTATCCGGATCGGCGGATGCCGTGTTATATTTCACATCATAACTATCCGATCCTCACTGGCGATCCCATATAGCACCTACCAGAATCACACCCAGCTTATCGTTAAAGAAACGGTCACCGTACACGATAGAACCATTGTATGTACCGTTTTCGGAGAAAGCATTATATCCGCCTGCCAAGCTGGCACCCAACTTGCGGCTCATAGGTGCCGTGCGGGTAATGAAGTTTACCGAACCGCCAATGGCATCGCCTTCCCAATCGGGAGTCAACGCTTTGGCTACCTGCACATACTGAATCAATTCGGAAGGAACGGCATCCAGCACCGACGAACGGTTACCTATGACATTGGAACTGGGCAAGCGGCTTCCATTGAACATCGTCGAAGTCCATGCAAACGGAGTACCACGCACCGTAGCCTGGTCTGCCTCACCATGATAGCGGGCTACCGCCACTCCCTGAATGCGCTGAACCGCCTCAGCCGCATTTCGGTCGGGAAGTTTTCCTACGGCATCCGAGGCTACGACGTCCAGCAGGGTCATCGAACTCTTTTTCACATTATAGGCTTTTGCCTGAGAGGGTGCCATGGTTCCGCTTACCACCACTTCGCCCAGCATCAAGTCATCTGCCACCAAGGTGATGGTACCCAAGTCATTGATTCCTTTTTTTACATTGACATCAATTATCTTATCTTGGTATCCGATATAAGAAATCTTCAGCTTTTGATCCCCTTCCGTTTTGGTCTGTAGGATGAACTGACCGTCCAAGTCGGTAGCCGCCCCTATGTTCAGGGCTTCCATATAGATGGTTACACCGGGCAACGGGCCATCATCGCATATCACAGTTCCTTTTATCATCTGCGCATTGGCAATAGAAACAAAAAGGCATAAGGGTAGCAGCAGAAGCCGGAGCGACTTCCGTAACATATTAAATAATTTCATGTAATTTACCGGATTTTATTTAGTGAATTTCTGTATTAATAGCTCTCTTTCTTTGGCACCTACCCCCAATTCTTTTTCCATAAAGTTTTCGATGCTTCCATAGCGTTCTTCCAGGCTACTGAAGAAACTACGAAGTAATTCGGGACGAAGTTTCATGCGGTCTACTATTTCTTTTTCGCTAAGGCCGGATAATTCAACCATGGACTGATACATTCGCTTGTTGGCAGAAGCGAGATAGACATTGGATGCCACAAAATCGGCTTCTATCACATTCATGGGAACTCCTAGTGTGTATAAAAATAGTGCTGTGGCCATTCCTGTACGGTCACGTCCGCCTGTGCAATGATATAGCAAGGCCTCTTTATCGGGTAAGGCTAATAGTTTTTGAAACAAGGGTTTGTAGCGGTCGCCATAGTATTTTACGCTTTGTGTGTTATACATGGATAGCAAGAAATTTTCATCCTTCAGCATCGTTGCCAGGTCCTTTGAAGTAGGGATATTGTCGCTACCTGCTGGACACAACAGGTAATCTGTGCGTGGCAATAAGCGGTCGGGAGCCATAGCCGATTCTTTTGTTCCCCGAAAGTCAATAACGGTATGGATGTGTTTCTCTTCCATCTTTTTCATGTCATTGTCCGTCAGGCGGCTGATGTCTGCCGATCGGAATACTCGGTTCTTTACAACTTCTCTCCCGTCTTTGGTTTTATATCCGCCAACGTCTCTGAAGTTAACTGCCCCCTCCATCTTTACAACTCTCGATAAACCGTCTGCCAGCTGGGCATGCGCCACCAATGGCAACACGAGCAGACAAGTAATTAATACTTTTCTTAACTTTAACATATCTCTCAATGATTTAAAAATTTGATCTTTTCCTGGCGCAAAATTAGAGGATATGCGTTACAATTAAGTTACATTGGGATGATGTTAGGGTTAAAAAGATGAGACAAAGTTGTGAAGTAAGACTTTAAAAGCAGATAGACTAATGCATAAGGGAAGTATTTTTGTTAATCCTTTTCTGTAGGGGCGGACCCGTGTGTCCGCCCGAAAGTATAAAGTGAACTGTTCTCGGGCAGACACATGGGTCTGCCCCTACAGCAAAATGATAGCCAATTTTTGTTTTGACACAGCCTCTACAATGGATATAATCCTAAACGGTACGCATACGTGTTGCACTTCTTTCGCGAGAATTATCTTTGCTCTTTTCTCTCGTTTTCTTCGAGTCTTTTTCTTTCCTATCAGTATTGCGCTTCACCTCCCGTTTTGTAGGTGCATTGTGCTGAGAAGAAGGACGCTCCGGACGCGTTTGCGGACGACTCGGTTTAGTTTGCGGACGTTCCGGGCGTGCCTGTGGACGATTAGGTGTTGCCTGCGGTCTCTCCGGTCTAGCCTGCGGACGGTTAGGACGTGTCTGCGGCGGAGTAGCCGGACGATGATTATCCTTTTTAGGAGGACGAACCGCTACATTGAAATCACGACGGCGATGATTGTCATACGTCACCCTGTCATGGCGGATACGATAGTTCCCCTTATACACTTCATGGCGATAACGGTTGCGATAGTGAGTCTGATAATAACTGACGTTATTAAAATGAGTGCGATAATGCCCGCCACAATAAGTGGTATAGTGATGCGGCTTGCCATAATAGAAGAAGTTTATATTGGTATAAACCGTATAGATACGGAATTGCCACTTGCTATTATTCGCATAAATGGGACGATAGAAATGCTCCGCACCCATAAAACGCCGGTACTGGGCACTGGAAAGTATCCAGCGGAGATCATCATTGCGCACATCCAAGAAATCATAATAACGACCCAAGGCATAGTCATAACCTCTTACTACATCATCCATCAGGTAACGGACATTGTTGATAAAATCATAATTCACCTCATATACATCATCATATTGTTGCGAAGTGAGTTGCAATTCATAAGCCATACGGTCGGTAAGGAAACGTGTATTTTGTCTCATCTTGCTTATACTCATTGCACCCATTGCGGGGATTGTGATGCCTAGCATGCAAACAATCATCAGGAGTGTAGTCCATCTTTTCATAACTGTTACGTTTTTAGTTTGTTAATTCTTATGGCACAAAAATAGGGGAAATAACTTTCCCCCACAATTGATTTCCCCCATAAGTCAATAGGGCTTTTCCTATAATTGATAAGGAAAGACCCCGCTATGCCAGGCGTATTCCTCCTTCTTCCAGTACAATCAAGTGCTTTTTATATAAATCGCCCACCGCCTTTTTAAAGGTCTTCTTGCTCACGCCAAAGGTATCATAAATATCCTCGGCGGCACTCTTGTCGTTCAAAGAAGTGAACCCGTCATTGTCCTTTATATGTTGCAAAAGCACATCCGAAAAATCATCTACTTTCTTTGCGCCCAACTTCTGCAACACCAGGTCTATCTTGCCATCCTCCTGGCGCACCTGCTTCACATACGCCTTCAGTTGCATACCCGTTTCAAGAGGCTGGAAAATTTCATTCTGATAAAGCAAGCCACTGAACTTGTTCTCTACAATAGCCTTAAAGCCCAAATCGGTTTTCTGCCAAATCAGGATGTTCACTTCCTCTCCGGGCTCATATTGAGGCATATCTTTAGACAAGTAGCGCTCCACCTTGGCAGATCCCATGATGCGGTAACTATCTTCATCTACGTGCGCGTGTACTATATATTTGCGCCCCTTTTGCATCTTCATCTTCTGTTCGCGGAAAGGCACAAAAAGGTCTTTCATTAATCCCCAGTCCAGGAATGCGCCAAACTCATTGATCCATGCCACTTCCAGGCAGGCAAACTCGCCCACTTGCACCAAGGGTTGCAGAGTGGTGGCTATCAATCGCTCCTCATTATCCAGATAGATAAAGACGTTCAGCACATCGCCGGGCTTGCAACCCTCAGGTACATAGCGCGTGGGCAACAAGATTTCTCCATCATCGTCTCCATCCAGATAGACTCCAAAGTCTACTTCTTTCACAACCGTCAGTTGGTTGTATTTTCCCAGTTTTACGTTCATTAGCTAAATTTTTTCTCAAAGATATAGAAAAAGCATTATCTTTACTCGGTATTAACAAAGAAAACCACAAATAGTTATGGATAATTTTATCTTTTACAACCCTACGCGCCTTATCTTTGGCAAGGGCATGATAGCCCAGCTAGCCCAACAGATACCGGCCGACAAGCGTATTATGATTACTTTCGGCGGCGGCAGTGTAAAGACAAATGGAGTCTATGAACAAGTAATCCAAGCCCTTGAAGGACGTGATTATACGGAATTCTGGGGAATAGAATCGAATCCTGATATATCTACCCTGAAAAAAGCAATAGAGCTGGGTAAAGAAAAGAAGATTGACTTCCTGCTGGCAGTAGGCGGCGGTTCGGTGATAGACGGGACAAAGCTGATTTCTGCCGGTATCCTTTATGATGGGGACGCCTGGGAGTTGGTTAAAAAGGAGGCGCACAGAACACCATTCCTTTGGGAACCGTACTGACCATTCCGGCTACAGGCTCGGAGATGAACAACGGGGCCGTGATTTCATGTCGCGAGACTCACGAAAAATATCCGTTCTTTGCCCATCATCCGGTCTTCTCTATCCTGGACCCGGAGGTGACTTTCTCATTGCCCGATTATCAGATAGCTTGCGGACTGGCAGACACCTTTGTGCACGTCATGGAACAATACATGACCAAGCCCAATGAATCTTACCTGATGGACCGTTGGAGTGAAAGCATCCTCCGCACCCTGGTACAAATAGCCCCGCAAATAAAAGAGAACAAGCAGGATTATCACCTGATGAGTGAATTTATGATGTCTGCCACCATGGCGCTGAACGGATTCATAGCCATGGGCGTATCCGAAGACTGGGCTACCCACATGATTGGGCACGAACTGACCGCCTTGCATGAAATGACGCATGGTCAGACGCTGGCTATCGTATTCCCCGGAACCCTGCGCACCCTTGCCGACAAGAAACGGGACAAGATTTTGCAATATGGCGAACGTATTTGGGGAGTTACTTCGGGCGTGCCCAGTGTACGTGTGGCATTGACGATTGACAAGACCGAAGACTTCTTTAAGAAACTCGGGCTGAAAACCCGTCTGAGTGAAGCTGGCATTGGCGATGACACCATCGAAGAAATAGCACGCCGCTTCAATGAACGTGGCTCGGCATTTGGTGAAGATGGCGATGTAATCGGAGAGGTAGCCCGCCAGATATTACAGAATTGCAAATAATATATCTTAGTGTATCCATTTAATTAATAGGAGGCATAATTATGAAAACAGTTATTCTTACTACTTTTAAAAGTGATGTCCGTGCACATATGTTGCAGGATCTTCTCAAAAATGAAGGCATAGAATCTATGCTTCAGGGAGAATATACGGCACAAGTATTAGCGTATATTCCGGGAATGGACATACAAGTGTTAGTCTTTGAAAATGATTATGACCGCGCATTGGAAATACTGAAAACCAGTTTTCCGGAGAAAGTAGAAGAATAACTTTCTTTGCACCTCTCAAACTTTCTCATCTGCACCTTGTTATAGGGATTATTAAAACCTAAACCCAAGATGTATATGAGAAAGTTTTTATTTTTACCTTTACTTGCCCTGCTTGCCTCATGTGGCAAAGATGAGGATTGCAACATCACCAATCCCGAAGATTTGGTATCACCTGCCCTGTATGCAACACTCCAACAGACCACCACGGATCCTTATACCGGGCCCCTGGAGGTACTTCCTTGCGAAACGAATGGCGCATATGTAGGAAACTACACGCCTACCGGACAACAAATTCCTGCTCCCGCCTATTATGCCATTAAAAACGGAACAGGACAATCCAAGAATTATCCTTTAAGGCTTCCCATCGGCACATACGATGTGATTTATTGGGGGTATCCCGAGTTTTATAACACATCCGACGCTTATATTGCAGATCCCAGGCTGATTATAGGTGAGGAGTTGCACGGAACAAGCCTTGGATTGCGCCAAGTAGGATCGGATACGGTCTATTACCCGGTACACGATCTGGTATATGGCACTCAAAACATTAATATAGGTGAGGAAGATTTGCAAGCACACCTGAAACGTGTTTCGGCGGCACTGGGCGTAGTGGCAAGCGAGACAAACGGAAATGCTTTCAGTAGTGCCATTGACTCCATGTGGGTATATATCAGTGGCATTTATAGTGACCTCAACTACTTCTCTGCTCAGCCGGAAGGAAGTTTTAAAACGATCCGCTTCGGGCTGACGCCAAGTGCAGACCATAAAGAATTTAGTAACGAGTTTATCTCTGTATTTCCATCTCAACCCAATCCCATGTTCCAAATCTTTGTCCAGCTGAATAACGGAACGATAAAGCGTTACCAACAGAAATTAAGCTCACAACTGAGTGCCGGAACAAAGACAACCGTTACCCTCAGCATGGATGGCGTATTGCTGGAAGAAGGGAATACCGGCGGTTTTCAGGTGGATAAGTGGAAGGAGCAGAATGATAGTATCCGCATTCCTTTAAGCTAAAAAGGAAATACTATTTACCTGTTACCATCCACTGTAGGGGCGGGGTTTTGCCCCATAGCCGTCAAGCTAAGGGGGGGGTGCCCGCCCCAAACAACAAGATATTTTTTAATAACAAAATATACTAAATAAAACACAGTATAAATTTGCGTATATACTACACTTTTACTATCTTTACATAGTAAACAAATAAGATAATAAAATGAAACAAAACGAATTAGAAGAAGAAAGTTTTCCTATCCGCATTTACCCCAAGGCGGATTTGGCTGTATTGTATTGTCCGGATTTTGCAATAAGTACCGCTATGCGTAATTTAGCAGCATGGATTCGTAAGAATCATGCTTTATGGCTTGCGTTGCAAGCCATCGGCTATAACCGCTACCGCCGTTGCTTTATGCCGCGAGAAGTAGAATTGATAGTGGAATACCTGGGCACACCATACTAACCATTCACCACAGGGGCGGGTTGAATCCCGGTAGCAATGAGTAAGAATTATCAAAGGGCCTAATACCCAATATGACACCGCGAAAAATGAATATGACACCGCGAAAATCTTTTTTCGCGGTGTCATATTCCTCCTTATAAACAGGACTCCTCTTCCCTCTACTTCTCAAACAACTCTCTTTGAGACTGCTCCTCATTTATGTTCTGCATCTCCGCCAGCCAATTCGTATTATCCCACACCACTTCCGGGTCTCTTAAACCCGGCGTGCATGGCTCCTCAAAAGGAATAAACCGTCCATTAAACATATTATACTTAAAAGAAGCCTTTCCACATTGCCCCAAATGGCGGAATTTCACTTTCTGCACATGTATACGGGTTACCCCGGCATCGCGGTCGCGCTCTATGGCTATGCCAAAGTCCGCCTTGTTAAAGAAAGCAGCCGAACCGGCAATATCATACATAGTGGGCACAGGGAAACGATGAGTAACCGGATCTTGTTTCAGCTTTGTGGGGTGTGCCGCCAGCACCACCAGCACCTTTTTGCGACGGGCAAAGGAGCGTAGCAGTTCCAGGAACTCACTGATATACTGCGTTTCGGACTGCCCGGCAGGTATCTGATGCTCCAGGCAATTATACGGGTCAATGAAAAGCACCCGTATGCCCCGGCGGCGCACCAATGCTTCCGCCTTGTTCAGAATCACACTGACAGAATAACCCTCCTCCGGCAAAATATCAATAAAGTTTTCTGTCAGATAGTCCACAGCCGTTTCATACTCTAGCGGAGACATCACCCCTTCCTTGAAACGCTTACCCACCAACTTCTCCATCAGCTTTTGCAGGTGCAGGCTGACGGGAAAATTTTCGGGGCTGAAATAAGCAGCACGCCACCCGTAACGCAGGTTAAGGCGGATGGCAATTTCATCCAGCACCTCACTCTTTCCATCGCCGGGCAAACCGGTTTCTATCAGCAGACGCCCGGTTTCCAAGGACAGCAAATAGTCTAGCTTCCCCATTCCCAGCGTGGCGCCGGGTTGCAAGCCATTATGGAAAAATTCTTTCAACTCATCCGCCACATCTCCGGCTGTAAATACTCCTTCCAAGGGAATGTCGTGCGCCTGTGCCAATGCTTCGCGCAGAGCTTCGGAGCCCTGCTTCACCAGCAGTTCGTTAGCATCCTTGCAGTGGTCGCCATAGGTCACTATGCGGCAACGGTCTTCACCCAGGCGGCGCACCAGCTCGTCACGCAGCTGCATGCCTCTGCTGTCGGTGTCCACCGAAATGTAAATTACCTGCTTCTTTTCAAAGTGCGACTCTATGAAGCGATCCAGGTAAGTAAGGTTACTCCCTGCGCCATTGGGCACACTCACTACGTCCGTGCGGCCTATGGCAAGGTAGCTCAACAGGTCAAATTCTCCCTCTACAATCACACATTCGGACGTGTGGCAAATGGAGTCTATGTTCCACGGAATAAGTTCGGCTCCGCTTATTAATTTAAAGTTCTTGACACCATCGCGATACTTGCGGTTCACCAGCTCGCCGTTTTCCATGTAGGGAAATCCAATGGTGTTTTCTTTTTTGCGAGTTTCGGGCATCCATTCCTCTTGCTCGGTAATACCCATGCTTTGCACCACTGCCAGGGGGATGCAACGGCTTATGAAATAGTTTTTCAGGTTCTCGCTCAGTTCTTTTTGTCCTGCACTTTTGTTTGTTGTTTTATCTTCCATTCCAGGTCTGCAATAATTAGTTTGTTTGTATTTGGGTTTAAAATTTCCGGTGCTATGGTGGCGGCTTTTCCAGTCGTCGTCCTCGGCAAAGTAAAACTTCCAATCGCAGTAAAAACATCGTGCCACTCCGGTGTCAAAGTTGATGTAGAGTGACTTGTCTCGCTTATTGGTGCGGCGGTCGCTGCAAAAGGGGCAGCGTATCTTTTTGCGTCCGCTGGCGTCATAGGGCACGGGTACCCCCTGGTCGCGCAGCTTCTGGTAATTAATTTGTTTCACTGCCACCCTCCTTCCGGGTTCCACTGGGCGTGGTCATTGGGGCGCGGCGGCGCATCGGCGGGTATGTGGCAGCCATAGTAAGAGCGCTCTCCGGTGTCCGGGTCGCGGTCTTCATAGCGATAAGGGTCGGTGTCTGCGCCCTCCTTTTGGGTAGTTTTCAGTTCCTCCATCAATCGCTTGTAGGTAATGCTGCCGGGGGTAATGTAGCAACTAAAATAGTGCTTGGCATCCCCCAGGCATTGTATGCCGGTTTCCTTACCCATGCAGCAAACGTGCTCTTTAAAGCACTCCACTATGCGGGGAAAGAGGGGGAAGAATTGCAGCCATAGTCGGCTTTTCTTTGCCATCAGTTCTTGCCATTGGCACTCACGGTTCAGTTCGTCCACCCAAGCCTCCCAGGTTGGCTTTTGGGTAGAGATGATGGCTGCTTCTGTTGCGCTAACTTCGGTAGAAGTAGTGGCTTGTACTTGTACTGGTTCTTGTACTTGTACTTTTATAGAGTCTTTTACTGTGTCGTCGCTACCACTGGTTTTCAGGTCTTTAGCTTCCTTTTTCTTGCGCTTATATTCATCAAATGCGGCGCGTTTGCTATCCAGTTGCTGCATTCTTGTGCACAATCCGGGCAAGTAAAACGCCTCTCCATCCATCACAAACAAGCCGTATTCTTGTATTATCTTCTTCACTCGCACGGGTGAAGTTCTCAGTTGACGGGCCACTACTTTCAGTAACTTTACAGAGTCTATGTATTGATTCTGCGTGCGCAGATATTCCAGCAATCCCCAATAGATGCCATACCCCGCAGCACCTTCTTCTTCTACAAGACGCATCAGCTTACTGTTATTGCGTGCCGATACGTCATGCGGAATATATTGATCTCTTCTCATTATTATTTCTTTTAGTTGTTTATAATAGTCGTTTTATAGATAGTATTATGCATACTTATTATCGTTATTGACGGCGCAAAATTATGCATAAAATAATAAAGCGAAGTAACTCCATTTTCCATATATCCACCTCCCTATATTCCTGATTCTGAAAGCATTCCTCCCAATATGGTTTGCAAAACGGAGTTCTTTTATTTTTTTGGAATTACCTATACTTTTTTTTCGCTTCCAATGTTAGCATGTTTCTCACTTCCTCGTCGGTAAAACCATCTATGCCATAAATAAGGCTAAAATGATGTGCATAGCCAATGGAGAGATTATTATCTTCTTTTTTTAAAGGGAACTCAGCTTGAGTGGAGGCAGCAGCTTCTTTTAGGATAGAATGTGTAGAATCGAATAAATCCAGTGCCACTTCCGTTATAAACTTCTGTTGCAGGAAGTGGGGCTTGTTGGGCAGAGCTATTTTGAGACGGTTCTCTGCCAGTAGTCCGCGGGTTTCGGGGCAGATGCCCGCAATGGTGTTTCTTAATGACTTTAGTGCTGATTTCTCTCCGGGACGAAGAGGGATTTTTTTGACGCAATTCTTTTAATTGCTTGTTCACTTCCACAAGGAGTTGATTTAATGTTTTTTCTTTTTCCATTGTTTTCTAATCTTTAAACCAGTTATTTTTTAAAGGATAATTAATACCTATTTTATTGCCACACACCGTAGGGGCGGGGTGTCAAAACTCCATAGCCGTCAAGCTAAGGAAAATATGGTTAACAATCTCGTAGTCGGAGTAACTTCATCCCCTCTTGAGAGGGGGTAGGGGGTGTGTGAAATACATCAGCCTATGTATTTGTTTATATTACTCCCAAGGTCATGACCGTTGGTTCTAACACACCCCTACCCCTCTCAAGAGGGGATGAAGTTACATTCGACTATGAAGTTTAACAAGATAAAACTTAGCTTGATGTTTCCGGGCAGGCAACCCTGCCCCTACGGGGAAACGAATGGATGGTTACTTTATTGGGTTGCCACTGCCAGCCGTTGCAAGATGCGCTTTACCAGTTGCCGCATATCAAAAGGCTTTTCTATGTATTCTTCCTGGGACAGCACTTTGCCATCGGGGGTAAATACGGGGCAATCACCCATATTCACTACATAGAGCACGGGGATGTGTCGCGTTTCCTCTTGCTGTGCCAAGGCGGATGCTACTTCAAAGCCACTGATGCCCGGCATATAGATGTCCATCAGGATAAGGTCGGGATGATGCTTCTCTGCTTGGTGCAGGGCATCGTGGCCATCCGTGGCGGTAAGCAATCGGCAATGGGCTTGGGCCAGTAATATTTTGAATAGTAGCATATCCGTAGGGATATAGTCGGCTACCAAGATAGTGTATTGGGATAAGGATATAGTTTATTCTATATTTAGTTTACTTTATGTAAAAGATTATTCAAGAGGTTTCACTTCAATGGATTATCTGCCAAGCACTGCTTTACTATTTGGTCTATGTTTTCTACAAAGTAAGTGATATTCTTGCTTACAATAGAAACCTTTGTACCTTTCATCATCAAATTACCCCCGTCCAAAGATTGTAAGTTTTTGATTTGATCACTAGGAGCATATTTTTGCAATATTTTCAAAAAGCTATTACCATCATTAGACTCACCTAAACGTATCCATTTTGTACCCTCAAAATAATACAATACGAGAGAACCAACCCCTCCTGCCAAAGCATAATCCTCATATATCACAACAGGACGACCAGCACTAACCTTTATGGGATTTTCCATAATATCATTTTTACCGGTATTGATATTATAGATAAAAATATTAACATTATCTTTTTGACCAATCAAGCGTTTTCCATCAGTAAAGCAACGAAATGTATCAAAAGTTTTAATTGGATCCACAGTAGGTTTGTTATCGGTTCCCAGTCTTATCCGACCAAGATAATTACCGGTGCAAAACACATTATTTTCTGCAAGGCATAATTTAAATCCCGAAATACCCGATAAATCTTTTTTGTAATCAGTAAGAAGTTCCCCACTTTCACTTATCGGAATAGCTGTACTGTTACCACCATCCGGTCCATACAGAAAAAATCATTATTAAGAACTAACGAATAGCAAGGAGTATTTTCCAGTTTTTTATTCACATACCATTTTCCGGTTACTTTATCCCTTTTACAAAAGTAAGCTATATCATTAGCTGCTGAATGTGGTTCTGTATTTACACTAGTAGCCAATCCGGCATAATCCTTATATAAATCAACAACACGTATATAATAGCTTCCGGTTAGTTGCAAAGGCTTGGTACTTTCTAATGATTCATACACCAATGCCGGCGTACCCCACGAACCATCCGCCTGCTTGTCATAGATAGAAACTGTTTTATTGCTGTTTCCCGTTATCAGTCGGTTTCCCGAATAAGAGCAGAGATCTGTTTGGGGAATTACGGTAACTACAGGTTCATAAACCGAAGTACCTTCCACAGTAATATCAATGGAAAGTTTTGCCTCCTCTCCTGCCTTCAATACAAGATCTTTACTCAAAGTACACGTATATTCCTTTCCATTGCCCAAAGTGATAGTAATAATGGCACTGTGGGTAGTCAGCGTTTGTGGCGGAAGCAGGCAAGTGCAATCTAAATGATAAGAACCGGCAGCCCCTTGGGCAAGCATAGTTATTGCTTTAGAGTCTGTGGGAGAGACTAGCTCCAAATATTTATTTGTGCCTGTAGCATTTTCCTGCAAAGTAGCCGAAGTATATAGCTGAGTGGTGACCTTGGTATTTATCATGTCCGAAGTAGAAATGCCTTTATCATTGAAATCAATAGAGAGTTTGAGCCGCGCCATCAAGTGAGAAAAACCAAACTGAAGACTGGTAGTAGTACCTTTTATATAGGAAGCATGTGCTGCCAAGTAAATATTGGAGGTATATTCTGCCTCTGTGCTTTGATCTTCGCTCACTGAAATGGTAGTGCCTACAGGGATGGTGGAATTATTGTCTATACCCTTACTATACCAGGCATATACATCTACATTATCATTTTCACCATCCAGTCCAGTCCACAATGCAGATGCATCACCGTCATTAGGAGCAAACTTTTCATCACTGCCATATTTATATGCGTAGCCGCTATATGTGCCACCGGAAGAGTGTTTCCAACCAATCAGCATCATATCATTCTCTTGAAACTTGGTTTCCACTTCGCCATCCACTACTCTGGCAGTGGTATGAATAGGACTTATACTGCCCGTTATCTGATAATCGGCGTACTTGTCTTTCGGTGTATCGCCCTCCATAGCTCCATCATCGGAATCGGTACAGGCTGCCAGTGCCATAGGCAGCAGAAGATAAACAAGGTATTTTTTCATCTTTATTTTATACTTTAATTTCGATAATTGAATAGGTAAACGCTGGTTACTGTTCCTGTGCCGTCTTTCTTTTCTGTCCATGTGCTCCATGAAGGATTGTCGTTTAATTGATCGTTCAGGAGGGTGCATAGACTGTCTTTGTCTGTACCAGTAAATGAGTTAATAGTTGTAATTCCATCGCCCGTAGTAGATGTTTCGCATCCTGTCACCGTACCGCCATAGGTATAGCAGTTGGTGAAACCGGTGCTACTTGCATCACCTGTGGCTATTGCTCCTGCCAATAATCCGATTTGGACGCTAGATACACTTGCATTGCTGTTTTCCAATGTAGTGATACGGGTGTAGCAATTACTCATTTTTCCCTTTATATGGCCAGCCAATCCGCCCATATAGCTGTTTATGCCTGATACTCCGGCAATGGTAATCTTTGGCGTTGTTCCTTCATACAGATAGACGGCGCTGTTAGAAATATTTCCGCCACAGTAACCTACCATGCCACCCACATAGGTAGCAGAAGTGGACGCATCAAGGGCCACAGTACTAGAGCCATCAGGGTTCGTAGTGCCACCGGGACTGGACTTGATGGCAGTTCCTTGCATTTCTACCGTGCAATTTGTTATATCTCCATCTACACGTGCCGCCAGTATGCCGGCATAGGGGGCAGCCCCGGCATCCATAAAATTAGTTTCACTAGTAACTTCCCCACTCACAGTAGTAAGTACCCTCACATTCTTTACATTACTTGTGGTATAGCCTATCAGCCCGGCATATTTCACTCCGGAGGGGACAGTCTGCCCTTGTCCTACCATGTCGAAAATAACCTGCCACCCTTGCCCGTCAAAGGGAGTGGTAAGCGGATGGGCTTCCGTGCCAATGGGCATCCAGCCATCCTTTGCAGTTTCTATTTTGAAAGAAGAAGTCAGTTTGATGGTAAAAACCTCTTTCCCATTGTTATCTTTTTCAGACCAGCCATAGGGTTCATACTTTTTATAATCGTCAGCAGTAGCATCGGCAGAAAGTCCATTCGTATTCCATAATTCTGCAAAGGCTATCAGTTCTGCCGCACTGTTTATTCCTTTTTCTTTAGGGGTAACAATGGGAATATCATCTTTTACTCCCTCCCATCCTGCCGAAATACGTTTTACGCTTAGGTCTGTACTTAATTTTAGATTGTAGATGTAGCAATAACCGGATTTCCACTGCACCTTTAGGTCGGGGGCTTTATCAGAGCTAAGAGTAAGAAACTTTTTCTCGTCCGTGTCTACAGCAGTTTCCGTTCCTAATTTTACGGTTAATGTTACTTTACTCGGATCAGCAGTTAATGGAGCTACCAATCCAAATGCTACTGTGGTAGCAGATAAACGGCCTATTCTTTGAGGGTTGGAGGATGCGGTAAAAGTTAAAGCATTGGCGCCGGTCAAACTACTCAGTGTACCTGTTTTTATATTCATAGTACCGGTTCCGGTTCCTTCTTCGGAGTGCAAGAAGCTATTCTTGTTTTCGTCTTTCAACTCTATAGACCATACATAGTCATTGTCTTTTGAAGCACCTTGTTCATATTCTATATTGAAAATAACTTTAGCCATGGCGTGCTGCATATAGATGTGGGGAGCTGCCGCCAGGTTGTGGGCAGTAATGGGGGTATTGGAACTTGTTGCGGAAGGGCTGCTAGTGCCATACAGGTAGTCTGTGGCACTGCATTCCCAGTCGCTGCCGCCTACAAAGGTTTGCTCGGCAGGGATGGTGACGGGGATGTTATGGTTTGCGCTGCTGTTACCATCGGTTACTGCGATACCTGTTGTGGGATAGAAAGCGTATAGGGTGGCTTCTTTATTGGTTAAATATAGGGTGGCAGCAGGGCTGTCACCGGCAGCAGGATTATTTCCTGCATAGGCAGTCCAACTTTGCCCATTGTCTGTTGTAATATAGGTGTAGCGTTGTTGCTCGTAGTCCAGGTATTTGCCATGATCCGCACCGGTGATGTAAACACCGATGCGGTCAATATTGCCTTTTCCTGCTGTACCTAAACCTGTTACCAAAGATCTGCCGCCGGATTCTTGCAGGGACATATCGTTAGTTCCCTGTGCAAAGCTCACTTGCAAGGGGACACGATCACTTTCTGCAGAAAGCAATTCCTGCTCCTCATGGCAGGAACATAAGGCGAACAGACAGAGGGATAAGGATTTGAATACAGAGTTGTTCATAAATATAGTATTTTACGGGTGATGATTATGGGTTATGGATTTTCTGGTTTTTGAATCAAGTCTAATCCGTTGCTAATGGAGGTGCTTTTCCAGTCTGTGATGGTTACGCTGCCTAAGCTCAATCCTTCTCCATCTAAGGTGGCTTCATAAATGTAGTTATTCCCTTTTGCCCATACTTGATCCTCTGTCTTACCAAGAGGCACAGTGTAATCTGTACCGTCTACGGAAAAGATTATTTCAATACCAGTAGTTGTTTCTGATGATGCAGCAATGGGGTAAAGCATGATACTGAAGGCAGGGGCTGAAAAAGTATCGCCCGATCCGCCAGTTGCTTTTTCTTTTAGCTCACAATATTTAGCACCGCCATCACTAGTTTCACCTGCTCTTGTCTGATGGATAAAACGAGTATAGGTAATATCTGTCCCAGTTCCTAAAGCAATTGTTCCATCACCTATTTGCATAGTTGCGCTTCCACTACTAGCTTTTTGCAGTTTCCATGTAGATGATGATGACGATGTACTATTCTTCATCTGAATCTTAGTAAGATGCCCTTCACCTTTGTAGTTAGCCCCCTTGTACACACGGAGGCTGACCATGGCTAGTGCGTGCTCCATGGTTAAATCTACAGAAGTGCCCGGTGCACTAACTCCTTTTCCATTGCTGGCTGTGGGAGGAGTACCTCCGGCATATAAATAGTCAGTTTCACCGGGAGCTATGTTAATATCATTTGTGGCACTTTGTGCGGCTGTTATTAAATTCTTATTATCGGTATCAATATTATTCTCCCCTCCGGCAAAAGTCTCAATATTTACCGTTGAAGTTGCAGTTACCGCACCCGTAGGAGCACTGGTAACGACCGAAGATGGAGAAACAGCATAGATAGTAGCCACTTCTGAAGTAAGATAAATATGCGTACTACCATCAACAGTCCAACCGTTAGCATCTGTACCACTATGTTTATATACGGCATAATTATTATCCTTTCCATAATTAGTGTTAGAGGCATCTGCACCCACTGCAAAGACACCAATCGTTGCATTTTCCGCAAAATTAGAAGTAGTAGCAGCCTCTCTTGCCCCTCCCCCCCCGTCAACGTCATAGTGGGATTAATCTGCAATTCTACAGGATCGTTGTTACCTTCTTCATTACTAAATTCTTGACTCTCCGTACAGGCACAAAGCACAGCCAAACAGCCGACATAAAGTGCCATCATTGTTTTTTCCTTTTTCATTTTCATACTCTTTTTATTTGTTATAGTAGTTTCGTTATAATTCTAAAGACCCCGAAGGGAGGTTTACCCAAGGCGTAATGGTAGCAAAGAGCTGCAAAGGCACTTGGGTATCATTCGGATCATCGGGTTCATCGGGATCGGGACCATCCGGTTCGTCAGGATCTACCGGTGGGTCGGGATCGGGATCCACAGGCGGATCGGGGTCTACCGGTTGATCGGGCTCTATCTGGTTGGGCAGCTTGACAGGCAGGGTATAGGAAAGCCCTGAACCCGAGCCGCCACCCTCAAATTCCACCGTTACATCTTGGAAAACAATATCATGCCCGGCATCGCCGTCCTTGGCAAACACCAGTTGCATGGTAAGCCGAGCTCCCGGTTCTATCAAAACACTGCCCAGGGAAAGGTTTACTCCGCTTTCTACCACTGCGCCCGTAAAGCCGGGGGCATTATAGACTTCTATGCGCGTGCTCTCCGTGCCAAAGTGCACGTTTCCACCCGGCAAGTCCAGATCTGCACTGGCGGCAGAACCATCCAGCGCTATGTATTTCAGGCGGTAGCTGCCTTCAAACTCCGCGGTGGTTTCTAGCGACACATTGAGCTGTGCCAGCACGTGGCGGAAAACAATCTGCTTCTCTGCCACAGAAAACGGGGTGCGCAGGGAGCCGCTTTGCACATCGGCATACAGTATGTCTTCTTTACCCGTAAGCCGGTAACGGGCGGCACCGCCCACCAGGGGTGGTGCGGGGATGGAAGCCCCACAGGTATACCGAGGAGCTATCCGTGGGGTAATAATGCACGGAAGAAAGGCTTAACCGCTCCTCTCCTGCCAGGGCATCCCATTGTTCGTCTATCCGGTTGGTGCTGCTACCCATGGCAATGCCCACAGGCGTGCCGTCGAACTGATCAATGGCGGCGCGACTCAATAGGGAGGTATAGAGTTCGATGGGAACAAGTACGGGTTCCGGATCGGGATCATCGGGGGTATCGGGTTCGTCCGGCTGATCCGGATTATCGGGTACGGGAGGCAATGGCGGATCATCAGAACCGTGGCTGCACCCCAGCAAAAGAAGGGAAGACAGTAGTAGACAAATTATAAATAACTTTCCTTTCATATAAAGTTGTGTTTCATATGTTGCAAACAAAAAATGTTAGTAGGGCTTCTAGGCATAATCTTTTTGGTGATATGCGGTAGGGAACATCCCCCTTAGATCCCCCTTCAAAAGGGGGAGACCTGCGGGTGGACACCTTAACCGGATGGGTATGGAAGCCCTATTTTAGATGCAAAGATGAGGATAAAGTATCACTATTACAAGAAAAGTGCCAATTATTTATGAAAAGAATGAAAAAAAGTTAGTATTTAGGGGGGAAAATAGGGGCTTTCAGGTGGGAAAGGCAGGAGGTGGTAGGTATAAAAGGAGGTAATAGGAATAAAAGAAGATGAGCGCAGTAGCAGCAAATTACAAATCCGCCGAAACAAAACATTTCACCGTAGGAGGCTGTATCAAAATGATAGACCGATTTCGTTTTGACACAGCCTCGATAACAATTTACCTTGTGCATACGGGCGGATTCAACCCCATAGCCGTCAAGCTAAGGAAAATATGGTTACTTGTAACTATTCCTTAGTTTCTGTTGAGATTCGCCCATCCACCATGTGTATCGTCCGATCCGTGAGGCGTGCTAAACTCTCATCATGGGTGACAATCACAAAAGTTTGTCCCAGTTTATCCCGCAAATCAAAGAATAACTGATGAAGCTCCTCCTTATTACGAGTATCCAAACTGCCCGATGGCTCATCTGCAAGGATCACCGCCGGATTATTGATCAATGCACGCGCCACCGCCACACGTTGCTTCTCACCTCCCGACAACTCGGTAGGCTTATGTGAAGCGCGTTCCGATAACCCCAAGAAGTCTAATGTTTCCTTTGCCTTTCGGCTAGCCTCCGAAGAAGAAGTGCCGGCAATCAAGGCAGGTATCATCACATTCTCTAACGCCGTAAATTCAGGAAGCAACTGGTGGAACTGGAATACAAAACCGATCTGCTTATTACGGAAAGCCGATAATTCTTTTTCTTTCAGGCGGCTGATTTCCGTACCGTTCAAGACGATAGTACCTGCATCCGCTTTATCCAGTGTTCCCATTATCTGCAATAAAGTAGTCTTTCCCGCACCACTGGGACCTACGATGCTCACCACCTCTCCTTTTTCGATGGCAAGATCAATGCCTTTCAGCACCTGCAATGCCCCAAAGCTCTTGGTTATTCCTTGTAATTCTATCATAATTATAATTTTCTTATCACATACTCCGCCAAATAGCAACCAAAGACCGCCGGCATATAACTCACCGTTCCGGCGGTAGATTTCTTATTCCTCTCATCATCTACCAAGATCACCGCATCCGGATTTGCCTGCTCTGTACTGAATACCACAGGTAACTTCCTTTTCATTCCCATCTTTTGCAGACGTTTGCGCACTGCCTTACTCAGACCGCAATGATAGGTATCCCATAAATCAGCAAAACGCACTTGGGTAATATTCCATTTGGCACCCGCCCCCATGCTGCTCACTATGGGCAGACGGCGTTGAAGGGCATTATATATAAGGTAGCATTTGGGTGCAACCGTATCAATGGCATCCACTATAAAGTCATATTTTGCACTATCCAGCAGTTCGGGGATACGCTCATCCTTCAAGTATTCCGCAAGGACGGTCAGTTCCAGTTCCGGATTAATATCCCGAAAGCGTTCTGCCAGTATCTCCGCCTTTGCCCGTCCCAGTGTGGAGTGCAAGGCCGGAAGCTGACGGTTGATATTACTAGGTTGCACCGTGTCGGCATCGACTATAGTCATCCGCCCTACCCCTGCCCGGCAAATCATTTCGGCGGCATATGCCCCCACTCCACCCAGTCCTACCACCAGCACATGGGCATGGCGCAGGCGTTGCATCTTATCCGGTCCCAGCAACAATTGGGTGCGTTGTTGCCATTCCATATCTTTAGTTTCGTTCATCACCTTTCTTAAACCATTTGTAGAACCATTTTCCTACATTATCATATACACGTGTTTCTGATTGTCCGCGCGGATCAGAGAAAGAAACAATTTCTTGTGGATCATCTCCCAACTGATCGGGATATACTATCAGCAGACTATTGTTTGCAAAATACTTGCTGATCTGGGATGGCAACCGTTCAAAGGAAGTTTGATAAGAAATAGAACCTTTACGAGAGGATACCACTACAAACAAATGGTCGTAATTCACTTGACCGGTAAGTAATAATAAGTCATCCCACTCCTCCAGCAAAGAGAACTCCGTATAGGTATTTGCATCCTGCTTGTCTGTCACCACACGCAAGTGTTTCAATGTTTCTTCCGTAGCAAAGAAGTGCACGCGGCATCCTAATTGCTTGCCCATGCGGCAAAGTTGTGCTACCCATTTCAAGAATCCTTTTTCGTATTCCGCCTTATCAGGCACGGCTACCACAATGCGCCGCAATGTATTGACAGGCATCAGCAATTTGGCTATCATGATCTGCCGGTTCGTACCTTTCAGCAAATTCTCGGTCATTGCACCGAAGAAAGAATCCATCAGATTCGTCTTGCGGTGCAGACCGATCACAATATCGGTTACGGAATATTCTTTTTGCGTATGGATAATGCCTTGGGCAATGTTCAAGTCATAACGGAGTACGGTCTTTACGGAAGCATCGGCAGAAGCGGCGACCATTGCCGTGCGCTCCAAGTTGCGCTTTCCTATCAATTCTTTTGTTTCCGAGGCATTATTATCATTAATCACGCTAAGCGCTACCAAAGATTCTTTTTGTTTGGGATGCCTCATCATCAGCGCCATGCCTACCAGTCCTTCTATCGTTTCAGGGTTAGCAACCGGTATCAAGATACGTTCCTGTTCCTTTCCCTTGTCTTCGTTGCTTTCCAGCAGATTTTCCTGTGTCACCATTTTGCGGGCCGCACGTTCCGTCACTACCGAACTGATGATGCAAGTAAACAAAATCATCACCACCGTACCATTCAGCACATCATCATTCAACAGGCGTTCACCATTCTCCATAATGATTCCATGACCTATCAATACGGCGGCCAAGGTAGCCGCAGCCTGCGCATTACTCAATCCGAAGATCAAGCTGCGTTCCACCTTCTTCATGCCATATATTTTTTGCGTAATCCAAGCCGCCAGCCACTTACTGAATGTTGCCACCACCGTCATTGCAACAGCTACTTTCAAAGCCTCTCCTTCCGTAAACAGGCAACGCACATCAATAATCATTCCCACCCCTATCAGAAAATAAGGAATAAACAACGCATTACCCACAAATTCCAGCCGGTTCATCAACGGGGAGACATGCGGCACAAAGCGGTTCAGCACCAGTCCGGCAAGGAATGCACCCAAGATACCTTCCATGCCTACCAACTCCATCAAACCGCCACCTAGAAAGACCATTGCCAATACAAATACAAATTGCATCACCGCATCTTCATATTTACGGAAGAACCATCGACTGATGCGAGGCATAAAATAGATAATCAACCCGAACAAGGCAACGACTTTAGCCACCAGCAACACCCAAAACAATCCGCCTACATCTTCCCCTTTATACATACCGCCGATAACCGCAAGCACCATCAACGCGAGCACCACCGTTACCGCCGTACCACCGATAGTGATGCTGACCGTGCGCTGGCGTGACAAACCGTAACGGCTGATAACAGGATAAGCTATCAGCGTGTGACTGGCATACATACTTGCCAGCAATACGGAAGTGAGGAAACCATAATCCAGCACCGTCATACTGCTCCATATACCCAGCCCCATCGGAATAAGGAAGGTAAACATACCGAAAACCAACCCTTTGGTGCGGTTCTTCTTAAAGTCGTCCATATCCATTTCCAAACCCGCCAAGAACATAATATAGTAGAGTCCTACCTTTCCAAAAAGTTCAAAGCTGCTATCGCGCTCCAAGATATTGAATCCATACTTGCCCACTACCACTCCGGCAAGTATCATGCCGATGATATGGGGAATGCGCAACCGCCCCAAAATCATAGGGGCAAACAGAATAATAATTAGTACCAGAAAGAACACCCAAGTGGGATCTGTTACCGGAAGATGTATGTTTAGGTCGAATAATTCCATGTCTTTTCCTTGTTTTATGCCATAATATCGACAAAATTACGAAAAAAGTTTCTTTTTTACTGATTTATATTCCAAAATGTTCTAATTTTGCAGGCGGAACCTTCACGCACACCAGATGGAGGTTCCAAAGTATTACTAATTATATTATAAAACAAAAACAAAATGAAAGTAGCAATTGTTGGTGCGAGCGGAGCTGTAGGACAAGAATTCCTGCGTGTGCTCGATGAAAGAAACTTCCCGTTGGATGAGTTGTTGTTATTCGGTTCTTCACGTAGTGCAGGACGAAAATACACATTCCGCGGTAAACAGATAGAAGTGAAACTCCTTCAGCACAACGATGACTTTAAAGGTGTAGATATCGCTTTCACATCAGCCGGTGCAGGTACCACAAAGGAATTTTGTGAAACCATCACCAAGCACGGTGCCGTACTGATCGACAACTCCAGCGCCTATCGCATGGATGCCGATGTACCTTTGGTAGTGCCCGAAGTGAATCCGGAAGACGCATTAAACCGTCCCCGGGGCGTGATAGCTAACCCTAATTGTACAACTATCCAGATGGTAGTTGCACTGAAAGCCATCGAAAGCCTTTCACACATAAAACGTGTGCATATAGCTACTTATCAGGCTGCCAGCGGTGCAGGTGCAGCTGCTATGGACGAATTATACGAACAATATCGCCAGGTATTGGCTAACGAGCCTGTTACCGTAGATAAGTTCGCTTACCAGTTGGCATTCAACCTGATCCCCCAGATTGACGTATTTACTGACAACGGATATACCAAGGAAGAAATGAAGATGTTCAATGAAACACGCAAAATCATGCACTCTGACGTACAGGTAAGTGCCATGTGCGTACGTGTTCCTGCTCTTCGTTCTCACTCGGAAAGCATTTGGGTAGAAACAGAACGTCCCATCTCTCCCGAAGAAGCTCGTGAAGCATTTGCTAAGGGAGAAGGACTGGTATTGATGGATAATCCCGAAAAGAAAGAATATCCCATGCCGTTGTTCCTTGCAGGTAAAGACCCCGTATATGTAGGTCGTATCCGCAAAGACCTGGCTAATGAAAACGGATTGACATTCTGGATTGTAGGCGACCAAATTAAGAAAGGTGCAGCCCTTAATGCGGTTCAGATTGCTGAATACTTAATCAAAGTAGGAAATGTGAAATAGTTTTTCACTAAAAAGACCTTGATTTTTTAATATAATCTTTATCTTTGCGTCAAGCTTAACAACATTGACCAAGATAAAGATTATATTGTTTCTGATAGTCATATTCTTCTTACCGACTATGGTCAAGGCAGATCCAACTGCCGTGAAAGATAGTCTTTTGCATGAACTTTTCCTAGCAAAGACTCCTCAAGATAGTATTCCTTTACTTTATCATCTCTATGACTTGGCGGGTAGAACAGATAAGAGAAATTACAATAATCTGCTATTCAATGCCGCCAAACATAGTAACAACTACAAAGTGCAGTTAGATATTATCCGCAACACCTGCAATATCTATACATCTTCAGATTCTGCCATGGCTATTTGTCAAACAGACGCAGAATTATTACCCGAAAGTGATGATCAGAAAGAAACCATTACTTTTATTAAGGTAAACAGGATTTCCAGAAATGCACGTGCCTCTTCAGAAGCGGACAGGCAAAAGATGTTGCAAAAACTTATTGGAGAATACAAACAGACAAGCAATGCTGATATATATGAAAATGTTCTGCGACTCTATACTCTGTGTATCTACTTGGGAAGCTCTACCCAAGGAGAACTATATACCGAGTATTTGGGGAAATTAGAGAAACTGATCAAGCAGTTACCTCCTGAGGGACGCCATGCCCTCCCCAATCTGTTCTATACCCAATCTGCCATTATCTACACCCAGAACGAAGAATATGCCAAAGCCATAGCTGCCGATAAGGAATTGCTAAAAATCATAGAACAATTAACCAAAGACTATAAAGCACAGGGACGTATCTTCCGTAATTTCGATACCAATTACTATAATTGTTACCGTCGTATACTCAGTAACTATCCGGCATTAAGCCGGGATGAAGTGGAAAGTTACTACCAAAAAAATATTGGAGTTATGTAAAATAAACACCACTATAGATAATGATTACCACTCTTCAGGAAGACCTCTTATCTATTATTTAATGGCTTCCCAAAGATATTCCGAAGCACTTCCTTACCTGAAAAAGTATATCAATGCCCCTGATAATACACGTTCCAGAATGCAGCTTTTAAAACTACTAACAGAAGCCGCCACAGCTGTAGGCGACAATACCACCCTATTGCAAACCACTACTGAGTATAACAAGATGCTGGAAGAATACAACCATCTGAAAGCGGCAGAGAAATATAAAGAATTACAGATACTCTATGACGTAAACGAACTAAAGAACCAAAACGCACAACTGGAACTTGAAAAGAGAGAAGCCGAGATCAAATCTAGCAGAACCGTGATTCATATCACATTCATTGCCATAAGTGTACTGCTTTTCCTTCTGGCTATTACTTGTTGGCTTTATTACCGCACCAAGCGTCTTGCCGGAAGCCTGCAACGATCTAAGCAAAAACTACAGGAAGAACAGCACGTTTTGCTTCAAACACAAAAAGAATTAACCATAGCCCGTGACCAGGCAGAGGGAGCAAACCGAATGAAGACTTTGTTCATTCAGAATATGAGCCACGAAATACGTACACCACTTAATGCTATTGTAGGTTTCTCACATATCATGGCAGAATGCGCCGGAAATAGTGAAAAAGAAGAAATGGCAAGTTACTCCCAAATAATAAACGCCAATAGCGAGTTACTTCTTACTTTAGTGGGCGACGTGCTGGATATTGCCAAGATGGAAACAGGAGAAATTAAAATGAATTTGCAGCCTTGCTCATTACAATCTGTTTGCAATCTAGCCATCAGCAATGTAGAACACAGAGCAAAACCGGGCGTTAAGATGTATTTTCATACTGATACTCCTAGTGATATGATGCTACTCACTGATGCCACGCGCTTGGAGCAGGTTCTTATCAATTTCCTGACTAATGCTAGTAAATTTACTAATGAAGGAGAAATTGTACTGTCTTATTCTGTGGATACTAGCAATCAAGAAGTGACTTTCTCTGTAACCGATACAGGGATTGGAATTCCCAAAGACAAAGCTGAAATCATTTTTGAAAGATTCGAGAAGTTGGATAGCTTTGCACAAGGAACAGGGCTAGGGCTTCATATCTGCCGACTCATAGCAAAGATGTTGAAAGGAAAAGTAATGGTGGATACTTCGTATACAGGTGGGGCAAGATTCTTGTTTATACATCCGATAGTTTTAAAAAAGCTGAGATAAAACAAAAAGAGTATCACAAATAATGCAATACTCTTTCTTTTACTCTTTAAAATATCTATTCAGCATTTAAGGTTTCAACGAGGCTTTTGCCTGTACCTCTCAAAGGAATTACTTTTGCTAAATATAAATCAAAAATCAATGTTGAGTAGCCCGGAATAGCAACGCTACCACGATTAGAGCCAGATTCACCATATGCTAATTGATAAGGAATATAAATCTCCCATCGATCGCCTGCTTTCATCCGCTGTAAGGCTGTAGTCCAACCAGCTATCACACCACCCGGTTTGAATCCTGTAGAAGCTGCTGTATTTAAATCCAATTCACCTTGATAACTTTGATCGAAAACCACCTTTGTTCCATTATTCAGAGGTATAAGTTGCCCTCTATAATGCACATCTACCGAGTCTGTAAACAGAGGAGAAACCGTTCCGTTTCCTTCAGCCAGAATCTTGCAGTAAACATTATCATTCACATCTCCTGTTTCGTTTAACCCTAACGGCGGAAGCTTATAAGATCTGATAATCTTCCACTGCCCTACCTCATTACCTTGATTAGCTTCCGCCACTACGGCAATAGAATCAATATATCTCTGATTACGTTCTTCCCAATTTGCATACGGATCTTCTGCTCCATCCGATTCACTACACGAAACGATAGACAGAGAAGCAACAAACAACAAGCCAATCAGCCAAAGAATACTTTTATTCATACACTACATTTATTATTGCAAAGTCTTCAACAGACTTGTTATACTTACTTTATCGGCAATGATATTATTCAATTCCGAAATAACCACACGTTCCTGTTGCATAGTATCACGATTACGCAAAGTCACGCAATTGTCTTCCAACGTCTGATGGTCAACGGTGATACAATACGGAGTACCGATGGCATCCTGACGGCGATAACGCTTACCGATACTATCTTTCTCATCATACTGGCAATGGAAATGGAATTTCAAATCATCCATAATCTCACGTGCCTTTTCGGGCAGACCGTCTTTCTTTACCAACGGCATAACTGCCAATTTCACAGGAGCCAAAGCTGCCGGCAATTTCAGAACCACACGAGTCTCACCGCTTTCCAATGTTTCTTCCGTATAAGCAGCACTCATGATGCTCAGGAACATACGGTCTACACCGATAGACGTCTCAATAACATACGGAGTATAAGATTCGTTCAGTTCCGGATCAAAATATTTAATGCTCTTACCAGAGAATTTCTCGTGCTGGCTCAAGTCAAAATTAGTACGGCTATGGATACCTTCCACTTCCTTGAAACCAAATGGCATCAGGAATTCAATATCTGTAACAGCATTGGCATAGTGAGCCAATTTATAATGGTCATGGAAACGATAATGATCATCACCGAATCCCAAAGCCTTATGCCATTTCAAACGAGTTTCTTTCCATTTGGGGAACCACTCAAGCTCTGTTCCCGGTTTTACAAAGAACTGCATCTCCATCTGTTCAAACTCACGCATACGGAAAATGAACTGGCGTGCCACGATCTCGTTACGGAAAGCCTTACCAATCTGAGCAATACCGAAAGGAATCTTCATACGACCTGTCTTCTGCACATTCAGGTAGTTTACAAAAATACCCTGTGCCGTTTCGGGACGAAGATAAATTTTCATGGCACCATCCGAAGTAGAACCCATTTCAGTAGAGAACATCAAATTGAACTGACGTACTTCCGTCCAGTTCTTGGTACCTGAAATAGGACAAACAATTTCTTCATCTACTATGATCTGGCGCAGTTCATCCAAGTTATTATCATTCAGCGCTTTTGCAAAACGTTCATGCAAAGCATCACGCTTAGCCTGATGTTCCAATACACGTCCGTTAGTACTACGGAATTGAGCTTCATCAAAAGCATCACCGAATTTCTTGGCAGCTTTCGCCACTTCCTTGTTTATCTTGTCGTCGTACTTAGCCAACTGGTCTTCAATCAACACATCGGCACGATAACGTTTCTTAGAATCGCGGTTGTCTATCAAAGGGTCATTAAATGCATCCACGTGCCCTGAAGCCTTCCAAATAGTGGGGTGCATAAAAATAGCCGAGTCGATACCTACAATGTTTTCGTGCAACAGCACCATGCTCTGCCACCAGTATTGCTTTATGTTATTCTTCAACTCAACTCCCATCTGACCGTAATCGTATACTGCTCCCAATCCATCATAAATATCACTTGACGGAAATACAAAACCATACTCCTTACAGTGCGAAACTAATTTCTTAAAAACATCTTCTTGTGCCATTTTCTTCTATGTTTATTCTTACACTTTTGTTGTTTTTCCTGTTTTCTTCCCTTAATAAGGACGAAATAATGTGCAAAGTAAATGATTTTTTTCAATAAAAATCGTATTTTTGCCTGCATATCATCAGAACATTAAGGAATTTAAATATATATGAGCGACGATTTTATTGATAAAGAGGAACAAAACGACGGAAATATACCAGCGTCGGAGAACGAACATTCCGACTATAAGCCGGCTGACGCGAAGAACTCCGGCGTAAAGCATCAGTTAAGCGGTATGTATCAGAATTGGTTCCTGGACTATGCATCTTATGTCATCCTGGAACGTGCCGTGCCGCATCTCAACGACGGTTTAAAGCCTGTACAGCGACGTATTCTGCACTCCATGAAGCGGCTGGACGACGGACGCTATAACAAAGTAGCAAACATTGTGGGACACACCATGCAGTTTCACCCTCACGGTGACGCTTCCATTGGTGATGCCTTGGTACAACTGGGGCAAAAGGATTTATTGATAGACTGTCAGGGAAACTGGGGTAACATCTTGACGGGAGACGGTGCCGCCGCCCCTCGTTACATCGAAGCACGTCTTTCCAAGTTCGCACTGGATGTAGTGTTTAACCCCAAAACCACCGAATGGCAATCTTCATACGACGGACGAAACAAGGAACCGATCACATTGCCGGTCAAATTCCCACTCTTGCTCGCTCAGGGAGTAGAAGGTATTGCCGTAGGTCTTTCATCCAAGATTCTGCCTCACAACTTTAATGAACTGTGTGATGCCTCCATAGCCTATCTGCGCGGCGAAGAATTCAAACTCTATCCCGATTTCCAGACAGGAGGCTCTATCGACGTATCCCGTTACAACGACGGAGAACGAGGCGGAGTGGTAAAGGTACGCGCTAAAATCAATAAGATAGACAACAAGACTTTGGCTATCACCGAGATTCCCTACGGCAGAACAACTTCTTCCGTTATCGACTCTATACTGAAAACGGTGGAAAAAGGAAAGATCAAGGTGCGCAAGGTAGATGACAATACCGCCGAGAAGGTAGAAATCCTGGTTCATCTGGCTCCGGGCGTTTCTTCGGACAAGACACTGGATGCACTCTATGCATTTACTGATTGCGAGGTAAGCATCTCACCCAACTGTTGCGTTATTGATGAAAAGAAGCCCCATTTCCTTACCGTCAGCGCTGTTCTCCGAAAGTCTGCGGACAATACCTTAGACCTGCTCCGCAAGGAATTGGAGATACACAAAGGCGAGTTACTGGAGACCCTCCATTTCTCATCTTTGGAGAAGATCTTCATTGAAGAACGCATCTACAAAGAAGTAAAATTCGAGCAATCCGAAAACACGGATGCCGCTTGTGCTTTCATTGATGAGCGCCTCACCCCTTTCTATCCGCAATTTATTCGCGAGGTGACGAAGGAAGACATCCTGAAATTGCTGGAAATCAAGATGGCACGTATCTTGAAATTCAACAAAGACAAAGCGGATGAAAACATAGCACGTATCAAGGAACAGATTGAAGAGATAAATAACCACCTGGCACACATCGTGGAATATACCATTGACTGGTATCAAATGCTGAAAGATAAATACGGTAAACAATATCCACGCCACACCGAATTGCGCAACTTCGACACCATAGAAGCAGCCAAAGTGGTGGAAGCCAACGAAAAACTGTATATCAACCGGGAAGAAGGATTCATTGGCACGGCATTGAAAAAGGATGAATTTGTATCTAATTGTTCGGATATTGATGATGTGATTATCTTCTATAAAGATGGTAAATATAAGGTAGTCCGTGTAGCCGATAAAATGTTCGTCGGCAAGAACGTGCTCTATGTCAATATATTCAAGAAGAACGATAAACGTACCATTTATAATGTGGTATATCGGGACGGAAAAGAAGGTTTCCACTATATCAAACGATTCAATATCACTGCTATCACGCGCGATCGTGAATATGATGTGACCCAAGGAACACCCGGATCACGTATCGTTTACTTCACAGCCAATCCGAATGGTGAAGCGGAGGTGATCAAAATTACCTTGAAACCTAATCCGCGCATCAAAAAGATTGTGTACGAAAAGGATTTCAGCGACATCAACATAAAAGGCCGTCAATCCATGGGTAATATCCTGAGCAAATATGAAGTGCACAAGATAGCCTTGAAACAACGTGGCGGCTCCACACTGGGCGGACGAAAAGTATGGTTCGACCGTGATGTGTTGCGCCTAAATTACGATGAACGCGGCGAGTATCTGGGTGAATTCCAAAGCGATGACCTCATCTTGGTGGTACATGAGAATGGTGATTTCTATACCAGTAACTTCGATTTGAATAACCACTATGATCCGGGTATCCGCATCATCGAGAAGTTTGATGCCAACAAGGTATGGTCTGCCGCACTCTTTGATGCCGACCAAGGCTATCCTTATCTCAAACGGTTTACCTTCGAGGCTTCATCACGCAAACTCAACTACTTGGGAGAAAACAAAGAGAGCCGCTCCATGTTGCTCACATGCATTGTTTATCCGCGCATCCAGGTTATCTTCGGCGGTCACGACAGTTTTCGCGATCCGCTGGAAATTGATGTGGACGAGTTTATCGGTGTCAAGAGTTACAAGGCAAAAGGAAAACGAATCAGTACCTATACCATCGAAACGGTAAATGAACTGGAACCTTTGCGCTTGCCCGAACCTCCCCAGAATAATGGTGATGAAGACGAAGAAGCTGACGAAGAAGATGCCCCCATTATAGAAGACCCTGATCATGGCAAGAGCGAGACAGACATTATTGATGAAATCACCGGTCAAATGAAACTGTTTTAAAAAATGAAGAAACTTTTCATACTATTACTGTTACTGCCTCTTGGCCTGTTGGCACAGGCACAAGAGGATAGTTTACAGGCCAACCGCTACGTCATGAGGGCAACCCTCTATGGAGCCGGTTTTACCAATATACTGGATACCTATCTTTCACCGGTGGAATATACCGGCCCTGAGTTCCGCATTCTCCGCGAAAGTATGCGTATGACCAAGCTGATGGACGGAAATGTATCTGTTCAAAGCCTGTTCCAAGCCCACTTCTCGCTGACAGAGAATAAAGCGGAAACCGGTAATGAAATGGCAGGAATGGTCAACTGGAATTATGCCTTGCACTATCAGTTCCGGATTACCGAGAACTTTAAGGTATTGGCAGGTCCCATGCTCGATTTAAACGGCGGTTTCGTATATAATACCCGGAATTCTAACAATCCCGCCCAAGCCAAGGCTTATGCCAACATTGCTGCTTCCGGCATGGCTATTTATCGTTTCCATATAGGGAATTATCCGATGGTTGCCCGTTATCAGGCCAATCTGCCACTGATGGGCATCATGTTTTCTCCGGAGTATGGACAATCCTATTACGAAATATTCAGCTTAAAAAACGGCGGCAAGAATGTACTGTTTACCTCCTTGCACAATCAGCCTTCCCTGCGCCAATTATTAACGCTGGATTTCCCTATCAGCTCGGTAAATATGCGTTTCGGCTATATCTGTGATATTCAGCAGGCAAAGGTAAATAACCTGAAAAGCCATATGTGGTCACACGCCTTCATGATAGGTTTCGTGAAAAATTTCTATTTATTAAAAGGTAAAAACAAGGTGGCTATGCCCAGCAGGGTAAGCCCTTACTAATATATAGGATGAAAAAAAAGATTTATTATTTTATCAGTCTGATGACAACCGTCCTTCTGTGTGCTTCATGCATCACAGAAGATGAATATGATGATTCTCCCGAAGGAAACTTTGAGGCTTTATGGCAAATTATCGACCGCCAATACTGCTTTTTGGAATACAAAAAGCAAGAATACGGACTGGATTGGAATAAAATACACAGCCAATACAAGCAACGGATCTCGCCGAAAATGAATAATGAACAGTTATTCGGAGTCTTAGCTGAAATGCTGAATGAACTACGTGACGGTCACGTCAACTTATCCTATAAACTGGAATATTCCCAATACCGCGAATGGTTTGACAGTTATCCGGCTAATTTCAGTGATAGTATCCAGCGCGTCTATCTGGGAAAAGATTATGCACTCGCTTCCGGCTTGAAATATCAAATATTTGAAGACAATATCGCTTACATCTATTGCAGCAGTTTCCAGTCAGGCATAGGTGAAGGAAACCTGGATGAGATACTCAATAAACTGGCTATTTGTGACGGATTGATTCTGGATGTACGAAATAATTCAGGGGGTGATCTCACCACTGCCGAAAAGCTTGCTGCACGTTTTACCAATGAAAAAGTATTGGTAGGCTATATGTCGCACAAGACCGGACCAGGTCACAATGAGTTCTCCACTCCCAAACCGGTATATCTGGAACCATCACTGGACCGTGTACGGTGGCAGAAACAGGCAGTAATACTTACCAACCGCCGCTCTTTCAGTGCAACCAATGATTTTGTGAACAAAGTGAATCGGCTTCCCAAGGTCACTGTTATCGGTGACAAAACAGGAGGTGGTTCCGGTCTGCCCTTCTCTTCCGAGCTTCCTAACGGTTGGTCTGTCCGCTTCTCGGCAAGCCCCATGTATGATCCGGATATGAAACATTTGGAATTTGGCATTGATCCAAAGATCAAAGTGGACATGACTTCAGAGGATATGCAGCGGAATGTAGACACAATTATAGAGAAGGCACGCGAATATATACATAGTCACAAACAATAATTTTAGAAATTCTTTGGAACTTAAGAAATATTCCTTATCTTTGCACCCGCTTACCAAAAGCAACATTGCGCGTGTGGCGTAATTGGTAGCCGCGCCAGACTTAGGATCTGGTGTCGTGAGACGTGTAGGTTCGAGTCCTATCACGCGCACTAATCACCAATTTCAAACAGATAAAAACCCACTAAATCGGCTAATTTAGTGGGTTTTTTGCATCTTCCCAAACAGTGTCCCGAAAAAAGGTAACAGTTAATTCGGTGACATTCTCGGTGACAATACATTTATTATTTTAAATCGATCTCCAAAACAAACAAAGGATATAATTAAATCCCAACTTTAATCACTGATAGCTCAACATTAGGATTTTCTAATGGAAGTATTATCTCCAATCCTACATCAGTTTGAATGAAGTCTATTTTTCTATTATACCCAAGTAATTCCACACTCTTTATTTTACCTAGATTTATGTTATCGAATGACTTTATAAGTACTTTTCCTCCTTTCCATTTCATCATATAAGCATAAAATATAGTTTTACCTTTTTGAGTAAAACGCCAATCAAACTCTGATTTATTCTTCTCTACGTTTGGACCTTCACCATACATCATCCATGCATGTGTCCCATAAACAGCCTCGCTATTGACTTTCATCCAGCGTCCAATTTCACGAAGTATCTCCTGTTGGTCATTAGGAATAGTTCCATCCGCCTTAGGAGATATATTAAGGCAAAGATTACCGTTCTTTGAAATATTTTCAACCAATTTACGAATAATCTGTGATGACGACTGGAGCTGCAACCCCTCAACATAACCAAATTTATGGCCAATAGGTTCGTCTACCTGCCAATAATGCGAAGTTATCTCTTTGGGCGCTCTCCCCTGCCGCTCGTAATCTGTTATAGTACCATATAAATAAGCATCGTGTTTTGTACTTAAAGAAACAGGTCTCCCCCATTGTGCAGCCCTATTATAATAGTATGCAGCAAGGCGCAATTTTAACGAATCAAGACTGCGACTATTGATACCATTATCGAACCAAAGTATATCTGGTTGGTATTTATCGATTATTTCCTGACATCGTGCAAGCCATTCTTCCAAAAATCCTTGGTTTTGTGGAGCTTCCTTATCTTCCATCACTTCTTCTTCTGTAGGTCTCATTGCAGAAGCCTTATTCTTGTCCGGTTTTGTGGAGGACCATAAAAATCTGCATACGCAGGATCGTATAAATCATGTTCTTCTGTAGCTGTCGGATACATAAAGTCCCAATGCTCCATACGATGGTTAGATACACCAAACTTCATACCCTGAGCCCTTATTGATTTAGCAAGAGCTCCAATGAGATCACGTTTCGGTCCCATATCTTTTGCATCCCAACGAGTAAGTTTGCTGTCATATAGTGCAAAACCATCATGATGCTCAGCGGTTGGTATTACATAAGTAGCACCTGCTTCTTTAAAGAGCTTTGCCCATACATCCGGTTCAAATTTCTCCGCAGTGAATAGAGGAATAAAATCTTTATAGCCAAAAACTTTTGGATTACCCCATTTTTCCGTATGGTATTCCAATAATCCACCATACATATGGCGTGGGTACCATTCACTGCCTGCAGCAGGAACAGAATATACACCCCAATGTATAAAAATCCCGAATTTACCATCAATAAACCATTGTGGAGTTTTATAATTATCTCGCACAGATTCCCATGAGTTAGTAAAAGGTCCTGCAGGAAAATCTGCAGCTTTGCCTCCGGGGAGTTCTATAAACTTGCGCGGAGGCGGATCTTGTTGGGCAAAAGTTGCTGTTGCTACAACAAAGACCCAAATTAATGTTATTAGCTTTTTCACTTCTGATATATATTTAAATTATTCATTCATACAAATAAAAGAACCTGTCCATCAATTGCCATTTCTCAAAGGATGTCACATTCATCTCTACCTGCTGAAATTCCGACATATATTCTTCCCATTCGGTTTGACGAGGTAAGGTAGCCAGCTTTTCAAATGCAGCATCCCATTGGAAATCCAACGGAGTCTCCACTATCATGACAAGCTTTGTCCCCAGCCGATAAATCTCCATTTCAAGAATTCCCACAGAACGTATCCCATCGCGGATCTCAGCCCAATGATGCATCTTGCCATGTCGTTTTACATATTCAGCTATCAATCGAGGATTATTTTTCAGC